>Ga0208298_1000121_pt1 | contig 34423 bp, 52 predicted proteins | sample 14BtaG_FD_184088 | JGI IMG/M metagenome (GOLD analysis project Ga0208298, IMG submission 184088) | Marine viral communities from the Subarctic Pacific Ocean - 14B_ETSP_OMZ_AT15311_CsCl metaG (SPAdes) (version 2) | ecosystem: Environmental > Aquatic > Marine > Oceanic | place: Pacific Ocean... | reverse complement strand
GTAATTTCTTCATCACCCAACTCCTCAAAATCACCATTAAGTACTAATTCAGGGTCAGTAATACTTTGCATATCTTGTACTAAACCATCAGAGTTTATTCTTGTAGCACTACTTGCTCTATCGAAGTCAAAGTCTGATGATACATCTACTACTGATACGTTGTCTATTGAGCCATCAAATGATTGTGCAACTATATAAAAGTTTGTGTTAGGTGTAGCGTTTTGATAAAAAGTATAAGTACCATTAGCTGACATAGCACCTCTAGGTGCTGCACCTGCTGATACCTCAACAGTTCCTGAAACATAATCAGTAACAGTTATAGTAATCTTGTAATTTTTACCTACAACCAAAACTCCATTTTGATTTAAGTTAGTGCTAGAACCGTTACAACTAGCTTTACCATTAGCAATAGACCAACCTGTACCCTTTACCCAATCACTATCAGTATCAAATGCACCATTAGTTACAAGTTCATCACCTGTATAAGTCTTTACAGAGTGTACCCTTGCATCACTTGTTGCAGTAGGAGTAAGTAGTATAGATGCTTTGTCTAGTACATCAGCATTATCTATTGCCTTAATAGTAGATTTAGATGCACTACCATTCTCATAGTATGTTGCTCTACCTTTTAACGCAGATAATAAGCTATCTATGGCATCGCCTAATATTCTTTTACCTACTGTTATTGCTAATCCTAATCCTAACATATTATTCTGTATATACTACTTCTAATGTAGCGTTAAACCTTGCGACAGTAGATGCTGCTGCCCCTGCCGATATAGTAATTATAATAACATCTCCTGCTGAGAATGTAGCAGAAGAACCCATAGAACCTGCTTCAAAAACATCAACATTAGTTCCACCACCACCAACTTCAGATGCAGTATCTCCTAGTTGAGTTAATGCAAATCCTGACGAACTAGCATCAGCAGGTGTACCTTTGTAAACTTTAAAATTTACAGTCTTTCCACTTGTAGCTGCTACAACACCACCAAATCCACCTATAAAACCTGCTCTATTGCAATATAACTGAGCCTGTGCAACAGCATCTTGTGCGTCATTAGTAGAATTAGTAACTACTGTGTCCCAAAGATGAGTTGCGTTTGCTGCATAAGTCGGTGCATACTCATTAGTATCAGACTTACTAAAATATCCTGTAACTCTAAATTGTTGAGTTCTTCTAAGATTGTCGTCTGCCCAAGTTAAGTTATTGCTACCGTCTTTTGTTAATACAGTATTCGCAGAAGCTGTGCTAAAGTCCTTTGGTACGTGAAGCTGACTGTTATCTAATCCACTATGTTCGTTACTTGCCATATTTTATACACTTGCAATTAATACTTCTACATCTATATCTTCCGACAAAGGGTCAACCAAAAGACTTTCTAAGTCAGTTAAAGCATCTACAAGAGTAGCGTTAGCATCACTAACAGCAATACCATCGTGAACTGTGTGCATAATGAAACTTTGACCTGCACCTACTAAGTGTGTAGCAGACATATTTGCAGCTCCATCTTCTCCACCTGCAACTTGTAAAGACAAATTCATTGGATTAGTGTCATCTAAATTAGTTACCCTAATATATCTAACATTCTCTAAATCAATAGCATTATCTGCTGTGTTTGTTGCTGTTTGAAATGTTGCTATTGTGCAATCAGTATCATCAACACAACGAACAATACGCTTAAAAACCTCTTTAATAGATGCTATTTCTAGTGTTTTTGTTCCTCCATACTGAGTACCTCCCAATGTTATACTTTCGTTAATAGTTATTGTGAGTGCTGCTGCTATTATTGTACTTGCCATATTATTATCTGTTATATCCTATTACTACTCCACTTGTAAGTGTTACTGCTGTAATGTTAAGCATCAACATTGTTCCCGCAGGAAGCGTTGTTTGTAAACCTGCTGCGTTTGTAACCTCACTATCGCAAGTTATAGAAGCAATAACAGTTTCAGTAACACAGTAAAGGCAGTAAAAGTCTTTGCTTGTATGAGCTGCTGTATCGCTAATAACCTGAATACTTTGACACTCTCCCAACATTCTCATTAAAGCAATATTGTCATCTAAAAATTCGTAAGCCATTTTATATATTTTTTATTTGTTTCTATCGTATGCCCAATTCTTTAAAGCAATATAGTTCTTGGAGTAAGGGCAATCTTTACTCACATTCTTGCCTTGTGGTTGTTTTTTTGCTCTTGCAATATAAGCAATAGCTTTTCTAGCTTCAGTTGCGTTTGCAGAAGTCCAATCAGCTTTCTTCTTAGAAAGTAGTGTTAGGTTTCTGTTTATAGCAGTTCTTCCTATACTAGCCTTTTTACTACACTCTGTTTCAGACCATCTCTTTAATTCAGAGTAGCTCATATTAACAGATGCCTTGTATTCTTTATATGTTTCATCTATTTCTTCTTGCGAAAGATTATAGGCTTCTTCGTGTTCCCTTCCACACATATAAGAACCGTCAGGCATTTGATGTTCATACCCATCAGGACAATTATCATTCTTCCTTACGGTTGCGTTACATATATGTCTTAAATAATACTTTATTAAATCCATTAGTAAAAAATTATTCCGTTCATTTTTTTAGCCATATCCCCATCTAAGTTAGGCATAGATGTATCTCCGTCTTGACCAAATAAAGGATAGTCATTGTTTTGGTCATCGTGCATTATATATGCCAACATATCATCACTTAAAACCTGTGCCTTTCTAAAAGTATCAGACTTCATTTGATTGAATTGCTCTACATTTGCAGGATTACTAAACTCGGAAACATTAACAACCAACCCTGCCGATGTAGTGTTGTATTGCATTTCATTCATAACCTCAAACCTAACATACCAAGCTAGTGCATCTTTAAGATAATGCGTTAAAAGGGTCGTATTAACAGCAGTTAATGTGCTGTTGTGGTTTTGAGTTTTAAGTTCCTCATACATATCCAAACCCAACATAGGTTTAATGTGAGCAAGTTCTGCAATAGTAATCAACTCATTACTTATTAAAGCTAAATCAGTAGCTTGATTTGTAAATGATTTTGATACAACCTCTGAAGCTGTTATTAGATTATCATATTGTCTTACGTTTGCCATTATACCTCTGTGTTTTGTCGTTCAACTCTAATTGTTTGTCTATCAGAAAGCAACAACTCTCCATCTTCAATATCAGGAAGGTCTTTGTTAAGCATTGCTCTCTGCTCATTTATAGTAAGAACCTGTTTAGGGTCTATGTCAGAAAGGAACGATATAGGTGGCTCGTAAGCAACCGTTAAATCTTCCGTATCTATTCCTATCTCATTTGTTATAACTCTCTTTATAGGGTCTAGTAGTATGTTTGTTGTATCTCTAATTACCGTACTCATAGCAAGGTCGTAAGCTATTCTAATCTCACTACCTGTATTGTTCATCTTTCCTGAAGAAACAATACCACTTAATGCAGGTTGCCATCTGTGAGCAGTAATTATGTTTTGGTCTGTTAGCTTCTGTAAATCTAAGAAGTCGCCATCTTCCTTGTTGTTTATAATCTGAACATCAGTACCTCTACTGTCGTCCCCATTCTTTACAAGGAATAATATTTTTGAATTGTTACCACTTCCTGTTAGCGTATCTTTGGCAGTTTCTACAAATTTCTCTGCTTCTGCCTCTCCAAAATCGCCATTAACAGTAACAATAGCAGAAGGACTAAATCCATTTTTAAATGCTGTATGGTTAAATTTTCCTATTTCAAAATCTATCGCTATATGCTCTAAAGCAGCTACATAGTCAGGTAAACCATAAAAGCTAAATGTGCTTTCATAATCCTTGTAATGTATTATAAATCTGCTGTTAGCTACATTAGGATAAATTGGTATTCTTTGTGTTTTTTCCTTAAACTTTCTTTGATTTGCCCAATCAGGGTGGAAATAAACGTGCTTTTTATTTTTGCTTAATCTCGCAGTCGAAGCATCTTTGTGATAAAAATTAACACCACCATCATATATAACTCCCTCAAGATAAGCATTTCCATAAGTAAAATAATCATCAGCTAATTTCTTAAAACAATCCTTTAAACTTTCTCCGTTTGCATTTACATCAGATATAAAATCCGTTAATTGCTCATTATCAGTCAAAAAACCTCCACCTGTTGTGAAAGTTGTTTTCTGTGCTAATACAGAACGATGTGTTGAAGATTGTCTTTTTAGCTCTGCTAAATACTGTGGAAAGAGATTATCTGCACCAAATGGAATCCAATCATCTCTTAATCTATCTAAGTCTTTTACCTCAGTATTTACTTGAGGTGTAGATAAGTTTACAAAAGCGTACTTAGTATTAAAACTACTCGTTATCGGAGATTTCTGAACCTTCGACTTTTTTTGCTTTTGACTTGTTCTTTTTTGGTGCTGCATCTTCTTCTTTTGTTACAAGGTCGTTGTCGCCCATTTCATAAACTTCTTTTAATTGCTCTTGCGTTGCATCTGCCCAAGCAAAGTTTAATCCACCTACAAAATATGCGTGTCCCTCTTTTAATCTTGATTTATACATAGTGTAAATATAATAAAAAGAAGGGGAATGACAAATTTCTCTGCCAAACCCATTCCTTTTTAGTTAATTATTAAGATATTGCTATTGTTCCGTCAGCAGCAGGATTAAATGTTCCTGTAAACAATCTAGGAAGTTCTCCTGAAGAACAAGTAATTGTTACTGTAACACCATTTTCATCTCCTAAAGCAGCACCTGTACCACCTTCGACAGCAGATAATCTTGCATACATTTGTTGGTTAGTAATTTCGTCTGCGTTTTTATAAGCTTTTGAAAGACCAATACAATGATTTGTACCATTATAATCTTCAGTAACTACCACTAGATTCTCATTGTTTAGTGTCTGTAATGCTCTAAAGTGTTGATTTGAACAGTTAGGAACATAGAATGAAACCGTGTGTTCAAACATAATCGTTCCACCATCTTTAGAACCACTTGTAGATAAAGAACCTGTGCCTTGCTTTAAGTCAAAAAGTAAAGCTACATTGGAACTTGTAAGACCACCAATGGCTGATATTCCGTGTGCAGTATCTGCTGTGTCAGTAAATGTAATAGCACTTACTGCTGATAATTTACCGATAGCGATATATTGTAGTCCACCTCTAATTTCTAAATCAGAAGCTGCTACTGTTAAAGTTTCTATTGCCATTTTTTTTTATTTTTAAAAGTTAAAATATAAGGGGGTGTATTGCAACCCCCTATATTATATTAATTACGCCATATTATCAGGTGTGTAGTACACAGCCAATTTAGCATCTTTCAATGCACAACCGATTGAGTAAGCTACACGGAAACGATATTCTTTGTTATCGTTAGAGTACCATTGCTCTACTGAGTTCTCGCTGAAGTCTGTTGCAACAACGAAAGCATCTTTAGTAGTTAGCATAGCTCTGTGAGTTTCAGCAGCGTTAGAAGCACCGTTGATGTTTGCAACGTTAGCAGCAATAGCTACGTCCCAATCTCTACGAACAATGATAGGAATACCTCTGTAAGTAAGTTGTGGAACACCATTAACCATAGCACCATAACCTGCTGCTGCAAAGTTAGAAGATTCTAAAGTTGCAGCCATATAATCATCAGCAACATCGCCTGAAACAATGTAAACGTGATTTCCTGCTTCTAATAATTCAGGTGCAGCGTTATCATAAAGACCTTTTAAAATCTCAAGACCTTTACCTGAAGCTAAAGCAGCATCAGAACCTTGAGAAATAGTATCTCTGTTGATTTTGTTTGCAGTAACAGCAAAAGCTGCATCAAACAAACCATCGAAATCTCCAAAAGCACCTGATGCTGAAGTATCAGATAACCAAAGGTGCTTGTTAAAGTCAGACTTAACGCCTTGACCAATCATTTCTAATAAGATGTTCTTAACAACAGTTCCTTCAACATTGTCAAAGTCGTGTCCACCTCTCATAAGCTGACCTTTGATTTTGTTGTATAAAGAATCTCCTGCGAAAGCAATCTCTGCTTCTCTACGAACAGGAGTAATTGTTACAGTATCGCCTATCTCTCCTGACTCTCCTGCGAAAGCACCTGAAGCGAAAGCGTTAGTAATTCCACCAATAGCCTTAAACTTATCAACAACGATTGTTCCTGATACGTTAGGCATTACGTCCATATAGGACATATAATCTTGACCCATAAATAATGGTTCTAAAATATACTTACTTACGTCATACGACTTTACAGTAGGTAAATTTGCACTTGTATAAGTTGCCATAATTTTCTAATTTTTTATTTAATTATTATTTTAATATTGATTTAGCGAAAGAATCCCACTCATTAACTACAACATCACTTTCGTTGATTGCAGGGTCTGTGTCAGCTTCTACGCTTGTTTCAGTAGCCTCTAATTTAGCTAATTTAGCTTCCATCTCAGAAATCTTGTTAGTTAAGTCAGTAATTGTACTTTCTTTTTCTCCAACAAGACCTGCTAGTTCTTCTTTTTCTTCTCTTAAAGATGTAGCGTTTTCTTCAAGTTCCTCGAACTTGTTTACCACAGCTTCATTGTCAGAAAGAATAACGGAAACTTCTTCAACAGGAGATGAAACTTCTTCTCCTTTAACAGCGTTTAAGATTTCCTCTTTAACACCATTGAACCAAGTTTTTAATTCTTCAGTCATTTTTGTTTTATTATTAATTAAACTTAATTTATCATTAACCTCTTTTTCATTTACATTAGTAAATTTAGAGAGGTCAAATGTTGCTGCTATCTTCATTGGCTCTGTTACATTGTTTACAAATCCAAATTCAATAGCTTCTTGACTTGATAGCCAAGTTTCTTTATCCATCATATCAGAAAGTTCCTCATAAGTTAAGTCGGTCTTTTTTTGATATATCTCGATAATTTCACTTTTTATTTTGTCAAGTAAATCAGCAGTCTTACGCATATCTACTGCTTCTCCTGCCGATTGTCCGAATGGGTTGTGTATCATAAAAAATCCGTTCTCTGACATTTCAATATTATCTCCTGCCATCGCAATAACAGTAGAAATTGATGCTGCCAAACCTTCAATCTTAATGTTTACAAAACCTCTGTGGGAACGCAAAGTGTTGTAAATAGCAAGACCGTCAAAAACACTACCACCAACAGAGTTGATTCTTAGTGTAATATCTCTCTCGCTTACATTCTTTACTTCCTCTATAAAGTTTTTAGCAGAAGTTCCGTAATCTCCTATCTCATCATAGATGGATATTTCAACAGGATTACCGTCTGCTTTGTTTTCTATTGAGTACCATTTGTTCATAACCACAAATATATTATTAGTTATTTCGCTATATGCGAAAAAGTTTACAATACTTATCTTATATTGTTTATTCTTTTGCTTTTCTTGCTTTCTTTATATACTACATTCTGACAAGTCCTATCTGAAACATCATACTTAATAGACAAGTCCATAAATGTATGTGTGCTGTGTCCTAAGTTTTCTTTTAGTATTTTGTGAAAGTCAGATATAATCATATAGTTTCTTAACCTTTTAGGCTCTACAAGACCTTTTTCAATCAAGTGAAACACAACATTCTTTATACCTGCATCATCAGAATACTTAGACCTAATCTCTTTATACATTAATTCTAAAAACTCATCAACCACCTCTTGTTTATTTTGTCTTATAGCCATAGTTCAAATATACTAAAAAGTAGCCTGACTTTCAATAGCAGATACTTTACCTTGTGTTTTTGTTACATCACTCTCAACCATTATAACTCTTTGAGATGTTTGCTGTTGAGAAATCATACCTTGAATATCAGCCAACTGACCACCTCTAGCAAACTTTTCTCCACTATTCAGAAGTCCACCATCAGCAAACTTTACTCCGTTTCCATTGTAGGAGTTTATAGCAGAAAGAACAGGCTTGAACATAGATGTTGAACGCTTGTTTATAATAGCTTCTCCACCTTCTGCTTCGTGTATTCTACCACCTACTGCAAACTTTACACCACCGTTAGCGTGAGAGTTACCTCTAAACATTCCACCTTTAGTAAGACCACCATTAGCAAACTTGCCACCTTCTGTTACAGTTTTAGAATCTCCTCCACCCATACCTCCACCAAACATAGATAGTACAGAAACCACAACAGCTAAAGTTGCAGCCATAGCAGCTATGTTTTCAGGGAATGGTCTTGCTGCCTGTTTGGTTACCCCTTCCCCTGCATTTGCACCCATCTTTACCAATGATGTTGTTGTTCCTGCTTCATCTGCTTTTGTTTGCAGTATTGTTCTTAATGTTTCTATATTTTTAGCAACAGCAGCAGCTTGTGATAACTTAGTCCCTATCTTTGTAAGAACGTGGTTTTCTCCCATAATATTACCAAGCTCAGACATAGAAGAACCTAAATCATCAACAGCCTGTATTCTTTCTTGATTTGCTTGTTTTTCTAATTCTATTGCATCTATATCTAATTGCCTTTGAGCATTTTGATTTTCTAAATATGCTTGGAAATCTTGTGCAATCAACTCTCCCTTCTGACCTAAGAACCACGCTTCTAAATCAAGCAACGCTTGTTTGTGTTGAAGCTCAGTCATAAGCTCATTAGTAAAGTCCTCGTCAATCTGAAGCTTTCTATCTTCTTTTTCTTGTTTTAAAGCATCTAGTTTTAGCTTGTTAGTTTCTTTTAAAAGTTTATCACGCTTTTTCTGTATTTTTAAATCCTCTTTAAGACCATCTTCTCCCATCTTCATATTAAGGAGTTTCATAGTTTCAAGATGTTTTATTTCTTCTTCTAACTGAAGTATGTTTCTATCACTTTCAAACTTGTATGATTCATTACCTATATCAAGTAGTGCCTTAGAATGTCTTTGAGCTTCTTCTTCTATTTGAGCAGTAACAGCCTTTATGTTAGGGTCATCGCCTGAACCCTTCTTCCCTGTTGAGAATAAATCTCCGATAGAAAGACTTGTTGATTCCCCTTTTTTTAAAATTAAATCCATTATTTTTTGTTGCTCTTTTTCAAAGTAGCCATCTTCTAATGTATCTAAAAATTGTTGAAGGGTTAATCCTGACTGCTCTAATAAAGCATCTAACATATCAACATCTGCAAAAAGCTCTTGTTCTGTTCCTGAGCCAAACATTCCTAATATAAAATCATAAACAGTACCACCGACATCTTGTGTTAGCCATTGCCTGAAAGAACTCATTTCCTCAAGTTCCTTTTTCATTTCTGCTATCCTTTTAGGGTCTAGCTGAAAATTCTCTCCTAAAGCTTCTTGTATCATATCAGACTGAACAGTCATACTTATAAGCTCTTTGTTGAGGTCGCCAAATGCTTCTACTAGCATTTTATTTGTCATAGCATCAATAAGACCACCACTACCTGATATAGCTTCTGTGATTTTATCTATATTGTCTTTTTCATCTATAAGCTCTAGGTTATGAGTGTTTAACAACTTATTGAGAGATGCTATTTCAGACTTTTCTTTTTTTCTTAGTCCGTCAAGTATTTTTCTTGTTGAAGCGTTGTCATTTAATAACTTCCCTTCTTTATCTGTAAGCTCATTTATTCTTTCTCTAGTTCTAGCTAAAGATTTAAGATTGGTTTGAGCTTCAACTATTCCTTCATTGCTAGTTTTAGTTGCCTTTGTAAGTTTTGAAGTCCAACTCTCAGCTTGTTCCAACCCACCTGCATACTTAATCATACCTGCAATAGCAGTACCTATAAGAACAACAAAAGCACCTATACCTGTTTTAATGAGAGCTGTTCTAAATAAATTAACAGCACCTGTTAATCTAACAGTTCCACCAAAAGCTAAGTTTATAGCAGTATTATATAGAAAAAGACTTCCTTTAGTCCAAGCAAGAGTTGCAAGAGAAGCAGCCTTAACACCAATAGTGTAAAGCAATATTGCTTTTACTAAAGTGCTTATGGTTTTTGCAACCTTTGATATTCTTTTTATGCTTTTTTCACTAGCTAAATTATTAAAGAACTTAGCAAAAGAATCAAATCTTTTTTGTAAGTTTTCTCCAAACAAATCAACTAAAGCAATCTTCAGTCCGTCTGTTGCTGACTTAAAACGAAGCATAGCACCTTGTAAGCTATCTCCTACAATTTCAGCCATAGCTTCTGCTGCACCCTCAGAGTTTCTTAGTTGCTTTGTTAGGATAGCCACACCATCTGCACTATCTAACATTCTACCAAAAGCAGCAGCAGTTCTTCTGTCCGTAATACCTAAAACATCAGAAAGAGCAATACCCTCATCTTTCATAGCTTTTAGTCTTGGTAAAAGCTCATCAACAGACTTTACAGAGCCACCTAATCTTTTAGAAAGTTTTGATGTTGGGTCTGCTAGTCTTAATAATATGTTTCTTAAAGAAGTACCTGCAATAGATGCTTCGATACCTGCATCTGTAAGGGAAGCTAATATCGCTGTTGTACCTTCAATTTCAAAACCTGCCATCTTTGCAATAGGTGCAACCTTTGTCATTGATGTTTGAAACTTCTCAATATCTAGTGCAGAACTTGTAAAGGCAGATGCCATAACATCTGCAACTCTTGTTGCTTCACTTGCATCAAGACCAAAACCTCGTATAGCAGAACCCATTACCGTTGCTGTTCTTGCTAGGTTCTCTCCTGTTGCAGTAGCAGTTGCTAATGTTGCACCCTGTGCTTGTAGTATTTCTTCGGCAGTAAAACCTAGTTTAGACAGGTTTGTTTGCAGCTCGGCTACCTGTGTTGCAGTAAAGAATGTTGTTCTACCTAATGCTTCAGCAGATTCTTTTAGTCTTTTAAACTCCAAGTCAGTTGCACCACTAATAGCTCTAACCTTCTGCATTTGAAAATCAAACTCCTTAAAGACATTTATACCGTCTTTCATTTGATTAGCAAGGAAGCCTACAACTTTTTGAAAACCATTAACAGCTAGTTGAGCAACCCCAAAAGCAGTAGCCATCTTCATAGTAAAGCTAGTGGTCTTTTTGGTTTCTTGTTGAACTTTTTGCTGCTGTTTAGTTCCTTCTCTAAACTCTTTTCTTTGCTTTTTTAAAGTGTCTGTAAGCTGAAGAACGGACTTCATATTTTCCTGCTGACCTTCTTTGTCTGTCTTTAGAGCTTTCTTCTTTTCCTTTAACTCCTTAGAGGTGGCTTGTATTTGATTGTTTAATTCAACAAGCTCTTTAATACCTAATACTCGTACTTTAAAATCTAAATTTTCTCCTGCCATTATTTCTTAGTTGCTTTTCTAAATTCTGTTTTTATTATATCTCCAAACTTCTTCTGAAGTTGATTCTTTATTCCCTTCTTACTAAATCCTACAACACGATTTATATATCCTTTTCTATATCCGTTGTTAGAGTATTGGTTGCTACCTTTTGTAGGAGTACCTTCTATTTCAATACGAGCAATAATAGCTGCTGCTATCTGATGCTTTTCATTTTCGTTTGAGTATGAAATCTTTTTATCATCTATCCAATCAAGTATAGCATCTAGGTTGGGTGTATGAGGTTTTGTACCATCGTTTACAGCCTTTGAATAGTTTGTCTTTGATGTTATACTAATACTTGCTTCTCCACCCTTAAAAACGACCTTATGTTTTGTTGTGTCGTGTAGCTTACCTGTTGCAATATGCCCTTGATTTACCAACTCCTTACGAAATCTTTTAACAAGAGTTCTTCCTATTTCATCTAGCTCTCTGCCTATTTGTTCTTGTATTTTCATTATACCGATTTAGATTGTGATGCTAATTTAATAATTGAATTTTCTACTTTAGTTAGGCTTTTATTCATAGCACCGTCATAAGCAGAAAAGTGCCATACCCCACCATTAAATGATAAATCTATATTTCCTGTTCTTCCAAATTGGTCGAAAACAAAATCACTTGTAGGGCAAGTTTGTGTTCCTACCTCAACACCATTTTCTCTTATTGTTAATTGGTCTTTTTTTCTTACAACAGATATTAGCAATGGATTTGATGATGGGGTGTAATAATATGTAGATGAATCAAATTGAACGGTGTTAGATGAGTCAAACTTCATTATATAGCTCTTGTTACTTGCATCTCCTGCCGACAAAAACATATCATTATCGTCAGACTTACCCAAGAATCTCATATACTTATTTACAGGGTGTCCTATTATACTAACATAAAAGAACATTGTAAAATCTCCTGAAAGTGTAACAGCAGAGTTTAATGACATAAAACTACTATTGTATAAGCTAAAATAAATGGGAGATTGATTGCTAACACCTTTACCATATTTTCCTAAACTAGGCATATTAGCAGATGTGGATTGAGAAAAAGCAAATGAATCATAGCTACTTGCCCATTTAGAAACAGACCCACCACTTGAATAAACCTTATGGTTGTAATTGAATATGCAAACAGGGTTTATCTTTGTTGTTGTCTTTGTTGTTACTGTTCCTGACTGTGGAGTTGTTGTTGTAACTTCTTCTTCTTCCGTAAATACGGTTTGTGTTTTAGATGTTGCTTTAAGCGAATCTTGTATTCCAACCCTATAACTATTTGTTATTTTTAAGTCAGAATAATTTGAGTATGTGCTTCCACTATCATTATACCCCTCTCCTGACTTGTAAACAACTTTTACCAACGCACCATCAACAGTACAATAAACATACTTTGATAAAGAATCTTCTCTTTGTTTTTTATATATTTTTGACATTATAAATTTAACGAATCTGAAATGTTCATAACTAAAGTAGAGCTAACCTCTTTTTTACCCAAATCAAGATACTCTACAAGCTCAACCTTTGTGCTTTGCTTTAGGTGTGGTTTAAAATCAATTATCTTGTTTATCCTGTAATAATTACCATCTATAAAAACAAGTCTTGTAAAGTCAAGAATAGCCATATCCGTATTACTTAAATTAAGATATATTGTTTTTATTCTAGGTTTTTGTTTTAGCTGCCCAACCATTTTAGAGTAAAAAGACTGATACAAACCAATATGCGTTTGACTTCCTTGACCTGAAAAATCGTAAGTGATATTATTAAAAGACAGGTTAGGGTCTAACGACAATGTAGAGCCATTGTAAGTTCCTGCATCTAACTGCACAAAAGAATCAAATGTATCGTTGTTGTCTGCACTATTTTTAGCACTATCCAAGTGAAAAAAGTTAGCTCTACAAAAATCAGTCTGAAAAGCGTTAGAAGCAACAGCTTCTCCATTATTGTTGTAGGAGTACCCTGTTCTTATACCTGACTGACTACTCAAATATTGATTAGCACCTGAATAAACAGGAAGCGTTATTAATACCCTAGCACCTATGTTAAATTCTTTCTCAGCTCTTTCTACACTCCGTTTAGAATCTATGTTTGTAAACTTTGTGTGATAAACAGGAATAAAAGGTCGTCTTGTAAATGAATGACCAACATCTTGGTCAATATAATCCCCCTCGTACCAATTAAAAGAAGGAGAAAAGTATTTATTCTCAACCTTGTATGTTCCGTCTGCAAAAACTCCATCGTCATTTAGCTCTCTGTAAGAACCCCAATCAGTATCATTTTTCTTGTTAAATCTTTCTAAAAAAGCATCTCCTGAAGCATCTTTATATTTTATTATTAGCTCTGACTTTATATCGTTTATAAACTCATCTTCAATAGGCTTTGAATAGTCTATTTTAGAAGTCCAATCTCTAGCTTTTGTGTAGTCTTGATAAAAATAATCGTAAGGCTCAACCTTTACTATCTTTGATTTAGAATCGGTAAAGAATTGAAGATTAAACATTTGAGATATTCCTGATACAAAATCAGACTGCTTACCCTTTGGTAAAAGGAACTGAACAGGAGAGTAGTCCTCCCCTACATTAATAGTGTCATTACCTTTAATCTCCATAGTGCCATTTTTATAACCAAATTTAACGTGTCCACCATCAAAAGCTGCATAATCCACCATTCTAACAGAAACTGTAAATATAAATTTTCTACCAACTTCTGTTGAATCAATTTCTACTTCATCATTAAAGTTCTCAACAGAATCGTGGTCGCCATTTTTAACGTGAGTTATAGTTCCACTATCCCATTTTCTTATTATGTTTGGGTTTGTGTTGTTTCCGTTATTGCTATCTTCTACTGCCTGATAAAAAGAATTTATATCTTGGTCAAGGTCATTATCAACCTCCCAAATCTCTCCCCTTAGCTTGTATGTCATAGAGCCACTACTAGCACCACTATCCCTGTAATGACGAAAGTCTATATTAAAGTCTATTGTATGAGTTCCTGTTTCGTTTATAACCAACATTGTATGTGAATTTAAAGTAGGGTGTGTATTACCACCTGTCTGAACATTTCCTGTTGATGTGCTACTAGGTAGTGGGGAGTCGTCTAAAGCAAAATTACCACTAAAAGGGTATCTTGCTGCAACATTGGTATTATCTGTTAAGTAACCCCACCTACGACTTACTTCAATGGCGTTATACCCTATATGAGGAACGGTTGAAATAGCAGGGTTACTATCGTGAAAATAGTGTGCTGCCTTTGTATATCCATCATTTTTTTCTATCTTTCCGTACTTATCATTTATAAGTTCTGATTGCTTTTCAAAGTTAAGTGGAACTATCAATGATTTAAAGTATTCGCTATTGCAAAACTCACTATCAACTACATACCCCTCTCCCTCAAATATCTTATCCCAAATATTTTTTACATAAAGGCAAGGAACAAAGTCTGCATCTGTTACCTGATTCCTAGAGCTAACACCCTCTCCAACAGATAGCAAAGGAAATAATGGTTTGTCAGAGTCGGCATTAAATGTTGCAGCATCTCTAGCGTTACCTGAAAGACCTTGCATATTCTCAAAAACATAACCTGTGTTTCCACCACCACTTGTATTATCAAATGTAAGCTCTTTGAGGTCTTTGTTTTTTATCTTAGATGCCCAATCCATATTGTCTGAAAGAAAATTACACTCATACTCCAAAGGGTCTTTTCCTTTAAGAATTTTTGTTATTTTCAGCGTTCCTGAAACTATCGGAATGTTATCAGAATATATTGTTGAAGGCAAAGAACCCCTAACATTTTTTTTATCTATATTACCGTCTTGATAAATATGGTTTAGCAGCTTGTTGTTTCTCTTTGTTGCAGGAACTTTAAAGGTTTTACTAAAGCCACCGTTTCTTGAGTTAAAATCTCTAATGTCAAAATTTTGATAAGTTAAAGATAAAGGGAACTCATCGCTTGAAGTAATATCAAGGTCGCCCAATGTATTTTTGTCAAAATCTCTTAACTCTATTCTTATTTCAGCCATTATTTTATAGTTCTTTTCTCTTTACTTTCAACATAGTTTACGGTCATAGTAGATTGATTCTCACTATCAAAACTTGTAGTAGTAGCATCTTTTATGTTTACAGGAACATAGTAGTGTCTGTTTAATGTGCTATACCAACCACCTGCTGTCGGCAAATCACTCTCATACTCCCTAACCACAATATAGTCAATCATAGTTCTACCTGCTTTTGAATCAAATTGTAAAAGTATTAGTGGTGCAAAAAACTCAACATCTGCGTGTGCGTTAGCAGGGTCTTTAGGGTCGTTGGACTGCCCTTGAAAAGACTCTGATGTTGAAGAACCCTCTGCCAACCTACCTGTTATATACCCTCTGTGTACCTCCCATTCGTTATCAGTATCTTGGTCGTAGCCATTTAGCGTAATGTAGTGCTGAGAGCTATGGGCATTTGCACCACTTGTGTTTACTAATGTCGTTCCGTCTGCTGCAATACCTCCTAATCCAATATAGTTTGTAGCAGCAGCATCTTGATACTGAACTTTTATTCTTACCTCAACCTCATATATTTTATTTGGGTCGTATGGAAACTTCTTGGCTTTAGCAATCGCCCAAACGTCATCGGCAGGGTCGCCACCACTAATATCATTATCGCCTTTTAAATAAGCACCTGTACCTGCTGTATGTCCGTTTGAAGTTGTTATTTGGTCTGTATTACCACCCTCGTAAATATACGTTCCTGAATACGTAGTCCAATCAGCTTGTAAAGCTGTGAGGTCATCGAAGTTATCCCTAAAGACCTCTTTTCCTCTCCAACCTCTTTCTACCCATACATTAGGAGATGACAGTAAATCTTCCATCATAGCTTGTTCTTGTCTTGGATAAGGTCGTGATACTGCCTGACCCTCTCTAAAGGCTTTTACAACGGATTTAGACACCCCCCTATATTCATCTGAGGTCAATCCACCAACTCTAGGGACTAAAGCACCGTAATTATTCTTAACATTAGGTAGATTACCCTGCCAAATACTATCACTTGAACTTGGTTGTCCTAATTGACTTTGAAAGTCAGGATATATAGTCTGCTCGTAAGTTTTTGAAGAAACATTTATTCCCTCAGTAGCTGTTCCATCAAAAGTGTAGCTATCAATACCACCTAACCTGTTTTGCCAATGAAACCTTACAGATTGACCAAAATATTTTTTATCTTCCGACTTGTGGTCTATATAGTAGTACATCATTTGACCTATTTCTCTAGTTTCTGCTGATGTGTAAAACTGAACTGTATAGTATTCAACATTAGACCAATCTCCAAATTTTGGAAGGTTATCATTAGTGGTATTAGTCCAACCAACTATTGCTTCTCTTATATTTCTTGTTCCAACGCCAATCTGAAACACACCAAGCTCAGGCTTGTTTGAATTAAAGTCGTTTGTGCTAGTGCTTCCTCCCCAATGAAAAACACCACCTGAAGCACTATAATTGCCATCTCCCCTAGCAGAGCTGTTTAAAACCAAAGATAATGTTTGACCCAACCCATTTGTAAGAAGGCTTCCATCTTTAAAATAAATCCTAATCTGAGCATAAGGATAATCTGTACCATCTCCCTTATCCATAATAGCACTCAAGTATTCGCACTCGTCAGTTCCTATTATCTTGTAGTTAGGCTTTAGTGTAAGACACCTAACCCTTTCATTAGCGTTATCTTTACTAAAAGTAAATGCTTTTGATAGAGAATCATTTTGTTCTTCGCTAGCTGTGCTTCCTGACATTGCATTAGACAATACCAAGCTGTGTTGTTCTTCGTGAGATAAAGCTACATTAGCAACGAAAAAATTATGTGTTATGTCTAAACTAGTATCTGTGGTAAGCTGACCACTAGAATTTACATACTCAGGTCGCATACGAACACTAAACTCCTTAAACATATTATAAGAGGGCATTGACTGAGTTATATCTCTTTGAACCTTATCGGTAGTGTCGTGAGTACAAGCTCTTAAATCATACGAGAGGTAATCCCTACACATACTGCTTACATCTAAGCTAAAGTATTTGTATGTGCCATCGTTAGCTGTTGCAGTAGCACCCCAATTATGTATGTATGTACTTGGCTGAACCCTAATAAATGTTTGATTTTCGTATTCATAATCGTTAGTCCTAGAGTTTCTAGGTGTTATAATAAACTGAACACTTTTATAATCTCCTAACTCTGCTCCTTGAAGCCTTGATGTTAGTTTTATAGGCTCGTATGCAGATATTAAAGCATTTGTTATTGGTTGGTCAATAATTATTTGTGTTACTGCCATTATATACTGTATTTATGTTTTAGGTAGTCTGTTAATTCTTTTATCTTTCCATCTTCAAAGGCACTTCCAAATATTATTATCTCCTGCATAGAGCCTTTGAAAAATCTAGCAGTTAATGAAGAAGAAGCACCCAATGTTAGTTTTCTGTTTGAGCCATAGTCTGAGAAGCTGTCAAAAGAAGGTGCTGTTTCACTATCTATCATTGTCGTATCTTTGTATATCTTAGTTGTCTTATTATTAAATGTTGCCACAAAAACAGACAAAGTGTTTGACGAGTGTGTGCTACCACTATTTACACTAGCATCATCTCCATCGTCATCTTCATAGTTTGTTTGCCAAAAATTACTTGCATTAATGTCTATATAGAATTGCCTTGTGTTTGCAATACCATCATTCTTAGCTAGAAGGTAGCCTTCTTGACTATCGCCCTTAGCCACCCAAGCTATTGTATGGTCTTTTGGTATTCCACTACCTGAGTTTATTCCACCGTTTACACAGGTCATAAAATCGTTAGTACCATCAAAAAGAAGGTAAGGATAGTTGTTTTCCGTTATCTCATACTTGAATTGTGGCATCTTTATTGCTGTGGCTTGTTCAAAGTGATTTCCGTTACCACTTTGGTCTATCCACTTGCTTACAACTTCGTTGCCACCACTAAACGAGGTCTTAACACCCATATCGCTACGAAGCCATACCAAAGGACTTAGATTAGTTATAGACGACTCATCTGTAAATGTAAATGAGTGTGAAAACGCATTAAGAGTAAAACTAAGTCTGACTTGTATCAACTTGTCGTTATATAATTCTTTTTCTCGTTCAACAGATATACTGTCAGGACTTAATATTACTTCTTTATTTGCGTAACTGTCTAAAACTCTTTGTAGCCAACCTAACGCTTCTTGCTCTAGTAGTGTGAACACGCTATCAAGAGAACCTGCGTGGTTCTGATGATATGGTTTTACTATTAGACACTCATAGGAGTATTCTTCCTGAACATCTCCTTCGGTTGTGGGAAGCACCGATGTTGGTGGTAAGACTAACAATAATGGGTAGTCGTTGTTGTGGTTTTCGTTGATTTCGTTCTCGTAACCAAAGATAAAGCCACCGTTTATCCATTTTTGTTCAAACCTGTTAGTTAATTCTCTTAATTTATTAAAACTCATTATTTCTTAACTTGTTTACTCTGTTCTTCTTGTACTGCCATCTCAAAGTCGCTTTTTGATGTTTTCCAAGATAAATATGTCATTACTTTATACAATTTCTCATCTTTTACACTTTGTATTGCATCTTTACCTTTGTTTGTAAAAATACCGTCTAAAGCTATGTCATATAGAGTGTTTAACCAACCATAAGGCTTCATTATCCTACTAGCCTTAACTACTGCTACACTTTTTGAGCTTCCTTCCCTAAAAAGGTTTGGATAACGTTTAGTGAGTTGCTCGTTTGCCTGTTCAAAAAAAAAGCGAACTCCCAAACGATGTCCATTGTCAATCTCTTAAAAGCCTTAGCTTTATCGTCTATATTATCCAAATCAACCTCCTCATCAACGGATTTACACAAAATAGCCATCTGTTCAGGTAAAATATCAAATCTACCGTTCTTTAGGTACTCTGTGTTCATCTCCAACTGCGTACTCTCTATATATTCGCCAAAAGTACCCTCTCTAAAGAAATTCATAGGGAAATAGTATATATCTCCTTCAAATTCAAAGTTGGTCATACCTTTTGGCTTGTATTCCTCCAATATGTTGTCTAAAGAACTAATAACAGCTTCTATCTCCTCAGTCTTTACCTTTTTTACATTCTCCTTACTCATTCCTGTCATATAACAAAATAAATCGTTATACATCTTGATTTCTTGAGTAAAAAAGAATTTAGTTAGGTCTTTACCTTCGTCATTCTTGTCTTGTTCCTCAGTTCTCTTATATTTTTGCAATATTTCATAAATACCACAATAATATTCGAGTGTCATTTCTTTCCAATCGCTTGGAATATCTTTTTGCTTTCCGTTGATGTCTATTACTAGCATACTAATCTTGTTTATACATATCCGAAATCAAGCCTATTGTTTCCATTGTAGCTTGAATAACTTTCGTTTCTATGTTGTTTATAAGTCTATAATTACTTCTATTCTTAACTCCTGCCAAAAAACCCAAGAAAGAGTACATTAAAAGGTTAGGCAACATATATACCCATTCTTCAATACCTCCCTCGTCTTTGACAGCATACTTTCTAAAATCAACATAATATGCGAAAACATCTTCCATCACATCAGCAAAATCTTGATATTTACCATCTTCACACTCCTCAGTTATAATATATGTCTGTTGTTTGACATAAACTATAAAATCGTTTAATATCTTAGTGTGAACCTGATTTATACCTTCTATTTCGTTCATTATGCAAATATTATCTAAAAAATGTAAAAAGTTTCGCAATTTCTTGTCAAAATCAATTTTATATGTTAATTATCCAAAGAATACTACTTTTTGCCCTGAAAAATGTCTATTAAGAGCCATAACAAGGCAATCTACCATATCATCGTGCTTCGCAGCAGGAAATGACTGACATTGCAGTAAAAATTCTTCATTCCAATGCCCTTTCATTAAAGACACCCTTCCTGTTTCTATTGTAGCACTAATATCCTGTACTCTTGCTACTTTATCTTTCGTTGGTGGCTTATCTTCCTTAATATTCAGTCCTGTTTCTCTAATCAGGGTTTGAACTATTGATTTCCCACTCGCCTTTGGTTCAACGAAAATTTTTGATTGGCTGGTATATCCGTTTTTGTGTACGAATTTTTTTATGTGTTTGATTAGTTCAGGAAATTCTAACCTCACATTTTGTACTTCGGTTATTTGCCAAGTTTTATCTTTGTATATATAAGCCATAAGAGCTGATGGGTCGTTCTTGCTACTTGCTGTATATGCAGGGTCAATAACGAAGTTTACCACTCCCTCCTCCTTATCTTTATCAATTCTAAACCAATTTTTCTGAAGCATACCGCTATCGGCAGGTGTTGGTCGCTGTTGTAGCTGTCCTGCATATCCATAAGAGCCTAGTGCTGACTTATAGTCGTCTAGTATAGCCTGAGAAAACCTATCTTTCCAAAAAAGTCCATCTTCATAGTGTTTGGATAGGCTTTTTGGTTTTAGGTCATCAGATAGTTCGGCAGGAATACATATATGCTTATGTTTATCAGGAGAGTTGTATAGAAGGTAGCCACTTAGGTCATCTTCGTGTACTCTCTGCATAATAATTATCCTAACTCCTTTTGTTGGCTCGTTAAGTCGTGAGTATAGTGTTGATTTATACCACTCGTTAGCGTTATCTCTTTCTGTTTCCGATGCAGCGTTCTTTGGAGAGGTAGGGTCATCGACAAGAATTATATCTCCACCCTGCCCTGTTACCGAACCACCGACAGATGTTGCTCTCCTAACTCCCAAGTGCGTGTTCTCGTATCTTGCTTTTAGGTTTTGGTCTTTTTTAATTTGGTATGTTTCTCCCCAATGTGATTGATACCATTCGCTATTTATTATATCCCTAGACTTAGTTGCGTGTTCTATACTAATCTCTGCCGAGTACGATGCTGTGATAAACCTCATCTTTGGGTGTACTGCCCAACACCAAGCAGGAAACATAACCGTAACGAGTAATGACTTTGTGCTACGGAAAGGAATATTAATGATTATGTCTTTATCTTTCTCTTTGCCATCTCTTATTCTTTCGGCTTCTGCTTGTAGAATATCGCAAAGGTATTTATGATGAAAATTTATTGATAAGGGAACAGATGGTTCTGCTATTGGAAATGCTTTCACAAAGAACTCGTAAAACGACTTCTCGCAAATGGCTTTCTCCATTGCCTTGAGCATTTCTTTTCTTTGCTGCTTATTCATCTACTTCTTCAAATTCCGTATCGTCTGCTTCCATTTCCTCCATACGCTTTTTAAGGTCATCAACGGTCATAGTGTCGTCAAGAGTTATCTCAATTTTTGTAGCACTCTTTGAGCTGACCTCCGTTGATTGAAGTTTAGGAATGGCATAGTTAAGAAGTTTAGATACAGCATTGATATATGCTTCAGGATTTTTTTCTGCTAACTCCTCAAGAGCAAACATTATATTCTTTTCCTGCCCTGCCAATGCCATAGTCAAAACCTCTCTTGAGAATTTTGTTACCCTATTCATAGAACCCTTTGTTCGACCACCTAATGCGTTGCCGACAACAAAAGCAGGATTACCTTTTTTCTTTTCCATATTGCAAATATAATAAAAAAACCTTTAACCCTATCTTTAACCTTAACCATAGCTTTATCTTTATTATGTAGGGTACTATATACCCTTCACAAACCCTTAAACCTATAAAATAGGACTTCAAAATTTTTTTTGTGTAATATGGGGGTCTATTTTTAGTTTCCTTCCACTTTTTGCGTAATAGTCTATTATCTAAACCCTAACTTCGTGGTGTTCTTGCAACGTTGAATAAACGTACTTAAAGCATAACAGTATTCTATAAATAATACTACTCCTAAATAACATATAAAATTGACTTTGAAAATCTTGTGGTTATGTATATGTGGCGATACTATCTTAATGCGAAATTTGACGGAATTTTAATCCAAAAATATTAAAAAAAACATCATTTTTTAACAAAAATAGTAGATTCTGACTGAAAAACTTGCGTAATTACAGAAATTTTGCAGACATTCAACACAAATATAGTACCAATATAAAAACATAGCACAAAAAAAAGGATTAAAAAGGTTTTAAACTCTCTAATCCTTGTCAATTTATTTGTACTTTCTTACATTAAAAATATTAAGATAATCAATATTAATATTATAAAAAAAGGCGGTGTGTATTGTTCTAACTTCATATAAATAATAATTTGTCAATTTCGTTTATAACTTCTTTTTGTGTGGTATAACTTCTTATTTTTGAATAGTATTTTAATGAAAAAATACTTGTAATCTCAAAACTTCCGTATATATTACAAAGGTTAAGATATTCAATTTTGTGCTTGTGTTGTATCATAGTTTTACTTGTTTTTGTTGTTAATAGTTAAAAAATAATCTTTGTTAAATTCGTATTTTAAGCCGTTAAAAGTTTTATTATATACTAATTTATTTATTTGCTTTTGTTCGTTCATTAAATCAAGCGCAAAGGGTATACATTCTTGTGTTAATAAAGTACAAAGAATAAAAATATAACTTTCTATTTGTTCTGCTGTTTGTTTTGTTTCGCCTTCAATAATTAATGTAGGTTCATAGTTATTCAAATATTCTCCTTTTCTTTCTTCAAACAATATAAATTCAAAGATTGAATTTTTATAAAACATTTGTTTTATCTGTTCCGCGTTTAATGGGTTATTGTTTAACCCAATATTGATTTTTAATATGTTCATAGTTAGTATAATTTTATTGTGTTATAATTTAATAGATTAGCAATATAATTAATATGCTTTGAGGTTGTAACCGAGTACCAATTTTTTATTATTACCTCTTTTTTATTGTGGTCTATTGTTGCCACATTGGTGTTATATGAATAAATAAATTTGTTGTCTGTTCTCAAGTTCTTAAAATATTTTTTTTGTTGTATCATAATATTAAAAATGTTTTTCAATTATTAGGTTAATAGTTGGTAAAATAAAAATAAATGTAAATGCTAGTAGTAAAATTACATCATTTGTATTTACTTTTTTACTTTGTTTTGGTTTGTCTAGGTGTTTTGGGTTTGTGTAATATTTCATAATAGTTTTAAATTAAATTAGTTTTTATTGTGTGTCAATGGTTGGATAATTTTCTAGTAGAAAATTAGTTCTAAACTCTTTGAATTGTTGCCAAAATAGATTAGTATCAATGTATTGTTCAATTTTATTTTCTAAATTAATTATAAAAAATAAATTGCTTTTTTGGGTACTACCTATTTTCAAAGTTTTTTCAAAAAAATTATATTCTTTTAAATTAAAGTATCTTGGCGTTTCGTTTGTTCCGTTGCCTATTAAAATAAACGCTTGGCAAAATTCGTGTAAATTTTGTTCTAGTTCTTTTTTTATTGGTTCAATGTAGTTCATAATAGTAATAAATTAAATTAGTTTTTTTTAAGGGGTTCTGGCGAACCCCTTAATTAAATTGATTAACAATAAATTGTTTCTGTTTCATCATTGAATAATACAAGTGATTTGTAAAGCATTTCAGTGGCTTTTACCCTAGCTTGTAAGTTTTCAATATATATGCTAGTTAAATTTAAATTGTTTAAATCCTCATTATATCCTTGTATGTCGTAAAAAATTTCATCGTGAAATACACTAGTATGTTCTTCAATCATATCTTTTAACTCAGAATATCTTTTTACTAATTCTTTTGCTTTTTTAAATTGTGTTTTAGTCATCATAGTAATATTAGTTTAATTGTTTTGTTTTACAAATATATAAAAGTTTTTTAATACAAAACAAATAAATTTATATTTTTATGTAATTTATAATCATTCTAAATAAGACTATTTGTGTATATAGGTACGCACGAATAAAAAAATAATTGAATAAAACAAATAAAAAAGAAAGTATTTTTGTAATTTAGAATCGTTCTAAATAAGTAAAAAACAACACCACACCAATATATATATTATAGGTCTTTGGCAGTTACTTGGCAGTTACTTGGCAGATACTCGGCAGATACTACATAAAAAAAAGTCTACAAAATAAATTGCAAACTTTTCTTTAACAAAACTAAAAACAAACATTTAACTTTCTTTATCCTCCAAAAGTATTTCTTTTATCTTATTATATTCTCTGTTAGTTATTGATAAGGTTTTGGTGCTATTGCTGTTGCAATCCCATATCCTTAAATTAACTTTGTAGTAGTCAATTTCTCGATGGCTATTCTCGTACCCATCTTTGACTATCTTATTAAGTTCTGTACTTCTATATTCAAATGTTCTCATTGTTTTAGTGTTTTAGTGTGTTTTAAGCTACTTTCTTTTGTTTTAGTATGCTGATGTAGGTCTGTCGATAAACTCCTCTGTCGTTGCATCTATTTGCTCACAATAGTATTCATTAAGGTTTCTTTGTATTTCTTGTAGGTCGTTGTCGTGTTGCCAATATCCTGATATAGTACAATCATTTTTTACACTACCCAACATACCTCCTCCTAGATAGTTTTGATATGTAGTCATTTTTTCCCCATCATATCCAAAGTCTGTTAGGTCAATTTCTATACCCCCTCCCCTAGATGAATACCTCTCTCTTAAAATATTATTTGCTATTAATTCTTTCATTGTTTTGTGTTTTAGTTGTTGTTAATTGTTTTGTTAGGCAAATATAATAAACTTTTTTAATACAATCCTAATTATTTTTATCTTTTTTTAATAAAGTTTGTATCTCCTCTAGTGAATTACATTTGTTTACTTTAATATTCCATTCAGAATATAGGTGCAAAGGTGTTTTAATTGCTCTTGATTTAGCTACTGAAACCTCGTTTATATAACCCCCTCCTCTTTGTTCTGTTGTTTTTACTTTCATTGTCTTGTGTTTTAGTTTTAAATTCAATGCAAACATAATGCTATTTTTTTAATATCCTAATGTTTTTTTAAAATAATTGTAAAAAAGTTTGATACTTGTTTTGCTATATAAGTACACGCAAATAACAAAATAAATTTAATATCCTAATATTTTCTAATGTTTTTTTAAAAAAAATATCAACACAGAATTTGGCTCATCAGGACACCCTAGCTCTACCATCAGCAGTTATTTGGCAGTTACTTCGCAGTTACTTGACAGTTTCTTGGCAGTTACTTCGCAGTTACTTGACAAGTTTAAAAAAGCAGAAAAAATACAATTTGAAAAACAAAAGAAAAGAAATAAAAAAAAAGATGAAAAGTGAGGCAAACTAAAAAACCCCCACCCTTCATCTAACACAAAACACAATTACACAAAACAAAGTGTGTACTATTAAAACGCTTCTTTACAATGATGACATCTCCTGTGGTCGCTATCATAAGCTGCACCACAACAAGCAGTACCTGTATCATCATACATATCTGTCATATCCTTTATGTTTGACATAACTTCAAAATCTTCTAACGATAAGTCCTCTAACACATACCAAGCACCATCGTAATCAAAGGTAACATCACAGGTTGTTTCTCCTTCCATCACATCTATATTATCAGCACCCTCTTGCTTTAGGAAGCTAACAACATCTGACTTATCTAATCCATCAGGTGCATAACTCATCTCATCTCTATCTGACATTAATTTCCAACTATCGTAATTCATAATGTAATATTTTTTTTGGGTTATTTATGTTTGTTGTTTCTGCAATAAGACCCCCCCTAGTGTACCCCCTGAGTTCCCCCCTATTTGCAAGGCAAACATATAAATAATTTATTACAATTCCAAATTATTTCGTATAAGTTTTTCCTTTCAGTAGCATATTTATTATAGGCTGACTTACATTATATCTAGCTGCCAACTGATTTTGACTTACACCTCCTGCTTTATATTCTTCACGAATTGCATCTGCTTCTTCTATTGTAAACTTACGCTTGGCATAGCCACCACCCCTACGGTCTTTTCTTTCAAATGGATTAACACTCATCTTTTAACTTTTCTAATTCAAACTTCAAATGATTAATAGCCTTTTCAATGTCCTCGATATGCTTCTCCTTGTTAGTCATACCTTCTTCAGTTTTCTTGCCACAACGCAAGAGGTAGGTCGTAGCAGTACCAACATTATAAGATAAATCAAATCCACTTATAACCTTCCTTGCTTCATATCCATTGCTACCAACATAGTAGCTAGGAACAGAAATATCTTTTCCCACCTTTTTAAATATCTTATTGTTTATTCTTTCTAAATCTTCTTGTTCTTCTACCCTTCTGCATAAACAAGCACCTCCACAATGGCAGTTCCTTGTATAGTCATAGTAGTATTTACTCTTGTCTGTCATAGTTCGTTGTTAAAGTATCTATCAATAATTTCTTTGCAATGGTCAAAACCCTTACAGCACACTCCATAATATCCCCTATCTAAAGCGTTCTGTATGAATAGCTTTTGCTCTTTTGAAGGATAACACTTCTTGTCTTTCTTTAGCTCTATAAACAAAGCTGTGTACTTTTCGTTTGGCTCGAATATAAGAAGGTCTGACACCCCTTTCAAATATCCTGTACGCTTTGCTTTGAGCCTTTGTGAGTAGTGTTTTTGAAACTGACCACCCATTGTTGCAGTAAACAACGCATTTGGATATTGTAATCTCAAGTAATCTACGATAGCGATTTGTACTTTTTCTTCGCTTAATGTTGGTTTTGACCGTTGCAAGATTTCTTTCTAGTTCGTTAATTCTTTTCTCCTGTTCTTGACAGGTTTTGTTTAAAAAGTCTATACGATGCAGTATGTCTGATACATCTGATTCAGTATGTCTTTGTGCAAATATAAGATATAAAACTGAAAGCAGCAACAATGTAAGTAATATAGTTTCCATATTAATAATTTTGGTAGTAGTCAGCAACCTTTATATTTTCTGTATCTCGTACAGGCTTGTTATTGACAGGTTCTTTAGATAACATTCTTCCAAACATAAGCTGAAAACCTACATCAGAGTTAATTATTTTTGGCAAAACTACATAGCTTATACCATCTTTATCGTCTTTACAAATATTCTGAACGTGCTTATATATTCCCATTATTTTAATCTTTTTGCTTTATTAATAGTTGCATCAATCATCTTTTGTCCTTGCTGATGCTTTTGAAAATCTGTTACTAATTTTTGTTGCCTTTGCAGTTGTGCCTTTGCCTTATGTTCTTTTAGCCATATATTCCAATTACGAACATTTACAAAGCCACCGTTATCAGAGTTCCTGATGCCCTGCTCAAAAGCAAAAGCAACTTCTTCCATCTCCATAGAACCGTAAAACCTAGACAAGTCATCTACAAGAAACTTAGCCATCATTACCACCTGCTGAGTATCAGGTCTTTGACCCAACATCATATAACACTTGCTCAACAAGTCCACGCAATCAACATTAAGCTGCTCAAGGTCGTTGCTAAATCTATACCATATCTGTCTGCTCTTATCCATTGTTTATCATTTGTCTAGCTTCTTGCCAAGTGTCTAGTGATTGCTGTACTTTACCTTTAGTCTGTGTTGCTGTTGTGTTCTTCTCCCAAGTTCTTACAGCAGCCTTCCAATCCTTCATAGGGTTCTTTCCTACTTTCCAACCATTAGAAGAATAGTAGTCGTAGAACTTCTGTGCATCTACAATATTGTTTCTTTCATTGCAGTAATCTACAATATCATCAACTGTTGGTTTAGCAAACCTTTTAGCTTTAGCTTTTTCTTTAACTATAACTATATCCTTATCTTTATCTTTAAGGGTACTTTGTACCCCTTGCGAACCCTTTACATACCCTTCAAGGTTATATTTATCAAGAAGTGCAATAACTGATTTATGAACATTAGAGTTTGGATTTAGTTCGCCATATTGAAAGTCAATAAATTCAGGAATAAACCACTTATCGCCATTGTCGAAAACAATAATCTTTTCTAAAAAAGATTTGGGAAGCATATCTTCAGCAGGTATATCACATTCAAGGCTTTCTCCAATTCTTAATGAAGCCACCTCTAAATCTACCTCCCATATACCTGCGTGATTGCAGTCATCTAATATGTAGAACCATAGTAGCTTGTATTCAGGTTGTAATTCACGAACAAAGCGTTTCTTCCACTTGTCCGTATCTGTCATTCTTTTTGCCATAATATATAATTTTGGGGTTAATACTTTGCAAAGGTAAACTTTTTTTGATTAAAAACAAATTTTTTGCAATGTTTCTCGTTCCACATACACAATCATCTCTAGGTCGTGTACTGAACCTTTGCGTGGTTTTCTGCCACCTTTTTTGAAAGTTCCTGTTAGGTTATCTATCTTGTTAAACAATATGCCATCATCAAATGCCCAACATATAACAACAGGCTTACCATACTTTATTTGTTCCTCCTGACAATCAACAATCTTCTTCATTGATACTATGCAATATCTGTGGCTATCCATATTTTGATTAGGACAACCCTTTACCTCGAAGCCACATATTCTATCAAAGCTCTCGTTCTTCATCTCATAATCAACAGAACTGAAGTCGCCTTGACTAGAGTAGCAATAAGCATATTTGTCTGAAAAACACTTTGCTGCTCTCTCTTGTCTTGCAAAGTCTTTTGGGGTTTCAAATTTCATCGTTATAATCTATTAATGCTAAAACAAAAGCAGCAGATACTACTGCTAATGCTGATATTATACTTATCATTTAGTGTACTGTTTTATGGTTGTCATCAACATTGATAATGCTATATGTATGCTCACACATATCTTTAATCTTTCTTATGTTGATTCTTATTTCCTTTCTAACTGCTTCTATATCGGTCTTTGTGCTGTCAATTCCGAGAGAAGCATTGAGGGCAGCGTTCTTGGCTAACAAGCTATCTACCCTCTTTACATTCTTTCTTCTAGTTTTCGATTTCACAATCAAATACTTTTATTAAATACCTTACCTTAAAAGGGTAAGCCATCATCTGCTTTTGCAGTTTCTTTAGGCTCAGACTTTGTAGCAGCACCTACATTTACTGCCCAAGCTAAAATATTATTGTAGTAGTTTCCTTCATACAAACGACCTCTTATATCTATTTTACAGGTAATATCTGTTCCAACAGGAATAGCATCTAACTTTTCTATGTTGTCTTTTACAACCTCCATTTTGATAGCCTGTGGGTATTCTCCACCTGTGTTTACCACAAACTCTCTTTTTCTAAATCCACTTGAAAACTCTTTTGTTTCAAACTTAGCTTCTAACTTTCCGTTAATTTCCATACTTAAATTCGTTTTTGTTATTTATTAAATTAATTTCATCTTGTATTTCTTTCATTCTATCCTCAATAATTATTTTCTCTCTATTAAGGCAGTCATATTCATCACGAATATTTATAAATGTTTTCTCCTCAAAAACCATATCCCTGATTTTAATGTATCTCAACATTTCTAGTTTATCAAACTCAAGATAGCCAATCATCTTCTTCTCGTGGTGCATAACCGTTGCGTGATTTGCACCAAACATATTAGCAATACTTGTGTATGTTTTATTGAAATGCTTTCTAGCAAAGAAGAAAAACATTCTCCTAGCACCTACAATCTCCATCTTCCTTGACTTACTGTGTAATTCCGTTGGGGAAACGTTGTAGTGTTTACAAACAGCAGACTGAAGTACCTCCATTCTAAAGTTCATTCTTCTCTCCGTTTATTAAGTTTAACAATTCTTCTTCCTTCATCTCTTGACTTTCAGCCAATAAAGATAAGTGTTTTAGTCTTAACATAGTAGGGTTTTCCAAATACTTGTCTATTGTAGTTCCACTAACTCCTGTTATCTGACCGAACTTTCTTTTTGTTACTCCTTGTGTTCTCATAAGAACCTCAAAACTATTTCTTGCTTTTTTCATCTTTTCTATTTTTAACTATTACTAATTCTATTCCAAATTCTAATTTATAGGTTTCTGCTATTCTTTCATCACTCTCTAACATATAAAGTTCTACAAACTTTTTTTGTATGGTACTTTCTTTACCCATATCTCTTAACTGCTTTCTAGTGATTGCAACAATAGCACCCTGTTTTGTCATTGCGTGTTTTCTAATTGCCATACTTAAACATTTTATTAAACTGTTCTCTTGGGTCTTTTGATATATAATCTTCTTTTAGCTTACCGATTAACTCGTATGCTTCCTGATAGGTTAAATGTAAAAGACCACTTTCTATATCTCTAATGTCATTTTGTTCGTAGGGAACACCTGTTAGTAAGCCTTCAATAATGGCTATCTGACCATTACTGATAGGCTCACTTGCAAGTATATCATCTATCCAATCCATTAGTCAGCCATTTCGTCTTGACCGTAAACACCTTGCTCATAAAATCCTGTAAGCATTAGGACTGCTCTTGACTTAGCTCGTTTCTCTGCCATAGCAACAGGAAACTTACCTGCCATACCCATAGTATTCTCTTTGCTGCTTTCGCCAAAAGATTCTACTCTTGTCTGACCTATCTGCTTTCCTTTTACCATATCTGCAATACAACGCATAACTACCCAATCTTTTTCCATAACTATTGGTTCGTATGCTACATTGATATTACGATTGCTGATAATCTTATCTATACCTGTTCTAGTGATAATAACAAAGCCACGCTTATCTTTATACACATCTTCTTGAACTAGACCATTCTCTTTAAATAATCTTCTTAGGGTTTCTTTCTTAGTTTCTGTTTTAATTTCTGACATAATAATATTTATTAAAGGTTATTTATTATACTTCTTAAAGACTCAAGGCTTTCTAACTCGAAAAGTCTTGCCGACAATCTTCCGTTAAACCACTCTCTTAGATTTTCATTGTTTTTATTCGCCCACTCAACCTCTGACTTCTCGTCATCAGCAATAAACGTATTTACCAACTCTATTTTTTTGTCTAACTGAAAAAGGACATCGCCTTTCTTTACTGTTTCTACCTTAATCTGTTCCATATAATTGGGGTTAATTTGTTAATAACTGATGCAAATATACAACAATTAATTTAAAAACCTAGTATAAATTAAGAAAAGAGTAAAAAAAGTTTGTTTTACTAGAGTGTATTCTTGTGAATTATTTTTGAACCTAAGTCCATAGGAATAAACAATGCAGTCTTTCCACCGTCAAGAACGACACCACAGCCAAGAGTAGGCTTTTTAGGAAAGTTTTTACCATAGCTAAATGCCATAGCATCTACATCAATACCACAACCAACATTCATACCAAAGATTAAATCATTGCGAGAAGCCATATAGTTTACTCCACCAAAAGAATGACAATGACCTATAACCGTAGATTGTCTATTAGCAGTTGCTCTGTTTACAGCAGCTCTTGCACCTGATGAGCCTGTTCCGTGTTCATAGATAACATTATCTATTTCCCAATTAAGTTCCCACTTCCAACCTTTTGGTGCTTTCCATATTTCTTCATAAGACTTTAAAAATCTTTTAGGAATACCTGCTGTTGTAGCTTGTCTAAAAGGTAGTGCCGAGTGATTACCCACACACACCTTAACATCAGGAAAGGTTGCGTACCACTTCTCCATAGCTCTTTGTGCTTGTTCTGCTTCGCTTTCTGCGTTAGGCATATCTGTCAGTTTCTCGTGGTAAGAAAGTGCTGCGTTATCTACCTCATCTCCAATGTGTACTATATCTGAAACACCAAATCTATCAAATACTTCATAACAAAAGTCTCTATAATCAGGGTGGCAGAATGGTTCGTGAGTATCTCCTATGATTCCTACACCACTATTGCCACGATGCTGTTGTATTAGTTCGTATTCTTTTTGAGTTAATCTTGGTCGAAATTGTTTCATAATGTTCGCAAGTTAATAAAAAAAACTTAATAAAAAAAATAGGGAACAAATTAATGAACCCTATTCAAACATTTTCCCCAAAATATTTACAATTACGTCAATTAAGAAACATAAGTGAATTACAAATGTAAGCAAATAAACCCTTACCTACCAAACTATTTCTTAATTTTTTCGTACGACCTTCCTCCGAAGTACGCACCAAAGGCTGTGATGGCTAATAGTTGCCATAGGTCAATCCAAGAATCTTTGATGTCCATATCTACATATCCAAAGTCAATTAGTGTAAATACGGTAAGCACAAACAACAGGAAGGCTAATGACAATGGTCTTATAGATTTGGTAAGCCAATTACCATTCATATCAGCTTCCCAACGCTTAGTTACCTCTACCTGAATATTCTTTTCAAACTCATAGATGGCTTTGTTTATCTCATTTTTTACAAGTTCTTTTTCTTCTGCTGAGGTATGTATCTTATCAATAGCAGTTCCAACACTATCTACTAAATCCTTTGCTCCACTACTAAATATTTTTCTCAATATACTCATATCCTTAACTTTATCTTTAGCTTTATCTTTAGCTTTATTATATAGGGTATAAACTACCCTTTGTGAACCCTTTGGCAATGGTTAAAATTCCATTAAATCATTAATGTGTTTATATTCAATAATTACTCTATGACCTAAATCAAGTTCATCAGCAACCATTTTGTAAAGTCTTTTGTATGCTTGTGTAGATTTTCCTATAAATCCATCAGAAACTAAGTTGTTGTTTTCTTGCGAATCGCCAACGAGTAAACACCCGCTAGTATGTTCATCAGTATTACCGCAATGTATGAGAATATGCTCAAAGTTAGGAACATTAGTGATATGCAACATACCACGATGTAAATCGCCAAATCTTTCAGTATATCTATTATGAAAGCCACCCTCTTTTCTGTATTTGATTTCGTACACTCCATAAGGTATCATTGTTTCTCCTTTGACCTTATCTCTCCTGTACTCATCTTCTAGTGTATAGCAAAGAAAGTCATACCCTGCAAAGCCTTCGTAGAATAACATACCATTAGTACTATCTAAAGCAAGGTTATATCGTAAGCACAGCAGTTTCATCAGCTACCACAATTCTCGCAGTCCTCTTGATTATCAATGTCGCAGGTAGGTTGTTCTTGTTCTTCCATATCTTCTACCCAAGCATCAAAACCGTTATGTTCAGCAGTTTCAGCAGTTTCACAGCATTTACAAGATTCGCATTCAAAACATTTACAGCATTCTTTATCTTCCTTGCCCATTGTATTTCTTTTTATATTGTTTACCACTTTTTGTTCTGCTTTTTGTCTTAGCGTGTATTCCCTTTCTTTTTACTTTAGGAGTTGCTCTAAATGTAAATGATATACCCTTAGCCATTCTTAGTAAAGAAAAACGCTACCAATGAGCCGATTACAATAGTCCACAATCCCCATAATGCTTTCTGCATAGTAACTCTAGCTGAAGTATTTTTGTTTACACGAGAAACAACTCCTTTATCAGGGTCAAGAAGATTCTTAGTTAGCATATCTAACTTGTCGTCCATTTTATCTAATTTATCCTCCATAGAGTCCATTCTCTGTTTCATAAGTGCTATTTCTTGTGCTGCTGATACTCGTGCCATTAGAACTTGTATTCTTGGTAATCTAATCCCATAAATGAGTGTACCCCGTTATTATCTAACTCTATTCTATTTGCTTCCCAACCACTAGGCTCTACATAAGATAAAACCTCTGCTTCTGCATCAACAGGCTCTAAGCCTTTCCATAACACATCTACGTGGTATTTATCAGATAGTATAGGTGCTTTAGTTTGTTCGCCACTTTCGTTATACTCGCCTTGCTCTAAAACAATATAGCCTAGTCTTACGATAATATGATTGTGCGATGGTACTACATCACCTAATTCTGTTGTTGTTGTACCTAAAGCGTTTATTTTGCTATCTGCTTGTACGCTATCATCAAACTCGTATTTACCTATCTTATTCATTAGCTTGTTAAATTTGTAAGTTCTGTATCACTTAAAGCCTCATTAAATACTGCTAGTGCTTTGCATTTTCCGTATAAAGGAAAAGAACCATCTCCTCTTGTAAATGATAATGTATTTAGAGTATTTGTTGGAAGCATAGTTGTATTAGTATTTGTTCCAATTAAAACACCATCAACATACAGTTTAAAATCACTACTTTTCCATTTAAAAGCTACTTTAGAAAAGTTAGTTATATCTGATAATTCAGCAATAAAACTTACTACAGTAGAACCACTCACCCTATAATTTACTGCTAAGTCATTTGATTGTGAAAAATAAAATAAATTTATTCTATTAGTATCCGTTTGGTCAGATAAGGATATAATTCTAGTGCTTAAATCATCAGCCAAAGCAGCTATCTCTGCATATAACACACCCTCTGTTGAGTTTATTAATGTACTATTACCACTACCTGTTAGTGTTTCTGTTGCTCTTGTAACTGTACTACCCGTCAGTGAAGGTATGTACGATGTAG
>Ga0208298_1000119_pt1 | contig 34537 bp, 29 predicted proteins | sample 14BtaG_FD_184088 | JGI IMG/M metagenome (GOLD analysis project Ga0208298, IMG submission 184088) | Marine viral communities from the Subarctic Pacific Ocean - 14B_ETSP_OMZ_AT15311_CsCl metaG (SPAdes) (version 2) | ecosystem: Environmental > Aquatic > Marine > Oceanic | place: Pacific Ocean... | reverse complement strand
TGCATTTTCTGTTGGAACAAGTAATTTAGATCAGTCAGGTGTAATATTAGGAGCTACTACTCTTACTTTAAAATCTAATTTTAGTACAGCTTTAACTTGTGATATGGCTGGCAAAGTAGGCATTGGGACTACTAGCCCTACCGATAAACTTACTGTACAAAATGGAAACATAAGATTAAACTCCACCTCTACTTATCCTACTCAGGGCCTCTATGCTTATGCGAACAATAGTTCTCCAAACATGGGGGCAATTTCCTGGCAACAAAATCCTGTGTTTATTGGATCTGAATGGACGCACTATAAGCAATCATCACCTTATACGAACGCTAGAATAAGGTTAATTGGTGATGCTAGTTACGGCGGAATGTTTGTAAATCTTAATGGTTCAGATGTTTTTGCAATCAAAACCTTAACAGGCAACGTCGGTATTGGAACTACTAATCCAGGAGCTAAGTTGCAAATTGGCTCTGCAACACATGCACCAAGCGGTAATTTAGCTAACAATCTTTTACAGATTAAATCATCTTCAGGCTTTGCATATTTAACTATTGGCAACGGTGATGTTGCAAACTCCACATCTTATATCGGTGGTGCTTCTGGATTTACAGTAATTGGCTCGGTAACAGATGCTGGGGCTTTATCAGAACATATACGTATCACCTCAGGCGGCAACGTCGGGATCGGGACTACTACACCAAGTAATCTATTAAGTTTAAAGGGTAGTGGACAAAACTGGAACACCAGTCCTGCTATAAAACTATGGGATTCTAATAATTCCAAGGGATGGTACGTAGGTAGTGCTAATAATCAAACAGCTGGAGATTTTTATATAAGATCAGTCACTTCAGAAGCGTCTTATCCTGTAGCTGCTAATCAAGAATTTACTATAAAACAAACAGGCAACGTCGGGATTGGAACTATTAGCCCTAGTACTAAGCTAGAAGTTGTTGATACTTTTTCTGTACAAAGAACATCAGACGACAACGAAGGTTTTTATGTAACAGTTAGCGGTAGTAGCGAAAATACAACTGTAGAAACTTTTTACCAAGAAGACAGCCTCTCTAAGTATGGTTTTAGAAAAAGATACGATGGGAGCACTAATCTATATCAAGAGTTCATACATGATAATAGCACTACAGGAACAGAAGTATATAGAGTAGATAGAGGTACTAAAAACACGAGTATAGCCAACGGCAACGTCGGGATTGGCACGACTAGTCCAAGCGAAAAACTTGAAGTTGACGGTCATGTAAAAGCGGTAGATGGGTACAAAGGCTATGTCTCTAATTTTCATAGTGGTGGGTTTTTCCATAGCCCAAGAAGTAGCGATGGCGCTAACCCATTGTGGATTCCTTTAAATTCAACAGCAATGTCTAGGGCAGACCAATATTATAATACTTTGGTACCCTTGTACGCTGGTAGAATTAGAAAAATTATACTAAAACATGTATCAGGAAGTACACCAACAGCTACGGTTTGCACTTTTCGCAAAAAAATAAATGGAGTATTAAGCGGCACAACCTATGCTGGAACAGTTACAGGCGGAGGCGCGGCGGGTATGAAAGTTACTTTTGATTTTGGAACCACTGATTTTACTTTTAACGCTGAAGACGAAATTCAGATAGGGGTTGTGACTGGGGTAGCAACTCAGCCAAGATTGGGAGGGGTGTCTTTTCAAATATGGTATGAATACAATATAACTTAATATGGCAAATATAAACGACGACATTAGAGGCAAAAAACTTTATAAGGAAGGATCAGAAGGGCAAGAAGCTAACAAAGATTCTAATGGTGAAACTGTAATATCTAAAGAACAATCTATAGAATTAGATTCACTAGATGATATTAGCGATTTGTTTAACGATAACGCTGTTTACCAATATAATAAATTTTTATTAAAACAAGTAGAAGACTTAAGGCAAGATGTAGAAGAGCTACACGCTTTTATAAAAGATGCTTTTGGTAAAGACTCATCAACAGCTGCTTCTAGAGGAGAAAAAGGAGACACAGGAAGTACTGGACCTCAAGGGCCTCAAGGGCCTCAAGGTGCGACAGGCGCAATCGGGCCTCAAGGTGTTCAAGGGCCAGCTGGGGCAGATGGAGCAGATGGATCAAGCAGTCCGCTAGAGGTGCTTGGGTGTAAAGGCCAGCTACTAGGGTTATTAGGCAAAATGACGGTGTGTAATGAGATTGTAAGATATGAAATTTTAGATCCAAAATCTGGAAAACAAATAGATACTTTAACAATACCTAGAATTTTAAAATAAATAAATAAAAATAATGATAACATACGATTGGAATTGCAAAACAGTAGATGTATACCCTCAAGAAGAGGGTGAAACAAATGTAGTGTATAATGTACACTGGGTAGTAAGTGGAACAAAAGAAGATTATTCAGCAACTAATATTGGAACTCAAATAGTAACTTTAAATCCTGAAACTGAGTTTATACCTTTTGACGAACTAACAAATGAAGTTGTTGTTGACTGGACAAAAGAAGCTATGGGTGAAGAGCAAGTTGAAGCTATCGAAGGCAGTATTGCTTCGCAAATTGATGAACTAGAAAACCCAACTTCAGTAACTATGACAATAGAGGATTAAAGTAATACGTAAATACGTAATATATAAAGTATACCACGCTAAGTGGAAAACCAAGTAATAACATAAAAACCAAAACCAATGACAGTTTATTATTCGACTAACTCGTGGAGTAGTCAACCACGACCAACAGAAAACCATTTAAAACTATGGAACCATATTGCTGATAAAGCAAATTGGAGAATTGTTCAATTGCCAAATGGCTATTACCAAACAGAGTACCAAGACATACGTCGCGACGATGAATGGGTAGATGTAACAAGGCGAGAAACAATTGAAGCTGCGGAAACATCAATTGACAAAACAATCGAGCATTATTTAAAAAAGATTGATTTTGCAAATGGACCAAAAGTAATAAAAACATTCGAAAAGTAATTTAAATCAAAATTTAATTAAATGGAATTTAATAATCCGAGCGATATAGTAAAAACGCTCACATTTGGCAATGATGCTAAAAAAGAAATAATCCAAGGAGTTGATAAATTAGCAAGCGCAGTAAAAAGCACATTAGGTGCATCTGGAAAATGCGTAATATACGAAGACGCTCTTGGTAAACCGGTAATAACAAAAGATGGTGTAACCGTTGCGGAAAGCGTAGTCTTATTACATCCGGTTGAAAATATAGGTGCGACCCTGATTAAAGAGGCTGCAAAAAATACAGTGAATGAAGCTGGAGACGGTACAACAACCGCTACAGTTTTAGCACATTCGTTATTAACAAATTCAAACGAAGCGTTAAATGAAGAAGAAATTAGAGAACTTAAAGCAGGCATTATTAGCGGCGCTGAAAAAGTTATGGTTTATCTTGATAAAACCAGTATACCAGTTAAGGATAAAATGCTCAGGGAGGTTGCTAGCATTTCTTGCAACAACGACCGTGAACTTGGACAAAAAATTGGAGAGGCTTACGAAAAAGTTGGCCCAAATGGAGTCGTATTAATGGATGAGTCTGAAACAAATGAAACTTATGTTGATTTTGTTGAAGGCGTACAGTTTGACTCCAAATTAAAATCCCCGCATTTAGCAACAGATAAAGATAAGGGGATTGCTTTATTAGATAATCCCTATGTTTTAATTGTATCTTCACCTATACCAAATATAAGAAGAATACAAAATGTCCTGGAGCATGTGATAAAAACAAAAAGAAGTTTGCTTATAGTGGCAGAGGTTGAACAGCAACCATTTGCAACGCTAATAGCAAATAAGGTTAAAGGCAATATAAAAGTAAATATAATTGATACACCGGGCTTTGGGCCTACAAGACAAGAGACTTTAGAAGATCTTGCTATTTTAACAGGTGCTAAAATTATAGACGAGTCTTTAGGCGATGATTTAGATTTAATTGAACCTAGTGTTTTAGGCGAAGCTGTTAAAGCTGTAACAGATGATAAAAATACAGTTTTACAAGTATTACCAGGTAATGATATACTTGAAGAACGTATTAAAACTGTAGAAAAAAAGATTGAATCTGAAACTAATGCGTTTTTTAAGAAAAAGTTAGAGCAGCGATTATCAATGCTAACCGGAAAAGTTGGTATTATAAAAGTTGGCGCTAATAGCAAAGTAGAGCTTAAAGAAAAGAAAGATCGGGTGGAAGATGCCATTCATGCGACAAAAGCCGCTTATAAAGAAGGAATTATACCAGGCGGCGGTGTAGCGCTTTTAAATGCAGCTAATTCGATTAAGTCTAAAAATAAAGGCGAGGAAATACTGCTAAAATCGATTAAGGCTCCTTTTAGCACTATATTAGAAAATGCAAATCTTAATAGCGATTTACATTTAAATAGAAAAGGATGGGGTATAGACGTTACAACAAGCAAACCAGTTAATATGATTAAAGCTGGTATTATAGACCCGGTGTTGGTTACAAAGTCAGCGCTTAAAAACGCGGTTAGTGTTGTAACAACAATTATATCTGCCGATTGTGTAATTAGTAATAAAAGGCTAGCATAATGAAAGCTGTTAATTATTATTTAATTGTGGACAAAATAAAAGAGGCTCCGAAGAAAGTAGGAGGCCTTGAGTTGACCGAAAAGCAAAACAAAGACGTTAGGTATTTAAAAGGTAAAGTTATAAGCGCAGGGGGCGAGGTAAAAGGAATTAAAGATGGCGATGTAGTCAGGTACGATAAACACGCTGGCCATGGTATCGAATACAGTGAAAAGCTTTACTACGTTATAAAAGCTGGAGATATTGTGCTTGTTGAATGAGAATAGAAGCTTCAGACTTACGCGAAATGAATTTATTAAAGTATTACAGGCTTGTCAGAAGATGGGTCTGTAAAACTTACGATTTAAAAGACGCTGATTTAGAACTTTTAATATATTTAGATTGCAAAGAGTTTTTTACTAGAAATGATTTTATCAATGGTGTATATACATATAGTTGGGATAAAAACAGATGGGAAAGACTAAGAAGAGAAGGCTGGATTGAAGTGTTTAAAGAAAGGAACAGAACAACATCTAAGTATGCTGTTTATAAGGTTTCGTTCAAATGCAAGTCTTTAATAACTAGAATATATAAAATACTATTAGGGCAAGAAGATATGCCTACATCACAAAGAAGTGTTTTTTATAAAAATAAATCATATACAGATAAAGTTTTTAATAAAGCTATAGATGATATGATAAACGATAAAGAGAGATAATGGGATTTAAACTTAGGGATTTTTCAAGCCTTGTTGGAATAGACAAAGAAACATCAACCTACAATACGCCGGTTTTTAAAAAAGATTTAAAAGGCGGTATTTTAGCTGAAGCTAATAATGATGGTACGATATTTATTGATAAATCTTTAAAAGGTAAAGATAAAGAAAAAGCTGTAGCTCACGAGCAAATTCATATGGATCAAATGGCGCAAGGCAAGCTTCAGTATAATAACGATGAAGTTATTTGGAAAAAAGATACTAAATCACCAGCTAGAGTTTATAAACGAATGAAAGGCGACTTAGTTGACGCTAAAACTGGTAAATCCGCAAGCGAAGGCCACGCTGAATTTGAGTGGGAGGCTGAAGCATATAAAAATTCATAACATGGGATATAAAGCAACACCAATTACTTACAAAGCAAAACAGTCTCCGTTAAAAGCGGCAGATGCTGTTTTAGTACAAGGAGCAGCTGATATAGGCGCTTCTAAAGCATTTAAAGATTACAGCGAAGGAATGGCTGATAAGTTTGATACTGGAGGTTATTCAAGTACTGAAACAGAAAAAGCACCAGGCGAAGGAACTCAAGGCGCTAAAGATAAAGCTGAAAAAGAAAAAGCCGAAAAAGAAAAGGAAACCGGAGGGCAAGCAGAAAAAGCTGTTGAACCTGAAACAAAATAACTAACTATGAACAAACCAATAACTAGCCGCATTAAAAGATCCCCGCTTTTAAAGTACTCACCTTTAAAAAACGACAACGAGGAAGCCATTGGAACTAAAACTACAAAAGGCGAAGATAAAGTTGTAACTAAAACAGAAACTAAAGAAAAAGAATCTGTGGGGGCGTACCGTAGAGCATGTGGCAGCACAACCGATGGTTCTACCAAAACTGACTCTACAACAGGAAAATCATTTAAATGCGCTCAAGCTCCAAAAGGCCAGGAACCTAAAGAAACTGAAACTGTTACCACCACAGCCACAGAGCCTGGTGAAGATAAGAAAGTTGACGTTACTTTAAAAAGAACTCAAGAGCAAGATGTAATGCAGCCATGGGAGGTAAGGCAACAACTTAGAGCTGGTAAAAGAGCAGATAGAGAGGTAAATAAATATCGCCGTAAAATGGGCAAATATGGCACATTTGACAAAGACGGTAAATTTACAGCCAACAAAGGGTTATCTCAAAAAGAGCTTCGAAAGCTAGATCAAGCTGAGGGCGCTTATAGTAGAGCAACGAATGTTTCCGCGAGAGTTGATGAGGGCGCAGGATCCGGGTATAGAGCAGGTACAAGAATAAAAAGAAAAGAGGACAGAGTTGCAACTACTGGTGAATTTTCAGATCCAGAACAAGTTAAAATGGGGGCTAGAAAGCAGGAACTAGCTGAGCAAGCTGGTTTAACTGTTGATCAAGGCCCAAAAGCTATTGAGCCAGGATCGAATCCTTTTGCAAATATGGACGCGGCTAAAGGTTTAACTACATTAGATTATGAAGTAGGACAATACTACTCTCCGTTCCAATCCAAAGAATCGCCTTTAAAGAAGTCTTTAAAAGGTGACCAATATAAATTACCTAAACATTTACAAAACGCGATTAAAGCAGCCCCAGGCAAGCTTAAGACGCCTCTTAAGAAGAGTTATTTTAAAAATAAATAATTATGGCTTACTCACAAGACAATTCTCCATTTAAAAAGAAAGCAGATGCGCCTTCACGCAAAAAGTCTTTAGGCTATTACAATGAAGTACGCAGCAAGTCTAAAGAAGGTGCGGCAGCTGGAGGAGGCATGACAAAGGCTGGTGTAAAAAAATACCGAGCGGACAATCCTGGTAGTAAATTAAAAACAGCTGTTACAAATTGTAAAGCTAAGGTTGGCACAAAGCCTTACAAAAGACAAAAAGCATTTTGCAGTAGATCTAAAAGCTGGACTGGCGAAAGAGGCAGAGCGGCTAGACGTAGATGGTGCTGCAGTAGACATTCATAATATAAATTTCATGGAATCAAAAGGACTAGGGGATTCAATAGAAAAATTTACAAAAGCAACTGGTATTAAAAAATTAGCCAATAAAATTCCCGGTGGCTGCGGTTGCAATAAAAGAAGAGAAGCATTAAACAAAATATTTCCATATAAAAACAAATAATTATGGCTTACAAAAAAGGAGGAGGCTGTCAACCAATTACAGCTAAATTAAAATACACAACAAAAGGAGGCGTGGTCGATCCTTTATTAAATTTAGGATCACCTGCAAAAATGAAAATGCATAGCCCAGCTAAGGCAACTAAGTCACATCCTAACGCGGAAGATACTTTTGGTATAGGCAATAAGAAAGCTAAGACGGGGTTTGCGGGAGACACCCCGTATTCAGCGCAGGACGGTAAAGGTACAATTCATGGCCCTAAAAGTAGTTATGACGCCGCTTACAAAAAAAGAGATAGAAAGGTTTATGGAGAAATGTCTAAATCTGAATATATCAAAGAAGCTAAAAGACAAACAAAATCTTTTGAGAGCACCGGAAAATTTGACGCGCCTAAAGCTAAAAAAGCAAAAACGGTTTCTGTGATTAAACCTAAAGTTACAATTGAAACTAAAAAGCCAACAGCTACGATAGATGTTAAGGTTACAAAAACTGCTAAGCCAACAAAAAATCAGGCTAGAAAAACAAAGTCTATAGATAAAAAATTAGCTAAAGCTAAAGCAGCTAGAGAAGAAGGCAACATTAAAAAAGCTGAGCGTAAAGAAAAAAGAGCAGCTAAGAAACAAGCTAGAATTAATAAGCGAGCGGCTAAAAAAAATTCACCAGCAGCTAAAAAAGGTTGCTATAGTAAATAATGAAAAAAATCTGGCAATGGCTAACGGGTAATGTTATCAAGGAAGTTGGCGACGTTATCGATAAGCTTACAACCACTAAAGAAGAAAAGCTAGAAGCACAAAGGTTGATAACTGAAATTCTTGAGAAAGCTGATAAAGAAGCGCAAGAGCAAGTAACAGCGAGATGGAAATCAGATATGGAATCTGATAGCTTTTTGTCTAAAAATATACGCCCAATGGTGCTTATATACTTAACTGTTATATTTACAGCGCTATGTTTTTTTGATGGTAATATAGGGGAATTTAAAATAGCAGAAGAGTATATACCAATATTTCAAACATTACTAGTTACTGTTTATGGCGCTTATTTTGTTGGCAGAACTTGGGAAAAAGGAAAAGCAATAACTAATAATAAAAACGATTAATCATGGCATTAAATAATTTTGCTACAGAAGCAAAAGAAATAACAAAAGACAACGCAATAAATTCTTCTACTTTCTTAAACGCTAGTATCATATACGTAGGAACTGCAGGGGACTTAAATGTAATAGTGCACGGGACAAAAGAACCCGGCAAAACAACAGGCTTGGAAATAATAAGTGGAGGCAGCGGTTATAATTCCGCAACAAATGTAGCCACTACGGGCGGGCACGGCTCGGGGTTGACAGTGCAAGTTATAGCTTATGGTAACAACGTCGTGGGTGGCATTATTATTGAAGATACCGGGTCTGGGTATCAAATAAATGATATTATAAAAATAGCCGGAGGTGACGGAAATGCTGAACTAAAAGTTGTAAATGTTTCAGATCTACCTCAGGCGCAGCAGGCGGTTAAATTCGCTGGAGTGCAAGCAGGAACTACATTAGATGTCCTTGTTGACTACGTGTTAGCGACTGATACTACAGCTGGTGAACTTGTAAGCTTAAAATAATACGTAATAAATATTATATAAATCAATAACTTAAATTAAATCAAATGGCAAAAAAATTAAAAGAACAAGAGCTTAAAGAGCTTAGAACAATAGTAGATAAAGTAAACTCCGTTCAAATTCAAATCGGCGGTGTTGAATTGCAAAAGCACGATTTGTTGCATAACATGCAGGAGCTCCAAAAAGAGTTAAATGAAGTGCAGCGGGGCTTGCTAGAAACTTATGGAGACGTTTCTGTAGATATTAAAACTGGCGAGTTAAAGGAAAATGTTAATCCGGAAGATTAGTATAGGAAAAGACTATAAGAATGACGCCATGCACTACTCTGTTGGACAGGAGGTGTATGGTGGTCATATTATAGAAAATATAATAGAAGAAGAAACTAAGTATTCTATTTATATTAAAAAAAACAATGAGATTTTGCCATGGAAAGATTTTAATAAAAACATGGGTATCGCAGTAGAATATGATTTAGAATATTAATGACTAGCTATTTAGATTTTCTTGTTGAGCCTTTTAACGGCAGATACAATAATGAAAAAAAGGTTGGAAATAAAAACTTAATACTTAATACTGAATTACAAAATCACCAATACACTAACAGAATAGGTAAAGTTGTTAAACTGCCCTATTATACTGAAAAAAAGTTTAATATTAAAGTTGGCGATTTTATTGTTGTACACCATAATGTTTTTAGAAGATATAGAGACATAAGAGGTGTAGAAAAAAACAGCAGAAGCTATTTCCAAGATAATCTTTATTTTGTTAGACCAGATCAATTGTACGCTTATAAAAGTAACATAAGTGATGACTGGAAAGCTTTAGATGGTTTTAATTTAGCTAAACCTATTAAGGAAACTAAAATGTTTTCTATAAATTTTGAAAAACCATTAGTTGGCATATTACATGCCGTAGATAAAAAAGCTAAAGAGTTTTCAAAAGGTGATTTAATAGGGTTTAAACCTAATTCAGAATACGAGTTTATATTAGGCAACGATAGGTTTTATAGAGTGCCGACCAATTCAATTACAATTAAATATGAATATCAAGGAGACGAAGAAGAATATAATCCAAGCTGGGCATCGGGCAGTTGATGAATTAATCAAAGTGGCTAAAGAGCCTATTGTTGATTCGGATGACGACATATCAGCAGATAGATTAAAAAACGCAGCCGCTACTAAAAAGCTGGCTATTTTTGACGCTTTTGAAATCCTTAATAGAATACAAGAAGAAGAAAACTTGTTAGAAAATAAACCCAAAGAAGATAAAAAACCTCAAGCTTTTAAAGGCTTTGCGGAAAAAAGATCTAAATAATGTACGAGCAAAATTTATATCAGGTTATAACACCTGTAAAGCAAAATACAATATCTAGATTAAACAAGTCTAAGAAATGGCAATACGGCTATAACAAAGAGCACGACATTATTGTTGTAAGCAAAACAGGGCAAATTGGTGAAATATATAATATACAAAATTTAAAAATAGCTTTACCAAAACAACCTGCTAAAATTGAAAAGTTAAACGACAAATGGGAGCCTCACGTATACCCTAAGGAATTAAATAGAATTCAAAGTGTATTTGATTGGCGAGATTACCCGGATGAGTTTAAAGAAAAATGGGAACCTTATATAGATGAGCAATTTAAAAAAAGAGACGAAGGCCATTGGTTTTATAATAAAGGCGTGGCTACTTACATTACTGGTACTCATTTTATGTACTTGCAGTGGAGCAAAATTGACGTTGGGAAACCAGACTTTAGGGAGGCAAACAGATTATTCTTTATATTCTGGGAAGCTTGTAAAGCTGACTCACGGTGCTACGGAATGTGCTATCTTAAAAACCGCCGTTCAGGCTTCTCGTTCATGTCCTCAGCTGAGACCGTTAATATGGCAACAATATCAAGCGACGCACGCTTTGGAATATTGTCAAAGTCTGGATCGGATGCTAAAAAAATGTTTACAGACAAAGTCGTACCGATATCGGTCAACTACCCGTTCTTCTTTAAGCCAATCCAAGACGGTATGGACAGGCCGAAAACCGAACTTGCGTATAGAATACCAGCGTCAAGACTTACAAGAAAATCCATCCAAAACAAACAAGACCAAGAAACGCTAGAAGGCTTAGATACTACTATTGACTGGAAAAACACCGGAGACAATAGTTATGATGGTGAAAAACTTAAACTGCTTGTGCATGATGAAAGCGGGAAATGGGAAAAACCGGATAATATATTAAATAACTGGCGAGTAACAAAAACAACATTAAGGTTAGGTAGCAGGGTTATTGGTAAATGTATGATGGGGTCAACATCTAACGCTCTCGATAAAGGTGGTGAAAATTTTAAAAAACTATATAATGATTCCGACGTTACAAAAAAAAATAGAAATGGACAAACTAAGTCAGGATTATATTCTTTGTTCATACCTATGGAATGGAATTACGAGGGATTCATTGACTCTTATGGAATGCCTGTATTCAACACGCCACCGGAAAGTTGCGTTGGGCCTCACGGCGACATTATCGACACGGGCGTCATTGAGCACTGGGACAACGAGGTAGAAGGATTAAAAGGGGATCAAGATGCTTTAAACGAATTTTACCGTCAATTTCCTAGGACCGAAGAGCACGCATTCAGAGATGAAACAAAAAATAGTATATTTAATTTAGTTAAAATATACGAGCAAATAGATTATAACGAGGATCTATATAGAACAGGTGTAGTAACGACCGGTAGTTTTAGCTGGGAAAACGGAATAAAGGATTCAAAAGTAAGGTTTACTCCGAACCCAAATGGTAGATTTAAAATATCTTGGGTGCCAAGCTCAAATTTACAAAATGCTCAATATACTAAAAATGGATTTAAATATCCAGGCAATGAGCATATAGGGGCTTTTGGTTGTGATAGTTATGATATATCAGGAACAACAGATGGTAGGGGTTCCAAAGGTGCATTACACGGGCTAACAAAGTTTAGCATGGAGGATCATCCGCCAAATGCTTTTTTCCTAGAATACTTGGCTAGGCCACAAACAGCAGAAATATTTTTTGAAGATGTATTAATGGCTTGTGTGTTTTATGGGATGCCCATATTGGCTGAGAATAATAAGCCTCGCCTATTATACTATTTTAAAAGAAGAGGCTACCGAGGCTATTCAATGAACCGCCCAGATAAGCTTTGGAATAAGTTATCAAGCGCGGAAAAAGAAATAGGTGGTATACCAAACTCTAGCGAAGACATTAAACAGGCGCACGCTGCTGCCATTGAATCTTATATAGACAAATATGTAGGATTAAAAGATGACGGGCAATATAGCAATATGTATTTTAACAAAACATTAAATGACTGGGCTAAGTTTGATATAAATAAAAGAACGAAATTTGATGCCGCTATAAGTAGTGGCCTTGCTATAATGGCTTGTAATAAAAATTTATATAAGCCAGTGCCAATGATGCAAAAACAGAAACTAAATTTAAAAATTGCGAAATACAAAAACGGTGGATCGCTGTCAAAATTAATAGAAAAATAAAATATGGCTGAGTCAGTTGTAACAAGTTATTTTCCAAGTCAAATAGCTAGCGATATAGAAAAAGCTAGTTTAGAATACGGGACCAACATAGGTAGAGCTATAGAAAACGAATGGTTTAAAACTGATACAGGGTTAAACAGGTTTAAAAGTAATCAAAACACTTTTCACAATTTGCGACTATACGCAAGAGGCGAACAAGGAATACAAAAGTATAAAGATGAATTATCTATTAACGGAGATTTATCTTATTTGAACTTAGACTGGAAGCCTGTACCTATTATACCAAAGTTTGTAGATATTGTTTCTAACGGTATTGCTGAAAGGCTTTTTGATATAAAAGTTTATTCTCAAGATCCATACGGCGTTGAAAAGCGCACAAAGTATATGGAGTCTATTATACGAGATATGCAAACTAAAGATTTAAATGAGTTTGCTCAAAAAGAATTTGGAGTTAACTTATTTGAAAACGATCAGGAAACATTACCTAAAAACAAAGAAGAGTTAGAACTGCATATGCAACTTAGCTACAAGCAACAAGTTGAATTAGCAGAAGAACAGGCTTTAAATGTATTACTAGAGGGTAATAGATATAATTTAACCCGTAAAAGATGTACCTATGATTTAACAACTATAGGCATTGCGGCTGTTAAAAATACGTTTTCAAAATCAGAAGGAGTTGTAATAGATTATGTTGACCCTGCAAATTTAGTATGGTCGTACACAGAGTCTCCATATTTTGAAGATATATATTATGTAGGGGAAATAAAAAGAGTCCATTTAAACGAGCTTAAAAAGCAATTTCCAATGCTTACCGAAGATGATCTAAAAGAAATATCTCAACAATCATACTCTAACAATGGATTTTATGATCGAACGCTAACAAACTACGACGAAGACGACTCTAATACTGTTCAGATACTTTACTTTAATTACAAAACTTACGCAAATGAGGTTTATAAAGTTAAAGAAACGGCAACAGGTGCTTCAAAGATTATTATTAAAGATGATCAGTTTGACCCTCCCGCTGAACTTTTAGAGCAAAGAGGATTAGGTAGAATGTCAAGATCTTTAGAGGTTTTATATGAAGGCGTTAAAGTATTAGGCGGTAAAACATTAAAGTGGGAGCTTGCTAAAAACATGATGCGCCCTAAGAGCGATTATACTAAAGTTAAAATGAATTATAGTATTGTTGCTCCAAGAATGTATAAAGGTAAGATTGAATCATTAGTAAGCCGTATTACTGGTTTTGCCGATATGATTCAGTTAACCCATTTAAAGCTACAGCAAGTAATGTCAAGAATGGTGCCAGACGGTGTTTATCTTGACGCAGATGGATTAGCGGAAATTGATTTAGGTAATGGGACTAATTACAACCCACAAGAAGCATTAAATATGTTTTTCCAAACAGGTTCTGTAATCGGTAGATCATTTACTCAAGACGGGGATATGAACCCAGGTAAAGTGCCTATTCAAGAAATTACAAGCGGCGCAGGCGGAAGTAAATTAGCCGCGTTAATTAATACATACAATTATTATTTGCAAATGATCCGCGATGTAACAGGGCTTAATGAAGCTAGAGATGGCAGCACGCCTGATTCTAGAGCTTTAGTTGGTGTGCAAAAAATGGCGGCTGCAAATTCTAATACAGCTACACGTCACATTCTGAATGCTGGATTGTTTTTAACCTCAGATTTATGCGAAGGATTGTCGTTAAGAATATCTGACATAATAGAGTATTCACCTACAGCGGAAGCATTTATACATAAAATAGGTAATCAAAATGTAGCGGTGCTTTCTGAAATGAGTAATTTACATTTACATGACTTTGGTATATACATCGAACTGCAGCCCGATGAGGAAGAAAAAGCTTTATTAGAAAACAATATACAAGCTGCGGTCGCAGGGGGATTAATAGACTTATCTGATGCTATTGATCTTAGGGAAATTAAAAATATAAAGTTAGCTAATCAACTGTTAAAAATAAGAAGAGCTGAAAAGCAGAAGAAAGATCAGATGATGCAGCAACAAAATATTGAAGCTCAGGCTCAGGCAAATGCCCAGGCTCAGCAAGTAGCCGCTCAAGCTGAGGTACAAAAAAGCCAAGCGCTAACACAGCAAAAAATTGCATTAGAACAAGCTAAGGCTCAAATTGACGCTCAAAAATTAATGCAAGAAGCTAGCTTGAAAAAAGAATTAATGGAATTAGAATTCCAAATGAATATGCGTCTAAAAGGCATAGAGGTGCAGGGTCGCAAAAAGGAATTAGAAGAAAAAGAAGATAGAAAAGACCAAAGAACTGGATTGCAAGCAACGCAGCAAAGTGAATTAATAAATCAAAGAAAAAACAATTTACCCCCAAAAAACTTTGAATCCTCCGGTAACGATATACTTAGCGGAGATTTTGACTTAGGTTCCTTTGAGCCTAGGTAATAATAATAGTAGTAATTATATAATATTTTATCATGTCAGAAGAATTAAAACCCCAAGATCAAGTAACAGAAGAAGTAGTTGATCAAAAAGAGCCAGGTCCAGTTTCAGTGGATGATGGTGTAATTAAAGTAAATCTAAGCGAATTAAACAAACCACAAGAAGATGCCGTTCAAGAACAAAGCGCAGATGCAAGCGATGATGCTGTCGGACAACCCGAAGACACGCCAAGTAGCGAAGAAGTGGTTGAAGAAGTACGGGAGCCCGTCCAAAATGAGGAAACCTCCATTCAAGCTGAAGAATCAGTTCTTCAAGAAATAACAGAAGAAGAGGTACAAGAAAAAACAGAAGAGCTTGAGGAGCAAGTAGAACAGGCTCTGGTGGAGGCTGACGCCGGAATTGAATTACCTGAAAACATACAGAAGGTAGTTGAATTTATAAATGAAACAGGCGGTACATTAGAGGATTATGTAAAACTAAATACAGATTATTCTTCATTAAATGAAAAACAACTGTTAAAAGAATATTACGAAACAACAAGACCTCACCTTGAGTCAGATGAAATATCTTTTTTAATGGAAGATAACTTTTCATATGACGAAGAGCTTGACGAAGAAAGAGATATACGTAAAAAGAAAATAGCTTATAAAGAAGAGCTAGCTAAGGCTAAAAGCCATTTAGAAGGTTTAAAGTCTAAATATTACGATGAAATAAAAGCTGGATCAAGATTAAATCCTGACCAGCAAAAAGCAGTTGAATTTTTCAACCGCTATAATAAGGAAAAGGAAGCTAACCTTAAACAAGCTGAACAACAGAGTTCTATATTTAATAAAAAAACCGAAAGTGTTTTTTCTAAAGATTTCAAAGGTTTTGATTTCAATGTTGGAGAAAAAAAATTTAGGTTTAAAGTAAATAATATAGATGAAGTTAAGACTACCCAAGGCGACATTAACAATTTTGTCAAAAAGTTTTTGAATGAAAAAAATGAAATGTCAGACGCCGCAGGTTATCACAAATCTTTGTTTACAGCAATGAACGCTGATACAGTTGCTCAGCATTTTTATGAGCAAGGCAAAGCGGACGCTATGAGAGGAAGCATAGAAAAATCTAAGAACATTGATATGGAGCCCAGAGGGACCCATGAAAAAGTCAAAGCTTCTAATGGTTGGTCGGTGCGATCTGTTTCTGGCGGAGATTCAGCTTCTTTCAAAATTAAAACTAGAAGATAAAACAACTTTAAATTTAAAAAATTATGGGACAATTTGCAAGTCCGGCGCAGGGTGCACAGTTAAATCACTTGACACCTCGCCCAACACAGTCGTTGTTTAACGACAACTACCTATCCCTTTCGGATATGGTTTTTACACAACAATTTTTACCTGAAGTGTATGAAAAAGAAGTAGAGCGCTACGGAAATCGTACAATTTCAGGATTCCTACGTATGGTAGGTGCAGAAATGCCTATGGCTTCTGACCAAGTAGTATGGTCTGAGCAAGGGCGTTTGCACGTGGCTTACGACGACATTACGGTTACAGCCGTTGATAATGTTATTACGGTTCCTGCTGCTGCTGGAGGTGGTAGCAAAAACTTAGTATCAGTTGGCAATACTATTGTGTTTGCTGATTCAGATGGACTTAACGTTGAAAAATGTTATGTGCAAAGTGTTTCAGTTACCAGTGGTGGTGTTGCTTCTTTGACCGTGGCTGCCTACAGTGGCGCTGCTATTGATACGACTACTTATGGAACCCTAGGAGATAACAGACTATTTGTTTACGGATCTGAGTACGCTAAAGGGACTTCTAACGCGGGTAGCGCAATTGATGCTTCTTTAACTACTTTTAGCAACAAGCCAATTATTCTTAGAGATAAGTACGCTGTTAGCGGTTCTGATACTGCGCAGATTGGATGGGTTGAAGTTACTACTGAAGCTGGAACGTCTGGATATTTATGGTATTTGAAGTCTGAGCACGAAGCTCGTATTCGTTTTGAAGACCAATTGGAAATGGCCATGATCGAAGCTGAGCAATCTGCTGCTGGAATTACTCCTGCTGCAAACGGATCTAACGGACAGCCTCTAGGTGGTGGTAACACGCTAACTGGAACTGAAGGTCTTTTCGCTGCTATTGAAGATAGAGGTCTTGTATATGAGGATGCTAACTTTGGAGGAACTATTGGATTAGACGACTTTGATAGCATCTTGCAAGAACTTGATAAGCAGGGAGCTATAGAAGAGAATATGATGTTCTTAGACAGATCAACTGCTTTGGGGATCGACAATATGTTAGCTGCTCAAAATGCTTACGGAGCGAACGGAACATCTTACGGTGTATTCGAGAACTCAGAAGATATGGCGCTTAACTTAGGTTTCTCTGGTTTCCGTAGAGGGTCTTATGACTTTTACAAAACTGATTGGAAATACCTTAATGATTCTGCTACACGTGGATTAATTGGGGATGTTGAAGGTTTAATAGTACCAGCTGGAACTTCTACAGTATACGATCAGATTTTAGGTAAAAACATTTCAAGACCTTTCTTGCATATCCGCTACAGAGCCTCTGAAGCTGACGATAGAAAAATGAAGTCTTGGATCACTGGATCAGTTGGAGGTAACTATACTTCTGACGAGGATGCAATGAATGTACACTTCTTATCAGAAAGATGTTTATGTGTCCAAGCTGCTAACAATTTCGTATTGTTAAAAACAAATCCTGCGGTAACACCGTAAATTTACATAAGTAAGGTTTACCCCTGATGTATTTTCAGGGGTAGCTCTTACCTTTATTAATTATTTAATTTTATTATATTATGGCTAAAAAAGTCAAAGCAGAAGAAACTGTTGAGGTTGCACCTCAAGAGGTTGCGGTAAAAAAAGCGGCACCAACAAAACCACAATGGGAATACAAAGATAGGACTTATGTTCTAAAGGGGCGTAAAACACCACTTGTGTATGCAATGAATTCAAGGCATACTCAAAGAAAACCATTGTTATATTTTGATAAAGAACTTGGCTATCAAAGAGAATTAAGATACGCTACTAATCAGCCAACACCGTTTGTTGATAAACAAAAAGGGCCCTCAACGCTGGGAAGAATTATGTTTAGAGACGGCACATTAACTGTAAAAAAAGAAGACGTTAACTTGCAAAAATTATTGTCTTTGTATCATCCTTATAAAGATAAAGTCTACACAGAGTTTGATCCAGTAAAGGTTTCTACAAATGAATTAGACTGGATTGAGTTAGAATTTAAGGCAATATCTTTGGCACGTGAAATGGACATAACAGAAGCAGAAGGCGTATTAAGAACAGAGTTTGGAAGTAAAGTTACAGAACTGTCTTCAAGTGAACTCAAGCGTGATCTTTTAATTTTTGCTAAACGTAACCCAGGGTTATTTATTGAACTTGCTACAGACGAAAATGTTCAACTACGCAATGTAGGGGCAAGAGCTGTAGAACAAGGAATTCTTAGATTATCACAAGATCAAAGAACATTTACATATGGTGAATCAAATAGAAAGTTAATGACTGTTCCTTTTGATGAGCACCCATATTCAGCTTTAGCTGCATTCTTTAAGACTGATGAAGGAATGGAAGTTTATAAAGCACTTATAAAGAAACTTAAATAGTTATCCATAGTGGTTAGGCCACCTTGTGGGTGGCTTAATTACTATAAATAAAAAAACATATGGTTAATATAGATTCTGTTTACCAAAGAGTTTTAGGTATACTTAATAAAGAGCAAAGAGGTTATGTAACCGCTCAAGAATTTAATTTATTCGCCAATCAAGCACAGGATGATTTATTTGAACAATATTTTTATGACATAAATCAATTTGGTAGACTTCATGGTAATGATACAGAATACTCAGACATGCTTAATATTCTTAATGAAAAAATAAGCGAGTTTGAAACCACCGCACTGCTATCAAGAGACGCAACAAATACTTTTTTTGAATTGCCTGCTGACATATATAGAGCAGGTACTGTCATTTACGATAACACAACTACTAACGGTTTTGGCGTAACTACAACGGAGCCAATAGAAGCCGAAAGAGTGAATAGAAATGAAATTCTATACATTAACTCATCTCCACTAACTAGACCTATTAATACGCGTCCTGTGTATACACAGAATACAAGCGGCATCAATGTATATGGCAACAGCGAACTAGATGCCAATGTAAGGTTAAATTATATTAGAAGACCAGCTAGGGTTCAGTGGGCATATCAAATTGTTTTTGAAGAGCCGCTATATGATGCGTCAAATTCAGTTAATTTTGAATTGCATCCATCGGAAGAGGTTGAGTTGGTTATTAAAATATTAGAGTTATCCGGTATTTTAATTAAAGATTTAGGGTTATACCAGGTTTTTGATAAAGAAGAGCTAGAACAGATACAACAAGAAAAATCATAATTTATGAGTTTAATAACCCAAACAGACGAACAATATTATTTAGGCCCCGATGGCGTATGGAACAGTTGGGATGAAAATTATGGTAGCTATCAGTTCGTAACTATAAAAGATGTAATTAATAATTTTATAATCTCATATGTTGGAGAAGATAAAATTATTTCTAAAATTAAAAGAACAGATGTAGCATTTCATGCACAGCGCGGTATTCAAGAATTTAGCTTTGATATATTGCCTAGCATGTTATCACAAGAAATTGAAATAGGGCCAAGTCTTAGTTTTGTTTTACCTAAAGATTATGTTAATTATGTAAAATTAACTTGGGTTGATTCTAGCGGTATTGAAAGAATTATATATCCTGCAATTAAAACAAGCAATCCATTGCCAATTTTACAGGATAGCAATTACGAATACTTATTCGATGAGCAAAATGAAGAAATCATAACCGCTCAAGATTCTGAAACTAAAACAAGGTTTCAAAGTTCTACAACACAAGGCAATAGAGCGACTAATATAAATAATGGTGATATTATTGAAGAAAACCATTTTGGCAGAAGATATGGCTTAACGCCGTCACACGCTCAAGCTAACGGTGTATTTTATATTGATCCTATACAAAATGTAATTTATTTTGATTCCAGCATGGCAAACAGAATAGTTACATTAAAATATATATCTGACGGTCTTAGTGTAAAAGACGAAGATATGACTATCCACAAGTTTGCAGAGGAGGCTTTGTATAAGTATATAGCGCATGCTATTTTATCAACTAGAGCTAATACACCTGAATATCTTGTAATGCGATTTAAAAAAGAATTATCAGCTGCTAAGCGTAATTCTAAATTAAGATTGTCCAATATTAAAATAGAAGAGATTACGCAAATAATGCGTAACAAATCTAAGCAAATAAAACACTAACATATGCCAGAATTTGTCCATAGCTTCACCAATGGGAGAATGAATAAGGACCTTGATGAGCGATTAATACCAAACGGTGAATATCGTGATGCGCTAAACTTAGATTTAGCTAACTCGGAAGGTGCTAATGTAGGTACTTTACAAAATGTAAAAGGCAATCGAGAGCAAAGAGGCTGCGAGGGATGTAGCGAGAATTGGAGCGCAGATTATATAGACGCGCTTCAAGATCCTGTTGTAATAGGGTCAATACGTCACGACGAAACTGAACGCATATATTGGTTTATTGCAGCACCTGCAAAAACAGGTAGCTTTCCTTATGGCGTAAGCGCTATAGCAGAGTATGATCAAACTACAGATCTAGTAAAGCCAGTATTAGTAGATACAGCTGGTATACTCAAATTTTCACAAGACTATTTAATTACAGGTATTAATATACTTGATAAATTTTTATTTTGGACAGACGACCAGACTGAACCAAAAAAGATTAATATTGAAAAGTTTAAAACAGGTTCTGTTGATTTTACAACACATACTAAAATACCTAAATGGTTGCCAGATACAAATGTATACCAAGCGGCATTAACAGGGCAGCCGGATTTTGTTGAAGCTGATGTTACTACAATAAAGCTTTCGCCTTTAACTGCGCCAACAATAAATGCCTCTGTTAGTGAATATGGTGATAATATTCCGGGGACAGGCTTAACTCCGGTTACAACTACTTTTAACCACGAGGGCTTAGAAAACTTTACTTTTATTCCAAACCCAACAACCGCGCCTAATACATTTATATCATATCCTACTTATGGTGAATATTTAGAAAACAGAGAGAGTGGGGCTTATATGAATAGTAGTTTTAATAACCCTACAAATAACCCTAACTACGATGCAACTTATGGCTGGACTGGAGAAGTTACTTTCCAGGTAAACACTCCATCCCCCGCTTGGGAACCCGGGAGGTTAATTATAATGACCGGGGAGTTTGATAATATATTTGGTGAAAATACAAAATATTCTATACAGATGTCAATAGTATCGATGTCTGGCTTGTCAATTACAGGTAGAATACAGGCTATTTCTTCGAATATAGGAAAAACTATAAGCGGAGACGGGACAAGTACTCCTATTGTTTGGGAATGTCTGCTTCAAGAAAAAGACGCGCTGTTTGAATATAATTTCCCTAGATTTGCTTATAGATGGAAATATATAGATAATGAATATTCTGTATATTCTCCTTTTTCGGAAGTTGCTTTTAAGGGAGGGGAGTTTGAGTATTTAGCCGCTGACGGGTACAATCTAGGCATGGTAAATAATATAAGAAAATTATTTATAGAAGATCTTACTTGGGGAAGTGAAGAGGTTTCCGAACTTGATATCTTATACAAAGAAGCTCGCAGTACCGCTATATACGTAGTAGATACCCTAAAAAAACAAGATTACGCCTCCCTGCCTGTAAGTTTTGAAATTAAAAACGAATTAATAGGAGCCGTTGTAGAAGCAAACCAGATACTTAGGCCATGGGATAATGTACCCCGTAAAGCTAAATCTCAAGAGATAATTGGCAATAGAATAGTATATGCTAATTATTTGCAAAACTACAGCACCTCCGGGGTGATTAATTTATCAACAAACCAAGTGTCTACGGATGTTGATTTGTCTTTGTCTTTGTTTAGTGAAACCCACCCTGGGAACGCTACAAATCCCGATCCAAATCCATACACTAGGCTCCCGCGTCCGTCTTTAAAATCTATAAGAACATATCAAATAGGTGTTGTATATAAGGATGCTTATGGTAGAGAAACCCCGGTTTTTACGAGCCAAGACGCTAGTTTAAAGGTAGAAATAGACAAATCTGTTTCTATATCAAAACTACAAGTTACCCCTAACAATATACCTCCCGCTTGGGCTACTAATTATAAGTTTTTTGTAAAAGAAACAGCCAACGAATATTATAATCTTGCTTTAGACAAATTTTACCCTGCTGAAGACGGAAATGTTTGGCTTTCTTTTCCTTCTTCAGAAAGAAACAAAATTGACGAAGAAACTTATTTAATATTAAAAAAACAGCACGACAATAATGTGCCTGTTGAAACATTAAATAGATATAAGATACTATCTATTCAACCAGAAGCTCCTTTATTTGTTTCTCAATTTGATGAGTTTGTTGCATCTGCTGACGTTACTACAACAAATGAAGTGGAACCTGGCCGGATTACCCTTAACTTTACAGGGCCCTCTAATGATAATAACCCAGCTTTTTTTGGGGGCTTTAACGGTGGAAATAAAATAAAAATATCAATTGGCGGCAATGATTCTGAGTTTTATAACGTAGTTGATGTTAGCAACTCTGGAACTAATGGAGTAGAATATACTGTCCAATTAACTCAACCTTTAGGCGCTGAGGTAGCAGCTGTCGGAATTGGGACTAATATTGTTATAAAAATATACACAGAAGAGAGAAAAGATTTACCTGAGTTTGACGGGCGATTTTTTGCAAAAATAAATAGAGATTTTGCTTTTGATACAAATATTATTGCATCTTTTAAAGCTTTAGCCCCTAGATACGCTATTAAAGATGAAATTGATTTTCTAGCAACTGTATGCTGGTCTGGAGCGGCTATTAACCCGCATGGATATGGGTATTATTATGCAGACAACTCTTGGAATGGAGGGGGTAATTGTAATGAGGGCAGTGACCCAGGATATTGGTCATTAACAGGTTGGGAAGGTCCGGACTGGGGTCCTTATGGAATTAACATGAACTACGAAAAGACTTGGTACGGAGGATATGCTCCACCCACTAGAGGTAGAACTACATTTGGTTTTATATATGCAGGGCTTAAAAAATATGAAAATGTAGATTTTATGTCCGGAGGAACGTTTGGATATAATGAAGTTAGAACACCATCCGGTTTAATTTCCGCAGGAGCTAAGATAAGGTTTAAGGCAAAGAACGGAACTCTTTCAGATGTTTACCAAATACTAGAGACGACGTCAAGATTAACATTTAGAGGTGAAAGAGGACAAGACTTTTTTGGGGGGTGTTACGACGAGCCAAGTCAAGATAACGGAAAATTAGGCATTCTTGTTGAATTAGATAAGCCTATTACTGAGGAATGGATGCCTGACTGGGGCGATTGGGGTAAATTAGGCGCCGTGCTTCCTTCTATACAAGTGGTCGAAAATGTTAGCACTGACGGTAACAAATTATTAACATCTAGTAACCCAGCTATATTTGAAACAGAACCAAAAGAAAGCGTTGATTTAGACCTTTATTATGAAGCTAGTGATGCTTTACCTATATCACAATATAATAACGCTAACCAAATACTTAGCTGGTTTAATTGTTATTCTTACGGGACGGGAGTTGAATCAAATAGAGTTAGGGATGATTATAATGCTGTTTACATAGATAAAGGGCCTAAAGTTTCTACTGTTTTAGATGAGCCTTACGCTGAGGAGAGAAGAGGTAGTGGTTTTATATTTTCACAAATATATAATTCAACGTCAGGTATAAATAGACTTAATCAATTTATACAAGCAGAGCCAATTACTAAAGATTTAAATCCTATTCACGGCACTATACAAAAGCTTCACGCTAGAGATACAGATCTTATTACGTTATGCGAAGATAAATGTTTTAGAGTATTAGCTAATAAAGATGCTTTGTACAATGCAGACGGCAATGTTAACTTAACCGGCAACAACGCTGTTTTAGGCCAAGCTGTACCATATGCTGGGGAATTTGGAATATCTAAAAACCCAGAATCTTTTGCGGCATATGGGTTTAGAGTTTATTTTTCAGATAAAAATAGAGGAGCTGTAATTAGATTATCTAGAGATGGTATTACTGAAATATCTTCCAAAGGTATGAGTGACTTTTTTGAAAATAATCTTAGGGTGTCAAATAACATCATAGGTAGTTATGATTCAGAAAAAGGATTGTATAATATTACTTTAGACAATTTAAGCCAAGAATGGCAAAATACATTAAGCGAAGACAAAGACTATCAATTAAACCCTGATTGTAATATAGATGCTAATTTAAAATGCTTATATACTACAATATCTTTTAAAGAAGAAGTTGATGGGTGGACATCAAGAAAAAGCTTTATTCAAGAAAGCGGAGTTAGCTTAAATAACAGATATTATACATTTAAAAACGGCTTGATCTGGGAACACGGATTAAACGTTTTAGCTAATAACTTTTACGGCGTGCAATATGATAGCTCGTTTAATGTTATAATAAATGAAATGCCTCAATCTGTAAAAGGATTTAGCACATTAAATTACACCGGAACCCAATCTAGGTTATTAGAATATTTATCTGGGTCAAGATGGTATTCTATAGCAGAGGTCAATGCCTCTCCGGAAATTTCCGCCGATATAATAAACCCTTTAACATATAATCAAGTTCAACAAAAGCAACCAGGATGGTATGTAAATTACGTTAAAACCGATTTAGAAGGAGGAGAAATTAAAGAGTTTCAGAAGAAAGAAGGTAAAAAGTTTAATTACATAAAAGCTTTAGAAATATTTAATGATTGTGAAATAATAGGGGATGGGATTGGACCACCGGTTATAGTTGAATGTCCTCCTCAAGAATACATATTAACAATAACTATAGATGAAGATTGCAGCGGCAGTGGAGGTGTAACACCTGACACCCTATTTACTGGTTGGTATCATTGGTCTTACAAAGGAAGCCTAGACGGCAATATAGTAAATGAAACAACAGCGCAAGACGCGAAGTGTGTTATAGATGATTTTTACACACTTGATAGCGGTGTTTCAGTTACTTATTCAGCAATAAATATTGCTAATGAAGATTTTATGTATGTTTTTGCAGACGGAATAAATCCAGGTACACAAATGTATAATAGGAATACTTTACAGCCTCTAACTGAATCGGGCACTTATTTATATATAAAAAGTCCTGCTGGCGCTATTCCTAATAACTCTTCTGTTGATCCAAATAACCCAACGCCTGTTCCAGCTACATATTCTATAGTAATATGGGGTAATGACGGTATTATAGATTCCGTTACACAATATAACACATTGGCAGCCTGCGAACAAGATTGCCTGCCAGATACGCCAATTTACTTTTATTGGTTTAGAGATTGGGACGATAATTTAGAACTTGGAGGGCTTAATTGGAGTGGCTTTACTGATTTGGGACAAGCAAGATACTTTATAGAACAAAACTTTATTAATTATCCAAATGCGGGGCCTTTAGGTAATATCAACGCTGAAAATAGATATAATATCGCTGACGGTATTAATGTAGGTACTAAAATATGGAATCTTAATGCTTCCGTATTAAACCCTTGCGTTCATATTGAAGGAGATGCATTGTACTTGTGGATAGGCTCTTCTACTGTTGATCCAAATTTAGCATTAGACCCTAATGATTCAACGCCGATTCCAAACGAATACAAATTTATAAAATTAGTAGATGGAAAAATTTCTGAAATAGTACAATACAATTCCGTCACACCAACACCTTAATATAATAATATGCCTGAAATAAATAACTATAGTTTCTCAAACGCTGTGTTTAATATACAAGAGGGTACTGTGATAAACAATCAAGTTACGAACGCTACAATAACAATATCCCCATTGTCTGGGTATACTGCAACAGCATCTGACTTTAGCACAACCTCACCGCTGCCTGATTATGTTCAAGGCATAGCTTTTACACAAGATGGAGAAAATGTTCTTTGTACAATCACTTTTTTACCTACTGTAACTATGCCATCCGCTAATGTTACAATACCTTTATGTGTTATTGGATCAGCTGATATTGCTGAAATAACCATAGCGGGAACATTTATTGCCAACGTTGGATCAAATGTTACAGGAGATACTTCTGGATCTTATTCAGATTCAGGAGCTTTTGGAGAGACTGAATTAATGCTTACTAAAACATACACAGCTGATTCCGGTTACAAACTAACCTCAACAGGCATGCAAGTTGTCGTTGGTAATCAAAACGATTATAATATAGAACAAGCTCCAACTTATGATGTAGATGGAAACTTAACAAGTATAACTTATTCGGCTTATTACACATATCCTAATCAAAGTGTAGCTGATGATAAGTTGGCTATTTTTCAAGTTTCAGCTGCAGAAATATTCGTTAAGCCACAATATGTAACAAACTATCAATTTAAGCATTATGCTGTTTCTGGATCGGGGGGTACTTTAATATATTATGTACATGGCCAAGAGGGGGCTACATTTAGTTTAAATGTTGTAGCCGCCAACGGTAGTAATTTTACACCGGCTAACAACGTAACAATACCCGCTAATGGCGTATACGAAGTTGAAATAGAATTCCCTAACATTTGGGGGCAAACTTATCTATCAGATACTTATACTTTAACTATATCAGGCGATTTAGAACCAAATTTTTCGCAGCCTACATCTATAACTGTTGTACAAAGCACTATGATACCTAGAATTAAGCTTACAGCAACTTCTTCATATGGAATAACAGGCTATTCTGAAATAGAAGTTGAGGGAGCTGCGTATACCAAAACGCTTTCTCCGTTAACCAAGTCAATAGAATGGACTTTAACCGTACCTTCAGGCACTATAAGCGCTCAATCTTTATCTATAGATTACGGCCAAGTAGTTTTGGACAATAATCAAGTAGCAAACCCTATAGTCGCTTCAGATCAATCTAATGTAAATAATATTAATGTTGACTCAACTTTAGGCATATTGCCAGGAGATGTTTTTAATAATACTATTGTTTCAGGCTTTTCTCAAACAGCCACCGGAACAAAAACAGCATTAAATGCCGAATTATATTCCCCGTTTGAATACACTGTTACCTCTGTAAACTCTAGCACAAATATAAGCGTTACGCCTAATATATCTGTAAATGAAGACTTTATATTATCAATTGTTAGAAATGGAGGCAATGTAGTAAATCTTTCAAATATAAGTATAACTGAAATTGACTCTACAACTGTAAAATTAAACGCAGCGCTTAATGTTTACGCTTTTGGGTATGAAGATAAAACTTTTACTTTAAACTTAGATGAAGTAATAGATTTTACGCCAAATTCAGCCTGCGGATCAGTTGGTGTTAGTGGAGGGGAAGGTATAACGGACTATTCTTTAGACTTAGACCCAACAGGGGGTGTTGTAGCATTTTTAGTTAATGGGCAGGGTTTACCCGATAAGTTTGAAATACTACACGGAGGAGCTTCGGGCAACAAAAAAGCGACGTCCAGCATGAGTGCCTCCGGAAACTTTGGACCGTTTGACAATATCTTTGGAACTAGCCCCAGCAACCTAATACCAACTTCATTGCAGCTAAACGCAGATCAATTTATAGGCACTAACAAAGGAACAATTCCAAATAAAACCACAGAGTTTAACTTAGACACAGGGTTTACTATACCGAGTATGACTGTAGGTGGAAAAACTTATCAACAGGTTGTTTGGTGGCAATATACAGCGGCCGATTATACTAGTAACCCAAATGCAACAATAAGAATAACAGGCCCTTCTGGAACAGCATGGGACGCTTTAAGACTATGCTGCCCTGATGTAAATTGCACTTAAAATAAAAATATGCCAGATTTAACATTAACATTCGACAATCCATTACCAGAAAGTATACAAACAGGCGATCAGGCTTGGTTTTTAGATATAGGTGGTGCGGGGCAAGAAATAAGTCTTGGTCCAATAACATCTATAACACCAGGCCCACCTCAATGGACAATAATAATTGATATAGCTGTAGGCGCAGCCGTGCCAACCGTTGCCGACTTCATATTTTATGTAAAAGATCCTATAGGTAAAGTAGGACAATTAAAGGGATATTATGCCGAAGCTCAGTTTAGAAATAACACAACAGCTTATGCTGAATTGTTTTCTGTAGGTAGTGAAATATTTGAAAGCAGTAAATAATGTGTAATAATAATATATAAAACTTAATATAAATGGTAGGACAAATAGTAGGCGGATTAACCGGGATAGCTAGCGGTATAATCGGTTCTAGAAAACGCAGAAAAGAACAACGCAAAGCGCAGGCAGAAATGAAAAAACGCAAAGCAGAGTTTGAAAGATTGGACACTTCTAATGTGTATGCTAACATGCAAAATACCATGGAAGATCTTACTGTAAATCAGCAAGCTGCCCAATTCCAAGCTGAACAAGAACAGCAAGGACTAGCTAATATAATGGGTAATCTTCAAGGAGCGGCTGGTGGATCAGGTATTGCAGCATTAGCACAATCTTTAGCGGGGCAGCAATCTCAGAACATGAGAAGAGCTTCCGCAGATATTGGAAAACAAGAGCAAGCTAATCAAATGGCTGAAAGGCAACAAGCTTCAAATATTCAATTATATGAAAGAAAAGGTGAGCTAATATCGAGAGATGCTGAAAGAGACAAAGTTTCAACGTTATTAGGTATGTCTCAGCAAAGATTAGCTGCAGCAAATAAAGCCAGGCAAGACGCTACAAACTCTTTAGTAGGTGGCATTGGAGGCGTTGTTGGAGGAGTTGCTGGTGCACTTGGCGGAATGCCTTCAATGGGTGGATCTGGAGGCACATTTGCTCAAAATATAATGGGCAACGGTTAAAAATTAAATTATGGCAGTAGACAGAACATTAGTAGCAGGCGCTGGATTAGTAGGGCAGAGCAAAAGACAAAACTGGATTGAACATTTCCAGAAAGGCCTTAGTACTTCTATGGCCCAAGCCGCTAAACAGCAGGCTTTAAGTAAAGCTAAAAAAGCGCAAGCTAATGCTAGAACAGCGGGGTATATAGAGAGCTTAAACTCAAACGTTGATATATCAAGTTTGACCTCATCGCAGCAAAGAGCAGTTACAAATTATTTAGCCAAACAAAAAAATGTTTATGCAAATGCAGCAAGCCAAATTGGCAAAATAGACCCTGATGATCCTGCTTACATGCGGTTAAGAGATGAAATGAACGGCGTACAAATGAGTTTTACTACATTAGCTAGTTCTTTAGACCAATTTAAAAAAGACAAGCAAAGTTATTTAAACGATTTTGACAACAGCATGCTTTCAAATGGTAACTCAACCGGGGCATTTGTTGAAGCTTCTAAAATATACACTGACGAAGGTGAACTTGCTATTGACAACTTTGGTAATATAAACTTTTGGGACAACGATTCTGAAAATTACAAAAAATATTCTGAAATACAAAAGCCGTTCTTAAAAGACTTTCCGGCAGCAGATAAGATTCTTCAAATGAATGAAGGGGTTTATAATTCAGGTAAAAGCTTAACAGGAGCTAGGCGTAACATGATTCGCCAAAAGCTAAATACATTAATATCTTCAGGCGGCAGAGATACGTTATTATCCTTGGCATCTGACGATTTTATTATAGAAGGAGGCTTAGGTATACAAGACCCTACGTTATTTGACAAAAACAATGAAGCATTATTGAAAGAAGCTGTTTTAAATGGCTATATGAACGTGTTAGAGGACTCCGCAGCGCAAGGCGCTATTGACAATGCTCCTAAATATTCTGGAAGCGGCAGGGGAGCTGGTGGTAGAAAAACTTTACCGGAGGAAATGCCCGCTGTGCAAGACGCTTTTGAATTTTCAAATGTGTATAGCACAAATGTTGAACCAGGGCTTAGAGAAGATAAAACTTTGCTATTAGTGAACGAGCTAAATGCAATTGATCCTACTAAAAAAGGCAACTATATAAGTAGAGGTACATTGTATGATATGTATCTTCGTGACTTTGAATCGGGGGACGATTACGAATTAGATGACACTGCGGAAGCTCGCGCTGATTTTGTAAGCAAATACGGAGACTCTCAGGTTTATTTGTTTAACGAAAAAGACCCTGTGTCAACTTCACCTGTAATGATTAATACAGATGACCCACGACAACTATATGAGTTTTATTTAAAAAATTCTAATCTTACCTCGAGAGCACAAAATTACCATATTGGTCAATACGACACGTATTTAAACGGTACTCGTAAACAAAAAGAAAATAATAAGACAGAATCTAGCTCCGACGGTGGTGCTTATGATAATTTATAATTAAATGGAAGAACTATATAACCAGTTATATAAGGACGGTAAATATACTAAAACTTTTGAAGATTTTCAAAATCAATTTGGTACACCAGAAAAATCTGAAAAGTTATACACAGCTTTGAATGAAGCGGGGGACTATACTAAGTCTTTTGATGATTTTAAAGCGCAATTTGTTTTAGCGGGAAAGACAAACGACTCTGCGGCTGCGGATCCAAATGCGGAGTCAGAAAAAAACGATATGGGGTCCAAATTGGAAGATGGTTTATCGGAGCAACAAAGCAGTAGCATATTAGATTTCTTTTCGGGGGTAAAAGATAATATAAAGTCCAGAATAAAAGATGAAGAAGTACAAGCCCCAGACGACGCTAACCAAAGCTATCTTATAGGAAGAGGCGTTGCGGAAAATCCACAAGGATTTTTTGAAGCTGCTGGTAAAGGTTTTCCAGGTTTTCTTAGCACGTCTTATAATTTAACGGTTGGCGGATTAGCTGATTTGCAGGATATGATGGATGTGCTGAAAAGCGGCATTGCTATGAGAATACAAAAAGGAAAGTTTTCATTAACACCGGAAGAAAATGCAGAAGCAAAAGAATTTGGTTTAGCCATAGGCAAAGCTACAAGAGCAGGTCTAGGTAGCATTGGAGCCGCAAGTGGTCTTGATACTGAAAAAATAAAAGAAACAGAAAAAAAATTACAAGAAAATTTACCTCAATACGAAACGACTATTTCAGAAGAAATGGCTAAAGGCACAAGTGCAGATTGGTCAACAATAGCCGGTAGAATAGTAGAGGGTAGTTTAACCTCCGCACCTTATACTATTATGTCCCTGAATCCTTATACAGCAGCTTACATGGGGCTAAGCATATCTGGTGATAAGTTTATGGAAGAGGTTGAAGAAAACCCCGAAAGAGCACATTGGAAATTAATAGGAAACGCTGGAACAACGGGGGGTATAGAGATGCTTGATGCTTTAATAACTAGGCGTCTTTTAAAAGCTAAAGGTTTGCTTGGTAAAGGCAAGAACGCGGAAAAGGCTATTAAAAATATGAACAAGAGCTTAAGTAGAAAAGCTTTAGGCATATTAGGCATAGGAGTACAAGAAGGCGCAACAGAAGCGGGGCAAGCTATATTAACCAAGATAAATGATTATTTATGGCTTGGCGATTTACCTGGTCAAGACGAACAGGGTAAAATTACAGAAAAAGGATTTATTAAAACATTATATGAAATAGCCGACGAGGCTATTATAGGCGCTTTTACAGGTGGAAGTATGGCTACTGTTGGTCAAGTAGCGCAAGGGAATAAAGTTTTAGAAGATAGAGCCAAAAGTTTATTAACACCAGATTCTGTTAAAAAAGATTTAGTAGATTTGCGAAAGCAGTACACAGAACGTCAATTAGAAATTGCAAAAGCTAAAAAAGAAGGCAATAACAGAAGAGCTGGAGCTTTAAAAAATATAAACGAAAAGATTGCTGTTAGAATAAATAGAACAGCAATGACATCTAGCCTTGTTTTAGATAATTTAACAAAAGAAGAACTAGTACAGTATGCTAGAAATATTGATCAAATGCGTGCTTTAAAACAGGGTGGAAACGTAGACTCTAATATAAAAAATGATATTAGCAATTTACAAGATGCTAATAATAAGATATTTCAAGAAGCGCTTAAAAGAAATTTTGGTGAAAACATGTCTTTTACCCAGGCTTCTGCTCAACAATTAGGATTAAATGCAATTATAGCTAATGATATAAATGAATTTAATAAACTTGTTGGCACCAAAAAAGGCAAATTGATTAAAGATAAAGACGGGGTTGCTGGTGCTTTTATTGGTGACGGTAAAATAGTAATTAATAAAACTACAGCTTTAAATCAAGGCGATGTAACTGTTGGTAGCCATGAAATATTGCACCCTATACTTAATGCAATGATTGGGGACGCTAAAGCTCAACAAAAAATAGTTGAAGATTTTAAGAAAACATTAAATAGAAGAGAAAGAAACTGGACAGAAAATGAAATAAAAAGAAAACTAGGCGATGATATTGTGGGGTCACCTACATATTATACTGAGTATATTAATATATTTTCTGAAGGACTGGTTAGTAAAAATGTTAACTTCGACAGTAACGTTTTTGAAAAAATAAAAGACTTTCTTACTAGATTATTTAAAGGCGCTGGGTTTGACAATATTGATTTTAAAACTGGTAGAGGCGTTTATAATTTTATAAAAGCTTACGGGGATAGTGTTAAAACCGGTAAATTATCTGAAAAAGCTTTAGAAGCATTGGACGTTGAAAAAATATCAAAAGTAGGTGCTGTCGGGGAGAAGCAACTTTCTAAAACTCAACTGGAGGGTGTAAAGAAAAGATTATCCGATATACCGGCGGCTGATGTTGAAAGTCGTACTAACGTAAATAAAATTAGCGCAGAGTTATCAGCTATGATCGGTACTCAGATTAATAATAAATTTTCTAACTTAGACCCAGATACTAGAGAGGAGTTTACATTTGATGTACTAGAAAAAATATTAAGACCTAATAAAGAAGGTGTTAATAAAGATTTACAATGGGACGGCCGGGGTGAGCTGTATGGCTTCTTAAATGGCAGAATAGGTCTTAGGATTAGAGATGCTGTTAGAGAAGACTATAAGCGTCCAGCAGCTGAAAGAATGTATGTTGGTCGTATTGATGCAAAGCAACTTGAGGATTTAACAAGAGAACCAGCTACAGAACCTACAACTGAAGCCGCGCCTAAAAAGAAAACTACAACTACAGAAGAATCTGTTGAGAGAGGACAAGCAACATTTGATGAATTGGACATTGTAGATGATGTGTTGATTAATGATATTAAATCCGAACTTGAAAAAGAAATAAGAGTACGGACGCAAAAAGGCACATTGTCAGAAAACGTTTCTGTTAAAAAAGGTAGAAACACATATATTGTATCATGGTTAGAAGATTATATAAATAAGCAATTGTTTAAAAAGCTTCTTAAAAAAGTTGGTGCAATTAAAGGAACCTATCCTAATACCGTAATACCACCAGCATATATTGACTTTTTACAAGACCCAAAAACTTTTGAAATTATAACAAAAGCTTTGCCTATTAAAAGTATAAAGAAAAGCTATGGCAAGTTGTTTGACATAGAAAGAGTGGGTAGAGAAGAAACTGCTGAAGGAAACCCTGTGTTTAGAATAAAGAAAATAGATAAAACTAAATTCTTTAAATATTTCGTAGATGGCAAGAAGTCCACAATATTAGAAAGACAAAAGCAGTTATTTAGAGAAATACTTACACCTATAGCAAAACAAGTTGTAGCGGACTATGCAACCTCCGAAAATATACAGGAATTAAAATCTATACAAGAACTTGCTCCTGAGCAATCTGTTGATATTATTGGCGATATAGTTATAGAAGCGCAATTTAATAATTTAATTTCAAAATTAGATAGATATAAGGGTGAAAAACAAGGCTTTGATATAATACAATTTTCCTTAACAGAAAAAGATTTACAGAGCGTTGGTAAAGCCGCTAGAGTAGATATAGATTCGCAAGAATTTTATGAATTTAAAAAACCGATTAGAGAGTATGTTAGATATTTGCATAAAGAAGGTTTAATAAAAGGTAATTCTTTTGGAGGTTTGATTTATGAAAATTTTATAGCTAAAAAAATTAAATCAGCGGCTAGAAAAATACCTGGGCTAAAGGTTATATCAACAAGAGGAGCCGGATTTGATAGTACAATACCAGATATAGAGCTACTTATAGAAAAGGGAGATATTAATACTAAACTTTTTATAGAAGTAAAAAAGAACAGGTTTGTTAGATTTGGACAAGTATCATTAGGCTTAGAAGATGGTAAAATTGTAATTAGACAAAAAGGTAAAATAATAGATCCTTTATCTATACCTGGGGGTGCGGACTTAGTAAATAGCGCATCTAGAGGAGCAAAGTATTTAGAAAATATATTATCCCTTGTAAATAAACTTGAAAAAAAATCAGGAGAAAATAAATTTAAAAGATTTCCATTAGGAGCGTCTGTTAAGCCCTCCACCTATGATGCTGTAGTTGAATCAGAAGATTATAAAAACTTTATAAAACTTACAGAGCAATTAAATCAAGAAAGAGTTGCTAACCATTATAATAAAAAAGGCGTATACTATATACAAATTGGCGGTAAAGGTCTTTATTTTATGGGTAAAGACGTTTTAGGCTTAGGCGTGCCTGAATTAAAAACAGCTT
>Ga0208298_1000117_pt1 | contig 35240 bp, 26 predicted proteins | sample 14BtaG_FD_184088 | JGI IMG/M metagenome (GOLD analysis project Ga0208298, IMG submission 184088) | Marine viral communities from the Subarctic Pacific Ocean - 14B_ETSP_OMZ_AT15311_CsCl metaG (SPAdes) (version 2) | ecosystem: Environmental > Aquatic > Marine > Oceanic | place: Pacific Ocean... | reverse complement strand
TTATGTATAGAACAACGTATAAAGAACAATTTGGATACATTTACATATGTCTTAAAGAAATAGCATTAATGCTTATTCTCAAAGATAGGTACAGACCCCGTTATAAATAAATCCTAGGATAAAAGATATACCGCAGGGTCAGATTAATCATGCCATTAACACGTCTGGATAACCTTATCAGCAGCAAAACTGGTAAGTATCTTTATGTTTCTCCTGATGATTTCAACGCTACAGATGCGTTATCTAATAGAGGTAATTCACCCGTAACACCATTCAAGAGCATCCAGCGTGCTTTTCTAGAGATTGCAAGATACTCGTATCTGCCTGGATTTGGTAATGATAGGTTTGACCAGTTCAGCATTATGCTGATGCCTGGTATTCACTACATCGATAACCGTCCTGGTCTTGTAGATACTAGTGGTATTGATATATTTGGTTTCGACCAAGCAAATAATGAGTGGACTGATAATTCCATTCTTGATATCTCTAATCCTGATAATGTTCTTTATAAGTTTAACAACACTGAGGGTGGTGCTATCATCCCTAGAGGTTCATCTCTTGTAGGTTATGACCTCCGCCGTACAGTTGTTCGTCCTCTATACGTTCCTGATCCTGCTTCTGTAACTGTTCCTCGTTCCGCTATCTTTAACGTAACAGGTGGTTGCTACTTCTGGCAGTTTACTTTAAAAGATGGTCAGACTACTGCAGAATCTCCTTTATATAATTCATTGGAAGGAACTGGTGAGGTATACTACGATCCTAATGATTTCACTAGGAAGACTGCTCCTAACTATTCGCACCACAAACTAACTGTATTTGAATACGCAGATACAGAAGAACTAGGTCTATTCTACAGAAAGATCGCTAAGAGTTTCTCTGATTATCAACCAACAATTGATGATCCTGGTGAATTTGACTTTAGAATTCAGGAGAACCGAATTGTTGGACCTCTATCTGACTCTAGAGTTATTGAGTCGTTAACACTCAACGATGCTACAACTATTCCTAGTATTGCTGCATCTACATCTGAGATTGAAGTAACAACTAAGGTAGACCACGGATACTTTGCTGGTCAGTTTGTTGCTATCTCTGGCACAGAAATTGATAGTGTTCTAGAAGGTATCTTTCCTATCATTAGGATCGATCAAAATGATCCACGTAAGTTTACTTACGAAGTTGCTGAAGTTGTTAGCGCAATTGGTACAGGTATTGCTGCTGGTCAAACTGTTAGTGTTGATACTACACCAGCACTCGGTCAGAACGCTCAGACACTCGCTGAAGTTGATAGTGTAGAGTCTGCCTCTCCATATGTCTTTAACGTATCGATCCGCTCTACGTGGGGTATTTGTGGCATCTGGGCGAACGGTCTGAAGGCGACTGGATTCAAATCCATGGTCATAGCTCAATATACGGGCGTTTCGCTTCAGAAGGATGACAGAGCATTTATCCGTTATGATGAGTATTCTAACACCTGGAACCAAGCATCACTAACTGATGCGTTTGCGACTGTTCCTTATCACGCTAAGGGTGATTCTTATTGGAAGGATGACTGGAGAACCTTCCACGTTAAAGCATCAGAAGATGCATTCATCCAGAACGTTTCTATCTTCGCTGTTGGTTTTGCTGATCACTTCCTAATGGAAAGTGGTGGTGATATGTCCATCACGAACTCAAACTCCAACTTTGGTAATACATCACTTCATGCTATTGGTTTCAAAGGATTTGCCTTTAACCAAGATAAAGGTGGTTTCATTACTGACATCATTCCACCTAAGCAAGTTGAAACTGGTTCTGCAAACTTTAAAAGGACTCAATATTATACTATTGATATTCAAGGAACTATTCAAGATAAAACTAACTTTACTAAGTTGTATCTTGGTAGTGAAGACATTACCGAACCAATTAACCGTCCTGCTGTAACAATTGGTGGTTATCGAGTTGGTGCAAAGTCTGGTGAAAGACTATATGTTAAACTAGATCCATTGACTGCAGGTGGTACAGAAGAGTTTAATGCTGCTCTAGAACCAACAGGTTTTGTTAAGTATATTGCTGCTCCTTCTATTCTTAATCCATCCGGATTCTCAATCAATAGCACTTATGCTGATGCTGCTAACCTGATTGAAAGCAACCGTCGCATGATTCAGGAGGAAGTATTTGGATATATTCTAGAGAAGTATCCAAGACTACAAAACATTTCTTATGTTAATCCTGGTCGCGATCCTCAGGCAAACAGATACTTTGATGCTCGTAATTTAATTGTTAATAATAGACAAGAAATTATTAATGAAACTCTTGCTTCTTTAAGTGCTTATAGTCCCACTGCTTCTATTTCTACTGTAGACATCGGTGAGATGGTTGATGCAGTTGCAGAAGACCTTAGAGATGGTGGAAACTATAATACTATCACATTAATTCAAACATATTTTGCTGGGGATGGATCTCTTTCTAAGTATAATGGACAACAGGAAGATCTTCTCTGGGCGTTTAATAGAGCTCGCGACCTTTGTAAGCAAGCAATTGCAAACTTATTAAGTGTCAAGGCAGATTTATATGATCCAAGTGGAACACTACCTGATCTATCACTTAAAACTAATAACCCATGTGGTCCTATTACAAATGGTAAGACAGGTTCTCAAGCAGAACTAGATGGTGATACAACAGATGGTGTTACTATTGATCTTTCTAATAAAGATGCCAAGAGATATAAGACCACTTATAATTTGATTCAATCAAACAAAGATTATGTTCTTGACAACTCATTAGCAGAGATTTCTACTTATGATACGTCTCCATTCTTTACGTTCCCTGGTGATCCTGCAGAGTCTGCTACTTCTAGATTTAAGACTGCATACAGATTTATCCGTCGTAATAAAGCAGATGCACAAGCATATGCTGTCGGACAAATTCAAACATTGTATCCAACATTTACATTCCCAGGTAATAGTAGTGCCAAGTGTAGTAGAGACTTAGGTTTCTTTATTGATGCTATTGGAATGGATATTTTCCTTGGTGGTAATGCTTGGACTAGAGCATTTATTACCAAGTATTTTGATAATGCTGGCAATTGGGTAGTAGGTGGTCTTCAAGGTGAAGAACTTCAAAGTATTGCTGGTTTCAATGCTGTCAGAGATTACTTGCAAGATGCTATTTCTAACCAACTATCATCTGGTTATCAAGATTTAACTGTAAGTGAAGGTGAAGCTATCTACGGGGATGGCAACGGAGATATTTCAAATATTGATTCAAATGCTTGTTCTGATGTTCAAAATGCTCTCGGATCTTTAACATCCATTGCGACTCAGGTTATTGGTGATGGTAATATATTAAGTCTTACAGATCCTGGTAATGCAAACTATGTAACTCCAACAGTTAGAACTCTTACTTCTGGTGAAATTAAATGCCGTAGAGATATCGGGCATATTGTTGATGCTGTACAGCAAGATCTCTGGTTTGGTGGCAATGCTTATTCTATTGCTGCTGCCAAAGCATACTTCAATAGATTTGGTCTTCCAATTTCTAATGGTTTGGTCAGTGAAGAAGCTGAGGGTATCGTTGCTTTCAAACGTGCCGCTGATGCTATCAACCTAGCAATTAATAACCAACTATATTATTGGGATCAGACTATCACTCTTGATACTACTGGTGATCCTGCAATTGTATCTGATATGAATGCAGATGCATACAACCTTGTCCTTAAAAATAAGGAGTATATTGCAGAAGAAGCATATCTTCGTATGCAAGCAGCATATCCTGGATATGTTCCTCAAGCAACAAACACAAAGCAAGATTGTTTAGATGACGTTTATAACGTCTTGGAAGAAGTCATGTATGATGTTAAGTTTGGTGGAAACGCTAAAACTTATGACTCTGCAGAGATTTACACTACCAATGTAATGCCTTACTTTGGTCCTAGTAAGAAACGAAAGGACTTTACTCCTACAACTGTGTCGTATGATCCAGCAACAGGTCTATCAGTCTTTACTGTTCCTGGTCATGATATGGAATCGGGTCAATATATTAAAGTTGATACCAATAGTGTCATCTTTACGTGTACTATGGATGGCAACCAGACACAACATGCATCACCAAGTCCTGATGATCCTTATGTTGATCAGTGGATGCAGATTACTGATGCTACCCCATCAACTATTACAGTTAATGTTGGAGCATCTCAGGCAAACCAGTTCTGGACTCCAACTAACGCAGTATACAACTCTACAACTGGTGATATGGAAATCACCATTGGTAATCATTCATTGAGTGTTACTGAGGGTATTGTTCTTGCTGACAATTCATTCACATTTACATGTGATCAAGACGGTAATGTAGAGCAAAAAACTTATCCCCGTCCTGGTCAAGATCCTTGGGCAGGTAAGTCTATTGCTATCACTGCTGTCAGTGCCACCACAATCACCGTCAACGTTGGTGATGCAGGATCTGCTGCTGGTGTAGACCATCAATTCATTACTGCCTCTGCAGACGCTGTACAGCATCTACCACAATCTGTCCATCAATTTGTTTCTGCAGCAGCAGATTGCATTCACTATGGTATTGCTGCAGCAACCTTTATTGATCCTGAGCGTGATGAAGCAGCAGAAGTATTTGCACAGGTCAAGAATCTTGTTCCTTCTATTATTAGAAATGAGATAATCAGCAGTAGTGCTGGTAATTCTACAGTTCAGTATATTGATAATACTGTTACTACTGATTGGGATTCTCCTACATGTGTATCTGTTATCAGTGCAACTCAATCTAATCTAGACACTATCATCCAAGCAATTGGAACAGATAATGGTGGTGTTGGTAATCTATCTGGTATTACTAGAACTGCTCCTGAACAACCACAAAACTTGATTCAAAATGGTGTAAACCAAGGATATCAAGCAGGTAATTGTTCTGATGTTGTTTCCACTGTCAATACACTGATTAGTATTGTTTGTGATGCAATCAGCGCAGGATCCTTAAGTACACTGCCAACTCTAAGTAATGGTGAGTGGGATTGTGCTAATGTGCGTTCTACTATTGAAACTTTGTTTGATATTGCAAATGATGCGTTTGTGCTATCCAGTCTATCTGAACTTCCTGTTCTTAATCGGGGTTCATTCACTACCGATGCCACAGTGTCTAAGTGTTTCCGTGATGTATCTTACATTGTTGACGCTGTTGTATCTGACCTTAGACTTGGTGGTAACATCAACTCTGTCCAAGCAGGTGAAGCATACTATGTTGGTAATCAACTAGAGTACATCGACGGCGAGAAGACAGAGACCATCGATGCATGGAACTATGTCGGACAGATGGCAACTGCTGCCATGAGAAACTTCGATGTTCTTGCATTCAACTGCTCCACAACTGCTGGTTCTGCGATCATTAATATTAACGATACTCGTGGTATTCTAATCGGAATGACTGTTGCTGAGTATGATAACACTGATGTTGTCAACCCTGCATATGTGAATGGACTTCTTCAGTCTGGATCTACTCAAGTTTCTAGCACTATTCCTCTTAACACATATGTCAAGAGAATTGTCAGTGGTACACAAATTGAACTTGGTGTTGCTAATTCTAGATTTGATTCTGGAAATACGGTCACCGCAACTCAAACAAGTGGTTCTATAGATCTATACTTTGACTTACCTAATGGTCAATGGGCAAATACTCTTCCTAAGACTGATCCATCTGTTATTCAAGATACATTAACATCTCCTACTCAGAGAGAATGTGCAGGAACTGCAGATGCAATTGAAACTTTGATAGGAAATATCACCACCGTTATCAATAGTGGTGTTGGATCTGTTGACAGACAAGAACAGACAGCAAACATTAGTGCTTTTGCTTCTAGAGCAACAGTATTTACAATCAACACTTCTGGTGTTGGTGCTTCTAATCCACATGACTTTGAGACCGGAACACCAGTAAGATTGGTTCCACGTCCTCGTTTTGACGTTGCTTCTGGTAAATATGTTGAAGTAGATAAGCGTCTCGTCAGACTACCTAACGGATTTGAAACTAATAAAACATATTATGTAATTTCTCCTGGCAGAAGAACACAACCAGAAGATTACAGCACTACCACATTCTTTAACGGTAGTGATCAAACAAAACTAATGCTCGCAACCTCAAGAGAGAATGCTGCAGCAGGTATCTATATCTACTCATCTGAATCTGAGTCGATTGATGCTAATGTTGAGATTGATATCTATCAGTTTATCCTTGACGAAAAATACGACCTACACAACTACAAAACTAAGTTAACTAATTCGATTAATGCTGGTATTCAAACAGATGTATCACACATTTTTGATACCCCATTTGCTTCTGTAACACCACAGAAAGTATTCTTCAGAGATCTTGATAGTGGTAGAATTCCTTTGGTATCTACAACATATGCATCGGATGCTGATGTTGCAATACAAAATTCTCAGGATTCAAACTTTGGCAGAATTGATCCAACTAAAGAATTCTTTGCACGTTATCAGAATGACTCTGTAATTACAATTCACAAGACTCATGCTGATGCTATTAATAATGTAAACCCAATCACATTTACATCTGGTCAAACACAAACTTTCCAAATATTTGCTAACAAGCGTAGAGCACCATTCGCATATGATCCTGCGTTTTCTAACGGTATTATAACAACTGGTAAGTGGTTTGTACGTTGTATTGATGAAAGCAGTTCTCCTGATAATATTTTCTCTAGAATCCAACAGTCTGATTACTCTGATCGTCCAAGATCCACTGATATGTGGTTCACACGTTTAGAAGATGACCGTGAAGCAAATGACAGAACATATAAACTACGTTATGTTATTCCTTCTTATCTTGAGAACGCAAGAGATCCTATCAATGGATTTGTTATCAAGACTAGAACTGATGACACTCGTAAGTTAGTACCACAGAAAGTTCTACTTAAACCTGTTGCTGGTACTGTGTATGGTGCTCGTTTTGAAAACGAACGTAATTCAGGGGAATTTATTGGATTTACTCAAGCAGATTATGATGCACAAAGTTTAACAGTTGGTGATTCATATGACCCATACAAAAAAGTCGCTGGATCTCCTCTTGAGTACCGCATGTTTGCTAAGTTCTCTTCTGGCATTCAAGCGACAATTCAATCTGGACGTTATGTTGAAGATGCTTTAGATCCAAACATCAAGTATCTAGAACTTACACTATTTGATCACGCTATTGATACTCTCAATTTCTCTGGTCTTAGAAACGAATCTTTCACTACTGTTAAAATTTCTGCACCTCAAGGTGGTGAATGGACAGTTAATAAAACTGCTAATGTTGTTGCTAACCAAGTTCAATGGACTGGCAATTCTTCTGGTCTTGCTAACATTCATGCATACTACACTGTTGGTGGTCAACATTATCTCATCATTAAGAATATTCGTGGCGGTAAACTAGAGTTTAGTGAGTATTATAACACTAGATTTGAGCAGGGAAGCACGTTTGCTGATATGCTGGAAGACCAGGATATGGGCAAATCGCTACCTCTAAAAACACTAATCGCGAAAAATTATCCCCAATATTTTTACAAGCAAAACGGTTCTAATGTTTATACTATCACCCCTGGTGATCGTATTCAAGACGGTGCTGGTATTGAGTATTATGTTGATAGTGTTGAGGATGTTGGTGTTATTGAAGATACGTTCTATGTCTTTAGTTATGAAACTCTACAACGCAGAATTGCTGGTCAGCAAGATGGTATTTACTACTTAAGTTGCTTACGTGGTAATATTTCGCCATTCCCAACTGGCGCTGGTGTTGCTGAAAACTTTAAGAAGTTTAAATTCTCACAACCAGTCAGTAGCTTGTATCCTTTAGATTACAAGAATGATCCGTTGTGGTTCCAGAAAAATGGTACTACTGCAGAAGAACTTAATGTTGCTTCTCAGTTGTTAGATCCACCACCTACGTTCTCTGCTGCTGATAACTATACTCAGGGTCTTGTAACAACTAACGACTTCAAAAATTCTGTTACTAGAGAATTAGTTGAAGATCTAATTGATCAACCTGCATTTAACGAAAACAATTATATTTCTAATGCGATTGAAGCACAGGTAGGTAATGCAACTTCTGGTTCTGAAGATCGTAAGATTCCAATTGCTGGTGATAGCACAGTTCTAACAGATCAACGTTATTATGTTGAACTTAGAAGACCCTCTATTGCTCGTGCTGGTAATCACACGTTTGAGTATCTTGGATTCGGTCCAGGAAACTACTCTACTGGTCTCCCTGCGCGTCAGGAGATCGTGTTATCACCAGATGAGGACTTCTATGCTCAAAGTAAGAAAGAAGACGGCGGTATCGTCTTCTATACGGGTCTAAACTCTAATGGAGATCTGTATATTGGTAATAGAAAAATTAATGCTATTACAGGTGAAGAAACATTCCTAGAGAGAGCAACTCTTCAATCTAGTGCTGATGACGATGAGGATATCGGTAATCTAGTCACATCATTCGATACTCCCGTAACGTTCAACCAGAACATTACAGTTGTTGGTGGTGATGGTTCACAGCAGAATGTATTCCAGTCTCCTTTGATCATTTCAGTACAGGATAATGACCTAACTGAAGTTAGAGATTCGTTAATTATTCGTTCTAATGTATCTTCTGTTGATCCTGTAACTGGTGATGAGCAAGATGAGTCTCTTGATAGAACTAACTTTGCTCCACCAACACTTGGTGATATTAGAATTAGTAAGAATAAAATTCAAGCCGCTGTATTTGGATTTAATGCAAGAGGAAAGGGTCAAGCATACGAGTTTAAGACTCATATTACTAACGGTGTTCCTTCTAATATCTCTCCAAATAATAGCAATTTAGTTGCTCAAAATGGAAATAGATTAATCACCAATCAATTTGTTTCTTTTGGTGGTGTTGCTGCTAAAGCAGGTGATGTTCTTTTCAAAGGAAAAGAAATTGGTAAGACGGGTTCACTTGGTTGGGTGTTCTCTAACTACTTTACTCAAATTCCCAACAACAATATCTTTACGATTGAGTTTGATGGAACTAACGTAGTTAAGTTGACATTCAAAGATCAGAATGGTGTTAATGTTGCAAACTCTGCTATTGGCATTACATCTGGTTCTCAAATTAGACTCAATAATTATATTGATTCTAGATTGTCTAATACTTGGACAGTATTCAGTCCCAATGGTGATGCATTTGATCCTGCAAACAACTATGTTCACTTCCAAGTTAATGATAACATTACCATTGAAACATTAAGTTGGAATGGTGCTGGTGGTGTTCTAAGTTCTGCTCCTGCAGGAACTAATCCTAGTGTTGACTTCTCTAATTCTTCTTGGAAAGAACAGGGTGTTATTGGTGCCGAGACACTTAGAACGGAAACTGAAACAATTGGTGATTACAAGTTAGGCGTTAATACTATTGCTCGCTCTGATCATGCTGCATCGCAAAATGCATTTGTATCCAATGAAACTGAACCAAGAGCAAACTTAGATGTTGTTGGTAATACTTTTATTAGCGGTAAGAAGATCTTATCTTACTTAACTGAAACTAGTATTATTCATGTAGAGACTAACCAGGACAATGCATTCTTAGTTGGTGGTGATAGTGCAAATCCAAGTGATATTTCTACCTTAAGAGTCATGACCACTAATAGTGGAAGACTAGGTATTAATACTGCTGTTAATGATACTGTTAATCCTATTAATAACTTAGATAGAAACTTTGTTGTTATTGGTGATTCTAGATTCTCGGATGACGCTAACTTCCAAGCAGATATTGAAGTTAATGGTGGAGATATTACTACCACTAACAATGCATTCAATTTTATTAATTCTAATGCACAGATTCTTAATTTTGCCGGTGATGGTCAGATTCTGAACTTTATGAACAACCAAACGGTTGATCAAAGCATTGCTATTGGTAACTCTACCACTAGACAGACAATTCTAGTTGGTGAGGCATCTCAAACCGGTGTTCTTAAAATTCACAGGAATGCTGATGATGCAACTGTTGATATTGCTACTGTAAGCAACAATGCTACATCTGAGTGTAAAATTACACTTGGTGGTGCATGGGCAACTCAAGCAGATGCTACATCTTATACTAAGATTGGCACATTCTATACTGGAGTTGCTGGCAATCTTGAAATTGGCACCGGATGGGGTGCTGGAACTAGTGAGTCTAGATTATACACCCAAACAAGAGTTGTTAATCTTTTTGATGGTGATCAAACTAACACTGTCAACCTTGCAACGAACGCAACTACGTTTACACTAGGTTCTACTGGTGGTACTACATTCATCAGAAACACCCTGAACGTTCTTGCTTCTACAATTGTTGAGGGCAATATCAGACTAGACGGTGGTCTAAATGCTGGTATTATTAAAGTTGGTAGAGGTAAGTTTGGAACTACCAGAATTCCGCACTTAATTGGTGGTGTCGAAAATCCAAACATTGACTTCTATAAGTATGAGACAACTGGAAAAATTATTGATACCGCTGGTGTATCTCAATGGGGTTCAACATCATTCTTGGTTGCTGGTGGTCAGATTGCTTCTATTGATAATCTCGTCAACAATGGTGCTAACAACAGAACACCTGGAACATATTCCTTCCTTTCTGCAACTACTTCTGGTGCTGGATCTGGTTCTACATTTACAATTATCGTTAGATTTGACTATACTCTTGATGTTAGCATCGAGAGTCCTGGTGAAGGATATTCTGATAATGAAGTTCTAACTATTACTGATTCCCAATTGGGTGGCGGTGGTGGTGGAGACCTTACCTTCCAAGTTAATGGAACTAATTCTGCTGGCACAAGTTATTATTTGCCAATTTCTCAACCTGTTGTTGGAGATTTCCAAGTTGGTGATCTTCTCTTCCTTGATAGAGCAAATGCAGCATCTCCTGATTCGATCGGAACTGGTGCAAATATCATTACTGGATTGAGAGATGAAGCAAAAAGTGAAATTCTACGTGTTATTGGTATTGCAAACATTGCTAATCCACTAGATCCTAATGGATTTAGATTAATTGTTAGTAGAGGTGCTGAAGGTACTGGAACATATACAGACCACCCAGACGGTTGTGTTATTTCTAAGTTTACTAAGCAAGGAAATGCTTCTTATATTACAGGTTCTGATCTTGATAACAATGGTGAACTAGATGAACCATTAACTGGCATTGGTAGTGGTTCTGCTGATGTTAACATTGGTGTTGCTGAATTTGGTGGAACAATTTCTCTACTTGATTATATCAGACTATCAAGTTCAGAATTTGTATCGATTGTTGAATTGATCTCTACATCACCACAATCTTTGATTGTTAATGATGGTGGCAATCCTGCTGCTGATGTATTTAAAGTTGAATCTACAACTGGTGATACTTACATCTTCGGTGATATTCTTGCTGGAGTTGGATTTAATAAGTTCACTGTTGATTCTAGCACTGGTAATACTATTACTCAAGGATCTTTAACCACAAATAATACGATCACACTTAGAGGATCAACTTTTGCTGCAGTCAAGGGTAATCCTGCTGCTACACCAGCTTACTCTGATAGTCAACTATTTAAGTTGACCCCTCAAGGTAATACAGAGTTCTTAACTCTTTCAAATGGTGGTAGAGACGGTGTTGTTGAAGCCGTTACTTTCCAAGTTGACACAGCAACGGGAAGCATCTACAGTACAGGAGATCTGGAGTTCTATGGCACTGACATTACAGGTGTTGCAGATCTATCCGAACCAAGATTGACATTTAATAACTCTTCTGGAGACTTTGAAGTATATGGTTCGTTCTCTGCTTATGGATCTGGAGTAAGTAAGTTTGGTGGTGCTATTCAAATTGGTGGTGCATTTGGCACTACTGATACTGATTTCCCATATCGTGCATCAGCTGACCTAACGATTAATGGTGGTAATTTAACAGTTAACTCTAATGGAACTACAATTTTTGATGTTGCAAATGATGGTGCTCTTACTGTTGCTGGTATTAGTGATTACTTCTCACAAACTGGTGGTCGTAAGTGGGTTTATACTGCTAGCAGTGTAGTTGAGTGTGATGCAAACATTAATTACTTTATTAATTGCACTGGAAATACACTTGTCAAACTTCCTCCCAATCCTTTGATGGGCGATATGGTTCGCATTATAGATATAGGTGGGGCATTAACTTATAACATATCAATGGTTGTTAGAGCAGATAATGGCAACGGTATTCAGGGAGAAACCTCTAATACTGGCACCGCAATGTTAACTGGAATTTCTCCTAGTGAACTTGCTAATTATAACGCAGGTGAGTTAGTTGTTCAGACACCTCGTGCTTCGTTTGGATTAGTTTATGCGGGAACTACATCAGCTGATGGTGGACCAGGTGCTCCAACTTCCCTCAAGGGTTGGTATCTAATGGACGTATAAGAGATGAGTTTCTATCAATCAATCAGACAGATGAAAGCTGCCGTTATAGGCAGCATCATCCCTTGGAGTGGTCCTCTATCTGGAATTCCGGATGGGTGGATTGTTTGCGATGGAAGTGCGCCAGACGCAAAAGATTATCCTTTGCTTGTACAAGCAATTGCTGATACTTATAATGAAGGAACTTCAAATTTGGGAGGTGGGTTTCCAAATTATACGGGAGAATTCAAACTTCCGGACCTTCTTGGTGGAAGAGCTTTAGTTGATATCGAAGGATCATATTTTGCACCATCAGCTGCTGGTGGAACCGGAAACGTTATTGATACTGATGCTGGTGCTAGACCATTAATTGAACCATTTATTGGTGAAAACACAGATAATGGTATTAATACTGTTTTTAATGATGTAACTACAGACGTTGTTTTTACACTTAATGATAGAAATGGTTATGTTGGAGCAATTAGTGGAAATGAAGCAGTTCCTGGTCAGGGAGAAAGATCAATTTTTATTGGTGGACGAAAACTAGGACATCAACATATCAGAAATCATCAACACCCTGGAACATATGAAACTATTGCAAGTCCTACATCACAACGTCCAGGTCTAGGTGTTATACCATATGATAATATAACAATGACCGTTAATTATGCAGCATATGATGAGACTAGTGATATTCTCGACCTTTTTGGTGATAGTGTTGATACCGTTAGAATTGGTTTAGAATGGTATAAAGAAGACACAGAATTGGTTGACAACGGTTCTTTAGCTGAAGTTGTTTCAGAAGGTTATAGTGGTTATGGATTAGGTAGTCCTGGAAGAACAGTTGGTAGAATCAACTCAGAAAATCCTCCAATTAACTTATCAGCTGGCAATCTTTCGGATAGTCCGCTTGCAGTATGGGGAGAATGGCAACCATTACCATCAACACCATCTACCGGTAGACCTCTTCTTTCAGAAGATGATGAGATTCCATATGGTCTTTTTGGTGAAGTTTTCACTATTCCTGATGGATTTAGAAATTTTTATCCTGATCAACTATCATCGGGTGCATATGGAACGTTTGTGAGTAATGAAGGATCTGATTTCTTAGATTCATCTATACAGGCACACGTACATGACCCATTTCAGGTCGTTTATGATCAAAATAGTTTGAAACCTCAACCTAGATTGAATTCTTCTTTGAATGTTCCTAATGCTACTCTTGATAATACTAGCAACGCTGGTTCTTTACAGATTAATATGAATACAGCACAACCAACATTAACTTGCGTATACATCATCAGGGCATACTAAAATGGCAAATTATACAAACGAGAGAGCAAGATATGGAGGGTGTACAGGACAAATTTTAGTGCATTCTTCTCCTAGTCTGGGATCCACTAATAGTCCAACAGCTACAAAATTTAAAGAACAAATTCCTGCTGGATATCTTAGATGTGATGGAAGTATTTTAAATGCTAAGGATTATTATAATCTTGCACAAATTTTAGGAGTTGGTGAAGAAACTAGATTTGCTAGAGATGGTGCTATTATTAGAGCAGCGGATCCTAGTATTAATGAGTTAGGGCAATTTCAATTACCTGATTTAGGATCTAAAGTTATTATTGGTGGTAGAGGAACTGGTTTGTATAATAATGATTTTGTTGATACAGGAGGTGCATCCAATGTAGTTTCAAACAGAGTTGGTCCTCAAATTGAAGTAACATCTAATTTTGGAAATACGATTACAGCATCATATAATGGAAATATGCAACTTGCTGCAAGTGGAACTGTTAATATGCTTGGTAATCCAAGATATAATGTAGAACGCGAAACTTCGGAAACTACATTGAATATTGATAACTTCCAGGGACATGCACATAATACCACTAATACTGTGTATTTAAATCATAGTGATAATCATGCGACATCTTTCTTTGGTGGTAAAGATTATGCACAGAAAATAGCAAATAGTGGAGCTGGTCATCAGTTTGGATTTAGTAGACAATGGGAGACAGTATCAAAGCATAAACATAATATTACAACTCCAAACAGTTATAATTCAAATTTTACATATTCACATCCTCTACAAGAAATTGATATGTCGAGTGTTGCCGCAACAGTTGATGTAGATGTTTCAGATCAAGTAAAACTAAATGATTTGGTTACTCCATTCATTCTTGTAGAATACATTATTAAATTTTAAAAATGCCACGCACATCTACTATTACCTCTACTACCTCTATTAGTGGTTATACTATAGATCCTTATATCTATAGTTTATCTTTTAAGATGTATGGTGCTAGTGGCGGCGGAGAAAATATTCTAGGTAATACTTCATTAACTAGAACAGCAGGAACTAGTGGTGGAACAACTAGTTTTTTAGGATTTACTTTAACTGGAGGTGTTGGCGGGGGAGTTAGTACAAAAAATGCTGGTGGACAGGGAGGAGTAGCCACAGAAGGATTTACTTGGTCTGGTGCTGGAACTTCTGTATCTTCTGCAAATGGAAATCGTGGATCGCTGCCTACTGGCGGTATTGGTGCATATATTGGTACTGTTAAACGAGACGGTGGAAATGGATCTAGTGGATATAATACATATACTTCTTCATCTACTCACTTTTTTAACAACACGACTAATGTTCATAATTTTAGTGCATCCGGTTCCACTGCTGATATTACTCTAGATTATGAAAATGAAAGCGCAGAAGGAGTAGGAGGATTCACACCTTCAAGTGGAAAATATTATAGTCTTTCTTTTACTGCTCCTTTTGCAAATAATAGTTGGACCATCTCGATTACTACATCTGGATCAACAGCTGCTGGTGGTGGCACTGGTGGAGCTCCATATAGTTTGAATGGAACTAACAATAAATCGGCAAGTGGAATCAATATTTGGTTTCAAACCGCTCCTAACTCAGGGGAAACATATGGTAGTAATAGTTATATTCGTGATTTTACTGTTACAGCTACGGGTCTTAAACCAGGTGCTACGGGCAGAGGTGGTGGGGGAGCTGCTGTTGCTTATGGTACTATATCTTACGAAACATTTGAAGCAACAGCAGATTATACTCCTGGAACATATGCACCGGCAGTTGTTGGTGCTGCAGGATCTGGAGGTGGAACTACTGGTGGGTGTGCTGATGGAACAGCAGCAATAATCGAATTAATTGAAACTATTTTTCCTCAAGTTTATCTTACTAGTAATAGATATCTATGTACACCAACAGCTCCAAATGCTATATTAAGTTGGAGAACAGAGGGTGATGCTGATGCTATCAGATGGCCCTCGAATGGCGACATTACTAATGGCAATTTAGAAAGTAATTCTACTGTCACTCCTACAATCACAACAACATATACAGCTGAAGGATACAATACATCAAATTCGGATTTAGTTTCATTTAATCCAGAAGCATCAGTAACAATAGTTGTAATTTCAGCACCATCTATTGGAAAATTTGAAGTTCCTTCTCAAATTAACTATGGTTCTGGTGCTTTTAATGTGGTATATGAAACAGAATATGCCAACACAAGTTTAGAACTTAAATTTTTTAACTCTGGATATATCGCTGGTCCTAATGATGGAACATCTGTACTAAAGGAAACTGTTGTTTTAACAACGGCAGGTTCTGCAGAAACTGCTAATGAAAATAGAGATGCAGATGGAACTGTTCCATACTCTCCTCAATGGGATAATTTTGGTCCTAGATCAATCATTGTAAGATTAACTGGAGAAGGAAGTGGTGGTTCTTTTGTGCAAGAAAAATCTATTGTTGTTATTATTGATGAAACTCCAGATAATATGACTATTGAGGAAACTGATGAAAAGTTAAAAGATGCTGATCCTGTCTATACACCAGAAACAGAAATTTTATCTGAGATGTATCTGGTCGATGATATAGATATTCCGGTGGAGATTAAATCTGATTATCCTATATTAGTTGACATTAATAAAGATAATGATTGGACAAAAGTAAGGCAGATCTAAAATGGCAACTACTCAAACATTTACTTCTAACACTACATACGCTATTCCTTCGGATGCTGCTAATGTTACATATATTATTCATGGCGGTAAAGGTGGCCAGGGTGGTCCTGCTAGCACTCGTGTAAATCGCAGTGGTGCTGCTGGTGCTAGAGGACAAAAAATATCTGGAACTTTAACTGGAGTTGCTGGTTCAACACTCACATTAACGATGGGTGGACCTGGATCTAGATGTTTTGGAGATTCTGGCGCTAATGGTGGTGGTGGATATTGGAATGGTGGACGTGGTGGTAATAATAATTCCTACGATAGTAGTAGTGGATGGAATGCTGCTGGTGGCGGCGGCGGCGGTGGCGCTACTGCTATTCGTATTGGGAGTACTGTATTAGCTGGTGCTGGTGGAGGCGGTGGAGGAGCGTGTATTTGTTATAGTGGAGAATCTGATGCTCCTGGATTAACATCTTCTGATATTAACACTAGTGGCGGATCTAATGGTGCTGCTGGACAGAATTCTGGTGCCGCTTGGAATGGAGCTGGCGGCGGCGCTGGCGGAGGGTTTCCTGGTGGCACTACGGGTTCAATTGGTCCTGGATATGCCTACGTAGGTGGTAATGATGGTAGTGGATTTGGCGGCGCTGGTGGTGCTGGATTATATAACACTTCATATCATAACAGTGCTTCTACTCTTCAAACTTCTAGTTCTAATAGTGCTTTTATTACAATTTCTTATGATGATCAAATTGTCACAGAAGATTTTAGTTGGACTACTAGATCTCCTCAACTTGATAATATTGTAGGAGCTCAGGGATCTGATCCAGCCAACTTATGGACTACTTTTTTAACTAACTTTAACGTAGGTGGTAATGAACCTGAAGGCAGTACTGTTATTAGATCAATTGAATGGAAAATCAATTTCAATAATACTGGAAAACAAATATTTAATACATCTGTAGATGATGCTGCTGATGTATACATTGATAATGTACTTCAATTTTCGCTTAACACTTATAACGCCAACACTTCGTTAACTACACCAAATAATATTACTGCTGGTGAACATACTTTACGGATTGAACATGTTAATAATGGTGGTCCATATGGTGTTGCAATGGATTGGACTGGATATGTACCTCCAGCACCACCAACAGTATCTCTAACTGCAACTGATTATAGCACCCCACCAAACGATATTACTAGCATTTATAAAGGTCAAAGTCTAAGGCTTACATATTCTGCTTCTATCCCCACTAATGGCGATGCTATTACTGGTAATACTTTTACTGCAACTGCTGGTGGAGTTGTAACTAATCCTATTGCTACTGTGGGAAATAGTGGTATATATTTTCCTGCTCCCACAGTAACAACAACTTATACGTATACGGCAACTAATGCTAATGGGACATCTACCACAAGTGTAACAATTACAGTCAACGATGATTTCCCAGTAGTAACTCTTACTTCGGATGATGCTGATAATACAATTATTTCTGGTGGAGTTCCTGAATCTGTAACACTTACGTGGAGTGCTACTGCAAATACTACTATTAGTAGCACCACAATGACTGGTGTTGCTAGTCCTGGCACATCTGGCAGCGTAACAGTAAGTCCTACAACTACGACAACTTATACTTTTAGAGCAACAACTGCTACTGGAACACGTACAGCAAGTGTAATTATTACCGTTAACACTAGACCAATAATTACATTAACTTCAAATACATCAACAATATCAAGGGGGCAAAATGTTAATTTGAATTGGAGTACAACTGGGAGTGCAAATAGTATAGTTTGGTCTTCTGGCACACCTACTCCTATAGTTGGAAGTGGAGTTATTAACGGATCTGTAGCAGTTGCTCCTACAAATTCTACGCAATATTGCATTTATGCAACTGGACCTGGTGGGGTCAGTGATGCTAAATGCGTTACGATAAATGTCATACAGATAGACACTAGCATAACTGATTATGATCAATCATTCTCCAACGATTTTACTACTAATATTCCTTCTTATGCCATTAATGTTAATGTAGATATCTCAGCTGCAAGCGGAAGGAATGGTGGTACTGATGCTGGTGGTGCTTCCGGTCCCGGTGGCGCTGGAAGAAGAGCAACACTTTATTTTCCTGATTATGTTGCGAGGACATTTACTGTAAGATTGGGCAATCAAGGATCAGCTGGATTTGGATGTGTTGCTGGTAGCGGATCTGGATCAGGAGGAAGTTCTAATGTAGCTCGTGGGGGAAACGGTGGCACTTCTGGTCCTTCAGGATGTTCTGGCGGTGGCGGCGGTGGCGGTGGCGCTAGTGGTATTTACGACTCTGTTAAAAATGGTTGGGTTGCTATTTTAGGTGGAGGCGGCGGCGGTGGTGGTGCTTCCTGGAATGTTAGTGCTACTGGTGGACGTACAGGAACGGGAATGAATACCGGAAATGTAAACAGTATTAGTAATGGTAATAATGGTTCTTCGTGCCCTACTGACGGCGGTGGCGGCGGCGGCGGCGGTGGCGGGGCAACTGGTGGATCTGGGGGAAACTTTGGACTTGACAATAATAGAGGGGGTGTTGGTGGCAATGGTGGGCAATCTGCTTATGACAATAGTTATTGTAGTTTCAATTATAATTCAGGATCACAAAATTTTGGCGATGGATCTGCTAGAGTGAGATGGGATATAGGTGCGCCAACTATCGATAGTTTTACTGTTAGTCCCTCGCCTATCATTGCAGGGGAGAGCACAAGATTAACATGGACATCTACAAATTCTCTTAGTGGTAGTATTAATAATGGTGTTAATGCAGTTACTGTTCCCGATAGTTTTATCGATGTTTTCCCTAGTGATGATACAACATATACATTAACTGTTGTTGGTTATGGTGGTTTGACGGATACTGATACGGTATCTGTTGTAGTCTACATTCCACCTGTACTTATTCTCGTTTTAAATAGTCCATCTATTATTGTTAATGGCAGTACAAATCTTTCTTGGAGTATCACGGGAGATGGTGATTCGTTATACTGGGTTGCTGGTGGTATTATAAACGCAAATTTAAACAGTAATGTATCTCTTAGTCCATCTGTTACTACAACTTACAGTGGATACGTTACTGGTCTTGGTGGAACATCTCCAATAGCATCTATAGAATTAATTGTATACTATCCCCCAACTTTAATTGTAGATTATCCTGCGGTAATCGATTACGGTCAGCAAGCAATAATTGAATATGAAGGAGATTATGCAAATACATCAGTAACATTGTCTGCTACTTACAATTATGATTATGTTGCTAATACTACTGATCCTATTACAAATTTAAATGTAGCATCTTCTGCTGAATTTGGATCAAATTCTCCTTACAGTGGAACTTATAATACAAATATTGTTTATACTGATAGAGGACCACTCAGCATAAGTTATGTTATTACTGCTACTGGTAATGGTGGATCAACGAGTGAAGCGTTTACAGTTTTAATTAATGTTGACAAAACACCAGATAATATAGACATTGATGAGACTGGTGATCTATTTAAAGATGCTGATCCTGTCTATACACCAGAAACAGACGTATTATCTGAGATGTATTATATTGATGATATTGAAATTCAGGTAGAAGTTAAATCAAATAATCCTATATTAGTCGATTTAAATGCAAATCAACAATGGACTAAACTAAGACAAATTGGTACACCACCGGCAGTTCAGGGAAATTCTGTAGGTGGAAATTCAATGCCAACAAAACCAGGAGTGTATTATATTAAACCAAGGTCTTTACAAACTGAAGCACCCCTAATTGCAAAATCTAACTTATCAGCAATCGAAGCAGCAAAACTTATTACATGTCTTTCTGTTATTGATGAAACAAATAATAGTTATTATAATAATCAAGGCAATTTAAATAATGTGTGGCAGCAGAACCCACCAATTATTGGTGGTAGTGTAAATAATCGTAGAGGATTTAGAACAGCATTTCCATATAGAACATTTTATCTTTTGGATCCACAAGGTTCGGGACAGAGTGGTATTGATGTACCTACTAACTTCCCAGGTGATCCAAATGCATTTGGACCAATTCGTGTCAATCGTGATGAAGGAAATACTGGTAGTAGATCTGATTGGTTTGCTATTTGTAATTTTGGTTCTTTGCCATATGGAACGATTGTTTCTATCTGGATTGATATTTCTGGTTCAATGAGACTATCCACAGTTAGAGCATCATATGATTATTTCTTAGCACGTTGTGCTGCTGCTGGTATTGAAATTGTATTAAGTCTTAGTGCTGCTGGTGAGAGATATATTGAGGGTCATATTGTATATCTTCCCCCCAGTGCTAACTTTACAGCAGAAGATGCTAATGGAAATACTTCAAATATTGAAGTTATTGCAGGATCTCCTGTTACATTGAGTTGGATTGTATTTGGTGATGTCAACACATTATCTATTTCACCAGGAGTATTGAATATTACACCTTCGTTTAATGATTTTGTAGATTCTGCAGTAGTTAATCCTACATCAGATACAACATATATTTTGAATGCAAACGGTCCTGCTGGAACAACCACGAGACAAATTACTATTTCTGTATTAATTCCTCCTACTATTTCTCTCACATCTAGTCAAGGATTGTCAATTATTAATGGCAATTGTACAACTCTTTCTTGGAGCATAAGTGGTGATGGAAATAGTATTTCATGGACACAAGGGGGCATTTCAAATACAAATGCTAATAGTTCTGCTGTTGTGTGTCCTAATGACACCACAACATATTGCGTTGTTGCTAGTGGACCTGGTGGCGTCTCTCCAGAAACTTGTATTGAGATCACTGTATATCAAAACCCAACTGCTAGCATTACTGCTCCAGGAGTCATAGATTATAGTGTTAACTTCACTATTGACTATGAAACACAATATGCAAATACTAGTATTCAGATAACTCCAACATATACATATCTGAATGGAACTGTTGTAACAGGAACAACAATCAATAGAACTTCTGCAAATAGTGCTGAGATTAATGGTGGTTCTGGTGGAACTGTTAGTGATACTAGAGCAAATGGCACAGGTGTTCCAATTACAGTTCCTTGGAATAATTTTGGACCATATCAAATAGATTTTGTTATAGTAGCTTCAGGAACTGGTGGAACTGCTCAAGATACTGCGAGAACAATAGTCAATATAGATCAAACACCAGATAATTTTGTTGTCGATGAAACTGATGAAAAGTTAAAAGATCAAGATCCTGTCTATACACCAGAAACAGAAATTTTATCCGAGATGTATTTGATTAATGATATTGATATTCCTGTAGAAATTAAGGCAGATTACCCAATTAAGGTTGATATTAACAAGAATGATGATTGGGATGACGTTAGACAAATCTAGGGTCAATAAATAATAGAACTGGGATCATAACTAAAAGGAATGACATATTCGTTTGCACCTAACGATCAACCACTTTACGTATCAGAAGGTGATTACGTACAGTTTAGGTTTATTGCACCTAATCAGTGGAACACCACTAACACTGTAACTATTACTATTGGTGATCTAACGCAGTTTTGGTTGATTACAACCATTCCGGAAGATTTTACTCCTGATCCATTTCCGTTTAATGATATCGATGAGGCAGATCTTAATACGATGTATACTACGGACATAGTATTTCGTCCACCGGATGGTATACCATCTACTTCTTTAAGTGGATTAACACCCGACACTCAAGCAGCTGTAGTACTTGGATCTAATCTTGGTGGAGGCATCGAGAATTATGCGATGCGTGTTGATTATAATGGAAATGGAAGTTTTGATACAGGGTGGATTCAAAGTGGTGGAGATATAACTGTAAAAAATGGTGCAAGAATTCGAGTTAGGTTAAAATCTTCTGAGTTTACTACACAGTTTTCAAGATTGACACTTGTTATTGGTACATCTAGTGCAAGATGGGATATCTTAACTTTATCACAACCAACAAATGAACCGGAACCATTCCCAGATTTTACAGATTTAGAAGACCAACCGACAAACACATATTGTTATAGTGAGGTTATTAGAATACAGGGATTGATTGCTTCTGCTAATATTAATACCAGTGGTGATGGCGAATGGGCAATTTCATCGACAAGTAATACTTCAACAAACTCAGATGGATTTCAAGTTCTTTCTGGAGCAACTTTTACCGGTAATGATGGAACTGTGAACAATGGTGATTACTTACAGTTAAGAATTTTGAGTTCAAACAATGCTTTATTTCCAGTTACAACTAATCTTTCAATTGGAGATGCTCTCAATGGAGATACTTGGAGTGTAGAAACGGGTGCAAACCCTTCAACTAATCCCAACGAATTCTCATTTACTAATGTAAACGATGCAATTGAAGATACACTTATAGGATCAGACGAACAACCTGAAAGTGCTTTGGGAATCCAGGGATTGACAGATGGTGTTCAGGTTCCAGTAGTATTAGTTACTACTAATTCTACCAAAGTTCGTGTTAAGAAAAATAATGATTCTATTGGGGTATTCCCCACAACAGTAGGAAATGGTGATAAATTAACTCTTTATCTACAATCATCACCTTCGTTTAATACTCCCTTAAACATGCAAATTCAGGTTGGTGATCGTCCGATTCCTCCCTGGCAGGTGAGAACTAGTCTTGGACCAGATACTGATGCTGATTGGAGTCCACCACCAAATAGAAATAATCAAATTCCTGAGTCTTTTGTTTCTAGTGCTCCTATTACTGTCACTGGCATTAATAGACCAATCACAATTGAAAGTATTGCTGGTTATCCTGCATTGATTTCTATTGATTTTGATCCTCCTGTAGCAGGTCCAAGAACATTTAATCCTCTTGTAAATTCTTCGTTCTATATTGTAGTACAAGCAGCATTACAACTTAATACACCAGAAACCACAACAATTCAACTTGGTACAGGAAGTCCTAATGCGTTTATTTGGCAAGTTACAACATATGCTACAGTTCCACCTCCATCTACTGATGCTGCTATTTGGTATAGTAGAAAATCTAAAAAATTTGATGGATATCCGATTGGAACAGTTCTTCCTGTTCTTAAGGAAAGTGTAGGTAGTTATGGAGATTTAGATGGTGGAAATAATGATAGGTATCCTGGATTTGTTCCATGTGATGGTCGTTCATTGGATAAGAATGATTATTTTGAATTATATACTATTCTTGCTGGAGAATATGGTGAGACTACTAGTGAATTTAACGTTCCTGATTATAGAAACAGAAAATTGTGTGGCATTGGTATCGTAGATAGTACCAGAGGTAATTCAGCATTTGTGCCAATTACTCCGGGATCTTCAAAAGGTATCAATGATCCTGGTGCTGAAGGTGGATTTTGGTATTTTAATAGGGTTGGTGCTCGTGGATCAAATCCTTTGGATCAAGTTCAAGGACCCCCCGGTGCTGTAGGAAGTTTGGATAGTGATTTCTTCTCTCTTGGAACAGTTAGACTAACTGGATTGGAAACACTTACTGATCAAGTTATCTTTGAAATTAATCCTAATAGTTTTGTCACAGCACAAGTTGGAGGTCTGTCTTCTATTACTGTTGCCGCTCCCACACATAATCATGCCTATATTTCTGCAGTTACAGAAGGTAATGAGGGAGAAGCTAGTATTCCATGGAACCAACCATTAGGTAGATCTATGATGGCAGGTTCACGATATGGTCAACCAAACCCAGATGAATTTGATGCTAGAGCACCTGAAGAGGCAAGTGGAGCTGAAAATACAGCGGCAATTCGAGCTGCATGGAAAAACTTTTTTGGCACTACTCTTGGTGCTAATTTTCAGTTAGAATTGACAAGATATTATGGTTCTGATTTTGATTTTGATGGTTGGATTGAACAATTCCCTACCAATTTTCCATATAACTCTGTTATTAGTGGAACTTCGACGGCATTTGGTCCTGAAAGTGATGACCTTGAGTATTCAATCCAATTTCAAACATGGTGGATTTCTCCTGCATCTGCGCTAGCATCTGCAAATCTCCAAAATCGTGGAGGTAGACTTGAGCCTACTGCCCCTAATGGTGATACTAATAGATATTGGAGTGGTGTATTTGATACACAACCATCTTCTTTTGCGATCGACCAGTATTTAAATACTGCTCCTGGAACACAAACACGTACTCATACACATTTAATTACAGAAAATGCCGTTGGTAATCCAAATGCTGATTTTACTGGTGGTAATTTTGATGGTGAAGGTAGCAACAACACACCATATGGATCTGGTCTAGGTGGTGGTGTTGATGGTGCATTATTGACTTTTAATCTATGGTGGTCTAATAGATATGTTGTTGCTGGAGGAAAATCGCCATCTGGTGGCGGAATTGCCGATTCCGGTGGGGGACAATTTTTCTCAGCAGGCGTTGGTGAGTGGTCTTACAGACAAGCTGGTGAGACTTTTTGGACTAATCCATCCGACGAAGAAACTAGAGATGAAGATATGATCGGTGGCAGTGGATCTGGTATGCGTTTAAGAATTACATATCAAGCATGGCCTTCTCCTGGAGGTGGTACTGCAAATGATACTAGAATACGTGTTAATCAGATTTTAAGTGCTGGTTCTGGTTATAGTGTGGGAGATGTACTCTCTACTACATACTGGAATGCTATTGGTGCTGATAAAATAGTTGAAATAGCTGCAGTTGCTGCTCCTGGATCTGGTGGTGCTGCCGATAAACTTCAGGTAGTGTTCACTCAGGGTCAAATTTTTAGTGATCTAACAAACGGGACGTTTAAATATTCTAGTAGTTTTAAGAGACCAACTCCTGATGTTGAGATGCAACCACAGAGACAAGTTCCAATTATCAACCCATTTCATAAGACTAAATATATCATTAAGGCATATTAATTATGAATCAAAAATTGAGTGTTCCAGATTATAGACCTCTTGAATTAATGCTCGATGATAGAATTACCAAATCTGATTTTGATGATTTTATTGGTGTCTGGCCAAATTTTATGCCAAGACCATTGTGTGAAGAGTTGATTGGATATGCAAATTCAGTTTATGATACTGCTTGTATTGAGGTCCCATCAGCAACAACAGAGTACAGTCCAAATGCAGAGATAGCATTCAATTCTTCTCAGCAGTATGGTGGAGATTTGAATAGAAAAGATTATGCATTTTTGTTAAATTTTTCTAATAGAGACTTATCTACTAAAACAAACTCTGTACTAAAGAGTTGTGTGAAGCATTATATTCATAAGTATCAATCATTAAAACATACTGGATTAGTATCTACTGATATTAAATTTCAGAAAACTCCTCCTGGAGGTGGGTATCATTTGTGGCATCATGAAAATGCTGATCTAGCACATGCTCCTAGAGAATTAGTTTGGATGATTTATCTTAATGACATGCCTGATGGTGAAGCAGAAACTGAATTTTTATATCAAAGAAGAAGAATTAAACCTACTGCAGGAACTGTTGTTATTTGGCCATCTGGGTATACGCATTCACATAAAGGAAATACTGTATTGACTGAAGATAAATATATCATAACAGGATGGTACATCAAGAGCACTTAACAACCCATGGAACTAAGAAAGATTGTTATCGAAGTTGATTTTATCAACAAATTTGTAACTCCTAATGTCGAAATTGACGTTGCTGCTACCGATTATCGTAATCGTAATAATAAAAAAACAGCATTAGATGCTGATTTATTAGAGAAATTTTTAACAGAATCTGTTGATGATTTCTGGCATAATGACAATGACAGAATTGATTTCTTTCAATATTTTGATGATGGAACTTATTTCTGTCAAAGACAGAAACGTCAATACGACTTTAAAACAGAAACTTCATATTACAAAACATATTCTTTCACTGGTGCTACTTCAGCGCAGGCAAAAGAATTTTGTGATCTATGTATGACGTTTTTTGAGATTGGTGTTGAGATCCGAAGTCTTGAAATTGAAAAAGTTATTGGAGATGTTGACAAAGAAGTTATTTTCTATGAGCAGAGATGGTACAAGATTAAAAGACAAAAAACTGAAATGTTAAACTTGTCTGATTGGAGAGTTCTTCCTGATATTGAAGAAGAATATGAAGGCGAAAGAGATAGATGGATTGCTTGGAGAAGATGGATTCGCAAAGAAAGTATGGTAAAACCAAATGATGAAAGATTTGGTGGATCTGGTTTAGCATACTTTAAATATACCTATGAATTGAAGTGGCCTAGAGATCCAAATTATTACTTAAAACTATATCCAAATGGTAAGTTGGAAGACGGTGTAACTGATGCACCTGCATTTATGGATTCAAATGATACTAACCAATGGGTCAAGCATGATTCTGAAGCATCATCTGATTTTATGAAGAGCAGAGAAGATCAAATGTATTTACTTGCAGGTAAACACAAATTGGTAAATAGAAAGATTAACGATAATATGAAAAAAATGATGGAACTTCTTGGTGTTCCTGATAAGATTCCTGAGGATTGGGATCGATATTATGTTAATGATTCTGAATTGGAAGAATGATATACAAAACTGATTTATTAAATGATGAACAACTTGAATACATTAATCTATATTTTAATCACTTAACATTTAAAGACGGAAGAATTAGCAATCCTAGAGAAGATAAACGGTGTCAAACTGTATTTGATGGACCAGGACATGTTGATTTGAATAATTATTGTCGTGATATAATATCACAAGTAGATCTCCCTGTTAAAATATCAGCAATATCTCAAATATATTTTACTAAGTATAATATTGGTGGGATGTATGGAGATCACTATGATGCTGCCATGTGTGGTGGTGTTAAATCGGATTATAGCATGACATGTTTTCTTAATGATGGATATAAAGGAGGTGAATTGATTATTGATGGTTCTACACCTGTCAAATTACAGAGAGGTAAAGCGGTAATATATCCTGGTAATTATATTCATAGAGTGAATAGAGTTATTTCAGGACGTAGAGATGTATTTGTGTGCTGGTTGCAAAAATGAATGATGTTGTAAAATATGATAATTTCTTTACACGTAGAGATTTTGCATTGATACTTGAGAAATTGAATCAACCTAAGTGGGAGTATGGTCATGGATCATATCCATCAGGACATCCAGAGAGAAAGATACCATTCTGGATGATGCATCTAGGTGATGACTTCTTCTTCACTGAATATCTTCTAAATATTATTGAGGAAAAGACTAATCAAAAGTATGAACTAACTGCTGTTTACTGTAATGGTCATACATTTGGCACTTCTGGTAATTTTCACCAGGATTGGCACAATGATCAAGGCAGAACATTTCTTCTTTATGCTAACGATAGTTGGGATCAAGAGTGGGATGGTAAGACAGTATTTAAGATAGGTGATACATATCATTACTCTGAGTTTGTTCCTAACTCAGCAATCCTATTTTCAGGAAATATTCCTCATAGAGCAGAAGGAACATCTAGATTATTTCTAGGTCTGCGTAAAACAATTGCTTGGAAACTCGTACTAAAATGAACACATCTTACGACGTATATTATTTTGATAACTTCATCGAGAACTATGCTCGTATGAAAGGAAAACCAGTTGTTATGCTGAGATCCTATGGGTGGAATAATAGCACTGATGTTGATGCTATCAATGCTTCATATGAAACTTATAAATCGATTCTGCCTCTGGATATGTGGACAGCATTGAAGCAATCGGAATATGTTTTTATGGAAGTTGATGATATGCAAATGACTATCGAATTCTTAGAAGCAAGTTTTCCAGCAAGTCAAGCAGAAACAACAACGCCAGAAAATTATATCTTCTATTCTCTGTGCAATGTTGAAGGTCAAACTATTTTAACTAACGAATAATGTTTTCCGAAAGATATACTGTTGTTGACAAATACAGTCTTACTACAAGAGAGAAAGTTTCTACTATAGAAACAATGCCTAGGAGATTTACGTCTCTAATGGATCCTGCATATCTTCCTAATTTAGATACTGATCTTAAACTTAAATTAAATAAGTATTTTAATTATGTCTTTGGTCATGCGACAGATCCTGAATATGAATTTAATAAACATTTGTTTATTGAGCATAATGATGGAGATATCATTGAAATTCTTGCGAAGCATGGTATTAGATATCCTGTTTTACTTCCAGTGTGGAATAAATTCTCGCGAGCAATCGATTGTGAGGGATTTATGGATCTAAGATCCAGATTTGTGAAACATACTAATGTTACCTTAAGTAATAAGACTTTCTTACTTGGTATGTTATATAAACCAGATGGTACGTACAATGGTTGTACAGTATATGATGATGACTATAGTTTTGATAGTTATGCAGATCAAAACTTTCTTAAAAAAATTAATGCATTTCCGAAGTATGTGACAAAATATGGTTATGGAGTATTGAAGTTTAAATTGGATACAGATGTGTTATCATACAAATTATTTTTTAATGTTACCAAAACATTTGATAAGCAAGATAAGTTTGTTTTTGCAGTTGAAAGAAGAAATGAAAAAGCACAAATGTATCTCAATGTGTTAAGGAAAGATAAACTTGATATTCTAACAGATGAAGAAGCAGATTATATTACTTCTATTTGTACACATAATTCATGGTTTGACATTGAGTTTATTGTAAACCCTGATGGATCCCATAAAGAAACCTTTGTGTATGTTCACAAAGTGGAACAGTTTGAGGACTTGACAGTGGGTTGACACCTATGCTATGGTAGCAAGGCGTCCATCGAACCACATGAAAGTTCCTGATCAGATAGAGTTGCAGCATATGCAACTCCAAGCAATGTTACGAGATAATAACATTCCAGAGAGTGAACTGATGTATGCTGGTGAGAGGGAGTATACTATAAACTATCCTGCTCATCCTGAGTATCATGGACAGATCATGCATTGGTACATTATTGCTGGGGAACATGAAGTTCCCGTTTGTGATATCGAATCAGTTGATCAAATTGAGTAATCATGCTACAATGTCCCCTATAACGCCTGTATCACATGGATTGGAATAGCACCACGAAACACGAGAAACGTAAAGATGCGTTCTATATCTTCTATGAGAGCGTTCTCAAACCAGACTATCAACTACGCCAGGATGCACATGATCAGCAATGTTATCATGAGTTGTTAGAATGGCGTAGTGAGATCATCGAATACCTTGACAAACGTCGCAACGAAGACTTTAATGACAACTGAAATCAACTGGAAAAATGAGTATTCAAAACAGCGTAAAGATCGTATGCAAGATGCGATCGATGATTACCTCAACGATGATAAAGTATCAGCACGACAAACGTATGAAGAGATGCTATCTGGCGTCGATGATGTGATAGAATATCACAAGACAGCATACTGTCGTGCTATGTCTCTTCGAGATCTTATGACTGGCAACACTGCTCTTAACCTAGACCACCGTATTCCTGAACGTTATTGACATGAACGAAGAAGATTTTAAACAAGCAATCAACAACATGTTGATGATGCAGAATAACAATGATACTAACTTTCAGATTCTGCAAGCACAGATTGATAATCTACAGAAACAATTGAATGAATTAAATGACCTTAAGGAGATGTTCCGTCTCCCTAAATTAGAGAACAAAAACCGTAAACTATTTGATGAGGTTGACGAGTGAAGTTTACTCGTGGTATGATGGTTCAGTATCATGCCGTCAAAGGACCGGTGGATTTTATCAGTGATAGGTACATCACTATTCGCTACATCGATCGACCTGACCCATCATGCCGTCATGGTCGTTATCAGTCAACTTTATGTGTTTTTCGGGAGTATTGGGATGAAGTACGCAGTTGTGTGGATGAAGAACAAGAAGAAGGGACAAGCGAAACAGCAAGCGATCTTCTATAATCTGGATGATGCTAGCATGTGGGAACAGCACATCAATAAAACAGAACACGCTAAGACTAACATCATCCCTATTTTCAGTGATTCATAACGACGAAGCAATTATCCACATAATTAAAATACCACAAGGTATTTACAATGAATTGGATACTATTGATTCTTCTTGGAAGCAATCTAAAATAAACTCAGGATTAGATCATGACATAAGATCATCTAAAATTACTTTTGTTCCCGAGAGTAATATGGCATACAAATTTTGTCGTCACTGGGTGAATGTTATCAACGAAGACAATTTTAAGTTTGATTTACATCCTTTCTTTGAGAATAAATCAATTCAATACTCTCATTATAATGTTGGAGATCACTATTGTTGGCATATTGATACAATTGGGTACAATCCACCCAGAAAACTATCATTTACATTAATGTTGAATGATGACTATGATGGAGGGGAATTTGAAATTGGTCGTTATTCTTTTGGTGATCATGAGTTGAAGACTGAGACTATCACTGCTGAAAATAAAACAGGAACATTGATTGTGTTTCCTTCAGCATTGCCACATCGGGTCAAACCAGTGTTGAATGGTATCAGAAAAAGTCTGGTTGGGTGGATACCTGGTCCACCACTTCGCTAACTGGACTAAGGGGTTGACACAGACCCCAAACTCGTGTATATTAGGTTCATGGGAGAGGAAGCGCCCTAAAGACTCCACATTCTATAATCCCACCCATGTAGGTGGCGTCATTCCAATGACTGTAATGTTCAAGTCCGATCTTTCAAAAGTTCGTATCACGCGCCAATTTGAGACAAATATCGCTCTTGCTGAGGGCATTTGTCATACAGCGAATATCAATGACGCTGATCTCAAGAAACTGATTAACTTCAAGTCTCTTGATCGTCTTGCTGAACTCCTTCGTACCAATCGTGAATATATCTTTGAGAAGTGCAAAGCAGACTATGAGTTTGCTTTAGCAGTTGCTCATGGTACTGCTATTCTTGCCTCACGTCAAGGTTCAAAGGACGAATCTTACGTCCTTGATCAGATTAACCGTGCCTCTAGTGGTTATGGTATCTACGTACAATCTTTGAACAACCAGGATCTCCGTCCTACAAAGGATGGACGCCTGTTGAACAAAGCAGAGTTCCAAGAGTCTGGTCTTGATAAACTTGAGTGCCTTAAGTCTATCGATGGTGTGATCAACGGCAATGTCGAAGGATATATCTTTGCCAAGATTTGTTTTGGTGAAGGTGGACATCAGGACAACGTGTTTCATGAAGCAGCACACTTTGCTGATTGGGCACAACAGTATGGTGAGGAAGGCAAAGTATATGTCATCCTCATCGATACTGACCTGACTAACAAGTTTGATCGCCTCAAGTTTAACTACGACTCTGACACAGTTTGGGTCGTTGATCACGTTGAGTTTCAACAACGTCTTGGTATTAACTGAACTCTCTTATTATTTTTTACAATGACAGTCTGGCAACCTGAATTCATCCGATCAAAAATGTCATGGTTGGAGTACATGAAAATCTTAGATCACCCTGGTCAAAGACATACAGAGAAACGAGTAGAAGAAAAAAAATATCATAAGAAGATGCAGGTTCGGACTCCTGATCATATTGAGATTCCTGTTTGTGAGTGTGCATGTGATATTCCTCACCCCACTATTGCTAACCTAGTATTCAAGAAAGGCACGGAAGTTCTTGCTGATGCTCATACTCGTCGTTTGTGGTGGCAAAAATATCCTACCCCCACAAATCCTAAACCTGAAGTATTGAATAAGAAAACCATTATGGTTAGTTCTTATGAAGAGATGCTTAAAGTTTTTAACTGGTTTAACAGTCCAGATGATGTTAAGAAAGCAAATGATCGTATCTTTGGTGCTGCTCGTGCCATGCTTTTGCCTCGCGGTTTAAGTTTATTTGCACCTCAGTTGTTGATGGTTCAACCATGGGAATATGCTGCTGCTGGTATCAATCCAACTGTTTGGACTCGCGGAGCACAATCAACACTTTCTGAAGCATGTAAAATTGTAGAGGAAGTTTATCCTGCTGCAATGTGGTTTCAAGATGAAGTTCTTGATAATCTTGGTACTAATGTCAACATTTCTAGTCCTATTTTGGCATGTGTGTTGATGTCTTGGTTCAAGCATCGTGATAATGAAAAATCACTCGAACGACTTCGTGATTGGACCGTAAATGTATCTAAGGATGCAATCAATAAGAGTCAATCACCATATGAATGTGATACCATTTTTCTTGAACATTGGCACACAAAGGGTAAGAGAGATAAGTCTCAATACATTGGTTCTGGTATTCTTAACCGTGGGGAAGAGTCTACCAGGATGCAAGGTTTTATCTTGCTCATGATTGACAAGTATGTGTCAGACGTTAGGCACAAAAATGTACCTAATACCTGGAGTGCATATTACTCGACATGGCAAAAAGAATATGCTATGATGAATAGCAACCAATCCGTTATTGAACTGCTGAATAATATTGAATGAGTAAGCAACTTCTGGGTCAGTATTATACAACGACTGACCCATTTAACAACTCTGGTGCATTTCGCTCCTGGTATCAGATGGTTCCCAAGACTACAATCTTGGAACCATTTGCAGGTGCGGGGCACCTTTTTTCGTATGTAAATGCAGAGTGGCATGGATATGATATTGAACCCAATCACCCTGATGTAGAGTATAGAAATACATTTGAACAGTTTCCTACTGGGTACAGAGTGTGTATCACTAACCCACCATACCTTGCGAAGACAGTAGTATCGCGTAAGAAACTACCAGTGCAACTAATACATGAGGACATGTACCTTGATGCACTACAACTAATGCTGGATAACTGTGAGTATGTCGCTGCAATCGTACCCAGTACATTCTGGAACCAAAGATTATTCAAGGATAGATTGTATGCATGGGATAAGTTTGACATGCAACTATTCACAGACACTGATGCACCCGCAGGTGTTGCATATTTTGTTCCGCATAGAGTAGAACACACGCGCACATTTGTCAATGGTGAGGAGATTATGCTCACATCTGACAACACACCAACAAAAACTAGTTTTCATGTGCGCTTCAACCCACGGGACCTGGCACCCATCCTCGTCAACGGAATTGACACAAATACACAGAATAACATTCATCTCCGTATGTTGCAGGACAATGATGTACCATCACTGGTGAATAGTGCTGGTAAGTGTAAACCAACGAACAGGAATCACTTCCCGATTGAGTCAACAATGGTAAAAGAGGCAGATCTACCTGCAATCAATGCCCTGATAGACCAGTGGAGAGATGAGACTATGGATTTTTTCCTTACTAGTTTCAAGTCTCCCATGGCATCAGGCAAGTACAGAAAACGGATCAGTTTCATGGAAGTCAGGTGGTTGCTTAATCGGTTCTATGCTGATAGACTGTCTGAGACCCCTCCACGATCGCCCACAAGCGTCTTGAACCACTTATGACTGACCAGACTATAGACGTGCCTCTAACGCCTTCTGAGATCCAATACGTGATGGATCTTATGGTTGGATGTCCTCTCGGATATTCAACCGACTGCATGGTAAAGAATGGAATCAACGATGCTGCCCTTTACGACCAGTTGTCGAACTGTCTACCAAACGCACACAGCACCCCATAACCGTGTATATTAATAGAGTCAAAGCAACGCACCCCATGCAACTCACCACTAAAGTCTGTACAGTTGACTTCTTTCCTGAAGCATTCATCGCTGACGAGGGCGTCAAGCGTTTCCAGAAGCGTGTCACTTGGAATGCTAACGGTCTCAAGTCTTACAGCACTGTCACCATGCTCACAGCACGTAATGAGTGGTTGTCTCGCATTGCTAACGGTGCTGAGGTTACAGGATACAACACTGACAAAATGCCTCGCTCTGAGTACATGCCAATGGCAGTAGGTTGATCTAATGAAAATCACACAGTATCTTTTGAGCGGCATCATTGCCTTTGTCGCTATCACATGCTACCTGCTATTCTTAGCAGAGCGTGATAGTAAGATGATGAACTACTACGATTCAACCATTCAACAAGGAACCACACATGTTCACTAAATCAGACACTGACTTCATTGACTTTCTCTTTGGCAAACTTACTTGTCTTGACACTGACATGATTGATCTTCATGATGATGACACATGCTGTGATCATATTGAACTGGAAAAACGTGCGGCAGAACTTGAAATGACTGTTGATGATATGCTCCATGCTGATCTTTAATGACAGAACTACCATCTGATTTCCCACACTCTGCTCCCAAAGGTTTCACCTATGAGATTCATGAACATAAGTCCAACGTCGTTGGCATTTGGATTAGGAATCACGCTCGGTTTAGTTACACTAATGAACCTGTCCGATCGATCTGGGGATTCTACAACACAAAGAAGCAATGTTACATTGCCCCAATTAACCACAAACGTCCTGGCAAACCAGTAGACTTAAGCAACACTACGGCATACTCTGCTATGCCACTACTCAAATCATTCGTATCAACTGACTAATCATGTCTATTTCAGAAGTAATGCTCGACCGTTGGATTCTTGAGAACATCGATGATGCTCAACCAGCATGGGATTTAGTAGAAGACTTTGACAAGGTGAATAAGAACTGGCGTCAGAGTGCTAGTGATGAACTATCACCAGAAGCATTGGATCTACTATGAATGAAACTCGATAGTAAAGCAAGAGTTGTAGGCAGCGTTGGTGTTATCACTGCCTATTTTGTTATTCTTCATGTGAATGTGATTGCTGGTGTGATGATCAATTGTGTTGCTGATCTGATTAGCATCCCATACTTCATCAGAACAAAGTCATGGGATGTGGTGATCATGGTAGTCTTCCTATTCATGATCAGCATGTCTCGACTGACCACCTCGTGAACTGTCCACTGAACCAACACAGGGCACTCAAATGCCCTATACTATATTCATCAGCACGGGACACACCACATGACCACCACAGTCGTCAAGCACTCCTTCTACAAGATCGAG
>Ga0208298_1000115_pt1 | contig 35313 bp, 55 predicted proteins | sample 14BtaG_FD_184088 | JGI IMG/M metagenome (GOLD analysis project Ga0208298, IMG submission 184088) | Marine viral communities from the Subarctic Pacific Ocean - 14B_ETSP_OMZ_AT15311_CsCl metaG (SPAdes) (version 2) | ecosystem: Environmental > Aquatic > Marine > Oceanic | place: Pacific Ocean... | reverse complement strand
CACTAACGGCACTGTTAAATATGACACTAAATCAAACTTTGACGCTTCTACCAACAGCTACGAATTAGATAGTTCAGACGGAGTGTATTGGGTTGAATATTCTTTGGCAATCACTTCAGACACAGCAGGTACTGCCGAACTCATCACTTCAACTTCTGCCGCAGAATTTAGCACAGACAATTTTAGTTCTATTAATTCTCGGATTAGTGAGTTTACTAGGTCCTTAAACGCCGCAGATGCGCTTGAGGTAAGTCATCACCACAAAAGAAGCACAATATTCAAAGCAACTTCATCTGGCACAAAGATAAGACTTAAAGCTAGCTGTAATCCTGTAGGCAATGCGGCAAGCACTTATAGGTTTGCTCACAATATTTCAACGCAAAGCAGTTTTACTAACTTTGATGGCACGGTCACATCTTTATCAGTAGTGAGGATAGCATAATGGCATTAAGTAAAATAGACACACCTGCTCTTGAAGCAGACGCAGTTGATAATACAATTTTAGACGTTGCTAGTGACTTTGCGTTTACTGGCACTGTGACAGGGGCTGGTGTAAGCGGCAAGGTTCTACAAGTTAAGCATTTTGTGAGTAATACTGAGAAATCGACATCAAGCACATCGTATAACTCAAGCGGTCTTTATTTAGATATTACACCTTCATCAACAAGTAGTGACATATATGTGTCTATGTCATTCATGATGGGAACTTCAGCAAACGGACCACCAGAATACAGAATTTATCGTGGTAGCACTGGCATAGGTGGCTCAACTAAATTCCAAGCTGATGCAAATTGGAATAACTCTTTAGACCGTGGCACTTTAACAGCTTTAGATAGTCCAAACACTACATCGTCAACTAGGTATCAGCTTTACTTCAGAAGAACAGGAAGCGGTACGGCTCGTATTGGTAGAAATCACGATGGATTTGTTACTAATAATTCCACGCTGATTACTTTAATGGAGATTGCAGGATGATGTATGATGAAGCTATTTACGAATTATATTCTAATGCAGTTACCGTAAGCGTTGACAGAGAGAACCAAATCTATGAGGCTTTCGATGATGGTGGCAATGCAATTACAATAGATTTAGACGCTCTGGAAACTAAGGCTTCAGAACTATACGTTGTTGCCAAGCTAGAAAGACTACGGGCAGAGCGTAACCGCCTGTTAGCTGAGACGGATTACTGGACGCTATCAGACACACCCGCTGCTACAGACGCACAGTTAGCGTACCGCATAGCATTACGAAATATACCTTTGACCTACACATCATTAGACGATGTTGTGTGGCCTAACAAACCGTAAGGAGAGAACATGCCATATATAGGTAAACAACCTACCATTGGCGAGTTTGTTGAGCTAGATGCTCTGACTGCCTCTGCCACGGACACATACACATTAACCAGAAGCGGTGCCGCATATTACCCTGAGACTGTGAACAACCTACTGGTCAGCATCAACGGCGTGATACAGGCTGGCTCTACCATGAGCCTATCAGGTAACACGCTGACTGTTGGTGCCACGCTATCGTCATCAGATGTCATCGACTTTGTGCGAGTGTTCGGCAATGTAGGCAATGTGGTTACGCCTACGGATGGCAGTGTTACATCAGCCAAGCTAGATACCAACATAGCCATCAGCGGTAACCTCGATGTTGGCAGTATTAGAGCAAGCAACGGCACTGCGGCTATGACTATTGATGATAGTGGGCGTATCTTCCAACCATCTAAACCAGCAATCCTTTGCATGGGTAATAACCACAATAACGTATCAGTAGGCGCAAATACAGTATTGCCTCCTGCTAACTACGAAACTTCTACAAATGGTTTTGCACAAGGTGGTATGAGCTATGACAATACCAACGGTGAAATCACTGTACCTGTAGATGGTTTGTATTCTGTTAGCGGTCAAATTTACAATAATACCAATAGTGGTCATGGTCGTTTAGTTATTCATGTAAACGGTACCCTTGTAGGAATGGGTCACATGAATGCAGGAATGATTTCTACAGTATTTTCGCAGATTATATTAAATCTAAATGCTAACGATAAAATAACGTTCATAAACACTCATGCCACTACCTTGTTTATGGGGAATGCTCACACTTATTTGCAAGCGTATTTGATAGGATAGGAGACAGACATGCCTTTAACAAAACTAAACTCTGCTGGTCTTCCTTCTGGTACTGTGTTGCAAACAGTATTTGCTATATCAAGCACGCCCACAGTTATAACGGGAACAGCTGCAAATGCTGGAACGACAACAGGTTTATCAGTTACAATTACCCCTACTTCTACCAACAACAAATTGCTCATAAACTATATGGGTAATTTTAAGTTAAGCACTCATACTAATCCTTGGCTTTCTATTGAAATCTACGATGACATTTCAAAAGTTGCGGCTGATGTAAGCGCTGGTGTCTATATTAACGGCGATGGTAACGAACACGATAACAGGTGGCGTTATCCTTTTCTTAGATATATTACGCCAAGCAGTACAAACGCAATTACCTATACAGTTAAGGCTTGGAAGTCTGGAAGCACTGCAACAGCTCAATACGGCAATCAGCCATCAACTATTTTAATCCAAGAAATAGCAGGCTGATGAAAGACGTACACACAGACATAGCAATTATCGGCGGCGGCATCACTGCTCCACTGTGGGTCAATGCGCTTACAGACTGGTTCGGGTTCTTCGCGGCAGCGGCGGCTATGATTGTTGGTGCATACCGGGTCTATCAAATATTCTGGGGGCCGAAGAGTGATAGCTGAAACACTTGCGGGTATCGCACTTGTTAAGTCTGCTGTTGATGGCATCAAGTCTGCTATCGGTACAGCTAATGACATAAGCGAGATAGCTGGACACATAGACAATCTGTTTCTTGGTGAGCAACAAGCTCAGAAAGCTAGGAACAAGAAGTCTGGTGCTAGTCAGTTCAACGTCAACACTGTAGCTAAAGAAACGATAGATGCAAAGCTTGCGGCTGAGAAGCTGTATGAAGTGTCTGTAATGGTAGACCAAAGATTTGGTCACGGTACTTGGCAAGGCATTGTTAATGAACGTGCCAGACGGATACAAGAAGCCAAAGAGATTGCAAAGCAGGAACAGATAGAGCGTAACCGCAAGAACCATGAGATGATGGAGATAGCTAAGAGCGTAGGTATATCCCTTATGGCAATTATCTTTGTGGTTGCATGTGTTACCTTCTCAATAATGATTGCGAGTGAGTAATGAGTGCCGAACAGTTAGTTGAATGGAAGATTATCCCACGCCTTATGATGCTGGTGATGACGCTGATGTATATCAGGGTTATTGAATGGGGCATCAGTCTTGATGACCTATCTACACAACAGAGCGCTATGATTAGCGTGGTGTCCGGCGCTATGACCGGGGCATTTGCAGTCTGGTTAGGTAGCGAGAAATGAAGCAAGCCGCTACTAAGCTAAATGAGGCAAGCGAGATAACTATTCCTTTGCGGAATCTTATTAGCATGATTGCTTTTACTGCCGTATCCGTTTGGGTTTACTTTGGCCTGACAGAACGCATCAGTTTCTTAGAACATAACCTTGAGCTTACGATGGAAGAAGTTGAAGAGAATGATAACTGGATAGACGATTTTGAGCCGCCTAAGTCTGTGCAGAATACAGTTGCTAGGGTTCATCAGCTTGAGATTGAACTAGCCAAGTTAAAGTTATTGATGGAGTTAGGCGAATGATTCAGTTGTTAGGTGTTGTCGGTAATCTTGCTCAAACATTTCTTGAGGGTAAGGTAGACAAACAAAAAGCCAAGTCAGAGATTATGAAAACAGCGGCACAGCATGATAGCAAGTGGGAGCTAATCATGGCTGAGTCTACAAAATCATCTTGGAAAGACGAAATAATCACAGTTGTTGTGCTTGCACCTTGTGTTCTTACGTTCATCCCTGGAATGGAAGATGTTGTTAAGGCGGGCTTCGAGCGCCTAAACGAGCTGCCTGATTGGTATCAAAACATTTTATATGTTACGATTCTAGCGGGCCTTGGTATAAAAGGCTTAGACAAACTAAGGAGAAAGTAATGCCAAAGACAGGTTTATATGCAAACATACATGCAAAACGCAAACGTATCGCTGCTGGCAGTAAAGAAAAAATGCGTAAGCCGGGAAGTAAGGGTGCTCCCACCGCAAAAGCTTTTAAGAAGTCTGCTTTAACAGCTAAAAAGAAAAAGAAATGAACCTAGACCAGCTCCGCGTTGAACTAGCTGAAGATGAGGGGTGTCGTTTCGACATTTACCTAGACCATCTTGGCTTGCCTACCGTCGGGATTGGGCACCTCATACAAGAGGATGACCCGGAGCACGGACTTCCCATCGGCACAAACGTATCTGAGGAGCGGGTGCATGCCCTGTTTCGCAGGGATGTTGCTGTAACGATAGAGGACTGCCATCGCTTGTACGACGACTTTAGTGAGCTTCCAGAAGAAGTGCAGCTAGTCATTGCTAATATGTGTTTTAACCTTGGCTACCCTAGACTATCAAAGTTTAAAGGAATGAAAGCTGGGGTAGATGCTAGGGACTGGAACAAGGCCGCTGATGAGATGGTAGATTCCAAGTGGTACGACCAAGTACCGAACAGAGCTAAGCGTTTAGTTAGCCGGTTACGCAAGCATGACGAGTCAAAGTAAATACTTTTTTGCTGACACGAATATAACACAGACAGCTTCAGGTTTGGCTGGGGAATACATAACCGCCGCGTCGGTCCTCGCAAGGGGCTGGCGCGTTTCTATGGCGCAGCAAGATGCTGTAGATTTGATAGCGTGGCACCCGAGTACTGGGGAAACATTAAAGATACAGGTGAAGTCCTGCCAAGCTTCTCGTCAAGGTGGTGGCAGACGCAGGGTGCATTTCCAGACGGGGCTAGGTGGAAAAAAACGCCTGCCAACACTAGCTGATTTTGATATACTTGCATGTGTTTCTGCCGAGCAGCGTACTGTGTGGTATGTGCCAGTAACGTCTGTAAAGGAAAAGAAAATAACGAGAAACTTGGACTTCTTTGTTGACCCAGAGTTAGAGACTACAAGTTGGGCCAAGGCTTTAGATGTACTGAACATAAAGGGCTGTTTGTGATGCCGAAGAAGAATGTTAAATTATCTGTTGGTCGTGGCGAGAAGCGTTCTGTTAAGCAAGGTGCTGGGCTGACTGCGAAGGGCCGGGCTAAGTACAACAGGGCTACTGGAAGTAAGTTAAAGGCACCTGTTACAGGCAAAGTAAAGCCGGGCAGTAAAGCCGCTAAGCGTCGTAAGAGTTTTTGTGCTAGGTCTAAGAGCTGGACCGGGCCAAGAGGCAAGGCAGCTAGAAAAAGATGGAAATGTTAGGTGAGGCAGGACACTAAACCAGTGTAACTAACGGTTTTTCATAAAGAAAAATAAAGATTTATAATGCCCTGCCTCTACCGCTAGAGCTGTCCAGCGGTATTCTGACTAACAAAGATGCGCCAACCTGACTTGTCGGGCTCTCTGCGAATTTTGTATTTCATCTTTCTATAACGTAATGCACTCCGTATGGAGTCTTTTTCATATTTATTTGTGGCAACCAAGCTGTCGCCGGGCTCTAACTCAGTAAGGAAATTCCACTTCCCCAGAACGCCTTTGCTCTCCCGCATCCTGACGCCCTTGACTATCATTATTTTCCCGCAGTTTTCGCACCTCATTAAAACAATCCCTTCCATTGTTGTTTGAGCAAAGAACTTCGCCTCGACCATTACAAACCCATGTGTTTTGCAGCGCGGGTATATGTCTCTTGCAATGCACACACTGCACAGTATGACTAGAGGCCGGGCCTTTTTTCTTGTTCTTTCCTTTGTTGTACCACGCTGGCATTTATCAATCTTTTCTTTGTTTCGTTAAATTCATAAATGAGCCATGTAAGTTTATCGCGCATTGCAAGCGCCTTATCAGTGTCATTCAACGTGCCTTTACTGAGAAAGCCGACCATTGCATCGGCCTTCTCAGAGGTGGTCATGCAGTTAAGGGCGGCATCTATAGCCCTTTCAAACTGCACTTCTATAAATTGCAAACGCTCTTCGAGCTCTTGTTTGCTTTCAACCATAACAAAACCTAAAAAGGAATATCGTCATCTATAGGTACATCACGACGAATTGCAGAATCAACCGCAAGTTTCTTCATGCCGCCCTGCTGTACGTTGTCATGCAGGTTGTCACCAGCCTGCTGTTCCATAGGCTCAGTGATAGAGATGCCCAAAGAACCGTCGTCATTTTCAAATACACTAACCCGGTACTTCTTGTTAGCGCTGAGATGAATATCCGCTGGCGAACCATCTTTATATGGGGTGAACTTGCTGTTTCCCCACTTAGCCGCGCCATCAGTATTTGGGAACACCTTAATTGATGTCACCTTTTCAAGTCTTATCGCCATGTTAAACTCCTTCTATTTCGTTTAGGCGGTTTTTAAATAAAGCAATAAACTTCTCATGCCTTTCAGGGTTTCTAGCCTGTAAAGCTTTGAGCTTATCCATATGCTCGATATAAACTTGGTCAACAGCGGCCCGTGCAGTTTTCTTTGCAATCTTTGCTTCGAGCTGCATGTATAGATTTGTATCAGCTTCCTTGTCCGGGTCGCTAGGCTCGGATACTGGTGTGGGGGCTGGGTCAGACGGGGGCGCGGGGCTCAAGGGAGGGCTAGACACATCGCTTCCACCCGTCTGATGCTTTAGGTTCTCTGCCTTTCTAGGCACAGCGTCCATTTCGTTTGCTGATGCGTACTCGCCGCCAGCTAATCCTACCGAAGCAAGCGCTCTACCTACGGCGGAGCTCTCACAATTCTCTAATGCAGACGTTGTATTTACATGACCATCGCCACGGATTTCTTCCGCCATGCCAGAGCCAACAACAATACCATTCTCATTAGTAATTACAGCCTTTATCACGACCTTCTTACCATCGTCAACAATGATTGTGGTATCCACGCCATAATCTAAGCCGAACACTGTTCTAAAAGCTTCCATACGGTGAACAACCTGCGTGTACATTTTACCACCGCGTTGCTTTACGCCGTGTGATTTATTCAGGGCAGACACTAGGCCCATTGCATCAATAATTTTACTCATCATTTTCCTCAAATTCTATATTCTGGGACTTAAAGTACGCATCCAGCATACCAAAAAGGGTTGCGACCATGCTTCGTGTTTCTTCTAGCTGGGCCTCAATCCTATTCATTCGCTCTTGCTGAAAGTCTATCAGTTGAGCGTGTTCTTGTTCCGTCTCCGTCATTGCACCCTCCATGCTTCTTGTGCGATTTTAAACACTTCCGGCCCATGTCTTGTAGCTATCATGCCAAAGTCCGGGGGAACTAACGAAAACAAATCGCGCCAATTTCCGTTAGCAGCCTTCATAAGTTTCTGCACCGCTAACCACCTGCGTACTACATCTTCATAAGCCCTTTCCAAAGAGGGCTCTTTCAAAGCAGGGCAGTTGTCCGGGGTGCATATATTATATCCGGCAGAAGTAACAAATAATAAAGCTGGTTCAAGGCCAGTAGCTTTCCAGTAAACAGCCTGTTGCATAACCTGCTGTGGTGTTGGCGTTTCTTTTGGCTTGGGTACTCTCCAAGTACGCGTCCCGTCTTTCTTCAACGGATTCTTTAAAGGGAGAGAACATTTTAAGTCTATCTGTCGTGTTGGTCCGGCATAGTCGAGAAACATCATGCAGGGTACATCAATGCGCTCATCTTTATGCCAGCGCTGGTACTCACCTTCTATTTCTTCATCACCAAAAAATTCTTTAACACCTTTCGCAGCATGCTGTGCCATCTCTGCTATATGTTCTTTGAACTCAGCAAACGCTTCAGCATCAGCTCCGTTATCCCAGTCGAGCGGCTGATACATCATGTATTCTGTCATGCCGTGACGGATAGCTTCCGGCAGGCTAATCTCTTCTTGCTTACCTCTAATTGGGCTGTACTCATGCAAGCCGAGATGCATGTCCACAATCTGTTGGACTATCTGCCCGGCGCGAGGGCGAGAGGACATAGGAAAACCCATCTTGTATTCTTTACGCAAGTAAAGCTTTAAGATTCCTTCGTCGATATTCTGTGTGCCGCCCGATGCAGACACATGAAAACGGTGAAACTGTTTTGAATATTCTGGTACTTCGTATTCCATAAACCCTCCTTAGTGAGGGTAGGGCATTCAAAAGGATGGAATGGAGAAAACACCCCGCAAGGAACCCTACCCTCTAACCCGCATGTTTGTAGACAAAAACGAGCTTTGAAATATCCTTGCCTATTCTAATTACTAACCATTTACCAATCTGTCAACACCTGATATTGTGTTTTTGTAAGAAGCGCGAGAGGGTTAAAAATACTATTATGAATGTATTATCTTTATTTGATGGCATGTCCTGTGGGCGAATCGCTTTGGACAAACTCGGTATTCCGGTTTCACGGTATTATGCAAGTGAGATAGACAAGTACGCTATCAAGGTGTCTCAGGCTAACTACCCAGACACTGTGCATCTAGGTGACTTGACGGGCAATGACTTCAAGCTATGGCTAAATGCTATTGCCCCACATGGTAAGATTGACCTGCTCATTGGGGGCAGTCCTTGTCAGGGCTTCTCATTTGCTGGCAAGCAGTTGAATTTTGACGACCCACGCAGCAAGTTGTTCTGGGATTACGTCAAGGTGTTACACAAGCTAAAGCCCAAGTACTTCTTGCTAGAGAATGTAAAGATGAAGCAGGGCTCTTTGGACGTTATCACTGATGCACTAGGTGTAGAGCCTGTATTCATCAACAGTCGCCTTGTGTCAGCACAGAACCGTCAGCGGTACTATTGGACTAACATTCCTATGGATGGCTTACCTGATGATAAGGGTATCCTACTAAAGGATGTGCTAGAGGATGGTGCTGTAGACAGAGACAAGGCTCACTGTATTGATGCCAATTATTTCAAGGGTGGCAACCTCAAGTCTTACTTTGAGAAGCATAGGCGACAGCTAGTATTCAGTAAGGATGGGCTATCATCTGATGTGTCATGGCGTAAGCTAACGCCTTTGGAATGTGAACGATTACAGACGGTTCCAGAAAATTACACCAACCATGTATCTAACACACAACGCTACAAAATGCTGGGGAACGGTTGGACCGTTGATGTTATTGTGCACCTTATGAAGGGAATGGAATTATGATGCCATTATTTGTAAATGAATAGAGAAACAATTTTAAAGACAGCCACACAGTATGTAACCAAGGACCGGGCGAGCGACCACGGTGATATGGAAGATAACTTCCGTTTGATTGGTGAGTATTGGTCGTTGCATTTAGGCTGTGAGGTAACGGCCTGTGATGTAGGTGCGATGATGTCTTTGCTCAAGATTGCTAGGATGAAGGGGAACCAAGCGCATATGGATAACTATGTTGATGGCGCCGGGTATCTTGCTTGTGCCGGAGAGATTGCGAATCGTGTGGTTCTTGATAGTCAGCGAGAAGACGCAATAAATGAGCTGGAATAGCGGAGACATACATTGTTTTTACATGACTACTTAAAGCAAACAAATACTTCTCAAGGTGAATTTGCGCGGAGGTGTGAGTTATCCGCAGCAGCTATTTCTCGTATTATAACCGGCGCTAGGTTTCCATCGCCTGAAACACTGCGGGTTATATACCTCATTACAGACGGAAAGGTTGGGCCTGATGACTTCTTTAGAGAAAAAATACACAGAGACAGTGTGGGTTGAGTGCGATGAGTGTGATGGCAAGGGCGAAGCTTTGTATGAAGTTGGGGTTCGGGACTTCGAGCACGGTGGATATTTAGAAGACAGGTTATTGCCTTGTCATGTTTGTGACGGTAAGGGACAGCTTGAGGCGGAGATAGATGAGGAGGAGATGCAGATAACGGTCTTTCTCGAAAACGCCGGGTCAATACATTAGGGGGATAATAAATGACTAATCCGTACACCTTACCTGAAGGTAATGTGCAAATCAGCTTCAGCGGCGGCAGAACTTCAGCCTATATGCTGCATGAAATACTCGAAGCCAACAATGGCTTACCTGATAGAGCCGTTGTGACGTTTGCTAATACTGGTAGAGAAATGCCTGAGACGCTTGACTTTGTGCATGACTGTTCTATTCAGTGGGGTGTTTCTATCGTTTGGCTTGAATATGACAGGCCAGATGGCAAGGCGGGGTATAAAGTGGTTGGAGAAAATTCTGCTTCCCAAGACGGTGAGCCGTTTGAAGTATTGATAAAACAAAAAAAGTATCTTCCGAATGTAGTTACTAGATTTTGCACAACTGAGCTTAAAATACTTCCTATGAAAAGGTACCTCACAAAAGAGCTTGGCTGGAAAAAATGGTCGGCCTGCGTGGGTATCCGCGCTGATGAGGAGCACCGTGCTAAAACAGAAAGCAAGGATAGATGGTCTTATTGGTACCCGCTGTTGAAGGCAGGAGTTTCTAAAATTGATGTCAATGAATTTTGGGCTAATAGTTTGTTTGATTTAAAACTTGATAATTTTTCTGGCTCAACGGCAAAAGGAAACTGCGATTTTTGTTTTTTGAAAAGCGAGGCTACACTTGCGGCTATGGCAAGGATGCACCCAGAAAGAGCGAAGTGGTGGATGGAAATGGAAAGTAACGTAGGCTCTACGTTCAGAAAGGGACGCGACCTAAACGAGTTTGTAGATTTTGTAAATAAGCAACAAGATTGGATTTTTGATGAGCAGGGTTATTTTTGCCAAGCAGATGACGGGGAGTGTACTGGATGAGTAATCCGCAAAAAGAAAAAGGCAGCAGGTTTGAGCGTGAGATTGTCGAGCTTGCCCGGCTCCGTGATTTAGAAGCGCACCGGGTGCCGTTGTCTGGCTCTGCTCCTGGATTTAAGGGTGATGTGCATATAAAGAAGGGCAGAGAAACTTGGGTTGTTGAAGCGAAGAAACGCGCCGACGGGTTTAAGTTTCTTTACCAGCATTTAGAGGGTGCAGATATTCTTGTTGTAGGTGCTGATAGGAAGAAGCCGCTGGCTGTTGTAGACCTCGGTGATTTCTTAGATATGTTTGCAGGAAAGGTTTAACCATGTATGAGTATGTTATTTTATATTGCCTTGTGATGGGTTCAGGGACAGCAACCGAGGCGCGTTGTGAATATATAGGGCGCAAGAACTTTGTTACTGCTTCTGCTTGTTATAAGGCAGGAAGAAAAGTAGAGGCAGCGCTCCGAGATAATCATGTAAGAACGTGGGCAGAGGTTCCTATGAACGAGCGCCCAAGTTTTGTTGCAGATACTCGCTGCGGGGAAAGTAGTATATGATGGTTTATTCGCAACATACATTACGGGTTATGGCTATTAAAGACAGGCTCAGCCAGATGGGTGAGGGTATCGGGGCTGTAGTAAACAGCAACAGAGAAGACTGGGGCACCATTGTCACTGTCCGGGGCGATGACTGCTACATGCAGGTTTGCCTGAGTGAGAAGGGCGGCGCTAAAAAAGTAGTGGCCCGGTTCCCATCAGGAAGAGAGAAAACAGTTGAAGGGTTCAAGGCAGATATTGTGCATGTCTATGATTTTTTCGACACGGTAAAAATGCATCGCAAGTATATTAATGCGTAGCCCATTTCTCTTTTATGCATTTGGGCCTGTTGACCGGGCTAAAAATACATGCTATTTCGAGTAAGTGAGAAACGCACTGCTTAGCAGATTAGCTAAGCAAGTCTTGCTTAGCACTTCCCTAAGCAAACTTTTCTATATAAAAAAACAGGCCTAGTGCAATGCTTAGCTACTCTGCTAAGCATTACAGCTAAGCACTGCGTGTTATTCAAAGCGGTTATGCTTTCTTAGGTTGTCTCTAGCTGGAATGACGCGAAGGTTTGCAGGTATGTGCAATCCGCAGACGTTTTTACCTTGCAATGGAATGATATGGTCAACGTGGTGCTCCACGCCTGTCAGCCTTGTCATGGCTGTACGTTCTTTGTACTTCACAGTGATGCTGCTTATGTTTGACCAGCTTGGTGTTGCTTTTTTCAGCACCTTGCTTCGTTTTATTGCGTATTCAGTGAAGTAATCAGGGTTTTCTTTGCGCCACTTGTCAGAAAAAGCTTTCTTTTTTGCCTTCTGTACCGGGCAATCTCTGTGCTTTATCCTGTAGAGCCTGTTTTTCTTTGCATGTTCTTCTTTGTTATCGGCATAGTATTGCTTTAGATATTCGCGCATCTTATCGCTGTTCTCAGCCCTATATTGCCTGCCCATTTCTCTATAATGCTCGGCGTTGTCGAGCTTATGCTTTTTCTTTCGTGCTTTTGCTTTATCTGTAGAGTTATGTTGCCTACTACAATCCATGCACATACCGTTAGATGTATGCCTTGGCGCAACATGGCCCCGCTTGCACGGTATGCCGTGAAAGTAAGTTTTAGCTCCTGACCTTATGGCCTCTTGCCTTGCCTTCTCTCTTGCTGGTTGCTCATGCTTTGGGTTTCCTGTAACTGTCAGCTTGCTATTGTCGCGTAACTTTTGCGAGTGTGCTTTTGCTTGCTCATTAGAACATACAGAACAGTTATGATTGGCTGTTCGCCTATAGGCAATATGGCCTTTACTGCAAGGCTTGCCGGTAAAGTAACGAGACAGCCCGAGCTGGACTGCCTCTGTTCTTGATATGATTTTCATTTCTCTGCTAGCTCCAGAGCATCGAGCGCCATCCGAAACACTTTAGGAATAGGCGTTGCGCCTGACTCGTAATTGCGGATAGTCCTTTCGGACAGCTCAAACTTGCTGGCAAGCTGCGGCTGTGTGAGCGACAGGAATATGCGCCTTTCTTTTAACTCGTCTGGGCCCATTTCTCTAATCTCCCAAGCCCATAGGCGAAGCATCGGCCCAATGGGGTTCTGAAGCTTCAATGATTTGGCAGATTGCGTAACTATAGAGCTTTTCATCATGTAATGAGACAAGAAGCATGACTTTTGACCGGGCTTCGTCCATCGTGTCGCACAACTGATAATGGTCGAAGTATTTATGCGTTGTTTCGCCGCCGAATGTCTCCGACTCTTTAAGGGTGTGTATCACTGCTAGCATGGCAATTCCTCCTGCTGGCTGTTGTCGGCATCATTGCCGCCAGAAAAGCCCGGTTGTGAGCTGTTCAGGCGGCAGGGCCATTGCTGGCCCGGCCTTGTGTTATTGTGCGATTGTTTGGATTAGGTGCCAGACTGTGTATTGCTTGCTGTCCTCTACGCCAAATACCCATAGCGTGTCTATCCAGCTAAGCGCGAAGGCAACGAGTAACAAGTAACCAATTACTGAAAAAGCTTTGTCCATTGCTTAGCCCTCCTGCATGTTTTTGAATGGTAAAATATAGCGCTTAAAAAAAGCGTGTTCTAAGCGCTTGTAACGCGTCGGACGGTTTCCAGCGGTATATTGTGCCAGCCATCGCCTGCCGTGCTTGTCAGTGGTCGCGTAACGCCCGGCAAGCCACGCGTTAAGCGTTAGGTAATAATCAGCGGCGTCTTTAAATGTTTTAGGCTGTTTCATTACTCGGCCCTCTCTTTCATTAAATCGCGGTGGTCTACCTCTGCAAGCTTTGCCATCTCTAGGCGTGTCGCTGGCGGGAATAAGTCAAACCATTTACCGTTACCGCAAAACTCATGATGGTATTTCTTCGCGGCTGTTACTGCAAAATAGCCCCATAGCTTCACGGCTTTTTCTTGGTCGTAATTATCAGCGTCATATTTCTTTTGCAGGTTTGCTTCGATTGGCTCGCGCTGTTGCCGGTATAGGTCGGCATCGTTTAACGCGTAAAAATAAAGCTCTGTCGCCTCGTGTGAATAGTTGTCATAAATTCCCATTGTTTAGCCCTCCAGCTTTGTAATCTGCACCCGCCCTGATTTGGTGGTGCTTGTTTCAATTTTAATCGTCCGGCCTTCCCATCCCATGCTTACTCTGTACGCGTCAGAGATGTTCGGCTTTGTCTTCATCACTGAACCATCAGTAAAAGAGAATTGAAACGCCGGGTTTCCCCAAGCTGAGCTATTCAAGCGTTTAATTGATTTGATTGTCTTTTCCATTGTTAAAATCCTCCTAGAACAATGTTAGCTGATGAGGCTCGCAGAATAGCGAGCTTGGTAATTCCGTTGCCGGAAAGAGTAGCGCAGGCGCACCCGGCGCAGGTTGTGCGGCCTTTGGTGCTGTTGCGTGTTTGAATGGTTCTTTGATTAGGTGCGCGCGTTTTACAATCTTACGGCTTCCCCAGAAATTGCCGATTGGCTTCTTGCCTGCTTGGTCGATGACTTCGCCATTCAGCACGGCTTGAACGTGAGTTGTGGTTGTGACCATGTAAACACAGTCCCGCTTGGTGTGCTCTCTAACGAACTTTGCAAGCGTTATTTTCGGGTCTAGGAACCCGCCGGTATTCACAGTCTCATAAGATACCTTGAGCCGGTCCAGCGCTTTGATTTGGTCGCCGGTGTATGTTCCGCCCTTCCAGCGCTTGCCATACTTGCCCGGGTTGACTGCTTTGAACGTCTGCCAAGCTTTGTTAAACGAAATGCCGGTTGTGACTGCCAGAGCTGTTACGCCGCAGTTTGGACCGTTGCGCTGGTCTGCCGGGTTTTTGAATAGTTCGGTTAGTTTTGACATCGTTAGCCCTCCAGCCAGTTCTTGCCTCGTTCATCTTATATGAGGCAAGGATTGCCGGTAGTCAATACCCTGCAGTAAAAAAAGTTTACACCGTGGCAATAAAGCTTTAATCTGTGAGGGATTGCCGGGCTGTTGATATGCTTGGATGTTTTGGGATTGGATGCGCGTCATTTATATATGTATATGCATACAGCTAACATCACCCTTGCGCGGTATAGCTAGAGCATACAGCCAGCGTGACATCTTGGCAACACTGTTGCGCTACTGCAACACAGGACAGCGGCACGGTGAATGATAGAACGTACAGAACAGAGGGGGGGATGCATTTAGACCCACCACCCCCAGACGCGCGGGGCCGTACTTATATATGTTAAATGCTAGGTAAAGACACACAGCCATGACCAAACTCACAAAGCCGAAGACTGACCTAATACTTGCCGGTATCTCAGATGGGCATACCATCGTCGATGTTTGCGAGGGCATTGGCATCTCACGCACGGCCTTTTACAAGCGCATGAAGAACGACCCTGAGTTTGATGCAGCGGTAAAGCAGGCACAGCAGTACAGCGCTGAGAAGGCTCTGGAGGAGCTAGACCAAGTGTTTGACGATGCTCTTCACCGAAGGAAGGATTACGATACGGGGGTGCTGCGTGACTATGCCCACCATGTCCGGTGGAAGGCCAGCAAGATATTGCCGGAGCGGTTCGGTGATTCTAAGAATAGAGCTGGGGTAGAGATAGGCGATGGTACTGTGAAGATATTGTGGGAAACTGACTGATGGAAGTTAAAATCCCGTACAAGCCTCGCCCGATACAGGCTGACATGCACAAAGAGCTGAAGCGCTGGAATGTGCTGGTGATGCACAGACGCTTTGGAAAGACAGTCTGGGCTGTCAATCATATGATAAAGCGGGTGCTAACCAATCCGCTACCTCGTCCTCGCGTTGCTTTGATTGCTCCTACCTTTACGCAGGCAAAACGTATTGCTTGGGACTATGTGAAGTATTACGCCGGAGTGATACCGGGTACGACATTTAACGAGACTGAGCTGCGAGCCGACTTTCCTAATGGCGGAAGAATAACTTTATTGTCTGCCGAAAACCCCGATGCGCTGCGTGGTATTTATTTAGATGATTGTTTCTTTGACGAATATGGCATGCAAAATCCTCGGGTATGGGGCGAGGTTGTGCGCCCGGCGCTGTCTGACAGACAGGGCTCGGCTACATTTCTGGGCACCCCGGCAGGCCATAATCATTTTTATGATATGATGCAAAACGCTAAGCGTGAACTGGGCGAGGGTTCCGAAGATTGGTATTATAGGGTCTGTAAGGCGAGCGAAACAGAGATTGTAAAGCAAGAAGAGCTGGACGCTGCTCGCGCTTCCATGACGGAAGAACAGTATCAACAGGAATTTGAGTGTTCCTTTACTGCCGCTATTATCGGCGCATACTACGCGAAGTTGATTGCGGATGCTGAAGATGCTGGAAAGATAACTAGAGTACCATATGACCCTTCGCTTCCAGTGCATACTGCGTGGGACTTGGGCATGAACGACAGCACAGCTATTTGGTTTGCCCAGATATTTCGTGGAGGAGCAGTTAATGTCATTGATTATTATGAGAGCTCTGGAGTTGGGCTCGACCACTACGCCGAGGTATTACGGCAAAAGGAATACCATTATGGCGACCACCTTGCGCCGCATGATATTGAAGTGCGCGAGCTGGGTAGCGGTAAAAGCCGATTAGAAACAGCGTACAATTTAGGTATTCGATTCCGTGTTATTCCAAAAATGAAGATTGCGGATGGCATTAATGCGGCACGAATGATGTTGCCCAAGTGTTACTTTGATGATGACAAGTGCGCTGTTGGGTTGGAATGTTTAAAACAATACAGGCAGGATTGGGATGACAAAAGACAAATTTTTAGAAATCACCCTAGACACGACTTTACTAGCCACGCGGCTGATGCGTTTAGGTACCTCGCGGTTGGACTGCAAAATAGAGAAGCTGGAGTCAGAGCTCCGCAGTCGGTTGCAGAAAATTCGTACAACCCCTTCGCGCTATGACGATGAATAGTGCTAAAGGCTACATGGTAGCAACATACTTGTTGAAAAGAAGTCCGTACCATAAGTATTGGACTGACTGGGACTACGAGCTTCTTATTGTTCCTCCTGTTGAGAACGAGACTTTTGTTTGCGACTTTAAAGATGGCTTGCCTTCTATGTTTGCGACATATGCCTTTCCTGATGAAGGGCATGTTGAGGAATATTTAGAGACTGGAAGGTTCCCGCCTGACGGCTTCTATGGCATAGGCAACACCCCCTGGATTATAGATTTCATATGTCTAGGGGGCAAACGTGACATTATTAGTGGTTTCAGGTATCTTAAAGACAAGTTTATTGACATGGGATATGATAACGCCCAGTGGTTAAGAACAACCAAACATAAGCGTGGTTGGCATAAGTTAAAAGGAGTCTGACATGGGCGGCGGTGGCGGCGGCGGTGGCGGTGATGCGAATGACGGGTTCGCTGCACCAAAAGAAGCAGCTCAAAAAAGAGCTAGAGAAAATCAAGCTAGAATTGAGCGCGGCCTTAGTACCGCTGATGCTTATAGGCAAATAAGCGAAAGACGCGATGCTGCATCAGACGGTAGCATAAAAGTAGGCAGTGTAAGCATCCCGACAACGGCTGGTGTTGTTGGTGGAGCTATCTCTAAAATGAATTTAAACAACATTGAGAAAGTGCTGAAGGGTGGCGGCAAGGCTGTTTTCTCAAAGTCTGGTACTTTGATGGGCGCTGTTGATAAATCTGGAAGGTACACTGGAAGGCCAGAAGGCGACCCAAAAGGTGTGGGTACTACAGTGTTTGGGCAAATAGACCCGCGCTCTATACCTGACGACGAGAACGCTGCCCCTTTTGAAGGGCAACAACAAAAAACACCAGAAGAGGTTGCGGCGACAGCGGCTGCTGAAGAAGAAACTATTATGACTAGGGGCCGTAAAAGAACTCGCGGTAAAAGAGCGGGACAAGGCGGTACGTTGTTAGAAGGCTACGGTTCTCTTTATAGAGGCGGGTCTGGTAAAGGAGTAAGTTAATGAGTGTTTTTCGCCCGAAGATTCCAATGCCTCCACCGGCTCCGCCAGCTCCACCTGCCGCAGACCCTGTTGATATGGAAAGAGCCGCTGCTTTATCTGAGGAGGCAACTGCCAAGTCTCGGCGTAAGCGCGGTTCAGGTTCTACAATCGTGGCAGGTGCGCTAGGAGATTCTGGCGTAACAACCGGCACACCGACATTATTGGGGTAAACATGAGTAACTTCACCAAATCGCTTATATCTCGCTTCGATTATATTAAGGGACGCAGAGATAACTGGGACACCCATTATCAAGAACTTGCGGATTATATGCTTCCCCGTAAGGCGGATATTGTTCGTAAGCGTTCTCGCGGCGAAAAGCGTATGGAGTTTATTTACGATGGGACTGCTTTACAAGCGGTAGACCTGTTATCAGCTTCTTTGCACGGCATGCTAACCAGCGGCTCAACGCCTTGGTTCCACCTGAACATGAAAGACGCAGACATTTCTCGTGATGACGACGTTCAGGAATGGCTAGAAGACTCCAGCAATAGAATGATACAGGCGTTTAACCAGTCTAACTTTGAGACTGAAGTGCATGAAATGTACGTTGACTTGGTTGTGTTCGGTACTGGCTGTATGTTTATTGAAATGGATGATGGTAATCTTCGCTTCAGTACACGGCACATCTCTGAGTTTTACGTCCAAGAAAACCAGTTTGGCATTGTTGATACTGTCTTTAGAAAGTACAAGTCCCCGGTTAGGCAGGTCATTCAGCGTTTCGGAATTGACAACGTAAGCGATTACATTCGCAAGAAGTTTGAAGACAAGCCGGATGAAGAAATAGAAATCCTGCATGCTGTTCTTCCGCGTATTAACCGTGACCCGAATAAGCGTGACAACAAGAACATGCCGTATGCGTCATTTTACATTGACGTTGAGTCAGGCATGCTACTGTCAGAGTCTGGGTTTGAAGAACTCCCATACATTGTTCCGCGCTTCTTAAAAGCAACAGGCGAAGTGATGGGCAGAAGCCCTGCTATGTCTGCGTTGCCTGATGTTAAAATGCTTAACCTAATGTCTAAGACAATTATTCAGGCAGCTCAGAAACAAATAGACCCACCCTTATTGGTTCCTGATGACGGTTTTATTATGCCGGTACGGACACAGCCCGGTGGCCTTAACTTTTATAGAGCAGGTACAAGAGATACAATCACACCATTGCAGGCAGGTGCTAACATTCCAATCGGTCTAAGCATGGAAGAACAACGGAGAGAAGCAATCCGCTCTACGTTCTATGTAGACCAGTTACTATCTGGCGGCGCTCCTAATATGACTGCTACGGAAGTTATCCAAAGGCAGGAAGAGCGCATGAGGGTGATTGGCCCTGTTCTAGGAAGATTGATGAATGAGATGCTTCGTCCGTTAATTGACAGAGTGTTTGGGCTTATGCTGCGTCAAGAGATGCTATCAATCCCGCCGGAAAGCTTGCAGGGCAGAGATATTGATATTGAATATGTATCACCTCTTGCCAGAGCGCAGAAGTCTACTTCACTTAATGGCACAATCAAAGCCCTTGAGGTTCTTCTTCCGCTTGCTCAATCATTCCCTGTTGGCGACCATATAGACCCTGATGGTCTTGTTCGTCATATTACTGAATCTCTCGGTGTTCCAAAGACAACTCTTCGCTCACAAAGAGAAGTGGACGAGGCAAGGCAACAGAGGGCAGCGCAGGAACAGGAGATGGCAGAGCGTCAACAGACAACTGAAGACGTTGCAAATATAGCGCAAGGCGCACAAGCAGTAAGGATGTTAGGCGAGTAATGAACGAAGTAGATAAGCTACGCGAAATGTATAAGCAGGCCTTCACTAGTGACAGTGGGGTAATAGTGCTAAAGGATTTGGAGGCTCGCTCTAATTGGCGAACTTCAAGTTATGTGGCAGGCGATGCTAATGCCACAGCTTTCGAGGAGGGTAAGCGTATGGTTATCCTTCACATTTACAACATGATGCAGGAGTAATTATGTCTGAAGAGAATGTCGAACAGGTAGCCCAGCCAGAAGCTACGTTGGAAACACCAGCGGAAGTTGCTACAGGCGGGTCTGGTAACGATTTTTTATCAATGATTCCAGAAGAGCTACGGGAAGACCCTAGTTTAACGTCTATCAAAGATGTTTCTAATCTAGCCCGGTCTTACGTCAACGCACAGAAGTTAATTGGTGCTGACAAGATACCGTTGCCGGTAAACCCTACGGACGAAGACTTAGACCGTATTTATGGGAAGCTCGGCAGGCCAGAAGATTCCAGCGGGTACAGTATCGAAATTGACGGGAATATTGTTACCGAAGACGTTGCATCTCAGTTTAGTGAAGTAGCCCACAGCCTTCGCCTAAACCCAGACCAAGCAAAGGGCATACTTGATTATTACAAGTCTAGCATACAGCAAGGCGTAGAAGCTTCAGCGGATGTTGTCTCGCAACGCCGGGAAGAGGCCGAAGGTGCGCTTCGCCAAGAATGGGGCAGAGCATTTGACCAAAAGGTTGAGCAAGCTGCAAAGGCGGCACAAGAATTTGCTGGCGAAGATGTTTTTAATATCGAATTAGCTGATGGCTCTAAGCTTGGTAACAACACTGATTTTGTCAAAGCATTTGCAAAAATTGCTGATTTTAGGCAAACTGTCACAAGTGAGGACACTGTTTCTGAAAGTGCGGCAACGGGGATAATGACACCCAAGGCAGCTCAAGCAGAGATTGATGCAATCATGCGTGACAAGTCTCATGCTTATTGGGACAAGAAACACGGTGCGGGGCATGAAGAAGCTATCCGCAAAATGCAAGAATTGATGGGTATGGTTCATGGATAAGCTAGATAAAATCCAAACCCGCCTAGACTGTTTACGTTTGGCAATAGAATTTGGTTCTATGCGAGACGTATTAAATCCGGCCCAACTCGCAGACAATTACTACGATTGGGTTATGAGGGGTAGCGAGGCAACTCGTCCCGGAGACAATCGGAAAGACGATAGCCACAAGTCGGCTAAAAAGACTAGGAGTGTCCGTGCGTCGGGTAGCACACTGCAAAGCTAAAATGTAAACGTGAAACTTAAAGGAGGACATTATGTCCACAGAAGTAACCACCGCGTTTGTACAGCAGTATTCAGCTAATGTGCAGATGCTATCTCAGCAGATGGGTTCCCGTCTGCGCGACGCAGTTCGCATTGAAAATGTTGTTGGTAAGAACGCTTTTATTGACCAAATCGGTGCAGCAACTGCACAGGTTCGGACAACTCGTCATGCTGACACACCACAGATTGACACACCACACTCACGGCGTCGTCTAACTTTGGCAGACTACGAGTACGCTGACCTGATTGATGACCAAGATAAGGTTCGCATGCTGATTGACCCGACTTCATCTTACGCTATGGCAGCAGCAGCAGCTATGGGTCGTGCGATGGATGACGTAATCATTGCGGCAGCTCTTGGTACAGCAGCAACAGGCGAAACTGGTTCTGGCACACAAGCCATTACTCAGACTGTTGTAGAAGGCAACACTAACTTGACGCTGGCAAAGCTGCGTGAAGCTAAGTTTAAGCTGGATTCAGGTGACGTTGACCCATCACTTCAGCGCTACATTGCTGTCGGACCAAGCCAGATTCAAGCTCTGCTTGCCGATACTAATGTGACTTCAAGTGATTTCAACTCAGTCAAGGCACTCGTTCAGGGTGAGCTAGATACCTTCATGGGCTTCAAGTTCATTATGACAAACCGCCTTGCCACATCTGATGGTTCTGAAACTGATGACATCCGCGATTGCTTTGCATGGGCGGAAGACGGTATCACACTGGGCCTCGGCAAAGACATCTCAGCTCGCATTGATGAGCGTGCAGATAAAAGCTACGCAACTCAGGTGTACTACTGCATGTCACTAGGTGCGGTTCGCATGGAAGAAGCAAAGGTTGTTAAAATCCTTTGTGACGAATCTCCAGACTAATATTGCGAGGGGGCGAGAAATTGCCCCCTCCTTTTAAGGGGTGAGAATTGGAATATAACAGCGACTTCCGATACGACTTAAAGGTTGGTCAAATAGAGGAAGAATGGTTAGGCGAGCTGTTACAATCGAAGACCCTAGAGGTCAAAAGAGATTTCAGGGCTTCACAGACAGGTAATGTGTTTGTGGAGTTTTTTTGTAGAGGCAAGCCTTCCGGGATAGCTACAACACAAGCTAACCATTGGGCGTTTATATTAGACGACGGAATTGTTATAATGCTGCCAACAGAACGTCTGAAAGACTTAGCAAGAGAGGCAGCAAAAGCAGGCGATATAGTTCTTGGTGGTGACAATAACACTAGCAAGGGCGCATTGGTGAAAGTGGCGAGGTTGATAAAGTAATGGCATCCGTTGTTGATATTTGTAATGAAGCTATGGACTTGCTGGGCGCGGCAACTATTACCTCGCTAGCAGAAAACTCCAAAGAAGCGCGTTTGTGTAACCGGCGATTTGAAACAGTCAGAGACACTGTGCTGCGCTCGCACCCCTGGAATGTAGCAATCACAAGAAAACAGCTTGCAAAAGACTCCGAGGTTCCAGCCTTTGGTTTCTTGAGCCAGTTCACTTTGCCTTCTGACCCTTACTGTTTGCGGGTTATGTCGCTACACACATCAAACGTAGATAACGAAATTGCCCCATACGATACGCAATCAATGTTTAAGATTGAGGGACGCAAGGTATTAACAGACGAAGATAGCTGTCGGATTATCTATATAGCTCGCGTAGAAGACACTGAGCAGTATGATGCGTCTTTATCTAATGCTATCGCTTACAGATTAGCAGCGGAAACATCCTACGCTATCACTGGGAGCACCAGCGTCTCGCAGCAAATGTTTGCTCTTTTTGAGTCAAGATTAAGGGAAGCTCGGTCGATGGATGCTATCGAAGGCAAGCCGGACAGAATTATCACAGAAGACTTTACGAACATAAGGCTGTAAGTCATGGCAAGAGTTTCGACCATTGTTACCAACTTTAAGTCTGGTGAGCTATCGCCACGGCTGGAAGGTCGCATCGACTTAACAAAGTATAACGAAGCTGCCCAGACAATATCTAATATGCTGGTGTATCCTTCGGGCGGCGCAACGCGCAGGCCCGGCACATACTTTGCTGGCAGAAGTAAAGATGGCGGCAAGGTTAAGCTTGTTAATTTTGAGTTTAGTGATGAGCAAGCATATATCCTCGAGTTTGGCGCAAACTATATCCGTTTTTTCAAAGACGGTGGAATACTGACTGAAACAACTACTTCCATAACAGCAATAACCCAAGCAAGCCCCGCTGTCGTAACAGCCGCCGGGCATGGTTTTTCTAACGGAGATAGAGTTTTTATCTCAGGTGTTGCAGGAATGTCACAGTTAAATAACTTAGAGTTTACTGTTGCAAACCAGACAACCGATACTTTTGAGCTGACCGGCATAGATAGCAGCGGATACAGCGCTTACACATCGGGCGGTGCGGTGGGAAGAATTGTTGAAGTAGCTACGACCTACAGCGTTACGGATATATTCGAAATAAACCATGCTCAGTCTGCTGATGTTCTTTACATGGCGCACAAGGACCATGCACCAGCAAAGCTAACAAGAACGACGGCAACATCCTTTACCTTAGATGATATTGATTTTGTTGATGGCCCGTACCTTGATGAGAACATTACAGACACAACTATCTATGCTTCTTCTGATACAGGTAGCGTAACTATTACCGCTTCTGCTGATTTATTTACGAGCGGTGACGTTGGCAGGCTAATTCGCCTGAGAGAAGTTCTGGAAATACATTATGATGTTTGGTCGGCAAACACTAGCTATAACAATAACTCTTTTGTTCGGTATGATGGTCATGTTTACAAGCAAGTTTCTGGCAGCACAGAAACGTCTAATAATACTCCACCTGTCCACGTTGAAGGCACAGAGACTTACGGAGACATAGACTGGCAATACAGACACGACGATACAGGTTACGCAGAGATAACAGCTTTTACTAACGCGACTACTGTAACAGCTACTGTTAAGGAAGATGATGGCGGTATCAGTGTGTTGCCACACAACACGATTGGTTCAGGAAACGCGACAAAGAAGTGGTCACTAGGAGCCTTCGGCGGCGACCAAGGATTCCCAAGGGCTGTGGCATTTTACGAACAGCGTTTGTACTTTGCTGGCACAACAGGGCAACCGCAAACAATATTTGGTTCTGTTTCTGCTGACTTTGAGAACCACACGCCGGGCACAGAAGACGACGCAGGCGTAAACATTACTATTGCTTCTGACCAAGTAAACGTAATCAAACACTTACTGCCGGGCCGGTTCTTGCAGATACTGACAACTAGCGCAGAGTTCACCTTATCTGGTGGTACTGGTGCCACGCCTGTCACACCGACTAACGTAAATGTGCTCCGTGAAACCACATTTGGTACATCTCAGGTGCGGCCTCTTCGTGCAGGTAACTCAACCATTCTTATTCAAAAAGGTCAGGAGAAAGTTAAAGAGATTACCTTTGACTTAGACACCGATGGGTTGCTTGGTATTGATTTAACTATTCTAGCTGACCACATACCACGCGGCGGATTAAGTGACATGATATGGCAACAAGAGCCAGAGCTTGTTATCTGGTTTGTACGCAATGATGGAGAGCTTGTTGGCCTAACTTATGACAGAGCAAACGCAGCTATAGGCTGGCATACTCACAACATTGGTGGAAACGGCTTTGTAGAAAGTGTCTCTGCAATCCCAAGCGGGGCAGAAGACCAAGTATATGTTTCTGTAAAACGCACAATAAACGGGGCCACTGTCAGGCATATCGAGTACCTGAAAACAATAGACTTTGGAAGCAACACAGAAGATGCGTTTTTTGTTGATAGCGGCTTAACATATAGTGGCTCAGCTACAACGACCATCAGCGGTCTAAATCATTTAGAAGGTGAAGAGGTAAACATACTTGCTGATGGCGCAACGCACCCAAACAAAACAGTTACTGATGGCGAAGTTACGCTAGAGAGAAGCGCAAGCAAAGTTCACATTGGGTTTGGTTACACATCTTTATTAGAGACATTACGCTTAGAAGCAGGGGCTGACGATGGCATCTCTCAAGGAAAGATAAAAAGAATACATGGTGTGACTGTAAGGTTCTTAGAAACTGTTGGTGCTGAAGTAGGCCCGAACATTAGTAACTTGGACAGAATACCATTCAGAGACAGTAGTATGAGCATGGATGAAGCGGTCCCTAGTTTTTCTGGTGATAAGGAAGTGTTCTTTCCTTCCGGGTATGACAATGACGCCAGAGTTGTAGTTAGGCAAACACAGCCTTTACCTATGACTATTACGGCTATTATACGGAGGTCTAATACATTTGACGTATAAGTTAGTGCCTCTTGATGAAGAGCATGTTTGGCTAATTGAAACAGACTACGACTTTCCTTTATCTGCAAGGCAGATGTTCGCCAACCATGAAAGCGTATTTGGTCTTAGTTTGTTTTTGGATGACGAGTTACTTGCTTGTGCAGGATGCCATGTTTTGTGGGAAGGCGTAGCTGAAGGTTGGATAATCATGGCAAAGAATGGCTACGGTTCTCCTAAAACAGTTGCTAGATATACAGGAAAGCTGTTTGAGACTATAATGAACGACAATGACTTATGGCGGATGCAAGCCAGTGTATCCGTGAATGACACTAGAGCTTTACGGTTTGCTGACTGGCTAGGTTTTAAGGATGAAGGACTTATGGAAAAGTTTGGACCAGATGGCGGCGATTATCGCAGATTGGCGAGGTTAAGATGCCAGAACCAATAACTATGGCAGCAGCAGGTGGTGCAGCTCTTAGTGGCATTATGGGCCTTAAGGGTTCAAAGGCCGCTGCAAAGGCAGACGCCGCTGTTACTAATTACCGAAACGAAGTAACAGAGCAAGAGCTTATCCTTCTGCAACGCCAGAAGGCAGAGCAGGAAGCTAACCTACGCACAGAGTCAAAGCGCCTTATAGGACAACAGAGGGTCGCAACGGCTGCGTCTGGGGTGCAGATGTCCGGCAGTGCTTTGCAAGCGTTAGCTGACACACATTTTAATACAGAGATGGACGCCCTGAAAATACAGTACGCAGGAGACATAGCTGAGACTAAGGCGGAGGCAGACATGGCGCTGAACTCCATAGAAAGTAGAGCTAGGCAGAGTGCCTTTAAGATGCAGGGCTATCAGGCGTTACTTTCTGGCGGTACCCGCGCAGCAACATTGTTAGGATAAGAGATGCCCAAAATACCGTTATATGGAAAAGGCCTTGGTACTACAGTCCAGTTAGAAGCAGGCCAGCTATCTCGTAGACCCGATATGAACGCATTTACTGCGGCTGGTCGCGGCATGATGGGCCTTGCTGAAACTGCTGGGCAGATTGCTTTTCAGTTTGGGCAAGAGCAAAAAAAGAATACTACGGACCGACTCACCAGCGAAATGACAGCACAAGCCTTTGAGGAAGCTGAAGCATATAACTTAGGGCTACAGGAAACGAATACTGAGGCAGCGGCAGCAGGTTTGCGCGACACAGTAGAGAAGCCTTTACTTAATAAAGTAGATGGCATGAATTTAACGAGCTCCCAGAAGGCGGCTATCAAACAGAACATATCCCGCACCATGCTGACCAAGGCAGTAGACGCTAAGAAGGTTGCGTTTAGGAATGACTTGACGCTAACAAGCCAAGCCCGAAACGCAGAGCTGGAGACGCTAAAGACTCAGTACAGCTCTACGGCTGACCCAGAAATGCAAGCCGTGTTACAGTCACGGGCAAACGACATAATCAATCAAATGCAACAGAGGGGTCTTAGCTCCAACTACAGCATAAATTCGTGGGCTAAAGCTGCTGGCCTAGAAAATGTTTCTGTGGCCCTTAGTGCTGCAACATCACTGTCAGACTTTGATGAAATATCTGAGCAAGTAAAAGGCATGGATTTAAATGCAAGCCAAAGGCTCGCATACCAAACTTCAATTACGCAACGTCGCAATATACTTATTAGTGAAGAGTCTGACCGTATTTCTGGCGAAGTGTTTATGGCAGATTTAAGTGATGACGAGTTTAACGATGCTATAGAACAAACCCAAAAAGGGCAGAACATTACTATAGAACGTAACGGCGAGGTAATGACCATTTCCACTGCCAATATTCCTGACAGCAAACTAAAGGCATTGGCTACGTCATTACGCACATCCAGAGATGTGCAGTCTGGTGAAAATGAACGAGTGATGACAGACAGCATTGCCAAGCAAATACCCGACATGACACTAAGCGATATACAAGAATTACGCGAAGCTACCGAGCGTGGCGAAGGTGAGCTTGGCTCGATGGGGCTCCCTGCAAGAAATGTTGTAGAGCGGATGCTTCAAGCAGAAATTTCTACTAGGGAACCAAAAATAAAAAATGAGATATCTACAAACTCAACAGCTATTTTGGACATACTACAGCGCAGTAACGGTCAACCTGATGAGGCAACCCAAAAGTTAATAGCCGACACTTCTGAACTATACACAGAAATAGGTGATGAAGCAGGAGCACAAGCATTTCAAGATAGCTTAGTTTCCATTAAAGCGGCAGGCGCGGAGTATTCTGCTTTGAAATACGCACCCCCGGGCGCAATAGCCACAGCAAGAGCGGAGCTTGTAAATGCAAAGAACGACCCTAGTTTGTCACCTCGAGAACGAGTGAACGCTATAAATACTATAAAGAACTTTGATGCAATGATGGCTGCTCGCTCTGAAGCAATAACTTCTGACCCAGCAGCTTTTATCACCAGTGAATACAGAAAAGAACAGAATGACGAAACGGCTACGTTAAGCACTAGGCAGCTTATTCAGAAGCAAGCCAACATGGGCATCGCGTCTATGGATATTCGTATTTTGTCTAATAAGCAGGTTCTTGACTTCAAGAATGAATATGCCGGAGCAAAGGATTACAACGAAAAGTCTGAGATTGCCAACAAGCTTTTTGCTCAGTTTACTGAAGACGAGAAGAAGGTTGTCATGCGTAACCTTGCAAAGCAAGATGTTCTTTCACTTGCTGACCAGCTTATTACAGGTTCTCCACAGAACGCTAAGAACTTTGCTCTTGATGCGGCGAACAATCCTGAAGTTGTAAAGTCTTACAATGAAGCCTTTACCGCGAAAGAGAGAAGAGAGTTTACGGCTGCGGTATCAGCTACTAATACAGAGTATGGTTCTAGTATCGTTGGTGGGCAAATCGGTGGGGTTATGTCCCGTGCCGCTACGGACTCTCGCATGCTTCATGTTGCCTCTATGAACAAGATTGTTGCAAACACTGCCATGTACTACAAGATGGCGGATGACAGCCTTAGTGTTGATGACGCTGTAAAGATGGCGGTGGACAACGTAGTGGGTAGCCGGTTTTCATTTGGCGAGGTAAACGGTCAAACATTTAGAATGAAGAAGGGGTACGAGGGCAGAGCGAATGAGATGGCCTCAATCCTAGAAAAGTCTTTGAATAGAAATTCAGAAAAACTTGCTAGCATAATTGAGCCGCCAGAAGCAGGCAACCTTGTCTCAGCACAAGTGTACGCAAACGAAATATCGCAGGAAGGTTACTGGGTAACAAACACAGACAATAGCGGTGTTTATCTCGTAGATAAAGAAGGTAATATGGTTCAAAGAAAGTCTGACCCTGAAGCTCCGTTTTCTTCTGCTAAAGATGCTTTTGTAATGGTTAAGTTTGAGGAAGTATTCTCGATGGCATCTGAGGCAGGCGAACTTAGGGACGAATCTTTCTGGTTCGGTACAGAGCGTAAGGAGCGCTTTGAAGCGGCGAAAGATATTGAGCGCAAGGAAATATTCTAGTGGTTGATTACTATATCCCAGAACAAAGTTTTGATGCGACTGCGAGGGACGAGTATTTTAAAAACTCCAAGGTTGGCACTATGGATGTTCTCGGAGCCACGCTAGAGGACACGCTTTACTATAATCCCTTGAGTGCAGCCGGGCGTTTCTTCGAGCAACAGACCGGCAAAGGTCGCCGGGGACAGTTACTTACCAAGCAGGAATACCAAGAGAGCGAGTTCTTCCGCGAAGGTATAGAGGTCAATGACGACGGTATTACTGAGGGACTTGCGGAGCTGTTAGCTGAAAGCAAGGACCGGCGAGAAGAGATAAACCTTACGTTAAGCCGCTCGAGAGGTGGCATGGGTTTGATGGCTGCACAGTTTGGTGTTGGGCTTGCTGGGAGTATGCTTGACCCGCTAAACGTGGCTGCCGGTGTTTTCTTTCCGAATGTAAGTATTGCTCGAGCAGCACTGATGATGCAGAAGTACGGCAAGAATGGAGGCAGGTTTGTCGCCGGGGCTATTGATGGAGCGGCACAGGCAACCCTTATAGAGCCACTTATTCTTGGGCAAGCAACCTTAGAGCAGGATACCGACTATAACTTGATGGACAGCTTTATGAACGTGACCTTTGGCACTGTTCTGGGTGGTGGGCTTCATGCTGGGTTTGGTAGAATATCCGACACTATAGAAAAATCAAAATCTAAAAGAGAGGCGTTAGCTGTCGCAACGGGACAAGCTCTTAGTGGCCAGCCGATTAGGGCCGGTGAGTTACACGCTCAAGCCGAAAGGCAAGCAGACATTGAGATAATACAGAGGGCTAACGAAAGAATAGCGGCCCGTGAAAGCGAGCTTGCCTCTACCGTCGAAAGAACGGTTGACCCTGAAACTGGTCAGATACTAACACAGAAGATAGTTGACCAGCCGCGTCGCTTGTACGACCTTGAAACCGGTGTGCCTATAGATGCGAAGTATAAGCGCAAAGGCAACGCTATCCCGTCTGTACTCAAAGCAACTATGCCCAAAGGGTTGCTATCATTTCTTCGGAAGTCTGGAAATAAAATAGACCCGAATAGCGCCGGGGCAGATGACCTTAAAAAGCGGGTGCCTTTCTTTGGAGGGAACATATACAAGAAAGGCGGCTTGACCGTTGAGCAAGCGCTTACATCAGCAAGGGAAGAGGGGTTTTTTCCAGAAGCGGTTCCAGATGCCCCGGACACTTTGGGTATTAACGACCTTATAGATGCTGTTGCAGACGAGTACGAAGGTGGTTCGCCAAAGCTAAGAGCGGGTGACGAGGGCGCATTAGTCGCATTTGAAAAAGCCCAAGAGCTACGCACTTTAGCAGAAAAATACGGCATCGACCCCAAAGGGATGACAAACGAGGACTTTGATGGTGCCCTCCGTGAAATAGAAGAAAACTTAATCAAGATTGATGCGAACACAATGGACCCGTATGGCGACATGGAAGAAGTGGACGCTTTGCCAGTAGACGATGGCGGGTCGATTACCTTGGAAGAGTCAGAAGCCTTGATGCAGGAAGGTAGAACTAAAGACTATCTTCTTGGCGAAGATGCAGACATGAAGCCGAAGCTAGCTGAACAGGACGCGGCAGGCGGCGACATAGAAGAGCTAGAGCTTTCCCGGGTTGCAGAAGAGAACAGGTTGCTTGAGTTGGACATAGATACAATGCGTGGCACAATACGGCAGGACTTACTGGACGATATTGAATCTGCTGATGAGCTTATACAAAAAGCAGAGACAGGCTACGATGAAGTTGCCCGGGCCGGTGCCGTTTGTATGAACAGAAATTACAGAGGTTAGCATGAGTATTAAGGTTTGCGCTCAAGAGCTGTTAGATGTTGCCAGTAAGTTTGGTACACAACTAGGTAAAGACGAAATCAACGACATCCTTGCTAGGGTGCAGGACAAGATAGACAAAAGGTCTACTCCTGTTGTTGGTGAAGCTGCGCTAAACGAGCTTATAGAAGAAGCTCAGAATATATCCCAAGGCGCTAAGCTAAATGCAGCTCTTCAGAAAAGAAACGCGCTAATCAACGCCCGTGTTTACGGCACACTAAAGACAGCTCTGGACTCAGACCCAGACAACCCTAGTAAGGTTCTTTCCTCTATCATGGTAGGTGATGCTCGCCGTGGTTTGTATAGTGTTGATGCAAAAGGTAAAGCAATCCTCGGAGATACAGCCGGTGTGTTTTTAGCTGACCTAAGGCGCTCCGACACTCTTGAGCTGTTTAAGTCTGGTGAGCTTGATGCACAAATATATAAAGAACTGTTTGATGGCCTCGGTACGAGCGGAGACGCAAATGCCCGGAAGATAGCAGAGGCTATCAGAAACATGCAAAAGACAGGCATAGACAGAAAGAACAGGGCAGGCGCAAACATCGGCACACTGGCAAACTATGTAGTTAGGCAGGCCCATGATGTATTGTTGATGCGCGGCAAGGGTACGCTAGAAGACAAGAATAAGTGGATTAACTTTATAAAGCCGCTCTTGGATTTAGAAAAGACCCTAGAAGACATGCCTGCGAGAGCCAGAGATGGTTCAGCTATGACCGAAGAAAAGTTCTTGGGTGATATATATGACAATCTTGTTAGCGGCGACCATCGCAAGACAGATGCATTATATGGTGCAGACGGTGTTGAGTCCCGGCTATCTGCGTACAGAGGTGCAGGAAACCTTGCAAAGAAGATGAGCGCGGAAAGAGTGTTGCACTTCAAGGACGGGGAATCTTCATTCGCATATGCAAACGAGTATAGCAGGCAGCCATTAAGGGACTCTGTGTTCTCAGCTTTGTCACACGATGCCCAGTCAATAGCGCTATTAGAAACATTCGGAACTAACCCGAAGAATATGTTTGATATGCTTATTGACGATGCTACTCAACCATTGAAGGCCAAGCCTAAACTAAGAGAAAAGTTTAGTGAACGGGTACTAAGGAACCAGTTTGCCGAACTGGATGGAACGACCCGAGCTATCGGTGCCGGCACACCAATCTTGGGAACAAGTGTCACAGCAGCAGGGATTGCATCAGGGTTCAGGGCTGTTCAGGCAATGTCTAAGCTTGGATTTGCTACAATATCATCGTTTTCTGACATAGCAACTAAGGCCGCTTTCATAAACTCTAATACTGATAGAAATATATTTCAGTCATACGGTGTGGCGATGCGCGATACGTTTCGCATCTTCAACAGCAAGGAACAGAAAGAGCTGGCCCTGTTGCTTAACATTGGGTTTGAGAACGAGCTCGCAGAAATACACGCACGGTTCAGCGCAAACGATAGCGCACCGGGTGCAATATCTCGAGCTCAGCAAGTGTTCTTTAAATTAAACGGTATGCAATGGTGGAACAGCACACAAAAGGTTGGCGTGGCCCGTATGCTGGCGGCTGATTTGGCGAACTATGCGACCAAAGACTTTTCTAACGTCCCAGCTTCAACACAAAGACTGCTAAAGCTTTACGGTATAACAGAGCTAGAATGGCCTTTGTTTAAAGACTTAGACATGACAATGGCAGACGGTAACAAGTATCTGACAACTGACATTATAGACACACTGACAGATGCCGCGATTGACCCGGTTATATCTAGGCAACTAGGAACAATTAACATAACAGACAATATGCGAGCCACGTTCAGAACGGAGCTACGCACTAAAATATCCTCGTACTATACTGACAGCGCAGACTCAGCAATTCCTACGCCGGGCGCAAGAGAACGGGCCATAATGAACCAAGGTTTACCACGCGGAACTGTTGCCGGTGAAGCTATTAGAATGATAATGCAGCTTAAAGGATTTCCAATTACCTATGTAACAAAAGGTCTTGGTCGTCAGTACGTCTCAGGTGGCAAGGTTGGAATTGCTAAGATGATGGTGGGTACGACCATGATGGGGTATCTAGCAAACGCAACGAAGGACATACTTAAAGGCAAAGAGCCTATGGATGTGTTCGACGATGAGACATTTATTGATAAAAGCACTTTGCTCCGGGCATTTACACAAGGCGGGGGTTTAGGTATTTACGGTGATTTTATCTTTGGAGAGTTTAACCGATACGGTCAGTCCCCACTGGAAACATTTGCCGGTCCTTCACTTGGAACTGCCGGTGATATACTAAAGTTGTTTGCTAAGTGGCGTGATGGAGATGATGCAGCGGCAGAGTCTGTTCGCCTTATGTTACGGAATACGCCGTACATGAACCTGTTTTACAGCAAGCTCGCTCTGGACCACCTGTTCTTGTATGAGCTTCAGGAGTTTGCAAGCCCGGGTTATTTCAGGCGTATGGAAAAGCGCATGAGAGACGACACTAATCAGGAGTTTTACATCCCGCCGAGCGGTGTAGTGAGATGACTTTAATGTTCAGCCTAAATGCAGTATAATCTCCGTAGGAGCAAAAAATGACAGTTAGCAGTACACTTACAAAGAATAGCTATGACGGTGACGGGGTAACGCCCGACTTTACCTATGGCTTCAAGATATTCGATGATGATGACATTACGGTTATCATCCGAACTATTGCTACAGGCACTGAAACTGTTAAGACCAAGGGAACGCATTACACTGTTTCAGGCGTAGGCAACGCAGGCGGTGGAACGGTTACGTTTACTGTTGGAAACATCCCCGCTGCTACGGAAAAGGTTTTCCTTGTAAGAAGCACTGCTCTGACACAGGCTACTGACTACACACCGAATGACCCCTTTCCGGCAGAAAGCCATGAAAACGCGCTTGATAAGCTTACCTTTATGGCGCAGGAAATCCAGGAGGAGCTAGACCGCTCGATTAAGGTTTCCAAAACAAACACCATAACGACAACAGAGTTCACAACGGACGCAGCAACTAGAGCAAATAAAGTGTTCGCGTTTGATAGCTCTGGTGATTTAGCTGTAACGCAAGAGCTTGGCGTTAATCGAGGGAGCTGGGCTGCCGGGGTAAGCTATCAGCAACGTGACCTTGTTAAAGACACAACCACCAGCAACATCTTTATGGCAAACACAGCCCACACATCTTCAGGGTCTGAGCCACTTACGACAAACGCTGATAGCGCAAAATGGGACTTAATAGTAGATGCTGCGGCAGCGGGGACTTCAGCAAACACTGCAAGCGACCACCGAGAAGACGCGGGTAAGTACGCTGTAACAGCACACAACACACCCTTTACCTTAACAGCTACTAATGGTGGCACAAGCGGCCTGTATTCTGCACTCCACTACGCAACAGAAAGCGCAGCTAGTGCATCGGCGGCGGCTACATCAGAAACAAATGCCAGCACATTCGAGGATACCGCAGAGCTATGGTCTATCAAAGTTGACGGGGCTGTAGCTGGTGGTAACTATTCTTCTAAAGCTTGGGCAATAGGCGGTGTTGGCGTAACAGACGCGGCTGGTTCTGGTGCCGCAAAAGAATGGGCAACAGAAACTTTGTCTAGCGTAGATGGAAGTGAATATTCTAGTAAAGAATATGCTATCGGCTCACAAGCTGGGAACACTAGCGGCTCCGCTAAACAATGGGCGTTGGGTGGCGGCGGTTCTTATTCGTCTACCACTACGGTTGATGGCTCTAACTTCTCAGCAAGGTATTGGGCAGAAAAAGCAGAGTCATATGTTCAGCAAGAATTTGAAAATAAATATCTTGGAGCACATTCTTCTGACCCAACACAAGACCCATACGATGAAGACCCTTCAGATAGTCAGGCGTTAGATGCGGGTGATTTATACTTTAATACAACCAATAACATACTTCGTGTTTATGACGGTGCTAATTGGAATGATGCTGTCCAAGACACAACAAACTTTGCCACTAATGGCTTTTCAATAGCAATGGCTATCGCTTTATAGGAGTTATAAGATGGCACAGAATTTTCACAGATACGCAGTAAGAAATGTTGGCACAGCAGCAACAGATATTCCTGATGGTGCAAACTTCGACAGCGTGGATACTATTGTAGGTATTCATTGCGCTAACAGAGCGACAAACGCAATTACTGTAGATATCTTTATAACAGACAACACTACTTCTGAAGGTGGCGCTGGTTCTACCGACTCTGCTGGAAGCCAAGAATATTATTTAGTAAAGGGTGCCCCTATACCTGCTGGCGGTGCTTTGCAGATTATGGATGGCGGAGCAAAGATTGTAGTAAAATCTGGGGACAGATTATTTGTTAAATCTGATACAGCAAACTCATTAGATGTTTGGGTTTCTGTAGTTGATTCAATCAGTACGCCAGTAATAACATAGGTGACACATGGGATATGTAGGTAATCAAAGCACTAACGCTTATAGCAGTCTACCTGCCAAGCAAGACTTGACTGGTGCTACAGGTACCACGCTCACACTGAGCCATGCTGTTGCTGGACCTGAGAGCATTGACCTGTTTATCAATAATGTGCGGCAAGAGCCGACTACAGCTTATAGCGTATCAGACACAACTGTAACGCTGACTGGTTCTGTGGTGGCAACTGATGACATCTATGTGGTCTATAACGGTCTGGCTTTGCAAACTATCGTGCCGCCAGATGGCAGTGTGACATCAGCCAAACTAGACACAAACATCGAAGTTTCTGGAATACTAACAGAGCCTAACAAAGAATACTTCCAAGTTGACCTAACAACTACACAGTCAGGCATCGTTGATGGCGCTCATGCGGTTGTTGATTTTAACACTAACGGCACTGTTAAATATGACACTAAATCAAACTTTGACGCTTCTACCAACAGCTACGAATTAGATAGTTCAGACGGAGTGTATTGGGTTGAATATTCTTTGGCAATC
>Ga0208298_1000112_pt1 | contig 35506 bp, 48 predicted proteins | sample 14BtaG_FD_184088 | JGI IMG/M metagenome (GOLD analysis project Ga0208298, IMG submission 184088) | Marine viral communities from the Subarctic Pacific Ocean - 14B_ETSP_OMZ_AT15311_CsCl metaG (SPAdes) (version 2) | ecosystem: Environmental > Aquatic > Marine > Oceanic | place: Pacific Ocean... | reverse complement strand
CAGATGTTCCAACACTCCCTCCCCCAGCAGCTCCACCTGTAGCAATCCTCAAGGCACCACTTGAATAAGTAATAAATTGAACAGAGCCAGTGCTGTCTGCAAGTCCTATGTAAGCCGTTTCGTCCGTAGATTCGAACAACGCTACTTCGTTGGTGACTCCAGAATTTACATCTAGCTTGCAGGAAGGGTTGCTGTCTCCAATGCCTACGTTGCCATCATCATTAATCCTTACTTCTTCTGAATCATCTATTTCAAAGGAAAATGAGTTGTTTGTGGTGAACCTAAATGGCTCACTTGCACTGTCAGATGTAGGCGTTTTGATCTGGAAGTCTCTAGTGTTAGATCCCAAATCAGATTGAAATTTAGCTAACACAACATCAGTGCCATCGTTGCGTACGTGAAGCTTTGAGTCAGGAGCCACAGTGCCGATACCGACGTTGCCATCAGAAGTTAGCGTAATGTCTGTACTACCCGCTCTACCTATTCTTAGATCGTCTTGGTAAGTATCTATAAAATAATGGTTGTATGTGGTATCCCAATCAGCCGCAGTGCGGAGTCTTATTTCTCCACCTTCGTATTGACCAGTGCCACCACCGTACACATCAATAATTCCATTGGGTGTAGTGTCATCTGTGCCAACAAATAAATTACCAACTACCCTAGCAGCACCGTCTACATCTAGTAGTTGAGTTGGAGATGCAGTTCCAATGCCTACTCGGTTATTAGTTGAGTCTACCTTAAGGGTCGTAGTGTCTACTGTTAAGTCGCCAGATGCTGTAAGACCAGAGGAACTAATTACAACAAGGTCAGATGATCCGTCCTCAGGGCGAAATGAATGAGTGCTTGCATCATAAAATGCTTTATTAGCCTGTGAAGCATGAGACGCTCCGTATAGTTCAACATTCGCACCATCAGTATCTCCACCTTTTAGAATTAAATTGCCCTCATTTCCAGATTGTTTAACTGACCCAGTTACCGAAATATCGCCAGATGCTGAAAGGGTGGTAAACGATCCAGCAGCTCCAGTAATACTACCACTTGTGCTAATTACTACATCGTTTGCTAGCTGATCGGTTCCAACAGCATCAATAGCAATTTTGCCACTGCTAATACCTAAGTCCTTAACGATGATTGCGCCAGAGCCTGATTTTTGAGTAGAGATTCCATCTACTGCTCCATCAGCAAATTCAGCATCATTAACTGCATTGTTTAAAGAGCTTGCTGTTACCTGATCTCCGTTTGAAAATGTATTTCCTGTTGTAAGTACTGCCATTATTCTGCCTTATCTAAACTTCTAAATGATGTAGCTCCAGCTACCTTTAATGCTCTTAATCTAGGTCTTCCCTTAGTTGTTGTCAATTTAAACTGTAATCCGTAAGCTCTTCTGTTTCCAAATCTGCCCCTTAATGAGACATCTTCATCAATAGCAAGAGGAGATCCGTTAAGATCACTAATGCTATTCAGGTCTATTATATCATCAATATTTTCTGTGATTGCTTCCAGGTCTGCATCTGAAGTATTGTTTTCACTAGATTGAATATGCAAATCAAAATTGTTCCACTTTTTGCGGTCTAAAGAATTAAGATTAAACATCCTAGTAATAGCCGAAGACAGTACTTGTGAATTAGTAACAGTACCACCTACTTGAACTATGTATAGATCCCTGTCATCAATCCTAGATTCGTACTGATGAACTCCACCGTTACGATTTATTGCGTACACTGAACGCTTATCTCCCTCACCAGCAACAGTTAATTCACTGTACTCCCAGTCAGGGTCATTAATACTGTCTATAGATTCCCATTGCTTATTCAGGAAGTTGTAAATAAGTAAAGCGTTATTAGTGGTGCTATTATCAAGGGGTACAGCTAAGTAGTACCTATTATCAAAGTAAACAGACTTAGCCTTACTTGCGTGTGCCTTATTAATTCTTTTAATAGTTCCCTCAATAGATGCTGATAATGGAACATCTTGTCCTCTAAGATTGTACAAGTCAATAAAGTCCAATCCATAAACTCCATTATCAGATAGGAATACCATACTGTTTCCTATCTGCTGTACACTATCCCTAGCTAAACAGCCAACTTCATTAGTAATTAACTGAGATGCTGAGCTTCCTAAATCTAAACTGTTAGCAACAATATGTACACTATTGCGATTAAAGACAACCAGTTTGTCATCCGAAAATGAATGAAAGCCTACAATAAAATCAGCCGCACCAGCATTAAACCTGAACTGTCCATAAATTCTGTCGTAAGTATCTGCATCAAGTATATCTGAAAACAGAGCCTCATCCACAATATTTCTGTCAGTAATTGTTGCTGATCCAGAGGTTCCCGTAACATCGAACTGATACGGTACAATCAGTCTGCGCTGATGATACGTACCAAACGCAGGAGCGGGAGAGTGCGTAAATCCTAGGCCAATAGAAACTGGTTGTTGAAGAATGACTCCACTAACATTACTAGAATCAGCAAGCTGAATATAAAAATCTACAGTAAAAGCAGTATTGTCTCTTTCAGCTACAATAAATTGATCTCCTACTGTAAAAGTTGAGGGAGACCCTGTGCTTTCTATGGTAAAAAGATCCCCAACGTCTAGGCCATTCATTGCAGATAAACTACCAAATGTAGCAGTAGCCTTACCGTCAGTGACATCTACCCTGGTCGGAGTGAGTTGTTTAGGTTGAGAATAATTTCCATTAGCAACAAGAGAAAATGCAGGAGAACTAATATCTCCATCCCACTCCATTGCAATATCTCCTTTGCGGAATATGTACAACTTGTTAAACGCTTGAATTACTGTACTTCCTTCTGGAACGGTTTCTCCAGCAGGATAAGTAAGTGTTACTGTAGTAGATCCTGAATCAGCAGTCTTAACAAGCACTGTGCTGTTAGTAGCTACGCAAGCTACGTAAGACTCAGAATCATTATTAGGATCTGAGAACTCGCAAGAAGCCTCAATAAAGTTACCAGCAGTAGAATCTATTTTCATGCCAGTAACAGCTAATGAGTCATCGGTAGGAGTGCTATCTAACCCAGTTACAGTATAAGTAATAACGTAATCACTTACGTAAGTAGCAATAAAATTTCCATTAGGATCTATTAATCCAGTGTAATCAAATCCACTAATGTTTACGCCAGTACCATTTATTATCCCGTGAGCATTAGTTCCAAAATCTATAGTAATAAGATCACCAACTCTAGTAAAAGTATTAACAGCAGGAATTGATTCGTACAGATAAAACGGTAAGGTAAAAACGCCAGAAACAAAGGGAGATGAAAATAATTCAATACCCCTTCTAGGTTGCCACTCACCATTAATGTCCATACGTCCATTATTAGATTCAGTCAAAATACCTGGACGCAACTGATCTGGCCTTAACTTATTGTTAAAGCCCGTAAACCCTTGATCTAGGTCTTCTGCTATTCGGTTATCTAAATTACCGTATGAACTATATCTTGCCATTTAACAATTCCAAGCTCTTCTGCTCCAGTAGTTTGCAGACAGTTTATTACTCTTACCCTTGATTCCACCTGACCTAGCACAGTAACTTTTTTTACGTGCAGGGTTACTTTTCTTGATGCTCATGTTAGCATCTCCAAAGCGTACTATCTTTTCCTTGCCACCCTGACAAGCTTTCACAACGAACTTCTTCCCACCAGACACTTGTCTTCGCGGAACGTTACACTTCATGTTTTTCTTATTTATTGCCACGCTTTACCGCCTTTACTCTTCTTGGTTTACCTGCTGGTTGTCCCAGTCTTTTCTTCTGGGCTATCCTTGATCGTTTCTGTGATGGAGTCATTTCACCTGATGTAACTGGTGTACGGCTGCTGACACGCTTAGATGGGCGACAGTAGGGTGTACCCCTCTTTTCTCCTTTACGGCGACCACAAGGCTTACCAGTGCGTACATCTACCCACTTCTCCTTGAACCACCGCTTAAGAGCAGCACCCTCCTTTGTCCTCCGTACAGACATTACTTCTTCTTACGCTTGCCCCAGTTAGAAGCACCTACCTTGCGACACTTGGCTATCGCCCCACTTGCGTACGCAGATGGGAACACTTTGTACCGTGCCTTAACTTTTCTGTAACAAGCGTCTTTGGGCATATCTATTTCTTTCTGCCTTTGCCCTTGTTTCCGTACCCTTTTGGTCTTCTTGTTCCGTAAGCCATTTATTTATCCTCCGTTTCTTTTTTCCTAATTTTAATTCCAAGTGTAACAAAATAAATTCCAAGACCAGTAGAAACGATACTAAGTACGCCGCCAACCATTGACAGCACGGTGTTTAGTTCAGCTAGTTTGTCTACCATAGTGCCTGTTGCAGCCAATAAACCGCCAAAGGAAAAACCAAATCCCTTTAAAAAAGATTCATGTGCTGCTTCTGGTAAGTTCATTCTGAAAATAATCTCTTGTTTAAATCCCGTTGTCCAAAATACCACCCACCATATGCGAATGCTATTGTAAATATTTGCTGGAGAATAATGTCTTGGTACTGCTCAGGCATCTGAAAGTATAAGATACCAGCTAACATGTGTACGCCCACGGCAAGCAATGGACGGACAGATCCTTTAAACACAAAGTGCCATATCAACAGACCCTTTTGCCAAGGCTTCTCTGCTATGTTAGCTACGGATATTAACGCATCGCTCTCGTGCTGGGCAGCTTTCTGTGAAGCTTGGAAGTCTGCACTGTCAGCCTCAATGGTGCCCTTGTCGATCTGGAGCTTTACCATCTCCCTCTCAATCTCGGCCTGAGCCTTCATGCCCTTAATTTTTAGCCAGCCAGACGCAACGGAGCCGACAATCCCAAGAATGCCACCAGTCCCTGCGTTAGTTAGTGCTTGAATCCAGTCCATTATTTGCGTAAGCGTTCTAGTGTTTCAGCTATAACGTAGGCCAATACCAGAAATGCTGCTAGTGATAGTATTACTGTCATTATGATAAAAGAGCCAATGATGAAAATGAAGATCTTAAAATATATAAATCTCTTGTTACTTCAGATGAGTAAACGTCATCGGCATAAGCGTTGTAAAAGTCACTAGATGCCGTATATGTTGATCCAGCAATAGTTTCCCAAGATTGTACAATAGATGGAAAGTCGTTTGCAGCAGATGGTATATTTGTTTTCTCTGCTCTATAAGTATATCCAAGCACTGGAAAAATAGAAGAGTCCCTTATTCCAATGGCGTACAACGCAAATATAGCTCCTGCCCATGTTTGAAGTCCCCTGTACGGATTTTGAGCGCTAGGAGAATACTTCCAAGGTTCACCAACCAAATTAGCAAAACCACCCCTTAAGCCCCAGTCAAAATCACCAACATTCATCCATCCACTTGGAGCATCGAAATAAATAACATCGCCTTCCACAAAAGAACTAGTATCGTTTAAAACAACATCTAAAGTGGTTAAGGTTTGACCCGCATCGTTTAGTGCGTACGTAGTTGAAACAACTCCAGTTTCACCATCGCTAACTCTAGTAGCAATAGCTCCCTCTGGGATATTTGTTTGATAGTAGTCTCCACTTGAAGAAGTACCAGCTATTGGAATCCTTAAAGTTGAACCTCCTGGTTGGGCAGGCAAAGTTCTTTCTCTCCACATAGATGGCTTTATAGTTGACGAATGTGGTGAAAAATCGCTGTCTATAAGTGCTTGTGTAATCTGAAACGCCTGATCCCAATTTCCTGGAGAAAGCGACATAAAATCTGAATGTTCAGAACTTCGACCAGTTAAATAAAGAGCAAACAGTACAGCAGGCTGATGCCATTGATAATGCCCTCCGTCTGGGCCAACTCCAATGCCAGATAGTATTAAAGGATCTGCCCATTGCAAACCATGACCTATCATCGTTTTTGCAATTTGCTTAGTTTGTGCCTCTGTGTAATAATTAGTTGCTAAGGCAACCATTACCAAAGACATCATTTGTCCTATATACCTACCATAATTTGGATGGGTAGCATTTCCTCCACCAAATCTATAAGGAGAAAAAGACTGATACCCATAATCACCAGCTCCCCAAGCAAATCCAAATAACGGATAGTGCAATCCAAGAGATTCCATTAAATCTGCGTATGGCGGAAGTGAAAATCCAGTAGAATCGTAAACAGGTCTACTTGAATACCAAGAGTCTACATCTGCGGCATAGGATACAGGAGTAGATTTGCCAGACCATCCAATGCTTGACCCTAGATATTCTCCAGAAGAAAGAGCAGAAGATAAAACATGCAACGATGCAATTTCTGTAAACCCACCAGCTCTACTAACATACGGATCTTTTGCAACGGTTTTGATTACAATGTCGCCAGCTTGAATTGTTATTGGCAATGTGGCTACACTTGCTGCATCGTAATTTGCTTGCCTTTCATCAAAGCCTTGGTTTGGTCCTGAGGTTGATGTTCTTACGGGATTTAACATTGCCCCGTTTATCAAGTCACCGCTAGAGTCGGTAGTTTGTGACGGAGTTATTGATGTTATAGTGTCAGTTCCAGTGGGTATGGCAACCCATGCTACACCTGCTTCATCTAATCCCCAAGAGTAAGTTCCAGATATGGTGAAGGAAACTCCACCCATTGTCACTACAGTTGCCATATTTAACAAGCAAAAGTATGAGCAGTTCCACTACCAGCAGAGGTATTAGCAACAGCACCTATATTTCCTTCATTTACATAAGTACGAATAAGTGGCGATCCAGAAGTTGGAGTAAAGTCCTCGCTTCCACTGGTTGTAGAAGTAAATAAAGGATCACCAGATTGATTTTTATCTCCAGGAGTTCCTCCTGAAAAGTCAGTCTCCCCACTTGTATTATTGTGATAGTGGTTGTAATCAATGTAAGCTGTAACATTGCCACCACGGTTATCTTCCAAGCCATAAAGACCATTTGAAACAAAAGAATTTCCCGTTATGATTCCGTCTAAAGTTCCTGTAAGCGCACTTCCAGCATCTCCAATGCCACTACCCGTGTTTCCGTAAAATGTATTATTGGAAATTATAGATTGGTCAAACTCCCTTCCTAATTTAATTCCAGAAGATCCATTACTGTAAATTAAACAATTATTTATATAATTGCCTCGGTAAACAATATCAACGCCAGTGTCTCCGTTGTTATGAACTGATACTCCTACAAGCCTTAAATACCCAGATTTGGTTACTAAATAATCGGCAGGTATTCCAAACCCAGATCCTCCATTGCCATCTATTTCGCAATTTAAAAAATAATTAAATTGCGAGTACCCTTGTTGAACGCCATCATTAGTTGCTGAATCAATTCGGCACGTGTCAAAGATCAAGAATGTTGAAAAATTTGATGCAGATGAGTTAAATTTTACATTGTGATCAGTTGCTCCAGTTAGTCTAATACGTTTAAACCGAACATATTGAGAAGCAGAAGTTGCCCAATAAAACAAACTAGTAGTAGATGGAAGTGAGGAGCCAGATATAGTATAATAACCAGTTGTTAAGGGCGTTCCAGTTGCATCCGCTCCAACAAAGTTAATAAGAGACGTTTTGGTTCCAGCATTGGTGTCCCAATCTATTTGAGCAGCAGGAGTTTCGGTGGCGGTTGCGCAAAGCCGAACCTCGTCGCCAGCTACAGCAGTATCGGCTGCTTTTTGAGTTGTTGCCCAAGCGGTACCAAATGAAGTTCCTGCTGCTGCATCGCTTCCGCTAAGTGGATCTACGTAGTAAGTTGCCATGTTAATTCTTGGTTACTGCGATAGAAATTGTAGCTCTAGTTGCTGTAGTGATTGAGTCTACGTTAAATCGTAGATAGTCGCCCTTTGTAAGCGAAGCTGTCCAGCCAGTTAATGTCGTGTCTTGGCTTTTTTCAGCTGAAGATACAGTAGGAGGCGCACTAGCAGTAATTGAATCTGCATCGGTAGGAGGGTAATTAGCGTATGTATCTTTCCAAATATCTACTACTATGCTGCCAGACTGATCTAAAACAGTTTCAACTGAACTGATTGTGCAATCGTACGGAACACGCAAGTCTCCCTTAATCCCAGTAGTGATAGCAGACCCCGCTCCATCAATCACTATTCCTAGTTGTCCATGAGCAGGTATGTTGATAACCGAGATCCAGTTGGTTGCGTCCTTAGCCGTGAACACCCCAAACTCGCCTGGATCAATGGTTGTGCTTGCATCAACGCCGTTCCCGAGGTTGTCCGATGTGTTTGGGAAAACCTGAAGCACGTTTGCTCCATTGTTGTAAATCTTTACTACATCGTTTACTGCTGCCGTAGGCAATGTAACTGCATCATTCGGGTTAGCCACTGTAGTAATGTCGTTAGTAACATTAGTTAGGGCCAATCCTCCAGCTTGGGTTTGCGTTGCACTAGCCGTCAAGCCTGTAGCAAACTGCGATGTTTCGGTTAGAAAGTTGTCAATTTTTGTACTAAGAGTTACGTCTGCCATTTGATTTAATTATTAAGGTCTTAAGTAAAGGTCTGTTCCACCAGGGCGTTTATATTGATCCACTCCACCAGGTCTAAAATAAACGTCTCCCAATGAGTCAATAGCCCCCAATAAAATACGATAACCAGCACGAGTAAGCATCAGCCCCTCGTTAATCATCTGAAAGCCAAGTGTTCTCATTAGTCCACAAATTCAGTGCTTTGTATTACTGCTGCTGAACCTATTGCCAAAAACTTAGCTGCTTTAGCAGCGTTCTTGCTTATTACAATGAGGCCTTGTTCTTTTACGAGAAGATGACCATTAGATGCAGTGGGAGCAGTTCCATCAAACGTAACGTATACGTTATTATCCTGAATATCAATCAGGACATAATCGGTGTCTGCATGGAAGGCAGCAAATGCCGCTCCAGAGCCAGTGGTGGCTACAGATAGATTTTCTGGAGTGCCGTTCGGGTTTACGTTCCCGATGTATAGATTGGAGGTTCTTGAGTTCATTATCTAGATTGGTTGGAGACGTATGTATTAAATCGTTTTTTGACCGTGTTGTTGTTCATTACTTGGTCAGTCTTTTCTAGCTCATTAGCTAGGTACTTGTTAGCTACTTGCTCTTCTGCCAATGCCTTATCGTGCTGACCATCCATTCTGAGGAAGTCAGCGTAAACACTGTGAGCAACGTAGTAAAAAAATTCTAAAGGAATCTCCTGTGTGCTTTTATCACCATCAAGATCCCAGGTGCTAGGAATGTCAGTTAGCTCTTTCTTGTACGTAACAAACGCAGAATCAGCATCTGAGGTTGTTAGGTTAAGAATGTGAGCACCGTCTGACTGTACAAAAAATTCAAACTCTAATGCAGAGTTTCTGACAAACGGTTGAGTTCTATGTATACGTATAAACTCAGCAATATCGTTCTTATCAGTTTGCGTAAATGCAACCACAGAACTAGCTACTGCTCTATCCTCACCAACAACTAAGTATCTAGGCCACATTGGTGTAGCCTGATAAGCTTCGTACATTCTGCGTTTAGCAAAATTAAGAAGCTGAGTCTTTTCATTAGTAGTGAACGAGGTTACACCAGCTAATGCTGTTATCAGATCGTATAAGTCTCTGTTGTACTTAACTTGCATTACGCTTTATTAGGACTCAACTCAGGGAACTTTTTGTTAAAATATCGTAAGAACTCTCTACTGTTTACAGTATCGTGTCCGTACTTGTTTACTAATCTAAAATAATCACGAGCTGGCATATTAGCTACGCACTTACCTAGAATAGGATGGGTCTTACCGACATTAGTCTTTGCTTCTTTAGCAGCTTGATTAATCCGATCTTGCTCCTTTGCTTTCTCCATCTTGAATCCAGTTTGGATTTCTTTCAAGAATGCAGCGTTCACTTCCCCATCCGAATATCTTGGTAACTTAGTAATTATTTCCATATTTTATTAAAAAAAAAGGGGAGGCCAGATTTGGCCCAACCTCCCCACACATTATCAATGAAACAAAGTTTACGCAACTTCTTCGATCTTACCGTGAGCCTGTGGGTGATAAACACCGAGGGTCAAGGAGCAATCAACGTAACCACGCTCACCACCACCCTGATTCGGGAGGCGAGTCGATCCCATTGGAATCAGCTCATGGATGCCGTAGTACTCAGGATTAACCAAGTAAGCAACGTCCTTATTAGTCGTATCGGGCATACAATCAGGATTGCCATTAACAATCGAAATCATGCCGTGATCGGACTGATAGAACTCAACACTAAGTTTGATCTGAGCTGAGTCACCGTTGTAATTAACGGTACGAACGCTGTCTGCATCGGTTCCGCTTACGCCAGCAGTGCGAGCGAAGTCAGAGATAATGCGACGAACAGCCGTGTCAGCAACCATCGTTAGGTTGTTGCTTGTTCCAGTTTCGCGGAAGATTGAGGTAATCAAGTTGTTCAGAACTGTTTCCGTGAAAGCACCTTCATCAGCAGCATGAATGCTGGAAGCAGGAGTACGGAATGCAGCAGGAACATCAGAAGGACCAGCGGAGTCGATCCAGTCACCAAGACCACGCAAAGCGTAAGCTGTGTCAGATCCGTTTTCAGCAGCGCGATCTTGCGTACCACAGAGGGTAGCTTCGATGTCACGCTTTAGTTCACGAATTGCTTTTGCTTCAGCTTGAGCAATCTTAGCAGGTCCAACGCTTTCAACAGCTTCCTGAAGATCAGAAACCTGAAAGTCGCGACGGAACTTTTGGATGTAGTTACCAAGACGAGCACGTCCACTGAACTGGTCAGTGAAAGTTCCAACATCAGCACCTTCACGGATGCCAGTAGTTGAAGGAGCAGACAATGCGTCTACAGTCCACTCAACGAACGTTGCGGATGCTTTCTGCTTAGAAGCAGAGGAAAGGACTGGAGTTTCTTCAGGAGCGAGAATAGTCAAGACGTCAGTCAAGTCTTCGCGATTGGAAACACCAGAACCAGGATTACTTGTATCGTATGTGTTTGAGAATGCCATTTTATTTTTTAGCTAATTGTTTGGTTCGTAATGAAATGAAGTCATCTTTATTGCCACTTTCTTTAAAGCGTGAAGATAAGTCCTGTAGTACTTTAGACGACTTTCGTTGACCCTGTTCTGGCATAGCAGAGGAGGGAACGGAGCTTTTCGGAGGATTAATCTTGGGCTTACCTACTTTCTTAGCAGGAGTACTGGGTACAGTCTTACGAGCGTACATACTATCTACTGCATGAGCAAGCATATATGGAAGTTCTGCTCCTAGCACTGGGTATTGTTTGTATACCTTCTGCAAGTCTTTGTTTGCAGCAATGCCAAGGAATGCCTTCCTGGTTTCATTATCCTCTTCCTTCAACCATTCGAATTCTTTGAGGGCTTTAGTACCAAGCTCTTTTTTAAGAGACTCAGCAGTTTCGTTCCTCTGAACTTTCTTTAGTTGATCGGGAAGATAAAGATCCCTAGATTTACGAGCGTTCTTCAAAGCAGATCTTACCTCTGCTTTAGTCATCTTCTTACCATCTAGCTCAGTAACATCGTCATGAGCGGAGTAATCGTCTGATTCAAATAAAACATCTTCAGCCCATTCGATAATATCACTTATCTCCTTAGCCTTTTCTTGTAATGACTTAATATCCTTAACGTCATCAAACGGATTGTCTTGGACTTCTTCCGCTTCGCGTTTTAAAGGATCTTGTTGTAGTGATTGTTTTACTTTCTCAAGCTCTTCCTCTGCTGCTTTGCGTTTAGCCGTAAGTTCGCCAAAGCGAGCTACAGCTCTACTACCAAGCTTTTCAGCAAGATCTTTAAGCTCATCCTCAGATAAATCATCTAAGTTGTACTGTGAAAGAACATCTTCAGTCTCTTCTTCAGAAGGTTCGTTTTCAGTTTCCTGAATAACTTCTTCTTCGGATTCAACCGCTTCTTCTAGGACTTCTTCCTCTTGAACTTCCTGAGTATCCTCAGCAGGTTCTCCCTGAGTCTGTCCTAAGCGTTGGATGGCAAAATCCTCCGCTGTTATATTTCCGACTGAATTTTGTTCGGTTTCAGCGTCAACCGTGATAACTTCGTTAGACATGATTGTTTCCACTCCTTAACGCCGAGCGATGGCGAAGCCTGATTATAGCACATCTTTTTTGTGCTACAGGACAGATGAAAATTTCTTTTGTAGACCCTGCCAGTCAGTCATTTGCAGAATCTGATCGTAAGTAATTATCCGTCCCGAAAGTTGTTGAAGCTTGTCTATGTCAGCTTCGTGCATATCAGCTATGCACTCTTCTCGAAGAGCGTTAATAAGCTGAATGAATCTTGCAAAATGTTCGTGGTGGGATAGGGTCTTTAGGTCTTCTTCTATGTTCATCGTGCTGCGGATCGCATCATTTCTACTAGTCTTTTAGATCTATTCCCCACCTGATTGTACCAATTGCTGTCTATCATTTCGTCAGCAGCTTTATTGTAATCACCCTCTAAAAGTGCTGCTCGCATATTTTCAAATTTATTAAGCTTAGTCCTGCCAAGATTAAACGCCATGTCTATTAAAACTTTTTGAACAACTGCTGGCTGTCTTCCAGCTTGAGGCAAGAAAGCATTAGCGTCATCAGCAGCTTGCTTAATGGACTCATTGTACAGCAATTTTATTTCTTTATCAGAAAGAGTTTTCTTCCCAGAAAGCATATCCTGTACGTTAAGTCCCAATGATTCTGCTTTCTTTCGGTTAGAGGGTTCGTCTAAATTAAACCCTATGCCTATAGTACGCTTGCCCTTAGTGTCTGTGTACACGCTAGGCTCTACTCCTTCATGCAAAGAAAGTTGTTCGTATATTTCTTGATTATGTTTGTCCCTTGCTCTCTTACGAGCAAAAGCATAACTATCTTGATTGGCTGGAGGGTTCTCCCTTGGGCGAAGAGAGTTGTACTTCTCTCGCATTAACTGGTTAATCCTGTTGTCGGGCATATTAATAAACAGTATAGAAATAAATATCAGAGCTATCACTGCTGCATATTCTGGGTTTGAGTACTACCCATCTGTGCTGGTTGCGTTCCAATCCTACCTATTTGCGCGTTCTGTGCTTGCTGTACAGCGAACTGATATTGTCCAGCGTACTTCTGAAGACGAGCAGCAAAAGCTTCATCTTCTTGTAAACGTTGCTGAATGTCTTGCTGTTGACTGTACTGCTGAATAACTTGTAAAGCCGCTTGAGCACCGCTTGGACGCGCTGGAACTTCGATACCTGCATAAATTTTAGATAAGTCATCTGTAATATCTTTAAGTAGTTTTTCCTGTGCAACCTCAACGGGTTCAAGAACACCATCAGCAAGCACTGGATCAACTGAACCTGCTATCAATGTTAGCAAGTTATCTACATTTATCCTTCCGTTGCGATCTAGCTGTAGAAGGGAAACCATTTGATTTAGCTTATTTTCCTGTTTCTCTGGGTCTGTGTTCAGAACATCGTAACTAATTGTAACATCGAAGTTCTCATCAGCGTTCCCCTTGTTAAACATCTGCGGATCAGGTACACCAGTAACCCTAAAGAATATCTGGTCAGGGCCGAATCTCTGAAAGCAACGGTAGCACTGCGATATAACCTCAGCGGAATGGCTAAGGAACTTATCTACCAAGAACTGCTTTCTAATCTGTGAGATTGGAGATACTTCATCTAAACCAACAAGTCTATCTGCTTGCTGCTCCATTGTCTTCTCCATCTCAAGTGAGCCCTGGTTGTAAGGAGGCGTAGGCCCAAAATCTATATCGCCTTTACGACGATAAGGAACGTACCTTCCTGGCCCCCAGTCCGTAGGAGCCTGTCCTACTGGGTGTAAAATTGGAGGGACGGTGGCAAGGCTATTCCTGTCGATACGGCTATCACGTTCTATCTTGACTTGTTGCTGTATTCCTTTGAGTAGACTTGGGACAGTCATCGTGTCGTACAGTCGCTTGCTGTCTTCAGATAGCTTAGTAACTACTACTGGGTAATCCTCGTAGCCATTAAGCAACTCGAACTTTGCGAACCCAGGAGTGTCACCATCACCACTGAACTCCTTGTGGAATACTGTGCAGTATATCCCTTCAGAGCCGTCCTCCTTATCAACTAAACGTTGAAATCCATAAACTATTTCTATTAGCTCTTCAGCCTCGTAAGCATTATCGGTAAGGCTTAATGACCGACGGCCCTCCTGCTCACGCTCGATAGAGTCTATATTAACTCCACGGTATCGCTCTATAACTAACTCAACGAAGTCTTCGTCCCATCCATCAGTAGCTACTTTGTTTTCTAGCTCCTGTGCTGTGTAGTACGTTTTCCAGAAGCAGTAAGGTGCTCGCTGTGGATCGGTAACATACGGAGGGAAGATAAAGTCCCCATCTGGGGCTAACGTCTTTACCTCTGGTGCATTTACCTGACGGCGTACAACTGGCAACTCAGCAGATCCAACGTCAGCTAGTTCAGCCAGTGCGTTCTTAGCTCGCTTAACTGTAACGCCATCAAAGGTCTGTTGCAGCATAGCCACCATCTGGTCTTCGTTCTGACCCGAAAGGATCATCTCAGCTAGCTCAGGACTTACTTGGGCTATCTGGTTAAGGTCTAGCCTCTGAAGGAACTTCCTGTCCTCTGAGTGCCATCCTACGTAGCTTATAAGCAGTCCACGCTCTAGCAAGTAATTAGCTCCTAGCTCCATCTCTCGATTAAAACGAGAAATGTAACCAGAGGAAATCATCCACTTAAGGAAGTTAGAAACTACCTTAGCTCTGCCTACATCCTGAACCTCTACTGGGAAAGCCCTAATATTAGCCCTAGACAAAGAAGCCATAAAGAGGGATACAAGCCTAGTAATTCGCTCATCAATAACATGGCTCTCCATGTCAGATGCACCCTCCCAGGGGAAAGCATCAGCACCGTGCTTGCGAAGATCTCTGCTCTTTCCAGGCCACCAATTACGGCGCTCGTCATAACTCTCTCTGCACAAATCAAAGTACGCCTCAAGCTCAACTACCGATTGGTCGTAGGCGTACCGAAGGGACTTGATGTCTGGTTCAGCACTAACGTAGGTTAGTGACTCTGAAACTGAATCACTCTGCATAAAATCTGCCTTTAATATCTTCTAGAAGGTGGTTTACGTACCACTTATGAACACCTATTCTATCACACAATTCTGATGGGGGTATATCTTGTTGATCTTCGCCCTTAATAGTCCTAACAAATATTTCCCAAGCAAGCAGTCTATCGACCTGCTCATCTATAAATGCTTTATCTACAACTAGGTTATGCAACGTATCTGTAACTTCGTCCTCTAACATCTTCTATCATTTCAATGGTTATTGTCTTTCCCTTCATCTTGCCCTTGTATCTTCTAGGGATAACCACAGGTACTTTCATTTTGATCTCGTCTATGTAGGCAAACACATAGCTAGGGTTAGGGGCTTCTGCCAGTACTCTGCCCTTAAAGTGCTTAGGAACGATCTCTTCGATGTACATACAGTCAACTAAAATCTTCTGACCTTCTTCATTTACCCAAGTGTTCCTGCCTTTGCCTGTAAGCATTTCAGCGGACAGCTTTCGTTTAGCTAGGTTAAGAAATGAATCAAAGCTTGATTCGAACCTATCTGCAATTTTAGTTAGTTTTACTTTAGCCATATCTAATATCCTGATCCTATGCGGGTTGTCATCATGTTTCTGGAAAGAACGTGGTCAGGGCCATCGCCTCCATTCGCCATTCGCAAATAACGAATAATGTCAAAGAAGTCCTTTAACGGCTCATCAGCCTTGCCTGAAGCGTTGTAGTTAATTAAAGAGTCTATAAGGTTACCGCAGTCCTCATGTATGTAGCACCGTGGTCTGTTAGCAGAATCTATTGGCACGTTAGGGTTGTAGCTGAACCACTCATCTATAGCACTAATGCCTATCTCTTCCATTCTCCCATCGGACGGAATAAAAGTCATTCCGCAATCATCGAACTCAGTAAACAGGTCATCATTGTCGGAGTTCTCCTTAGCGAAGTACCTACTGTCACCTATACGCTCAAATACCTCTATCTCAATGTCATCCTCTATTTCCTCAAACAGATCAACGTATCCCTGTACGTTGTAACCTATCTTCTTTGATGCTGGCCCATAACGCCACTTAGGATCACCGAATACAGCCCACTCTCCGTAGTAGTCCCTATCAGGCCACTCCTTCCGAATGTACACATCTCCCTTTTCGTTTACTCCTGCCCATATCGCTACATAATTCCTGGCTCCTGCTGGGTCAACTACCTGATAACAAGTGTACCTGTGCTGATCAGATATGTCAGGAAAGGTCATGCCGTACTTATTTGGCTCGTCACTCAATACGTTCACCTCAGTGTTAAACAAGGGCAACAAAGAAGTCATGCTCTTAACGGGTATCCCGTAAGCACGAACTAGTATCTCTTCTTCTGGTCTGCCTCTAAGGTCTTTAGCTATACGCTCATAACCACCAAAGGGATTCTCATCTGAGTGCAAGTACACCACTGATGCGTCTCTAGATGGGCTGTACTGCTTAATAGGCACTTCCTTATCTATCAATGCACCATGACGTGTCTGTAGCGTCTCTACGTCCTTTAAGTACTCTGCCACAAAGGGAGTATAACCATCAATAGGAGTGAAGCCTATACCCATCTTGGCGTCCCTAGTAGCCAGTCGGAACCTAAGGGTATTTACTAATGAAGCATCGCCTAGGTACTCATCTAACCACGCACCTATGTTCAAGCCCTTAGCATCAGGAAAACCGAACTCAAAGCCCTCTAAGATAGTCTGGTTGTTGCTGTACTGCGTGTACGTCTTGAAGTCTACACGGGTACGGGTATCAGGAAAGATAAAGCTCTTAGCAGTGAACCCGTTCTGCATACTGTAATTAATGTACCCCTCGATGCTCTTAGTCTTCTTCTTGAACTCCTTAGGCATCATCTCCCATATAGCTGCTTGCTGCACCTTAATGGAAGTATCTTCGTTCTGGGAAAAGCATACTAAGTGACCATCATTGCTTTCAGTCACTGCTTCCATTACGATCTTAGCAAATCCTGTAGTCTTTCCTGATCTGTTACCACCAAGAACCAAGCACTCGTTGTAATCCTGCAACCCATCCTTTATTCGCTCCCATCCAGGTAGATTAAACCCATGACGGATAGGATCGTCCTCAGATGCCTTAATCCTGCTCTCATGAGCCTTGTGCAGCTCTTTAAGAAGATTAAGGTCGTTCTCGTACAGCCAGACAATTTCCTCTGCTGTAGGAGGAGTCAGAAGGGGATGTTCAGTAAACTTAATTATTTGTCCAGTCTATTTGCTCTAGCTCCTGCATGGACTTCTTAGCAACTAAGGCTAATAAGATAGCTAGGTTTTCTTGGAAGTGCTCTTCATCCATTTTGTTGAAGACATCGTACTCGAAGCCATCCTCTGTAACAGTAGCAACTAAAACAGCTTGCCATCCTGGAGTAATAGTGTCTAAGCACTTATGAACTAAATCAGGGTTATTGTTCATTAAATAATTCTTGTTATGTCGTGCTTAATAGGATCACCTTTAAAGGGCTTACTTTCAATGCTAGAATCTGTGTTTACGTTTCTGAATCTACTTTCGTACTCCTTGATGTCCGTATAAAAAGGTTCCTTAGGACGGAATATTGTATTGTATCCTTCGTAGAACTTGTCCCAGTTAGACACCCTATTTCTGTCGCCTTTACCGTTCATCGTCTAAATCTATTACCTGTGCTTCTTTCATTTTATTCTTAGCCTTTTCCATAAGCTCCCTGTAGTCCTCATCAGTGTAAACCTTTTCCTCCCTGTTAATACTCGTAGCTTCACCCCTAGCCAATAAAGCCTCCCTAGCTGAGTTAGCCTTAGCTATACTAATATCCTTGATGTCTTTAAAGGTAGGCTTAATCTCACCTGACTCCATGTCCTCACGTACCTTCTGAACCATATCTTCCTCTAAGGAACTAATATGCAAATAAGAATAAGACGCTAGTTGACCACCTAGCTCTCTCCACTTACCTAAGTGATCAGCGTAAGTAGCTAGTACCCTAACAATAGTATTCCTCTTAAACCCGTACTTACGTACTAACTGAGTCTGAGTCTTACCACTAGCACTAAGGAACAATATCTTAGCAGCCTTCTCAGGATCATATCTTTCTAATGCCTTTACACCATCAAGCTCAGAACTCTTAACGAACTCTTTGATCTTTTCATCTATGTCAGATAAAAGCTTTTCCTTGATTAATTCTTGCTGCACATTATTCTTATTGCATATTATTATAATTATGTCAAGCAATATGTACAGTAAAACCCCTTGAGTTGCATAATTTTTAAAGGGGTAGTTTATGATAATACACGTGCGACGCGAATCGCTGTTATAACCCCCTCCCCCCAGTCGGATTATAGCATACCGTTTGAGACTTGTCAAGCGATTTTTTCAACTTTTTTTCGTCGGTCTTTCAAATATCAGATTCTCTTATCGAGTCAATCTTTATTTCTGCCTTTGCGAATATATTTCTACCCTCTTTTAATGGTACCCTTTGAATGTCCTTTTCAGCCTCTTATATGCCCTTTAAATCTATTTTGTATACCCTACTGGTATGCTGGTATCTAAAAGTCTTGAAAACGATTTTTCACTTTTTCGCTTGACATTGTTTTTCAAGTATACCATATGCCGAAATTTTGTCAAATGGTGCATAAAAACTTTTTTTCACTTTTTCGAAAAAATCGCTTGACTCTGGTTTTCTGGTATCTCTTAGTGGTTTTGTCTTAAGCGGATATGCCCTTGCAAAGGGGAGTGTCACTTAGAGCGAATCGCAAGGGCGGGCTCTTAAACTTAGGGCGGGTCTTAGCCTTCAAAATAGCGTTAAGATGCCGCGAAAGCGGAGCTTGTAGATTGACGGGAAATCTTCGAAACGCGGGAAAGATATATTCCGAAACGGTTCCACTAGCCTTATGAAGTTATAAGGTCGAACCGTGGTTTTATTGCAATAAGTCTTACAAGCTGAATTTGCAAGGGATTGTTGAGATTCGGTTCAAAGTAGGTGATGAACTTACACAGGATTTGAACTGGCGCTCATTCTCAATACTGAGTCCGAGCTTTAAAGCGGATAGGTTGCGAGCTGTTTACACTTAAGTGTTTACTTTTTAGCATTAAGAGCAACCGAGCAAGGCATCACGCTTTGCTTAGGTTGCTCCTGTATGCTTAAAATTAGTTAAGCATTAACGAAAGGAAAACAAATGTGGCAAAGAAAGCCAATCGTAGAAACGCTAATGAAGCGTGACGGTATAAGTAGAAGCGAGGCGGAAGCCTTAAAGAGTGAAGCGAAAGCGGAGCTTGAGGAAATACTCAATAGCGGAGGTCTAGAAAATCTTCACCTAGCCTATGACATTTGCTATGATCACTTCGGATTAGAGCCCGATTACTTGGATGAACTTGTAGACTTTTAGAAAAATGGAAATCGACAAAAACAAGCGTAAAATCCTTACGCTTCACGACATGACGTCCGATATCGAGGCACGATTGCACGATTTCGTAACTGCGGAATTCTCTATGATTAGAGAGAAAATTGGGGAGCTTCAAAAAACAATTGACAGCTTCCAAGACATGGAGGACAAGATCAGCTTAGCATTGCTAGGGAGAGATAAATAAAATGTATCAACGAGATTGTAAGGAAATAGAGCATCACGCCCTAGCTAGTCCAGCGGGACTAGTTGACGTGATCGAATTCACATTGTGTTCAATTCAAGCTGGATTGAGTACAATCAAATTGCAACGCAAGGACATTGCGGAGCAAGGGGAATCATCTAGATTCCTGTGGGGAAATAAGCGAAGCGGTTGGCGTTACGCTTTGAAGCATAGGGAAAGAATGTGGAGTAAGCTAGTCGCTTTGAGAGAGTGTCCAGCGGATGACATCACAGCGATATGCGATGCGATAGAGATCCTACTAAAGGTACCCAACTTAGGCTTAGTGAAAGCATCATTCGTGGCACAGATGCTAGGGTTCAACGTAGCGTGTCTCGATAGTCACAACCTTAAGAGACTAGGAAAGGGGCCAGCTTTCGTGAGCTTGCCTAAAGGATTAAAGCCAGAGACTAAGCGAAGGAAGATCGTACACTACGTGACGTTCTGTCAAGAGAGGGGTAGTGAGTACTGGTGGGATACGTGGTGCGAGTACGTAGCTGGTAACAAAGCCAACAGGGATTTAGATACTGGTGACCTGGTGTCACGGTATCACGTGCAAGCAGTAAAAATGTAGAAAGGAAATAAATATGGAGTTCGATATATCAGAAGCAAAGCTATTCGCTGAAGTAGTAAAGGCACTTCAAGATCAAGCAGTGGGTTTTAAAACTAAAAAAGACGAGTGGAAGCTCGTGATAATTATATTCTAAAGAAAAATGGAAAACTTACACGAAACTGACGCGGTAGAGGCAGCCTATTGGGCATGGGGAATTGGCAGAGATGATTTACAAAACAGATCTGACGAGGAGTTAGTCCTTATGAGACAGATGGTTTGCTATCGTCTCGCTGACTTCATTAGCAATAAGCTAATATCGGAAATCATTGATCGAAGCGAGGCAACAGTAGAGACTGACATCTACAACCACGAGCAAATGGTGGAGGACAAGGTCGATAGGTACATTGAAAACTACGAGAGATACCTCGAATGCGAAAGGGAATTGATATGAATTTAACTGAAACAAAAACCTAAAAACACACAAAATAATATGAAGTTCGGAGACAAAATCACAGTAAAGTTACACAAAACAGCAGCTAAACTTGCTGCTATTTACATAGGCAAGGGCGAGCCATCCAATGGCAGAGCTACCGTACTTGCAATCACTGAGGGAGCAGTACGCCCTGTACGGTTCCCGTTCGTATCAAAAGCATAGGAGGATTAAGAAATGAAACACACACAAAAAGCACTAAACTCTCTAGCAATGGAGATTAACCGCATAGCAGCGATGACGGAGGAACGTCACACGCATATGTTATTGAAGGATCTGCACGTAGATATACAGCAGATTAAACGGGAAGAACTCCCGTTAGATATGGAAGAAGCTCGTAGCCCATCGGATGACGATCAGCTACAGGAATCAATCTCGAACGCACGCACCACAATCGGGACATTCTTTCAGGATTTGAAAGAAATTTACGAGCCTAAGGAGGGCAACCTAAAACTATGAAACCAAACAATACGCTTACAGTTACGGTAGAGGATATTCGATTCGATGTTTCTATGGATGGAGACGATCCACAAGAGATATACATGGATGGAGTATGGCTCGTTGGCTCTGTTCAGGAGCTATCGTGCGTACTAGACCCTAAGATATGCGATGAGATCGAGGAGGCAGCACGTCAAGAGATCATCGACAGGCAATACGACGGTGCGATTGAGAGATACATGGAGGAGTGTATAGGATCATGATTCCTCAATATGCAAAGATAGAATCGGTGGAGGTGGAGGGCATTGATCCCTCTGACTATCCTGATTTCTGCGATGCTTACATAAGCTACGCAGAAATTGATGGCCGTGAAGCCACTGAAGAGGAGCTCGATGAATTGAATGACGATAGTCATTTTGTGTACGAGCTAGTATGGAAGCAACTTTTTTAAATAATATTATGACTAAAAGACAAAAGAAACTAAAGAAGATAGAAGATCAGAGTATGTGCTACGCTGACGTTAGCTGTGCGTACTACTTGGGCAAAAAGTTCGCCCTTAAATACGGGAAGCACGTGCTAGGCACAAGCTCTACACCATTCGCTGCGGAGCAAGCCAGGAATCGGTTCCGAAACAAGTTTGAAATAAAGGCAGTTAAGATCGTGCCACTTGAGAAGGTAGTGCAGGATCATAGAGAACTTATGGAGGGGCCAGACGGTGAGAAGATTCTCAGGGCGGTCGGTAAAGAAAATTACCACGCTGAGATTAAGAGGATCACAGATCTTCTGAACCCAGTCAATGATGAGGAAGTTGAAGCTGTTAAGGAGGTAGCACTAGACAACCTGATGAAGAAGGCAGTAATAGAAGCCATACCTTGGGGGACGATCCATGCCTAAAGAGTACAGCACAGAAAAGATACGGTCAATAGGGATAGATCCTAATGACCTCAGTACAACATTGTACTGCCACTGGGAGATAGAGAAGGTGGAGTACCACCTAGACAGGATGGTCTCTTACCTGGTAGAGAACAGGTTACCACACGCACTATCTCGTATAGTGATTGATGACATCGAGGATGCTAGGAATGAACTCAAGGAAATCTTTGATTACCTGTACAAAAAAGAGGGGCGGCTTGACAAATGAAGAAAGTTTGTCCAATTCTTTTTTCAGGTAGTAATACCATCAAAGAAAGTTGCACCCTTGGCCTTTAAATCAGGCGTACCGAAACGGTACAAGGGACATCGGTTGCCAGAAATTGCCCATCTGGTTGTAAAAAGGATTGCGAAAGCAATGGCTAATGCCTGACCAAAGAGGATTATAGTGACGTACCGAGTCCTCTCAGGCACCAGCTCTACATTGACTCATTACAGGGATCAAGGATAGAATGGTTAGTCCCTTGTAGGGGCTAATTGTACCCAGATACAACGATCTATTAAGGGATTAGAGGAGAGATTAAACTATGGGACTAACGATAGAACAACAACACGTGATGGACTGTATGCTTACTGGCAGACAAGGCAGTAGACTGATATGCTTTGGATCAGCAGGTACAGGTAAGTCATTTCTGATTAAAGAAATAGTTAAGACATTCGATTGCTCGATCTTAGCAGCACCTACTGGCAGAGCAGCTACTATCATTGGAGGCAGTACAATACATAAGTTGTTCGGGATACCATCAACTCATCCAATCAATCCAGACTTCAAGGAGCAGCCAGTACACAGGCAGAGATTCAACGATCCATCTTGCAGGTACTTCGGAGGACAACGCAAAGAAGTGCTGAAGCACTGCTCGTGGATTATCTTGGATGAAATCGGTATGGTGCGATGCGATCACCTTGACTTCATCGAAGCAGCGTTACGTAAAGCTCGTGGATCTTTCGAGCCATTCGGAGGAGCTAAGATTCTGTGCGTTGGAGATGTCGGCCAGCTTCCACCAGTTGCCCAGGGCAGAGATGCTAGTACATTAAAGCGGTACGGTTACAAAGCTCCGTTCGGATTATTTCAGAGTAATGTACTGAACACTGACTTCCATCAGGTTAGTCTTACGAAAGTAATACGTCAGGAAAATCCTATCGAAGCTAACATCTTGAACAGAATTAGAGTAGGTGCTCAGACTAAAATAGATATTGACTATCTGAATACACGTGTGCAAGCACCTGATAGTAAAGCAGTTATACTGACTCCTCTCAGGAAGATACGTGACGAGATCAATAAGAAAAAACTTAATGACTTACAAGGAAGGCTATTGTGCTTTTCCGCCACTCGAACTGGATCGTTCAAGAAGAAGAAAGACAAGGATCTTCCCATCGAAGAGAAGATATACTTGAAGGAATATTGCCGCGTAGTTGTGAAAGCAAACATGACGTATAAGGTGATGGGAGTTACGCAAAGGATTGTGAACGGAGACACTGGTACGTTCTACGGAATTGATAAGCGTAGCCGTATGATTATTCACAGGGACTCCGACAACAGTATAATTTATCTGAAGCCTAAGAAGTACCAAGACAGTACGCCAAAGGTTACGGTCGAGGATGGAGAGGAAAAGGTTATCGACGAGAGCAAGGGTCAGTACATTCAATTCCCTATTCAGCTAGGGTACAGCATGACGATCCACTCCAGCCAAGGAAGTACACTGAACAAGGTACATCTACAGCTACCAAGGCAAGTACCTATGGCTCCAGGTCTAACTTACACAGCTTTATCTAGAATCAAATCGTTCTCTGACTTGACATTATCCAGAGATCTGCAAATGTACGATATATGGAGCGACGTTTCCGCTTCTTTTCACCATCAACAGTACGAGTTTAGCTACGAGTACAAAACAAGAAACCAATAAAACATATGAGAGACACACGATACTGGAAAAAAGACAACGCAAAGGGAGGTTACTGGAGTAAATGCCGTGACCAAATAAGCAACGAGCAAGCCAATGACGGCAGAGTACTACACAAGTACACTAAGCCTTCACCTGGCGAGAGATGGCAGTACACTACAGATAAACTGTTCGGTAATATCGAATCCGTTTACATCGACAACGGAATGTACGGTGAGGTTCTAAACATAGGACTTCAGCACGACCAAGGAGTAGATGTACTTAGCGTACCTGTATGGAAAGACAAGGCCAACGGTAAGCTATCTGTTGACTTCAAGGGTATCGCTAAGAAAATTCCTAACATCTCTGTTCATTCTCCCCTGAGTGCAGCTACTTGGATGAACCATAAGGGAGCTTACACGTTCAAAGATCCACAGGGCAATGAGCGTACAATCGTACCGATCTACATCACGATTCAGCAAGGTGGAGCTAGCGTTGCTTCAGCGTTCCCTTATGAGAACGGTAAGTACGTTGGAGTTCCTGAAGCAGATTCTGCTAAGATCGGGGACAAGACGTACTTCGACTTCTCTAAGCAGAACGACTTCTTCGTGGACACGGTTAATCGTTTCATCCAAGATAATCAATCTGTCTTTGAGGAACGTAAGGCTAATCGCTCCGCGACTCCTGCTGAACAGGAAAGTCAAGAGCCTAAGAACATTCCTGTCACAGCTAATGCTGCTGACGATAGCGATGACGATCTACCGTGGTAAGCATGAGTGAAACTAAATGGATTCAGGGGAAGCTTGTTAAGCAGGTGTACAAAGATTCTGCTAACAACTTCCAACTTGAGCGTAAAGATGGTTCAACATTCGGCCTTATATACAAAGGTTCTCCTCTCAGTAAATACGAGAGGGGGACTGAGGTGTACGCTACTGACGCCAGTCTATACATAGACGGTAAGGTTAAGGTGTACAAGACGGATGACCCACCTAAGTTCAAGTTCAAGGAAGACACTACAACCTGCATTGATAAGCAGGGTGAAGTCCAGCCAACTCCAACGGTACGTGAACTCACTACCGAAGAGCTTACGCTCGCTGGGATTGAGCTGTTGTTAGTCAGATCGCTTGACATAGAGGTTCAACAAGTTAGGGTACTTATTCAGGAACTAGCGTTTAAGAAACTTTCTGTATAGCGTATGTCAAAAGTGTTAGCCATCGGGGATTTGCATGAGCCTTTTTGCTTAGACAAATACCTCAGGTTCTGTAAGAACGTGGATCGTAAAGCTGGATGCAACAAAGTTGTACTGATCGGTGATGTCATCGACAACCATTACAGCTCTTATCACGAGACAGACCCCGATGGCTACTCTGCTGGCGAAGAACTAGACAGGGCTATACAGAGAATAGGTAAGTGGTACAGGGCTTTCCCTGAGGCTTACGTTTGTATAGGAAACCACGATAGGCTAGTCCATCGTAAGGCTTACACAGCAGGAATATCTAAACGCTGGGTAAGAGATTACAGTGAAGTCCTTGAGGCTCCTGGCTGGGAGTTCGTTGAAAGCGTTACGATAGACAACGTAGTGTACTGTCATGGCGATGGTAAGAAAGCTATCCAAAGAGCCAAGCAGGATATGCAATCAGTTGTACAGGGACACTATCACTCTGAGTGCTACGTTCAGTGGCATACAGGAGCTAAGTGCAAAGTGTTCGGTATGCAGTTAGGATCTGGGATAGACAAGGACAGTTACGCTATGGCTTACGGTAAGTACGGCCCTCATCCAGCTATCGGATGTGGAGTAGTACAGCACGGTAAGGTAGCTACTAATTATTTAATGGAATTATGACAAAAGAAAAGTTTGAAGAGTTTACTAAGGCTTTATTCGCCAAGATGTCTAATGTTCTAAAGGACAAGAACAACGACTACACCGCAATGAGCACTGATGCTTTCGCTAACTTCGAGCAAGCTAGGGATTACGGAGTAGATCCTCTTATTGGACTTTGCGTCCGCATGGGAGACAAGATAAAGAGAGTGCAGACGTTCTGCAAAACTAAATCACTAGCAGTGGAGGATGAGCACGTTGAGGATGCCTTCGAGGACATTATCGGGTACTGCACAATAGCTTTAGCAATGATTAAAGAAAAGAAAGACAACCACATTGATTACCCATGAACGAAGAAACCTGCCCAATATGTCAACAAAGGTACACGATTACCTTTAAGACCCCGTACAAAACCTGCACTGTATCTTCTGATGAAGTTGACATGATGCTCCATGAAGTGCTTGATGAACTTGTTGTTCCTGCTATAGAAGGAGTGGGATACGTAGTAAAACCAGGACACATAGACGTTTTTTACAGAGAAGAATGATTCAAGAAGATTTTAAAGAGTTAGCACTACAAGTTAAAGAGATGCTCTCATCTGATTCAGGGTACGTAAAAGAAAGCGTAGCCCCGATGATCGGTGGTGGTTTTACTGGCGATCTAATGCCAGTAGGCTATCACGTTTTTCCAGCAAGGCAGGTATGCAGGACTGAGCTAGGGAAAACTCTAATGGATGAGGTCACTATGTTTCACCAAAAGGTAATAGACATAGACGATGATAACACTGTGATCGTGTACGCTGAGTCATCTCTCCTGCCTAATGAAACCATTCGGATTCTTGAGAGTTGGATGCAGAGATTCCTAGAGGAGACAATGTACGAGCTATGAAAAAATTAACAGTCAGTGAGGTGTCAGAAGCAATTGAGTTGCTGACTGCTGCTCAGACTTTTCAAAGTCAGATAGATGTAATAACGGCCAAGATCACTAGACTGATGGGTGGAGTTAAGGATGACTTGATCCACGAGCTAGTAGACCAAGCTGTTCTCAATAAAGAATCCGTTGAATGGATTGTTGAAGAGGTACAGAGCTGGGAAAAGTACAGCCAAGAACTAAAGCTTTGATAGAACTAAACAAATAAATTAATTTGATTATGAGGACTCATCCACTTTTGGCGTACAGACTAAAGCATCCAGTACCTATAATGGATGACATCGAAGAGGGGGATATGATTGTCTTAAAAACTTGGGAAAATAACCCGTCTAAAAACCCAAGATACTGTAATCCAATGATCCGCAGAGCCAGGATGAACTTTCCGTACTGGCATCGAGAGGTTCAGATGCTCCAGAGAAAGCCTATAAGGGTGCTTGAAGTGACTGGAGAGGGTCTACATAGGGCTGCATATGTGGACATGGCTAAATACCTAGGTAGGACTCTTGAGAAAAATGACCACGGCTGCCGATGGCTTCTTCTTTCGGATGTAAGAAAGGTTAATCAGAAATGAGCTATACAGAACTAATTTACCAAGAGCTTGAGATAAAGGAATGGCCCCTTTTAAAAGTAGGAGACGAAAAGTTCTTTGGCTACGTTCTTTCAATGGGAGTAATGCCTAATGATTTTTACGAAGGTCGGGAATTTAACGATATGCGACAATATGCTGACTTTGGATATAATGGTAGATACGAAAGGTACATTTTGCCTAACGATGAACAACTTAAAAAAGATTTACTTAAATTTTTATGGGACAACATGGAGATGGAATTGTACGGCAAGGTATGGATTGATAAATTAGAAAACGGGTATAAGGTAGATTTGCCGTAGTAATCTAACATGAAAAAGCTTAAACAGTCCGAGATCAAATCATTCAGGAAGGAACTCCTAGCCAGACAAGGAGGACGAGATCCCATTACAGGATTGCAGATCAAAGATGCGGTCTTAGACCACGATCATGTCTCAGGACACGTCAGATGCGTTCTACAGCGTGAAGTCAATTCATTCGAGGGTAAGGTATGGAACGCGTACAAACGCTTTATACGGCCTCTGGGAGCCTCTTATGAGGATGTCCTCATTGCTATCATAGAGTACTGGAGCAAAGATTACTCATCAAATCCTATCCATCCTAAGCACAGAACGGACACAGATAAGGTAGTCAGGGAGTACAGGCGTAGGATCAAGAGAGCTAAACGACCTCAGACAAAAGAGAAGTACAGAGTCCTGATAAGGGAGTTGACAAAGAAGCCAAAATCACTACAGTCTTAATCATGTCAGAAGAACCTACCATTTCGTACCAAGACTTATCCCAAGCAGTTAATATTATAGACCTGGCTGCTAAACGTGGAGCATTCCACGGCAAAGAACTTTCCGTCATTGGATCTCTTAGAGATAGAATAGAAGAGTTTCTATCATCTAAAGAGGAAGAAGAAATTATCCCTCCCGATACATCAGATCCAGAGTGATCTGCTCTCCTCACGCACAGCACCTCAAGGGCAGTGGGCTTAAAAACCTGCTGCCCTTTTTTATTCTTCTTTGGACTGCTTCATAGCCCAGCTCAAATTCTTACCTATTATCGGAATGAACTGAGTTGTTTTAGATTCTTCAGTTCCTGGGAAGTTGAATCCAGCGATGTCCTTACCAGCAGCATCTACCAAAGAAACAGCAGGAGGAATCAACATTCCAACAGCAGCACTACCAACGCCTTCTCTTTGGGCAACCATACCAGTGTATGAGTTTAAACCAAAAACTCTCCAAAGGTTTTCAGTAGTTAGGTCTGAGAGAGTAGGAAGAGATCCCTCTTTAAAGAAGGCATGAATAAATTCTACAGGAGCATTAGCAATCATAAGAGATATTAGCATTTGAAAAAGATTCTGCAATCCCTCCTGAACTTCATCTTCATTTCCAGAAAGAATCTTTTTAAATACGTTTCTTCTGGCGTAGTCCAACTGTTTCATTGTGTAGCTCTTTAGTGCGTAAGCCATCCTAATTTTTGGATTAGTTAGATAAGCGTAAGGCATATCCAATCTACTGAGTGGAGCTATTTCTGAAAGCTTGTAAAATAAAAACTCTGAAACTAAATCAGTCTTACTTCCTGCTCGGATGTCGTTTACAACCTTTTGAGCATTTTCTGGACCCATAAGATCCGAAATTTCATCAAAAACTTTTGCAGATTTTTCGTTGGCAGACTTCCCAAGTTGGTTCTTGACTCTTACGTAAGTGCTATTGATGAATTTTTCTTTCATCTTTTCGTCGAGTTTACGAAATCCAGTCAATGTAAAAACAGTATCAATGGCTTTTTGAAGTTTATCTGGAATACTTCCATCTGACGTAAACTCAAAGCCGACAGACTGCCCAGCTAAGTTAAGATCTTCTAAGCTAAAAGAAATGTCTTTATCTCCCTGGAAAGCAGCCTGTTTATTTTCAAACAAATTATAGGCAAAGTCACCAAGTTGGGTAACTGTACTCATAGGGTTGCTCATAAACGCTAAGGTAGTAAAGCTTTTAACACCCCTAGAAAAGTTAGCAAAGTCTTTTCTGCCATAGGCAGCAGAAGATTCAGAAACAAAATTAGCGTTTGATTTAAATGCCCCTCTCAAAAGTCTAATGATATCGTCGTAACCCTTTTGATCTAATCTTCCTTCAATAAGCTCATCTCTAAGAACCTTTACAATTCTTCCGCTTCCTAAAGATTTAGACAAGTGGGGTGGAACGCCTCCCTTTTTCTTGAATTTTCTCTCAGCTTTCCCTACAGCACTTACAACTTCTTTGCTTTTGCTTAGTATTTCTCTTGCTGACTTTTTTCCTTCTTCAAGGTCTAGTTGTCTGCGAAGATAGGTACGTAAACTTTGATCCTTTCTGGAGTCTTTGAACTTATTATAGGCGTACAAAGCTTTATCTACATTAGACTCAAACTTTATCGGTATGCCCTTGACCTCAAAGCTAGACCCCAATACATAAGGAAGTTCATCGGAAGAAACTTTATCTCTTGTTCTGGTGGTGGCATCTCCTTGATCGACTGGAGTTGGACCCATGCCCTTAGGAGATTTCTCATCGTTAATGCTTTGAACTACAATCCTGTCCTGTACTTCTTCAGCTTGGGTTTCCCTCTGCTCAATGTCTTTAAATTCAGACCTATCTACAGCATTAAAATCCCTGAGAAGATTAGCATCCGCAATAGATTTAACCATTTTGTTTACGTAATAAACAGAGGCATTTTGAGGAGTATGGTAAAACTTTACAGCTTCATCAGAGACATTATCAATTACCCTTTTCTTTAATGGGTTTGTCCCAATGCCCTTATACTTTGGATTGTTGCTTTTTTTTAGATCTTCAATTATTATCTTCTCAAAAAATTCACCAACCTTATCAACGCTATAATCTTCATCAGACTCTGCCATTTTTTTCAGAGCCTTTTCAACTATATCATCATTTCCTTGAAGACCTAAATACTTTCTAAACCCATCGTAGTCCTTCATGTTCCTGGGCAGAAAATCTTCTATCTCTCCAACTTGTACACCAGAGGATAATGCCTCTGATCGTAGATCCTCAAGGGCTTTTACGTATTCATCAAATTCTTTTTTAATCTCGTATTTTTCGTGGATAGGATTTAGCAAATTACGATTGTTAGTCTTATGAAAAGAATTGTAAATTAACTGATAATCTTCTGGATTGCTTTTTTCTATTTCATTAAGCTTTGAAAGATAAGGAAAAATCTTTTTAAAATAATCTGATTGTTTGTTTTTGCTTTCGGACTTGTAGCTATTTAATGCTATAAAAGCATTTTTATTTATTGATCTAATTTTAGATGATATTGGTGTAATAATATCATCAACAACTGGCATTGATTTCTGGAAAAAAGAACTATCCTTTATGGATTTAATAAGGTCCTTAGTAACTGGAACTATTTTTTTAGAAACACTTTCAGTAATTTTTCTAACATCTATTCCATTCTTCATCAACCCATCAAGAACCTTAGCCGTAAGAGGTGCATTTTTTACCATGTCCTTGGCCTTTAAAGTTCCCTTGGCTAAAGATTCGCTCACACCAGATAAAGCCTTATTCGCTTTGGTAATAGCTTTAAGTGGAACAGCAGCAGTTTCCCTAGCTATTCTAGGTGAAGCTCCAGCAGTACCAAAAGCACCGCCACCAATAGCTCCAAGGGCAAACGACCTACCAGTTCCCTCTAAGGTTTCTCTTTCAGGATCGTAGCCAAATAAGCTGTTAGCAAGAATATTTAAACCAGCTTCATCAGCAGCTTCAGTAAAACCTTCGCCAAGTGCGGCCTTGCCTACATCCTTAGTAATTTCCTTAAAGGAATCTTTGGTAAGCTTACCCTCTTCTGCTAATTTAAAAAGATTCTTGTTTATTTCCTTGTTCTTAAGAAATACTTTTTGTATTCCCTTAATACCAATTTTTTCAAGAGCGTAGGTCTTTATACCATTTATAGCCCCAACAGCCTCAGCAGTATCTCGCTCTTCAGGTGTAGCTGTAGATGGAGTTTTATCTATGCTTCTGTAGTAATCATCTTTGCCAACTGTATATCCTAATGGAATAGTACTGCCAGTAAAAACAGCACCTGCACCAACTGGGCCAGCAGCTAAACCTCCAAGACCTGATCCTGCAAGCTGAGTTCCTATTTGACCAATAGTGTCTACAACTTGATAAGCGAAATCTTCTTGTACACGTTGAGGAGTAGGAGCAGTTATCTCTTCTCTGGCTTCTCTTCTGGCTTGATTCAAAGAGTCTGATATTTTATTTAAATCAGCCTGTCTTTCAAGTTCAGCAACCTTAGCTGCTTCTCTGTACTCAGGTTCAAGTTCAGCAATAACTTGTCTAGCTTGTGGAGTAGTGTACACCAAAGGAGGTCCTTCAGCTCCTCTGCCTAAAGCAGCAAAATCTACAGCAGACTCTCCCAAGGAGTACTTCATGTCACTGACATTAGCACGTTGACTGCGAAGAATATCCCCAGGAGTCATGGAAATATCTTCAAAGAGCTGGTAGCTTAACTCTTCTAACTGGTCTTGAGTAAGTTCTTTTTCAGAATATACTCTTTCAGTTTGACCATCTCTAGACCTGAATACGTAGTCTGGCATTATTTCTTTCGACGAAACATTCTGAAATTAAAATGATTAAGTTTTATTAACTGTTAAAATGATCCTAATGCAGTAGCCGCTTGCGGATTGCCGTAAATATAAACACTAGTTCCATCATCCAGGTTAACTTCTTTTTTTTCTTGAACTTCTTCTGACATTCTCCCAGATTTAATAAGATCATAAAGACGTTCTGGAAGACCTGCCGCTTGAGCAATTTCTGGATTTCTCCTAATGCGTTCATTGTATTTTTCTATTGATTCAAGATCAAAAGGGCCTGCTTCAAATTCCTGTTTGCCTTGAAAGTAATTACGTATTGCCTTGGTAATTGCATACATTGGAATTAGATCCAGGCCAGACTTAATGCCAAACAAATCTCTTTGAAGTTTAGTGTCTTCTGGAAGCTTGCTCAACGCAGTAAGGTACTCCTCAAACTGAGGATCGTCCTTAGAAAATTTTTGTATTAATTCTCTTCCACGAAGGTTATATTCTTTGGTAAGGTCAGCTCCTATTGCAGCCACTTCTTCTGGGGCTAAAATGCCTTTGTAATCTTCAGCAACACGACTTATTACTTCTGGAGTTGCTCTAAATGCTCCAGTTTCTGTTTGGGCTTGGCCCTTAAAATTAGTCCTAACATCTTCAAATATTGCTTCTTTTCTAGCCTTTAACTGTTCAGCCTTAAGCAAAGCCAACCTGCGCTGCTCTTCCGTTTGAGCAATCTCAGCATTCTGCATAGTGGTTAGCAACTTAACAAGTTCTCCTTGCCCGCCTTTGCCCATAGAAGAGTACACATCTTCAGCACTAGGTCTATCTTGACCAAATACTCTTTCCCCTAAAGGAGAATTTAAGACACGCTCAATTACTCTAATGTTTGAAGCTTTTTCGTCTGCTTCTATTTTCTTCTGCTTACGCTTTTCTATGCCCTCGCTAATAGTATTAAATAACTGTTGATTAGCCTGTGCCTTTACAGCAGCTATCTGTGGGAGTGCTGAGTAATCTTGGCGAAGTGCAGAAAGATTTACGGGGGTTCCTGATTTAAGTGCCATAATATTTAAACGATAGGGTTTACATTAGCCATGGGCCTTGTGTCTTGATTTATTGAAAAACCAGCACTATCTTTATTTCTATTTAAAAGATTTCTTATCATATCATAACCAAATTGTACAGCTTGTCCAGCATAAGGTATAGCCTGAGCGTATAGTTGCCTTTCGGCTCCTCTAGAAATAGCTTCAGCGGCTCTAGTCCCTTGCCTTTCGCCAAGGATGTTGCCAATGTCCATTCCAGTAATTCCAAGAACTTGTCCAGGATCTACTCCAATTTCAGGAGCTATTTGACTATAAATACCACCCTCAATATCTGCCATTAGTCCAGCAGTAGCTCTTTGCTGACCAAGAAGATTACTTGCAAGTTGCAAGTTAATGTTCTTTTGTTCCTCACGCAAACGTCCTGCTTGCTGCTCACGAAGCAAAGGATCTATTTCTCTACCAAGTGCAGAAGCCTGACCAAAACCAGCTTGGGTAGCAGCTCGATTTTCAAGGAATGACAACTGACCCATTAGTCCTTCAGCTCTTGCGCCAAGCATATCAGACCTTTGTGCAAGTGATTGCATCAATGGGCCTTGTGCTTCACGTACGTCTTCAATTATGTTTCCGTAAATGTCTGTCTTAAGCCCTGCTTGCTGTTCTGAAACAGGACGATCAAGCTCCAGTATAGATTGAATAAATGCTGATGCTTGAGGAAGAGATTCTATTGCCGTAGGATATATTCCTGGGACTTCTCCTGCTTCAAATGATGCTCCTGATTGGAATGCAGGAATTGCACTAAGCATCTGGAAAAACTTTTCGTAGTCAAATCCTTCTCCAGTACCAGTACCTGCACCTGTACCTGTACCTGTGCCTGTGCCTGTGCCATCGTCTACACCATCGTCTATAGTTTCGTCTATAGTTTCTTCTTCTTCATTCATGTCTTTATCTGTGTCTGTATCTATTTCGGTATTGGTGTCGGTATCTACATCAGTATCTATATCAGTATCTACATCAGTATCTGTATCTATATCAGTATCTGTATCTACATCAGTATCTATATCAGTATCTATATCAGTATCTGTATCATCTGGAGAGATAGTATCTGGAGCGTCCTCCCCAGTTTCTTGTTTATAAATTTCTCTAGTTATTAACCCTTGAGTAAGTAACTGAAGTGGATTTAAACCTTCTGGAACAGGTATTGTCCTTCCACCTGGAAGTGTAATTATGCGCGTTCCTCCGCCTCCACCCTCAATACCATAAATTGAAGGAGTTGGAGTAGTAGGTCTAGCAGAAGTACCAGCAGGAGCAGAAGTAGAAGTAGCAGGAAGAGCAGGAGGGGTAGGAGTAGTAGTAGTAGTAGTACTAGGAGTCCTAACATTACTAGTTTCATTGCTAACAGTAGCACCTGATTCGTCAACAAAAACTGGAACATACCCAGTCATACGTGTAGTTATTTCATCTTGTCCTGCCCTTTTCCTTGCTTTATTAATTGATGCTAGTTCATCAAGAGTAACAACCCTTTTATTATCCCCATATCCAATTCTAATTCCTAGAATTGTTCCTATTTGTTCACCAGCTTCATTACGTTGAATAATGTTAACAGGTTCACCCGATAATGCTCCCCGTCCACTATAAATATCGTCAGCTATTCCATCTCCATCTGAATCTTCGTAGCTTCCCTTTGACATCTCAGAAGCCCTGATGCCAATTATATCTAAAAAATCCGCAAGATCACCTAGACGACCTAAAGGCTCCCCACTGAATATTCCAAAAGGATTCTCAAAAAACGGCTCCCTTTTATACCCGTAAAGCTCTTCGAACTCTTCGTCGGTAAGATCTTCGTAGTCGTCTTCGTAATCTCCGTAAAACATCTTTATCCTTCCAGTGTTTGCACTCTAGCTTCCAATGATTCGATCTTGGCTACAGCCTCTTGTAGTGCTGCTGTCAAAAGCGGTACTAGTTTAGATTGGTCAATGCCTTGATATACTGGATTCCCCTCATCGTCTACTTGGTCTTTTTCACCGCTGATAGACTCTGGAACCACTGGACTCACTTCATGAGCAAAGAACCCATCTACTACTTTGCTTGGGTTACGTGTAAAATTAAACCTATAAGGCTTAAGCTCTTTTAGGCGATCAATACCATCTGTAATGTCTACCTCGTTTTCCTTTAGCCTGTAGTCAGATGAAGTTTCGTAGTTAGTAGAAGTTGTGTCTATAATTATTTTTCCAACCTCATTAGCAACAGGACTACCAGCACCCGTATCCCTAAAGTATACAACATTAACATCTGTACCAGCAGCAGTGGCATCTGCACCAATATTCATGCAGTTGCCGTTACTTCTTCCCATGTGAATAGTTGAACCTTGAGCAGTCTGCTCTATTTCAAGGCCGTAAGTCCCAGCATAATACCCTGGCTGCCTTGTTTGTGTTCCGCTAATATTATGAAGTACATGGTCATCAAGAGTTAGCTCACCAACAAATCTGCCAGTGCCATTTACGTCCAACTTGTAAGAAGGTGTATCATCTCCAATGCCAACATTTTGGCTTTGGTCTATAAACAATCCAGATGTTCCAACACTCCCTCCCCCAGCAGCTCCACCTGTAGCAATCCTCAAGGCACCACTTGAATAAGTAATAAATTGAACAGAGCCAGTGCTGTCTGCAAGTCCTATGTAAGCCGTTTCGTCCGTAGATTCGAACAACGCTACTTCGTTGGT
>Ga0208298_1000109_pt1 | contig 35847 bp, 52 predicted proteins | sample 14BtaG_FD_184088 | JGI IMG/M metagenome (GOLD analysis project Ga0208298, IMG submission 184088) | Marine viral communities from the Subarctic Pacific Ocean - 14B_ETSP_OMZ_AT15311_CsCl metaG (SPAdes) (version 2) | ecosystem: Environmental > Aquatic > Marine > Oceanic | place: Pacific Ocean... | reverse complement strand
CCTCGCGCGTACCCGCAGGGCAGCTCGGCCAGAGGACCCGCTTGAGCGCGATTGTACATCGATTTGAGCGGTAGGAATGGGTTTTGATAGGTTGCGAGCCGTTTGGCCGCAAACCGCGCTTAAAACGGCCTAAAAACGGCCCCTTTTTAGAGCCGCTCATGGCCGGTGTATCCGGCAGGCCTATGGGGTAGCGCGATTAATTTGGGCAATGTGCGGCGCTATTTGCGCGGCACGTTTTAGCCTGGCAACCGGGCGGGCAAGCGCGCAGCAAAAAGCCCGCGCAAATGGCGGGCGGACGCGCTGGCAGGCAAGCGCGCAGCAAAAAGCCCGCGCAAATGGCGGGCTTGATGTTAGATTATGGCGGCGCGCTTAGATCAACGCCATGATTGCCAGCATGATTGCAATACCGCAAAGATTGCATGTTTTTTCCATTACAATCCCTCCGCGATAATACTAGCGCGGCAATTAGCAGCGCGGGTTTCTCTTTCAACGTCAATTTGATTTATCGATTGAGCGTCGCATATCAGACCGCAATTTATCGCGTCAATCAACAATTCTCGCGCATATTCAGAGGACAATTCTCCGCCCTCAAAAGCGTGATATTCTAAAAACGTATGAACAGTTTCCATCATGCCGCCACCCCTTCGCGACTTTTAAATATCTGCCATAAGCGAGAGCATATCCGTGCGTTGATCTCGCCATAAGCCATACTGCAAGCAATGTCATCATATGACATGCCATGTTCGCCGCCGTAGCACTCAGAGAAGAAATCTTCGCCTTGGTCAATGTTGCAGTTTTGGCAAACGGCATGTGCTTTGGCGTAATAAATGACATATTCAGAACCGTCTGCGCTTTCATGCGCCCAATCTGTTGCTTGCTCAAGGTCACGCGCGTCCCGTGAGATTTCTTCAGCAATTTCGTTGCAGTATTGTGTGAGATCATAATCATTCATTGTTTTATTCCTCTTTTACTTGTTCTGTTTAGTTTGTGATTGATTGCGATTGAATTTGCGCGGCGTCGCAAAGCGCGCTTGATGATGATTGGAAATAGTAACCAACCTCAAGCCAATTATTGAAAATGCCATAGCCGCAAGCGTCGCTCCAAAATTCCGTTGCCATAAGCGCGGGCGCATAAAAGACAAGCGCGGCAAATAACATGATGCCAACAATTCCCGCCGCAAATTCGGCGGCGGTTTTATAGTGACAATCAATTGCGCCAAGCGCGGCCATTTGCGGGTAAGTTCTGCATTCTTTACACATTGTTTTTTCCTCATCATATCGCGGCAAGGTCACCGCTTATTACCTCAATATATATAAAGCATATGCCGCACAAGTGAAAAACGCATCAATTGCCAATTTTTATCAATTAAATCAGCCCGCCCAAATTCTGCGGCGCGGCGTCAAAATCGTGCCGCATCGCGGCGAGCGGGCAAGAAAACGCCACCGAAAACGCACAAAACCATGACCGAGGGAAAAGCTCACCCCACCGTGGGAAAAGCTCACCAGTGGAAAAGCTCACCCCACCGAGGGAAAAGTTCATCCGCGCATTTTTGCGGTGCGCAGTGCGCCGACGAAAGATTTGCGGAAAAGTGTGGGGAAGGTTCGCGCGATGCCGCGCTTGGCCGCTGGCAGGGGATCATAAACGCGCTTAATCTTTGCGCTTGGTGCCAACGTATAAAGTGCGCGGACTTTGGCGTTCTTCTTACTACCAGTGCGCTGCATAATCATGCTATTGCCAGTGCGCTTGCTGGTTCCAATGAATGTATTCTTGCGGGCCAGCACTTGCTTTGGCTTGGACGCTTTTGTCATTGCGCCTTCCATTGAGCCAGACCGCCGCCTGGTCAGCTTGGCCCCAGTGACCGGAATGGCCAGCTTTGTACGCCCAGATGTCTTGATCCCGCCTTTGACATGGCGCTTCATGAACTGCGTGCCAGCTCTGGTCTTCTTTGTGCCTTGCCTAGAGCCAGCAGCGGACTGGGTTGTCCCTGATGGCACTGGGTCATCAACAGGCTGAATGGACGCCACAGCAACCCCTGTGCGCTTGGCAAACGATGCGTTGGCACCGTAAACGCGGTGAACAGCCATAATGAAAGATAAATTTCGCGCTTCAAATGTGCGCATGTATTCGCGGGTGATGTCCTCATTACGCACCTTCACCGCTGTTTGCGTGACTGCCCTGGCAACCGCAAAGGGGATCTGCCGACGCGCCAGGTTGTCCAGCTTTTTGCGCATCTGATCGGTGTCGGACTTGATTGAGAAGCGAATGGACATTGGACCCCCTGCGATGGAAAAGCTCACCTCCGATGGAAAAGCTCACCCATATGATACACGATCAATGGATTGATTGCGAGGTGCTTGCGGATTCCTGTATCATCTGCACTACGCAAAGCATCGCCACCATGATCTGAGCGGCGTTGTATCCTTCGTCGTGGCACTCATCCATAAAGTCAAAGACAGCATCAATTATCTCGGCGTCGATCTCCAAGCCCTTCGATATAACAAAGACTTCACTTGACATGACGTAACCTCCCTACTTTGGCGACCTTACTGGCAAACAAAGCAAAAAAGAACCCCCGCTGAAAAGCAGGGGTTTAGTGAACATAGAAGCATGTCTGGGAGGATCATACTCCGACCCACTTATCACACATTGGCCCAAAAGTCTACTCACTTGAATCACACTCGGCACCGAGGGCCATGTAGCCAGCGCAGTCCACTGATGAGTCTCTGTGGCTGCCGTTGCGTAACCTGGCTATTTTTAGCAGCGCCATCATGTGACAAACATCAGACGCGCTGATTGGATAGCCGAGATAAGCCTGCCACAATGTAGCAGTGCAGCCGAAGTTCTCACTTGGTTCACCGTAGTGCCTCGCCCGTTCCCCATTGATGAGTTGCGATGCTTCCTTCAGCACTTGCGTTCTTACGTTGTCTGTCATTTTACTCTCCGTTTGGTTCAAAGTTAATTTCATCATCGTACATTCTGACCTCTGTGATCTTGGCTTTCGGGAACTCATTGACCACAGGGGCCACCAGATCGTCTGTAAGCGCGTTTAAGACGGCACAAACGTCAGATATGGGGTACACCACCCAATTTGGGTTTGCGCGTCTGACGGCGCTTATATCGCCGCTGGCGAGGAAGCAATATATCTTTCCGCCCCATTCGCAGATATGCCCGTCAACCTTTGGTGGCTCATGGCCATCCTGCCGCGCTTTCAGGTTCATCATTTTAAGCGCCTTAATCAGGCTTGTGGCCAGATCAACGCACAGCTCGTGATCGTTTGCAACCATCGCGGCTTCCAGATCGCCACGCAGCTCACGGTATCTGAGAGCGTATGCTGGCGGCACACAATTGACCAACGTATCGCCCCACACCTTGCTGGCCGCTGCTGATGCGAAGGTAAACGGCTCGACCGCTGCTGCTACCTTGTAGTGGATCGGTTCTCCGTAGTCAGTATGCTTACTGTCGAAGGTTCCGCGATTGGCCATCGCGGCCTTAGCTTTGGCTGTCTTTTTAGCCATTAATTTTCTCCCGACATACTAATACGATTGCCTTATAGGCAAATCGTATTCTTCGTAGGTCATGTCCAATCATACGATTTTGACTACGATTAGCTACGAAAAATACGAAAAACGTGTTTATACTGTGCAAAATCAATAACATGAAAATCGTAGCAAAATCGTACATCATGTGACCCTGCCTTCCTTGGCAGAAATCCATATTTTGCCCTCATTTTGCACCATATAGCCGCTTGAGATTAGCCCTTTGATCGCCGCTGTGTAGGCTCCAGATGGGTTGGCGGAGGTCATTTTGCCCCTAGCAAACTCCCTCAAACTCTCTTCGTCAATGCACCAGAATTTGCCGCTTTCTGGCCAGCCTGGACCAGTTGGATTTGAGCCACCGATGCCCTCGCCGCGCAATTGTTTGAAGGCTGACACGACAACTTTCTGGTTTGCGCCGCTTGGTCGCTTCTGCTGCATGTCGGCTACATCGTCGGGGTCTGCCTGCTCAATGGTACAGGTTGTGACCGCATCTCCATCCTCATCTTTGCCCAGCTCATGTACCTTGAGTGTGAACACAAATGGATCTTGCGGCTCCAGATCACGCTGTTTGGTCGCGGTGGCTGTGCGCAGCTTGCCGTCTACCTCCAGCTCAATCTCAGAATCCGCCCCGGCTTTTAAACTCGAATGCCCCCGCGCACCACGGGCTGCGTCCTTTCCAGAGTGATGCACGATCATAATATGTGCGCCCGTTACATCACGCAGCGCGTCGACGTTGGCAATAAAGGATGTCATATCTGTCGGCCCGTTCTCGTCGCCGCCAGCCATTGCGCGGGATAGCGTGTCGATCACGATCATTGCCAGCGGCTCGCCCGTATCGACCTCGATCTGCTTGCACAGTTCAATCAGGCCAGCCAAGTCGGCCTCTGGACGCAGCAGATCAACGGGCGACGGCCTGACAGCTAGCGGAGCGTCAAAGATGCCGTACTGTTTGCGCAGTGCCACACAGCGCGATTGGAATGCGTTGCCGCCCTCGGTGGCCAGATATAGCACTGGCCCACCTTTAACCTTGCTGCCCTGCCAGTCCACGCTGGCTGAGACGCAAAGCGCCATGTCAAGACAGAAGAACGACTTGCCGACGTTTGATGGCCCATAGACCACTGACATCTGGCCTCGACCCAGCCATCCCTTAATGAGGTAGGATGATGTCAGCACTGGTTCGGCGTCCTTAAGCCAGAAGATCGGCTTTTGCTCTGCGTTCGGTATTATGATTGTAGCTTTAGGCTGCACTGGCTGCGGCTCTGGATCTGGAATGGTATCAAAGTCAGCGTATGGGTCCGACGCCGCCTTTACGATCTCTTCGCGCTGCTTTGCTGGCGTTGGGCGGATTTCCTTGCCGTATTCGCGCACCGCGTCTGACATTCTCCCGCCGTGTTCAAAGTGCGCCCAGATGTCGAAAGCGTCGCCGTAACAGAACTCGCCGGTGGCCTGACCGATACCGGATGCTCTGTCAGAGCCGGATAGGCTGACCCAGTGCGTTCCAAAGTCCTTGGTGGCAAACGATCCGCTTGACTGCATTGGACTGCGATAGCTGTCTGATCTGCCTTTGCGCTCGTATCCGTATTTTAGCATGATGTCTGCTATGGTGTGACGTTGGTTAAATACGTCAATTGGGTCATCATCGTCATACTTGCCGCGATTATTTTCACGCTCCTGTGCGCGAAGTGACCTCTCGGCGGCGGCAAGTTCTGCTGCTATGGCTTCATTCTTACGTCTGAACTTTAGGTTTGCCCAGATTTTACTTTCTTCTGGAATAAGCATCCCGCCGCCGCGATGGAGAACCCCGTGGTAAAAGCTCGGCGCACCCTGCGAATCCCTGCGAGCTGGCGGTACGTTTGGCAGGTAGATCGGTTGACCAGTGCGGGAGAGCGCAGCATCGCAGGTGATGCCCTCCTGCTGCATTAGGTCAAGCAAAGCGAGCTGCGCGTCGGCGTAATCTTCACCATGTATTGGCAGGGCCAGCGGAATTAGCACGCGCCACTTGCGATTGTCTTCGCTGGCCCCAGACGAGGAATAGAACAGTGCGGACGCATCACCTGTAACTGTGGCAACAGCTGTGCGCAGCTCTGTCAGCGATGGATCACCTTCGTCAACATCTAGGGACAGCAGCCAGTATTCTCCATGCTCGCGCTGGGTCGCGTGGTTCCGACCATCGTAGTCACGATAGGTTGATGCAATGATAAATGAGGCGTCGGCTTTTTCTTTCGCCTGCGGCTTGTTCACCATCTTGGCTATTTCATTCAGGGTGATGCCGTCATATTCTAAGTATTTGTCGCCAATTTTTGTATCGTGCGCACCATGCGCTAACAGGAGCTGCTTCTTGCCAACTTCGCTTGTTTTTGTTAGTCTGTTCATGTTCGGACCCTTTCACCAATCACGGTCTGTTTTCTCCCATGGAACCCCGGCAGCGTCCCAACTGCCGGGGTTTTCTTATGCTTAAAACGGGATTTCGTCGTCTAAAGCGGCGGCCATATCAGCCGCAGGTGACGCAGTTGGAGCTGCTGCTGGGCCAAAGTCATCCAACGATGCGTCAATACCGCCGGACATCGTTGTTGGCACTTCATCGAAATCATCAAGACCACCGCCGCCATAGACTGCGTGAGTAACTTGAACAGTGTCGATCAGTAGTGAGATGCCGTTCTCCGGCGGGTTCGTTTGCGGGTTTTGAGACGGATATGCAGTCACCTTTATATTGCCTTTGGAGCCTGTCCAGAAGGATACATCAGCCAGAGGTTTCTTCATGCCGTCAATTACGCGAGGCTTTTCGTTTAAAACGCCCTGTGCGTTCACGCCGTTTCGCTTGGCTTTGAACTCATAATTGCCGTTTTCCAGCTTCTTCATTCCGAATACTTTCGAAAACGGGCCTTTAGTATCACAGGTTTCGTAATGGGCTTTCAGTTCCGCGTGTAGCTTTGCGGCGTCATCCTTGTTCATCTCCCAACCTATAGAATATGCGGCTCCGGATGCTGTTGGCGCGGCTTCCTCGCTGCGCTTTTCCGATGAATTATAACGATAGGTTGCGTTCAGGCGAGGGTATTTAAATTCCACATTGCGCACCATCACGCTTTTGAAGTCAGTTTTAGCCATAGTGTTTTCTCCTAGTTAAAGTCGGCTTGTAGCCATCGTGGCAGATCAATCACATTAGTTTGATCTGACCAACCAGTGTCCCACTTTTGGGCCTCGTTGGCTTTTGCAATCTTGTCTAAGGTCAGGTGCATTTGCTGCGTCCCCCAGTCAAGATATTCGGGTGATAGAGTGTTCGTTGATACAGCAAACGGCGCTGTCTTTTCAACATTCACGAAGACGAATTGCTTGGCTTCATAGCCTGCCAGCGATAAAACATGCAAATAGAACGCAGCCTGGATGGCGTAGTTGTAGGTCTGCATGTCTTTCGCCACACCGCGAGGGCTGGCGTCCTGACACGTTTTGAGGTCATAGATGACACCTTTTGCGTCCCAATAGCTATCGGGGCGCGCTTTAAGCTGCAAACCGCTGTCTGGGTCTGGAGCGAAAAAGCTCGCCTCATTGACTGTTGTGTCGCCTGCCATTCGCTGACCTGCTGGATGGAACAGCACACTGTCTGCCATCTCACGAGCCAGATCATAGTCACCACAGGTTAGCAGGGTTTTACCTTCTGCCTGCGCTTGTTCGTGCAGTTCTGACCATGCTTTGCCTCGGCGGGTTTCTGGCCCCCGGATCATTCCAGCGCCATCTTCTAGCACCATTGAGTGGGTGCAAGTGCCAAGGTCGAATGCCACGCTGGATTTGTAGACCTTGGCCTTCCAGTGTGCCAGCGACTTGCTATGCACCATTTTAACGTCAGATGAGCTAATCGCGTCAGTGGCGTGATATTGCCAGTTGGATAGTTTGTTAGCGGGGATCATGCTTCTAATCTTTCCGCTATTTCTTCTCGGGCATGGTTTGCAATCATTCCAGCAACTGTAGTCAAGCCAATAAACAGATCAATTTGATCGATCTCCACTTGTTGTCTTGCAAAGCGTACATCTGGAATTTGTATTTCCTCAAAATCCAAGATTTCTTTACTGTTTGTCAATAAATCGTTTTGACCTTGCGCTGCGATTAATCCAGTTAAAGCGGCGCAATATATCTGCATGTACTCTTCGTCATTCATCCTAGTTTCTCCCTTGCAATATAGCAGAAGGTCTCGAAATCGACCTCAACTGTGTAATCGTGATCGCAATCGGTTAACGCAGCCAGAGGGATCACGCATCTCATTGGCTTGCGGTCGTATTTGTAAATCAGGCACGGCATCTTTTGCTCACGCTCTGCGGCGGTTTTAACTTGCTCCCACCAGCCTATAGAGCCGCCGATAGGTCCGTCTTTGTAGCGTTTAAGCTCCAGAGTAAACGGAAACGCCGGATCATCTGGCGTCAAGTCACCGTGATCAGCTTCCTGATACTGAATTAGATTGCGCTTAAAGCCTATTCCGAGTTCATCGCGCAAGGCGTTGGCTGTCTCGCGTTCAAACGATGCGCCCTTGTTGCGCCCGTTAACCATTAATCAACTCGCGGCTGCGTTACTTCAACGCCAGCATCAGCGGCCTTTGATACGGCGGAACTCCGCACAAATGCTGTGAATGACAACCCAGATCGTCGTGCCGCCTCTGCGATGGCTTCCTTCTGGGCCTGGGTAAAACCTATCAGTTGCTTGTGATCCATTGGACCCTCCTATACTTGCCCCCTACCCTTAATATTAAATAAATATCATTGCAAGCACAAAATATGTGTTGCCAATATTGTTATGATATGTGATGAAGAGTTACAGAATGTTAAAACAAGGAAGATACAATGCACACCAAATCAATCATTATAACGAATGTCCACTTCAACGGCTTCTGTTTTGCGTATGACATAGAAAGCGCAGAGGGCGTTTTTATTCCCGCTGGCGTTGTTGACGATCATGATGTGAAGGCTGGCGACAGCATCAACGCCGTCCTCATCCCGAACTATTCCGACAAGGCCAGCTCCACACCTTGGATGGCGATTAAGATCGAAAACGGCGTTAAAGTCCCGCAGCCAGAAACCACTGGTGAGGTTATTGAGCTGCCAGAGCCAGAGCCAATATCACCGCAAAAGCTAGACAAGGCTGTCTTTGCTTACATTAGTGAGACGAAATATTGCACGACCTCTGAGATTGCCGACTATCTTAACATTGACAGCAAAACAGCAGGCAATTCAGCCCAGCGCAATTTCAGTGCTGGGCGCATTGCCAAGGCCGCTGTATATAATCGCGTCGGCCTGACCAAGCCTAATTTTATCTTGTGGGCCATGAACGCCTCCGATTTCGTGGAGACTTGATATGAGCAAGCTAATTGATTGCCCTGAGTGCGATGGCGATGGCCAAGTTGAGCGCGAGGTCTGGGTGCGTCAGAGTGCGACCTGGCACGGCGACTTTGAGTCGGAAGTGCAAGATTGCGACAACTGCAATGGAAAAGGCCAGATCGAGCCGCTGGAGGAAGACGAATGAAGATAGCAGTCTGGTTCTCGTGCGGCGCGGCCAGTGCGGCGGCGCTCAAGCTCACTGTTGATAAATACGGCGCTGACAGCGTGTACGCCGTCAATAATCCTGTGATTGAGGAGCATCATGACAATATGCGTTTTGCTGAAGATGTTGCAAATTGGGTTGGCATTGACATCCAATACGCAGTCAACTCCAAATATCCCTTGGCTTCTGTGGTTGACGTTTTTGACCGCCGTAAGGGTATGGCGTTCCCTCACGGTGCGCCGTGTACAGTTGAGCTAAAGAAACGCGCCCGCCAAGAATGGGAAGAGAGCAACCCCGTTGATTGGCATGTGCTTGGTTTTACCGTTGATGAGCGCAACAGGCATGATCGTTTCGTTATGACTGAGCGCGACAATGTATTGCCTATCTTGATCGACGCCAACATGACCAAGAACGACTGTGCGGATATGATCCGCTCCGCTGGCATAAAGTTGCCTGAGATTTATAATCGAGGCTTTCCAAACGCCAACTGCATTGGCTGCGTAAAAGCAACCAGCCCGACATATTGGAATTTGGTGCGCCGCGAATTTCCAGAAGTGTTTGACCAGCGTGCGGAGCAATCGCGCAGGCTTGGCGCAAGGCTAGTGCGCGTTAAGAATGAGCGCATCTTTCTTGACGAACTTGACCCGAAGGCAAAGGGACGCCCACTTAAAACTATGCCCGATTGCGGCTTATTTTGCGAGGAAGACGAATGAAGCAGGAAGCTGAAACCTTGACCGATCAGGTTATCAGGTGCGCAGAGATGGATATGTCACAGAGCGAAATTGCCGAATTGCTGCGCGTAACCCCGTCCACCGTTGGTCGGATCACAAGTAAACTTAATATAACCCTCAAGCGAAAAAGGCGCGAATATGGACCTAATAATGCAATATATAAAACGGCTAGAAAGAGTAAACTCAATTCTTCTGTCGGAACCGAAGACAGCGATGCGACCAGCGTTGCAGCAGAGGCTGCAAGAGCAAGGCGCTCTGCTAGAGAAGCTAAAGTCCGCGATCAGCGATCTTCCGAAGCCCGACTGAAATCTATGCTAGAGGGCGTCACAGACAAGCATGAGCGGTTTGAGATCACTTATGGCCACTGTTTGCTTGAGTTTGAGAAGTTGCAGCATAAACTCGGCAATCGTGATCCTCTGCCATCGCGTGAGGCTCGCAAGTCAACGATGCACCCAAGTGCGATTGAGCTGGCCGAGAAGCGCCGCCAGCACGGCATAGAACAGGGTGAGCGTCTTTTCCGAATGTTGCGCTATGACCAACGCATATCGGCCTCTGAGGGAGCTGGTATGCTCGGTGAGAGCATTGCTCGCACCTCAAGTTATCTCAACAACATGGCCGACGCTGGGAAGCTGTACCGTGTGCGCGATTTCATCAAGGTGCCTGGGTACACAAAGCCGCAGTGGCGGTGGATCTTCAGCAAGCAGCCAATCAAACCGCTGTCGAATAAGTTTGAGGATGAAGCATGAAATATGGCTCCGTTTGCTCTGGCGTTGAAGCGGCCACAGCCGCGTGGCATCCTCTTGGCTGGACACCGCAATGGTTCAGCGAAATAGAAAAGTTCCCAAGCGCCGTGCTGGCGCATCGTTATCCAAATGTCCCTAACTTGGGCGACATGACGCAATTTAAGGAGTGGCCCATTGACAGATCAATTGACCTTCTGGTCGGAGGAACCCCCTGCCAAAGTTTCTCAGTCGCAGGACTTCGCAAGGGACTTGATGACCCAAGGGGAAATCTCATGCTCACCTATCTTGCCATTGCTGCACAGTATCAGCCCAAGTGGTTGGTTTGGGAGAACGTCCCCGGCGTCTTGTCTAGCCAACGAGGGCGGGATTTTGGAACCTTTCTCGGGGCGCTGGGCCAGCTCGGGTATGGGTTCGCCTACCGAGTGCTTGACGCTCAATACTTCGGAGTGGCACAGCGCCGCCGCCGTGTGTTCGTTGTCGGATACCTTGGAGACTGGCGACGTGCCGCAGCGGTTCTTTTTGAGCGCGAAAGCATGTCAGGGCATACTGCGCCGAGCAGAGAAGCGGGGCAAGAAGCTGCCCCCACAGTTACACAAGGCGCTCCATTCAGTCGCACAGGCAACGAGCGAGTAGAAGCGGAGGCTGTTGTGGCTCAGTGCCTCACAACTCGCACGGGAAGCGCATACGATCCGACAACAGAAACATTGCCAATAGCCTTCGGCGCACAGAATAGCGCCAACCAAGGCGACAGCGTGTCAACGGAAGTCACGCCAACTCTGGATAAGAGCAAAACGCCAGCGGTCATGAATGACCTGCAAGTGCGACGCTTAACCCCAACAGAATGCGAGCGCCTGCAAGGCTTCCCAGACAACTTCACGCAAATACCGTGGCGCAACAAAGCCGCAGAAGATTGCCCAGATGGCCCCCGATACAAGGCGATGGGCAACTCAATGGCCGTGCCAGTCATGCGGTGGATCGGTGAGAGAATAGAAATGGTGGAGAGTTTAGATGGATGATAAAGAAATCGAGCGCATGATAAACGCAGCCGGTCTGATTGGAGCCATCTTTGGCTTCGTCGCGGGCGCTGGCTTAATGGCGCTAGTGGGTATTATATTCTAGTAATCGTGTGGGTGGCCAATTAATGCTGGCACATTTGGTAACGCAAAACCAATAAACGGTTAAGGTTGAGCCACCCACTCAGACTTTGTAATCAAACCCACGCCGACCCGCAAGGCACTATTTAAAGGCGATGTTATACTTGACAAACCAAATCCACATATTATCGAAGGCGACGATCATTGGTGCGGTGCCTCAATCTTTTCATCGAATGCAGCGATTTCACCCAATGGGTCAACTGGCCATGTAATATTCAAATCTCTAATGCGATTTACCGCACTACGCAAACCTTCTCGCTTGATTGGTGCAAAATCTGTTATTGTAAAATCGCTAATTTCCCATTCACCCAAGCTTGTTCTGGTCCACACGCCGCGACCACTTACTTTAACGTCCTCAAATAGAAAGTCACGAAGGGACTTGGCAATATCCATTGTTGTCGTGCAATAGACCACCCCATAACTATCTGTAGATATTCTGGCCTTGGCATCGCTTTTCGCACCAGAAATTTGATAGAGTTTGCCTACAAATTCGGCAGAATCCCTAATCCTTAGATCAGTGGCGTATTCATCACGCTTGTATAGGGCAGATAGTGCGGACATTGTGGAACCTCGTTTCTATGAGTTACAGATACAAAATACCGCTTGGTTTTTCAAGTATAACATCACCTATTTAAAGCTGTCCAAAGTTTTTTGCATCGACTGGCTTTCGTTTAGAAATTCTGCCTCTGGTACATATGTTGTCGCCTTGATAACTTCGTCTCCACGGCGAAAGATGACAGCGTCCAGATCCACAGCGACAAAGGCGTAAACGTCTGACCGCTGCCCGCTCTTTTTAACTGTGTGGAATTTGTACTTTCGGCCCAATCCATGCGTTTTGCTGGCGCTTTTTACCTGCAAGGTAAGCACACCCGCAACGGTCTGTATATACGCATCGTGGTCTCTGATCTGACATAGAGTGCATAGATAACCAGCTAGAGAAAGCCGAGCGAGTGCCATATGCTCGCCCGCTCTCCCGACCGCTGCGCTGGCCTTCTGATCTTGGACCTGCACTTAGCTAACTTGGCTAGACTAGGCCATTAGCCAAGTGTGGATTTTCTTGCTCTGGTTGCTTCGATCACCCAGACCGTGATAACCGCCATTTACGCGGCGGGTTATGCGCTTGATGGCGTCATCCGTCACACCCTCATCGGCAATTTTAAACAAGTCATTCTTGTCAAAAAACCACAAAGCAGTCTCAAAGGCGTAATCGTCTGCCACCAAGTCTGGGTCTGTCATAACTTCCGGCACACCCATATCGGACGCAAACGAGCGATAATTATTCCGCCCGGTGAGCTGTAGAAATCCTCGACCTATAAATAGGCTGGCTTGCGCCTCATTCTCGTTGCCCATGCGGCCAGCGTAAACCTTCCCAGCAAGCCCAGTTGGGTTTCTGGCGTAAGGCTCTGCATCTTCAACAGTTGGGAAGCGCGATGGCCATACAGCTTGTATGCGCTCTGGTGAGATATAGTACAGGCTTTCACGGGTGCGCTTGAAGCCACCACTTTCATGTGACGCCTGCCCCATCAAGTGTGCGCCGCGCGCTGGGGATAGGTTGAAATACTTTGCGATTGCCCGCGCCGTATTCGGGCCAAACTCGCCATCGGCTGTTGCGCCGATTTTAGCTTGGAGGGTAGCCATTGCTTTGCTCATTTCGTCAGTCCCTGTTTTTTTTCGTAACTTCTGAGTCCGCCCAGGCCGAGCATCCCCATCATCACGGTCATTAAGCTGCCCATGTCAAACGTAGGCAACTCCGGTATGGCGACACCAGCTACGGTGACGCCGAAAACTATAAATGGTTGCAGCACAAAGTGATATGCAAACGCAGTGCCACAAACCCAACCAATGAACGGACGCCAGCCGCCCTTGAATACAGACCCACTGGCCGCTTCAGCCTTGTTGACCTCAATCTGAGAAAGCATGGCTTGCTGCGCGTGCTTGTCGGCCATCGTAGTCAACTCATGCGCCAAGCGTGCGGCCTGGTCTTTGTCTTGGATGAACTTGCCCGCCAGCTCAGTGGCTGGCGCAATCAGCGCACTCAGAATGCTCATTTGTCATACCTTTCCTCATGCACGATCTTGGTTGGCGTCACAGTGGTCTTTGACTCTTTCCCCATCCAGATGGAGAAGGCCGCTGTGAAGGTTCCAGTGACAACCGAGATCAGCCCCGCCTGACTTACTGACAAATCGGGTTGACCCATTGCCCACTCTAAGCAGCGTATGTACATGACCGTCGTGACGAACATCATCAAGCGCGGCAGTATTTTCCAATTATCTAAGACTGTGTGTGCCATGTATTTTCCCTGTCAGTTTGCGAAAGCATCGTTGAGCAAGATAATCTCCAGTTTCTGGACTTGCAAAGTCAACTCATGCGTCGTTGAAATGTTCCAGCCAAGCAAAGCCAGAAGCGCAGCGAACAAAGCACCCATTATTGCCTTTCCGTCCATCACCATTTCCCCTGTTGCTTGCCAATCAAGTACAGCACCGCTGCCAACCCGGCGATACCCGCCATCACGATGATGCCGCCGACCACCCACATTATCAAAGCCTCTTTGATTTCGGCCTTACGATACGCAGTCTTCTTGCGCTGCGCTCTGATCTTGCGGAGTGTGTCTTTGTATTCTTCCAGACCTTGAGGACCATGCTGATACATGATGATTGTTTCGATCTCTTTCTTCATCGCCTGCAAGCGTTTTTGCGCAGAGAATGCGTCGATTGCAGCCTGTTCTGCGGAGCCAGTCAGAGACGCAAACACACCCGGATTCTTCGCCTTCTCAGCTGCGTAATTTACGTCAGAAACAGCCCCGGCGAACTTGCTCAATGCGCCTGACGCATCGCGGCCAGCGGCGATCAGCGACTTGGCATTGTTTACTGCGCTGGCGGCAACTGCAATAGCGGAAATCGGGTCAATCATGCTTCTGCGAACCTCAATGGGCAGACGTAGTGCGGTGGCACGCTGTACTTGCGGTCATACCATTGACCTTTACTAATCTTCGCTTGGCCGCACTCATAGTAGCAAGATTTAACCAAAACATTGCCTACGCCCTGCACCCATGCGTGACCAAAGCTCACGAAGACCAGAGCGCAGAGCATCACTTTCTCTCAATCAGGCGGTCAATCTTGGCGTCTAGGCCATCCAGCCGCGTCATGACCCTATTCATCTGTTCGGCGCTATCGGCCTTCGTGATGTATTCCTCGCGCGTGCGGTTAATCAAGATCTGCAAGCGCGTAATCTCACCCGTCCACGACTTGACCCAAAAGCCAATACCCGTGATGACGATTGATAGTAATGCGCTCCACATTGCATCCATTTCCATTCTAGTAACCGCCTTCAAGATATGTCGTCTATAATTTCAACACCGATGTAGTTTGAGTTTGGAAACGTCTCAACATTGCCGTCAGAGTAAGTCACCTCAAATTCGGCCTGGTAAGAGCCTACATCTGCGGTATCACCATCGGCCCAATCGTACTGAACTATTCCGCCAGCCTCACTTATAACTGACGCGACCTCATCAATGGCCACTGTAGAACTCCCCATTGGCCTCATGTAGAAGCGAACAGTTGTCCCGATCAGGTCAACTGCATTCCCACTGCCATTCAGCAACTCTGCTCGCAATGAAGGCGTGGTGTCGTTTTCTTTGATCTTAAAGGTCATGTTAAGCAGCCTCGTTTTTACTTGCAGTGACTATAACACTATTTGCGTTAGCTTGCGACAGCACCGCTTTGGTATTTTTGTTGGCATATTCAAAACGTCTGCCTCGCAGAGCGTTAAGATCAACATCTTGCCCATCCAACGTAAACACGCCAACGCCATCAATCCTGAAGAACTGACCGATACCGATATTCTGGCCAGCCAGCGCAAACGTGCCAGTTGCAGCAGGCAGCGTCAGCACTGGTATTAACTGCGCTTCACCCGCTGTCAGAGCAAAGTTGCCAGTTTCGGCAACAACAACCTCAGACTCGATGAAGCCAGCGCCTTGCCCCTGCAGCCCAAAACTACCAACCTCGGGGTAAATGTGGAAGCGAGCCTTGAGCGCAACGGTCTCTGTGTTGAGGCTAAATATGCCGGCCTCTGCTACAAAGTTGTCGCTGACATCAAAATTGATGTCTTGGCCTGTGACAGCAAATACGCCAGCATCTGCATTTAGCGTCTCGCCAACATTTAGAACCGAGTCCTGCCCTGTCAGCGTAAAGTAACCAGTGTCGGCCTTAACGCTTGTCGCAGTATCAGTGTTGGTAAAGGTAAGCGTGAACCCGCCAGCATCAACGGCGAAGGCATAGTTCCTTGCCAGCACATTCTGCTGGCCGGTGAGAGCAAATATTCCAGGGTCAACATCCAGAATGACAACTGGCAAAAGGTTGGCGTCCTGACCAGTTGCGGTGAACGATCCGTTGTCAGAGACTATGCTTGTGTTTGTATTCGCAGCCTGACCCGACAGCGCAAGCGCACCAGAGCCAGCAAGCATTGTGACGCCAAATACGCTAACTTGACCTGCGATAGAAAAGCTCGCACTTTCAGCAGCCATAGGGAAGTTGACGCCAATGTCCTGCCCGTCCAGCGCAAATTGGCCAATGCCAGCAACCTTGCGTGTATGATCGGTGATGTTTTGGCGGGAAACAATGTATGTACCCTGTTGCGCAATTAACTTGGCGTCGAAGCGGAAGCCAGCATCCCGACTAGTGGTTGTAAACGACCCAGCATCCGCATCAATGTTAAGCTGTGCCGTGACTATGGCGTCTTGTACGTTAAGGTTGAATCCACCATCATCAACAATAAAGTTGTCACGGATAGTTAGCGCAATGTCCTGACCAACAAGGCTGAACGACCCACTGTCTACGGAAAGGTTATACTGCCTTACACCACTGTCTGCTAATGGCGTGGCTGCTAATGGTGTAAAGCCAAGCATATGTTAAGCCCCCTTGCTTTTCTTATTCGCAGCTATGGTCAGCATCAGTCAGGCAAACAACCGTGTTTGTATTTGTATTGGCGGTAGTGTTCGTGCTGGTCACGACCTCTGGGTTAACAACTTCTGGGTTAACAATAGTAACTTCGGCAATCGTAGCCATAGTTGAGTTTGTATCTACCGCAACTGCTGTGGTGTTATTGCTGTTTACTATTGCAACGTCTTTGTTGTTGTTAGATTGAGTCCTAGCAACCAAACCATTTACAGCAATTCCAGCAGATTGAACGGTAGCAGGGACAAGGACTTGCGCCCATGCCAAAGCATTATCACCGCTACTACGAGGTGCCGCATGAGATTTATTTCCTTGGCTTTGCAGCATCATAGCAGCAGCTACAGCACCGGTTTCCCCCTGGCTTGCAATTTCTCTTATAGCATACATTCGAGCTTTTTCACTTTCAGCTACAGCTAGTTGGTAGTCTTTGTTCATAGCCACATCGTTTTTGGTTGAACATGCAGCTAATGCTAGGGTAGATATTAGAATTAAGTATTTCATCGTACGATCCTCACTTTAAAGTTACTTTTCAAGGCTTTTAATGGTGTAACTATAGTAATACTTGCCATCCTCTGGATCTAATTCAAAACCTGTTTTATATAACTTTTGACCCTCTGGAACTTCTGGTAACGGTTTTGAATGTACAATGTGTCTCTGTCCGTCAACCATAGCAGCATTAGCCACGGCAAGAGGGTCGCCAGTAGCGACTTCTATGCAAAATTGGTTATCAGGTGTATTAGCTTCTAGTTGGAACTCATCCCAGCCAGAAACAACCCCAAGGCACATTCCGCTGTCTACACAAAATATTTGGTATTTTTTACGGTTCATTATATGTTGTCCTCTTCAATGATTTCTAAATGATAATTACACGACCCGTTCCCTTCCTCGTAAAGTCTAAGGTCTTCACCTGCTGAAAGGGTTAGAAACTCTGCGTAAAGCCCAGGATTGAGTGTATTAAAAACAGAACCATCCTGCATCTCCGTAACGTAATAACCTTGATTTACGTTGGTGCTGGTGCCGGATGCTTGCCAAGCAAATTTACCATTAGATACTGTAACTGCTCTAATGGACTCATTATACAACCAATTGTCTGTAGAGTTATTGTCGTTAATAGTAAACCTAAAATCTATAAAGTGCGCGCTAATTCTAATTCTAGCAACCCTGCCCGTAGGGCATGTGTATATAACCCCCGGACTGGCAGTACTGTACCCTCTTATAGTATGTATTTTTTGGACTGTCATGATTTTATCCCCTTAAAAAGCTGAGAATGCAGGTCCATTACCGCCACCGGAGGCAGCATCCGCCCACTCGCCAGCCGTTGCACCTGCGTTAACTGTTAGAACCTGACCTGCCGTGCCTAGTGACGCAGGAATGTTTGTTGCAATGTCACGACCATCCACCGTGCCTGTGACGGCTATGTTGCCTGTTACGTTGATGCCTGTGCTGGTGGTTCTCATTTTTTCAGCACCATTATGCTTCAACATAATTGGAATGTCTGAGCTTGTAGTTAGGTAAAGTGATGTACCGTTTGCTATTAAACGCCCATCATAATCATCACTAAATGGCGACTTTAGATCAATAAATGCACCAGATGGGCCACCAATCTCAATACGCCCATAACCAGAAGTAGACTCAATTATTACTTCATCATCGGCAGTGATCTTACCTGTTACGTCGATGCCTGTGCTGGTGGTTTCAATCTTTTTGCTGTTATCATAAAATAAACTAGCAGCCCCATTAGAAACAAACGCTGCCATGAACTCCGAACCGCCATTACCTAATAATGAAATTCCGTTCCCATTTGTTTGAATATTTAAGTCGCCAGTTCCTTGCTCAGAAATTACTGATACACTGCCCTCATGGTAAATCTGCAAATCAGACCCAGCACCGAAAATAGCTTTGTCGTTGTCGCCGAAGGTTACATCACCAGTAACGGCACCGCCAGATTTAGGTAAAGCAGCGTTTGCTGTAGTTGTGGTAGTAGTTAAATCTGCATCATTAGCCAGAGGAACCCACGCACCGCTATGTGCAAAGTAACCTTTACCTGTGCCATGAACGTGGGCAAACATACCATGATAAGTTGATGCACTAGGCAGATCACCTGTTGTTGAATAGACGTTAGCAAATAAAACCTTGTTTCCATTACCATCTATGTCACCACTCATAGTGCCACCGGCTTTTGGTAAAGCAGCATCAGCAGTCGTACCCTGTGCAGCCGTAGCATAGTCAGCACTGTCAAACGCTTTGACTTGAGCAAGGTTGGTAACTTCGCTATCCATAAGTGCGCCAGCGGCAGTCACGTTAGCTGTGTCAGTTACGTCAGCACTAGCTTCAATACCGTCTAGCTTGGTCTTGTCGCCATCAACAAAAGCACCCTCAGATGGAGGTTGCTGAATGTCACCACTGCCGACACCAATGAAAACAGTAGCAGTGCCAGAAAGATTAATAGCAGAGCCAGCGTTAGAGCTTTCACTTACAGTCCTTGACAGAGTTGTACCTGACGCCGTGTAGACGCCAGCGCCAATCTCCCAGTTACTGCCGTCTTCGATAACGTAGCGAACTGTGTCACCATTGGAGACGCCCGCAGCGGAAAATGTTTGATAGCCATCAACAGCAGTACCGAGAGTTACCGTCCCAGTGCCTGTTGTCGATGTCTCAACTTTAACTCGATTTGCGAGCGTCACCATATTGAGTCACCTTATGCGATTTGCAGAACACCATTCGCGGCGGAGAAGTCCACCGTAAGACTGTCGCCATCGTTCAAAGTCAATGATGAACCGTAGTCGTAGTAACCGATCAGGGCGTCAGCAGGTGTAGCCACTGTGTCGTTGTAGATGTAGACATAGCGGAATGGGCCTGTTGAGCCACCTGAAGATGTCAGCGTGATGTCAGCCAAAACCAACTTGTATGTACCACCAGTTTGCGTGGACGAAGATGTGGTCACATTGCGTGAAGACAGGTTGGTGTAAGTGATCTGAGTCACGTTAGCCAAGACACCATTGCCATCAGTGGCAGGGTTGCTTGACTCTGAAGCTGGTGCAGTGTTGGACAGAGCTACAACGATCTGGTCGCTTTCTAAGTCCATGTTGTGAACGGCGTTTGCAACGAAATCGTTCACCTTATTAAAAGTTGCCATGATCGGCCTCCGAAGGTTATGTTAGCATATGCCTCTGCAATTTAACACAAAGGCTCTCAGTAGTAAATCAGGAAGGCTGTATTGGCCAAACTGGGTTTGCGGGGTCATCTGTGTTCGCTGGTAAGTCGCGTAACTGCTGACGGTAGGTGGCCCACTCCTGCTTCTTAACGCCTGACAGTGGGCTGTCATTGAACTGCGTCCAGTCGGATTCGGCCAATGCTTTATTCCTGTCCTCACGCAAAAGGTCATACGCAGAAGGCTCATCAACCTCTATGGTCACATCAGGTAATTGCTCTACAGACGAAATTAACACCCCATCAGCCCATGCCTGGCCAATGAAGTCGTTATTAGCTTCACCCTCAAAGACGTTTAGAATGTTATCATCTGCGTCTTTAATGGCCCAGCTTCTTTCAATAGTAACCATTACAGTTTGCTCCAATATAATGCGCCGGGTCCACCAACTCCAGCGACCCTGCCACTATCACATCTAGCACCACCGCCACCGCCACCTATGCCGCCGTCCCCTGCTTCACCGCTGCCTGAAGAACGCACAGAGCCTCCGCCAGAAAATAGGCCACCATCTCCCGCATATACAGTTGCTTGTGGATCAGCATTTCCTGCACCAACGCCGCCAATAAAACCAAAGGTTCTATTTAGGCCCATAATTAATCTGGTGTCAGAAGTTGAGGGAAATTGCCCGTAAGGAGTTCCACCCGGAGCACCCCCTAATGCGCCTGTTGTATTCGCTCCGCCATCGCCAAAAAAGTTAACGGCAGCCCCTGCACATGCTTGACCAAGACTAACTGTTGCACTCCCACCAGTTCTTCCAATGCTGGATAGCAAAGTTACAACACCTGTGTTGAAAGATGTAGTTCCGCCAGATGCTGTCCCACTTGAGCTGCTGTAGCTTGGCGCTCCAGCTCCACCATTCGCCGTTGCGATAATACTGCCACCATAGCTGAATGTTGATGCTGTCCCTGCATTAGCAGTTCCACCAGACCATATTCCGCCATTCCCCCTTGCGAAGTATAACGAAGTTGATCCATTCCAGTCAAAAGCAAAGATGCAGCAGCCACCACCTCCACCGCCGCCCGCAGTCTCACTGGTTTCATCTGTGTCGCTTCTAGTCCCAGCACCTCCGCCGCCAACCATAACAAACACATACAGACCAGCGCCATCTAGGTAGCTATTTATAGTTGATGAGCTACTAACGTGTCCGAATGGCCCACCCACCAATGCGCCAGTATGGGAGTCATTAGTAAAAGAAATCTCACCTCTTACCGTAATATCGCCACGGAAAAGACCTGAGTTTACCTCAATGTCACCCGTGTCACGCTCCAGCTTCCAACCAGAAGTGTTAGCAGCGTAATTATCTGACTCAAGATCATCTGTTACCTGAAATGCGCCACTAGGTGTAGCAAAAGTAATTGTAGAGTTGTTTTGAGCGTCAAACTCCACCTTATACTTGGATGACCATTCCTTGATTACAAGGCTGCTAATCTCTACACTTGGTTGGCTTTCAGACCATCCCGAAGAAAGCCCACCTAAGACAAGAGTGCTTTCATTAAAGCTACTCGCGCTTGGAGTAGATGGCTGTGATTGCTGTAGCGTTTGGTAGTACACAACACCAGTATAAATCCGAGTATCAGAAGAAACTACAGCAGCGTCAGTAATGACTGCCCCCGAGGCTACGGATGTGCTTTCGTTGCCACTGTAGTCTACAGCTTTGACCCAGTAATAATAAGTTGTATTTGCAGCCAAGCCACCATCAACGAACTTATCAGAGCCTGAGAACGCAACAGGGGATGCAGGTTGGCTGTTAGATGTGTTTCTATATACGTTGTAACCTTTGAGGTCGTATAAGACTGATGCGTCACTGTCAGTTGTCGGCGCAGTCCAGTCCAAGGTCACATTCTTAGGGCCACCGACCGCACTCAATGAAGTTACAGGGGATGGTGCAGTTGTGTCTCCACCATGAGTGTAAGGTAATGCTGAGGCATAAGAACCCGTTAATCCACTTGAAGTTATAGCTCTGACGCGAACATTGTACTGCGTCCCAGTTTCGAGTGGGCTAATTATAACGGAATTGTCTTCCCCACCGATTTGAGCTGTCTGATAGACGCTTTCATCAACATCCTTCCACTCAATGCCATAATTATTAATGAATGAATTTGTCGCTTTAGTCCAAGACACAAGAGCCTGACCGACAAAGGTGCCATCCTTCTGAATGCCACCTTTATCTGTTACCGTGACATTGGTTACGGTCAAACCTCCTGCTGGGCTAGGCAAGTTAGTATTGTTGTTAATAATGTCGCTTTCTTCAGCGTTCCAATCAAATGCAGCCTCAGATGTCTCTTGCAGAGTCAGGCTAACACGCAGATCGCCAGCGTCCTGGTTAGATGAGAACTTCCAGCCGATCACCTCAAATTCTTTTTCGTCAAAGCCGTAGCGAGGGTTGGTGAATGCGATGATGTCGCCAACTTCCACGTTGAACGCCTCAAGTCCAAAGTCTGCGCTGATGGTCATCTGTTCACGCCCGCGATAGAGCGTCATCTTGGCAATACGCTGCGCTGTCGCCGCGCTGGTCGTAAACGGAAGCGGCAAGTCTAGCAGAAGCTCATCGCCGCCATCTTCTGCTTTAAACACGCTACTTTTGATCGCAGGATAATCAGACGTGATAAAGTCAGCCGAGGAATCGTTGAACGTACCCGTAACACCGTTAAAGCTGTCACGCATTGTTGATCGAGTGCTTAAATTTATTTCACTGCGAAGATCATCAAGAGTTAATGTTTTGACGGGTGAGCTGTACGCGCCAACCTTTAGCTTCCAGTAACCAGAACCCCAGAACAGCGTTCCAGCGCAAGCAGTGGACATCTGACCAAGCACATCACCTATAGCGGAACTGGCCTTGATTATGCCGTTGATGGTGTATCGCTTCTCAGTGCCGCTGCCACTTAGCGTCACATTCTCGTCACTTTCGTTGGCCGCAGCGGAAAAGCTCACATCATCAATCGCGCTATCGTTCAGGCCATAAGTGCTAGTAATGAAATCTCGGATGCAGAGCGCAGCGTTGTTGCTGTATCCCGTAGCGGTCGTGCGAGGGTCGTAAACCTTCTTACCTTTGACCAATGCCGTTACCAACGGGACGCCGCTGGCAAACACATTGCCATCATACTCATAGCGGACGTAGAGGTAAGCAATACCATTGCCGACGAAGTCAGATGTCAGTGCATCTGAACCTGTCAGCTCTGACTCGGCAAGCAAGTCAGCGGGTGCGCTTGTCTGACTGCCATCAAACTTCTGAATGCGGATGCCAGATGGATCATCTCCGCCATCAATTACCCAGTCTGAAGTGGTGACAAAACCGTTGGAATCAAGAGTGACAACCTGATCGTTTATGTAGATGTCCCCGATCTCTTCGACTTCATGCGCAGCTAGGACGATGATCTGGTGCAGATACTTATTCTTATCCCCAGTTGACTCATAAAAGGTAACAGTTCCGCCCTTGCGGACCTGCCCATACACGAAGTCAGCGGAGGCTGTCGCATCTCGCGAGTTGACCAAAGTACCTTGCGATCCAAAAGATGAGAAGTCAGGCTTCGGAGCTAAAGCAGAGATAGCCCAAGATGTTACGGCTGAAATAGCAATAGTGCTGACAGCAGTTGCTAAAATTGCCATACCAGTTGAGAGGCCAACCGTACCCGAGAAGTATGCAAACAGAGTGACCGGATCACGCGGAGCCGCGTCCCAGCGGGAGTGACGCATCACATTATATGGAATATTCTTACTCATGCTTTAATCCACGCCTCATCAATATCGTCTAGCGGTAGGTATAGCACACCAACCTTATCCAAGAAAGCGCCTCTGCTGCCAGTGCATATGCCCATCGCAACGCCTGTCACCCACTTGCGAGCCTTCTTTGTTGTCACCAGCGCACCAAGCGGCGGGATGCCGCTTACACGCTCAAGCCTGCTGTCCACTGCCTTATTGAAATCAGAGTGGCGAAACTCTTTGACCAACTCATCCCTGCGCATTGGCCTGCCGTCAACCATGTATCTGTCCAGCCAGTCATCCGCCCAGCCTTTGCCGTACATGGCCCGAAAGGCGTCATTGGTGAACGTGAGGCAATCGTGTTGGCCCCATGAAAAAGGCTCACCCCTCATCGCCTTCAAATAAGCGTTGAGATGCTCGCGCGGACCCATTACTCAGAACTAACCTCGCGGCCCCAAACAATGTCGCGATCCTGCAATGATGAAACATAGGAGAAGAACGTGTCACCACTGTGTCGTGACTGCTGACTCCCCTCGGTATAACGCCAGTTTGATGCTTTCTCCAAGCGGATCAGCTTGCTCTCAACGGCCAGAGATATGATGCTAGTCTCACCACTATCTTCAATCGTCATGACGTTCATTAAGCCACTGAACACTTCAATCGGCGTCGTGGTGTCGGTCGTGCCAAAGTAAATCTTACACGCACGGTTTTGATAAGGCTCTTGGATCGCCAGAGATACAAGCGAGGCCGGAACGCCAGACAACTGCAAGGTGATGCTCTTGGCCGACAGATCGTTTACCTCGTCAATGCCGGTGATCGACAAAAGATTTCCGCTGCCAAGGTAGGTGTCTCCGCCTATCGTCTTGTCGCCGTATCCGGTCCAAAAGCGCACAGGCGCACTGTCAAAGAGCATCTCAACAGCATAAAACGGGAGAACTTCCGGCTGGCTCAGAGCGGTCAATAAGGATGCTGGTGTGCTGCGGGTCATAATGCCTCCATCGCGCCAAACGTAATGCCATATATGCTGGCCTCGTTCACTGACCAAGATTGCTCGTTTGATGAAAGGCGAAACACGCCAGCGGCGCTGGTTAGATCGGCAGAGACGTTTGATTGGTCCGCTCTCAAGGCAGGCCATATCTCCAAAGTGCCTGATCCGCTTTGATCCTGCAAAACCTTGTGCAACCGTGCGTCAGCGCCGGAACCAAGCTGAATGTAATCACCTGCGAGCAATGTTCCAGTCATCGTTGTTGATACGCTGCTGTCGCCAGTTGAACCTGTGATGTTGACTGTGGTCGCCGTGCCGCGAGGAGCCGTCCCTGACGGATCATTCAGCAGGAAAGTGCCAAACTGCCCACGCAGGCTGACTAGGAATGCGATCCATTGCTCGGCGTCTGCACGCTTCATGGGTGGCAGCGTTACATCCGCCTGCCAGGTTTGTCCCGAATAAGCATGAGCCTGGCCAGCAAAGGTGAATGGGCTTTTACTATAAGCAACAGCGTTGATAGCAGTAAGCTCAACGCTCATAATGCCAGTGTGCGATGGCAGGGCCAAAGGATAGCTAATACTCATGCGAATGCCCTTCCATATGATCCGCCGCGACGTTTCGCATCTACTACTGCCGACTTGGCACTTTCCGCAATCTGCGGCATTAGCTGCTTGATCTCTGTGCGTACAGTTTGTTGTACACCAGTGGAAACATTAATTGTTTGATTGACAACAACCTGGCCGCCGCCTTGGCCTCTGGTGTGATCTGTAACAGTCTCTCTTGGGTGCAGCATGGCCATGAAGCCGCCCTTGCCGTCCAAGCCACCAGCTCGGGGACCGCTGCCCGTGTAGCCTCCGCCAGCGAATGTGCGGGCCATAGGGCGGACGTTACCAGTCCCAAGCGGCATGGACGGGCCAGAGACTTGGTTGGCGTTAAAGAAGCCACCGACGGCGCTCGTGATGAACCCAGTGATCTGCTTGACCACAAACACGCGATACAGCTCTTTGATGATCTCAGAGGCCATGGACTTAAATGCTTCTTTTGTTGACTTTGTACCGTCAACAGCACTCATCATGGCGTCCTCGAATGACTGACCGACTGAATCCATTATTCCATTAAGTCGCTTCATGGATGGTGAAAGCTCACTGTTCACCTTTGCTGCAATTTTGGACAAACCTTTAGGAGCATTGTCATTCAACTTCGCAGCAGCAGCGGCGGCGTCATCAAGCTGCTTTCTGAACTCATCCATATATGTGAACTGGCGTGGATCACTTCCGCGACCACCTTTGAACACGCTCTTTTCAAACACTAACCCCTTAACAACAAGTTGGCCCATAACCGTGTCTTCATCCTGAAGCGTCTTCAGTCGTTCATCATGGGCCTTCTTCATAGAGTTAAACAAAACACTCATGTCGCCAGCTTTCATGTTCATTTGACGTAACATGGCGTCCTGGTAGAATAGCTTGTCGCTGGAATCAGTGAGTGTTTTAAACCGATCCTTTTCAGTTTTATCAACAGCTTTGGCTTGATTCAATATGCTAGTAACTAATCCAAATTGCTGCGCGTAATCCGCCAACTGCTTCTCCAGCTCAGGCGTCAACAATTCGTTTGCAGTTAAGGTGTCAGTGACAATTTTAAGTTTCTTAGCGGCCTCTTCACGGCTTTTGGCGTCCAGACCATTCATGATGTTTCGTAAATCTTGCAAATCTCTCAGATTAGCTACAGCTTCTTCATACTCAAATGACATGGATTCAGTAGGGTCAACTCCCTCTGGAAGAGCATCAAATTCATTTTGCAACGCTTTGACTTGACCTATAGCCCTGTCAAGATCTGCCTGCGGGGCGAACTTATCAATCACGTTGACAATAGCTGCGCTGCGTTGCTCCTCAGCAACTCTCTCTATCATATTAAGAACGCTAGAGTATTCAGCCAAAACCATCTGCGCGGGCTTTGACATACTCTTTCCAAGAGCCTCGAAGTCAACTTTGTCCAAGGTGTCAAATGCTTTGTTTAAGTCTTCTACTGCTGTCTTTGCATTCCCCGAAGCCTTCTTCGTCTTCTCAACCGCAACGGCAAACGCCGCAAAGATAGCGACCGCCGCACCGACAACTGCACCAATCGGTCCAAAGATTTGCAATAGCTGTGGAGCCTGCTGACCGAATGCCTGCATCTTGGATGTGCCATTGGCAACCTGAACCGCAAAGTCACCCACCTGATAACCTGCCTGCTGCATCCCGCCCATGGCAAATTTTCGCATGTTGGTATTGCCGACAGTAACGCTATTATTAAAGCTACCCATCTTTGACTGAGCATTCTGCACTGATTGACCAACGCGCTGAGTGGACTTAGAAACTTGATCTAAGCCCTTAACTGCCGCATTGGTCTGGGCCGCGATAATAATGTTGATCTTTTCACTCATTTTTATCCCGCTCCTCAATCAGCGCAAAGTATGCGATCCATTCATTATACTCCGAAAGGCTGATTTCCTCAATCTCTGAGATGGTCTTGCCTAATCTAAGCGCCAACCCAAGAAGGTTGAACCTGAATGGATCGCCCTTTAGTTTTTTAGATGGTCCTCTGCGCTATCAGTATCAAAGATAGAACCAAAGACCTTCGCAATCACGTTGACAGGCTCGCCAAGAAGGATCGCCTTATCTTCCAATGTGAATGCTTTTTCGCCAGCTTCATCCTCGCATTTGACAATAATCATCTCGACCATTGCACTCATGCTGGGTTCAGCCAGAAAGTTAGGGTATTTGCGCTGGACCTTCTCAATGTCTCTTGCGGAGACCTCGGTGAAGTAAAGGCGAAGCGGATTGTCCGCCTCGCCCCACTCTTCAACGTCAGAGAAACCACGCTGCTGTTCCGCTCGCTTCGCCGCGATACGTTTTGCTAGGGTCATGTTTTACACCGTTGTTTGTGTTAATGCACCATTACCCTGCACTGAAATTGACATCTCCACAAGCCCATCAAATGATGAACTAACTGAACGACCAGTTACGATGGCTGAACCAGAAAGATAAGTATCTCCGGCTGTATCGCCTTCAGGGTAAAGGTTCAGAGTTACCTCTGCACCGATTGTGAGACCGCCCTGACCCGCTGTGTCAGATTCGTCCCAAAATACATCAACAGAACCAGAGAAGCTGGTCAGTGATGGTTTGTACGTCCGAGCGGAATCGCCCATGGATGTATCTTCAAGTGTGTCCGCAGTTTCCTCAATTGAGAAGGAACGGATTTCTGCAATCGCGTCGGAACCGACCTTTACGGTGCCTTCGCTACCAGCGTGCGTAGCCATGGTGTATCTCCTATCTGGCCGTTTCCACATCATCAATGTCGGTGGAATACTCGACACTGAAGTTTAATCTGGCGACACCAACAGGCTGTTCGGCCTCCCCAGAGAAATCTATTTCAGTACCCGAAAGCACTGTATTCTTCGCAAGACCATTCAGAGAGTAATCCCCGGCGATGGCCTCTTCGACCTGAACGCAGATTGCGTCAAGATCGTTGTCCAAATTAGCCGTTGCTAACGCATAAACGTCAACATTGACCGTCAGCGTCCTCATAAGCGTTTTCCGACCCAAAGTCATCAGGCCGGACTGCTCTGCGCCCGCATAAACAGTTATAGCAGGTAATTTAGCCTCTGTCAGTGGGTAAACGCGACTGCCGTAGACCCTAGACGAAACTAAGGCCACATTGCTGTTGAGCAACGTAGCCATTCTCTCTCTGATTTGCTGGCGGACATGAGACATTATGATTTTTCCAATTGCACTACGGTGGCACCAGTACCATCGTGAACCCAAGCCCTAACAACGTACTCAATGGAATTGATAACCATTCTATCAGTTTCTGAGATGTACGGTATGTCAGATGTCCGACAGGTGGCCTGCGGCTGCTCCTGATGAACCTGGACGAAGCCACCATTGTCCACTGGGATAGTTTCGTTGTCGAAGATGACATTGATGTAAGTGTCACCCATCGCGCCCATGCGCTTATAAAGCACCCGAGTGGCAAACTCATCTACCGAAAGTATTGCAGCAAGATCACTCGTCAGAGGCAGGGCCATCTTCAACTTCCTCCGGTGGGGTATAAACTTCTGCGTAGCCGCGAGAGATTAGCTTGTCTGCGACCCTATCATCAACGTCATGGCTGCTGCCGCTCTTGTGGCTCTTGCCACCCCAACTTGCCTTCTTGATAAGAGTTATCATCATTTGCTTGATCTCCGAGTAACCTTTTTAGCAGGCTTGCTCTTTGGCAGAGCAACGGAGCGGTCCTCAACTTCCTTCGCAGGCTGCGGAGCATCAACATACTCAACGCGGCCCATGGCGGTCAGGGAGCGAGCATTATCGTCGGATAAATTTAAAATGTCACCCGCATTGCAGCGAGAGTTATCAATTACACAAGATTTCAAGACTAGATATGGCATAGAAAACTCCTAATAAGTTGGTGGGGACCGAAGCCCCCACCAGCTATATTATGCGCCGTCGTTGTTAAACGCAAACGATACAGCGTGACGTACAGCCACATCGCATGTTTGCAGTGCAACGATGCGTACAGTGCCGCTTGTGCTGCTGGTGTATGGATCAACAACAATGTCCAAGCCGCCGTACATGCCGATCAGCAAGTCAGCAAAGTTGCCGAAGTACAGATCGCCTGCTGTGACTTGGTTGGACACGATGGTGTTGTAACCATTCATGTTGCCGTCTGGACCAACTACGAACTGGCCTGAACCAGCGTCTTTTGCAGTTGTTTTCAGAGCGCCATACATGCCTGCTGGGGCGATGTATGCCAAGTTGCCGGACAAAGCATTATCTTCTGCAACCGCAGTTTCCATCGCAACAACTTCTGCGAAGGTTGGGTTTGCACCAGCAAAGTTGGTTGGAGCGTTGATGCCAGATGTGTTCTTCACACCTGTTGGCTGACCAGAAGAACCCGAGCCTGCCAACGCGCCCAGGTCAATTGCAAGGGCAATTGCAGTGGACAAGTCGTTGCGAACGAGGGCTTCAATGTCCAAGCTGGACTGCATCATCATCAGACGTGTGATGTCTGTGTGCGCGCCGAGTGTCTTTGGTGCCATTGTGACTTGGCCCAAAGTTGGCTCGCTCTCAGAAGCAGCGCCACCTTCAGTGGAGATCCAAGAAGCAGCCGATGCGGCAGTTTTCTTTGGGATCTTCACGTTGCCGGACAAACCGGACAACATTGTAGCGCCAGCCTGCATAACCGAAGATTGGTTGCGCAGAACGTCGATGAAAGAACCGCCACGGAAGTCATCTGCAATTACAGCAGCGTCATCTGTGGTGTTCAGGTCACGAACAGCCCATGAACGAAGAACTTCATTCGGGATCATGATGCCTTGAGCTTCGCGGCCATAGGCTTCAGAAGCTGCGGCAGATGCCTCAAGTTCAAAAGCAGCAGCTTGCTGTGCAGCACGATCAGTTGGGTTGGCGTGAGCGCGGATCGCTTTCAGCAAAGAGAACTGGCGAACTTCTTTCGGTGCAAGACCGATTTCAGTGTTGTCCAGCGGCTTGTTGCCGATTACGTTCAAAAGCTCGCCACGGAACTCGGCCAATGTGCGGCCTTCTGCAACGGCTTTTTCAGCCAGATCACGCTGCTGGTGCTTACCACCAAGAGCATAGATTTCGGCATGGTCTTTTGCGGCGGCGCGAACAGCTTCGGCCTTCACCGCTTCAATGTCAATATCAGACATAGTAGCCTCCTTTTGAGGGTTTAAGTTAGGTGTACGGTGTTGAAGGTCGTCATCTGCGCTCCGGCCAACGCCGACTGTCCTGTCAGCGGGGATCGATACAACAGAAACTTCCATTGGAAGCCAATCGACAGCCCGGTAGCTACCCTTGCCATCTTGTTCCAATTTGTTGACTTGATAGCCAACTGAGATGTTGCTGCGAATACCGTCAGAAACATCATCAAACACATCTTTGGCAAGTCCATTCTTTCCAAAACGAACCGTCGCACGCAATCTACGCGCCGAGCCATCCAATGTGACTGATTCCACAACGCCAATCTGCTGGCGAGGATCGTGATCCAAGAGCAAAGGGGCGCGACCACTATTCAAGAACGACAGGTCGATGCTGCGCTCAGAGTGATCTAAAACTTCATTTCCATAGCCGCGCTCGACTGGCTCCTCAGAGGAAACAGCAATCTTAACGCGACGGGCATCAACGTCGATGACATCAGCGCCACCATCCATAGCACGGGTTTCCATGCTGTCACGGTTGAAACGCTCTTCGACCTCAGGCGCAGAACGCTCGGACGTTTTGGTCAATGTGCTAAAGCGATGACCTACCATTGTGCCGGAAGCCTCGTAGCCATCCTCGCCTTCGCGGTAGACCTCGATCAGCGCGGCTGGATCTTCCGCATCACCGTTGATGGTAAAGTCAGAGCCAGGAACATCAATCTGGCCATCACGCTCGATCCGTTTGATTTGACCGTAAGCAGAGCCGCCGGAGCTGTCCCACTCAACATAATCGCCAACACTCAAGCCATCAGGCTCGGCTCGCACTTCAACTTCATCAACCATAACTTCGCCCTCGGTATTTTCGGGCATTATATCAGAATTTCCGACATTTTCCATAGAGCGTTCCTTTTCCATTCTATCAGCTAATTTGCGCGACCAACTGAAGCCAGCATCGCCGCCCCAGAGCGCCCAGGCTATGCGCCCGTTTGATGGATAGCCATCCTCGCCAGGACGGAACCCCTCGGCCTTCTTATCAACCTCATGTCGGCTGAAAAAAGAATACATCCGCTTAACCGTATCGTCAGATAAGTTCTTGCCGTTTGAGATGTCACGCGCTCGCGCAATCCCAACCTCAGTACCGCCACGGCCATGTTCGCTGCGCCAGTCCAAGCCCTTCTTCGCTTCAGATACCATTCCGCTGGTTGGTTTATTCGTCATTGACTTCAACCTCCGCCGGTACTGGCTGCTTATCACCAAACGGCTCATAAGCCATATTCAAGTTGAAAGCATCAGCCATCTCTTTGTCACGCTGTATCTGAGCAAATGTCTCTTCAGCATCGCGACCATAGTTGGCGGCAATGTCAGTGTGACTCAAGATGCCGTTCTGCAAGCCGACAACTGCCGCGTTGATCTCCTTCAGCGGGTCAACCCACTGGAAGCCTCTCGCGCGCCAAGATATGCCTGCACTGAACTTGGACACCTTGTTGGTGCCTGAGATCGGAATAACGCCAAAGCCCATGACATGCTCAAGCCATTCGCGGAACAGAGGATCAATGAAGTGGTCGATCATAAACCGATGCAATGTGCGATAGAAATCACGCTCCTCAAGCGCACCCTGGCGGATCGACGAATATGACGTACCCTCCAGATCATTGGCCAGTGACGTATAACTGATACCCAAACCGCCCGCGATACCGCGCAAGACAGCCTTCTCAAAGTCAGCAAAAGCTGAATTAGGGTGAGTAGGATCAAACGCAGTGAAATCAACGCCAGCCGGAAGCTGGTGGAACGTACCCGCCTCTGCGTCATAGATCGGCGTCACATCATCCTCATAGCCGTCAGCCGTAAAGCCATCGCCCGCAGGGGACGTAAAGAAGCCCATCTTCGCAGCGCCAACACGGGCAGCGACCAATTCAGCCTCACGATAACCGTGCAGCATCTTCAGCGAGGCTATAGCGGAAACTGACCAAGGCACCCCTCGCGTCTGATCCGCACGATCTGGACGGTAAATGTGCATCATCTTCTCAGCAGGAATGCGAGTGCGCTTTTTACCGTTAGCCAGTGTAGTGTAATCGTAATCGCCAGGGTGGGCCGTCAAAACATGATAAGCCACAGGGCGACGGGTTGATTCATCAATCTCAATGCCCATGCGGATCGGATTCCCGCCGCGAACTCGCTCGTTATGATCCTCGTCAATCATGTCAGGCTCAATGAGCTGTAAAGCATACCCCTGACGCAAATAGTTCGCACGAACCTTCATCAAGAACACTTCGCCATCACGAGCGACACCAGTGATAACGTGATTGAGTAAGTCAATCATCGACATCTGGCCGTCAACCGTAGGACCACCATAACGGCAGAACTCAGCCCAAGCATTCTCAACAATGTTGTTGCCGCCCATGTCCATCCCGCCGTCAGGATTGCGAGCCTTCATCTGTAGGCGTATCCCAGCCTCACCGACCACATTGGTCCGCAATAACTGCAAATACCTACGCATGTATTCGTTGTTGCGCTCAAGATCACGGGAGCGGTTCCGCAAGTCACGCAGGACAGGGTATATCTCACTGTCAGCACTGCGATTACTTGCGTTGAAGTCAGCGAAAAGCCGCCCTTTGCTGGCGGCTGCATAGTTTCTGCGGTTTTGCGGCTTCTTAGACCGACTGAAGATGTCCAAAATGCCCATTAGCTAAATCTAACCTTTACAGTTGTGCCGCTGGCTTTGCCGCTCTCTATTCTCAGCTTCCGACGATAAGCCAAGACCTCCTGACGATACCTGTCTCGCGCGACCATCAGCTCATCAAAAGTCATCTTTGTGAGAGAACGACCAGCAATGCTATAATTAGAAACATCGCTGTCAGCTTTGCCTTCAAGTATAGTTTCAATCTTATCCAGCATGATCTCAGAGTGCGTCCGAGGATCAGTGCCGTTTACGTCAAGGTCAACCACAGCCTTAAACTCACCGCGCTGAACAACGATGCGATTTCCGCTAGACGTTTCAGTGATCTCTAGCTGCCAATGGTAGAACCCAGCGTCGAAATTAGCCGATTCCGAGCTATCAACAGTAAATAGATAGTGATCTGCGCTGCCAACTCCTGCCAGCTTGATCTCGCTGCTTCCGCCCTGAGTTACCCTGGCCACATATTCAGCAGAGTGAGTGGCGGAAGGGTAATCAGCCACAAGGTCGCTGCGCTTCCATTGCAAGAAGTCGCCAACCACTATTTCTAATGGTTCGCCTTCAGGAGCATTGGTGGAGTCAAAAAGATTTGCCATTACTTGTACCCATGCACAAAGCCGCTACGTTTAGGCATTCTCGGACCCCTAGACGGACGTGAAGTTTCGTCGGATAATAACCTATTTTGTGCCTGCTTGTAAACTGCCTCAATATTTAGGTTCAACACGGCCAATGCGGCGGTAGCGTAAACTCTACAATCCAAGGCTTCATTCCTTTGCCTGATCTTAACCCATTCACGTTTTGGGCGACCCTTAAAATACTTCGTGACTTTCTTCTCAGCGGTCAACATGCGGAAATATTCCGCATTTCGATCCTCTGGGAAGTGGCAGTAGCCGTCACCTTCATCCGTCATCTTGAGCCGAGCATACACTAATTCCTTCGCAGTGTCAGTCCCTACAGGAAAAAGGTTTATCTTTCCGATATTATTCTTGCTTGGGCGACCAATGATCGGCTTCCCCTCACCGCCGATACCCTTGATCGCAAAAACCCTGCGACCCGCCCTCTGCCGAGCATAATTGTAAACCTGCTGAGTGTAATGACCACCAGAGTCAATGCAGGACGATCTGATAACCATCTCACCGTGAAGCGGGTGCGTGAACGTCTTTTGCAGCAAGCTGTCTAAACGTATCCACAATTCAGACGTGGATGGATCTCCGTACAGCGTATCATATGAGATTGACCAGCTTTCCTCGCCTCTACCCCAGCCAACGACTTCGATCTCCAAGCGATCATCCTGAACGTCTATGCCAGCAGTCATCAGCAAGACCTCTTCCGGCAGCTCATCGCCCCAGTCCTCGCGGCGATCCATCAAGTCAAACTCATCAATCCTGTCGCCTTGCTCTTCCCAAGTCTCGCCCAAGAACGTATTAACCCAAGTTTTCAGCCTCATTGGGTCTTTCTTTGACGCCAGAAAGTCTCGAACCGTGTCCTCCATAGGTGTCCACGGTGAATACAGCCCAGAAAGGTGGAAGCCAGCCGTCTTGCCATCGCCTTCAGCAGTTGCACGCCATTCGCCATACCTAATAGCCGCAAAACGCTTCACATCATTCCAGCAACTTCCACAATGCTCGCAAATGTACTCCGCAGACGCAGGCTTGCCCTCCGACCATTTCACATTCGACCACTTGAGGACTTGATGCTCTCCGCAGTCTTGGCACGGCACGAAATATCGCCTCTTGTCACTTTCCTCGTATGCGTCCTCAATCCTACTCGCACCCTTGTCGGTTGGCGTGCTTACCATGATGATCTTGCGGTTCCAGAACGTAGTTGAACGCTTCTTTGCCAATGACACAGGATCGCCCTCAGTCCCAGCGGACAGCGGATAGCGATCAACCTCATCGCACAAAATGATCCGACATGGGCGAGATGCCAGTGAGGAGGGCGAGTTTGCGCCACAGGCAGTAACGTGTCCGCCAGGGAAGACTTTGTGCAGAGTTGTATTACCACTGTCTCTCGACCTCGGATTCTTGATCTTCTCCGACAGAACAGGCGTATCCCTGATCGCGGGAGAAAGCCTGTCCTTTGACCAAGTTTGCGCCATCTCCAGCGTAGGCTGCACAACCAGCATTGGGGCCGGGTCTTGATGTATATGATAACCAACGACATTATTGATAAGCTCGGTCTTGCCGATCTGAGCGCCAGTCATCAAGACAACCGTTTCCACATCAGTGTCGGAAACTGCGTCCATCATCCCGCGCTGGTATTCCGCCCTTGATGTTGTCCAGCGACCAGCCTCCGCAGAGCTTTCGCTTGAGAGCTGGCGGTAATTATCCGCCCACTGACTGACGTTCAGCTTTGGAGGCGGCTTTAACGCCTTTGAGATCGCAGAAGACAGGCGTGAATCAAGTTTCTTCGATTGCTGCTTCTTTGTCGTATCCGACCAATTCATTCAGTGCCTCTACTATTTCAGCCTCAATCAAGCTCTGGACCTCTTTGACCGTCGCAGCAATATGAGCTTCAGGTGCAACCTTCGTCGGGACAGCCAACAACTTGGTTCGGACCTTCGTTAGCTGCAACTCAAACTGTTTAGCTACATTTTCAATATACACAAGATCGCCGCGCTCTACAGCATTTTCCATTTCCTTGGCATCAGCTTGCTCTTTCGCCAGCCGCGCTCGCTCTTCTTGCAGGTCAAGATCACCAACCTTCGCTCGGCCAGCGGCGACTTCTCTGACATGCAAGATATATTGCTTGCGAACCGCGTCGATGTCGTACTTGCCGCGCTCCTTTTTCTCAATTATACCTTTATTTATAAGCTCTTGAACACTCTTCGTGGTCATTTGAAGATGTGATGCCAAATCTGACATAGTTGCCATTTTGCTTTGTCCCCTTCCCATACACCCCCATATATACAGTTCTATCGCTAAAAAACAAACGTGCCTCGCGCGTACCA
>Ga0208298_1000105_pt1 | contig 36679 bp, 46 predicted proteins | sample 14BtaG_FD_184088 | JGI IMG/M metagenome (GOLD analysis project Ga0208298, IMG submission 184088) | Marine viral communities from the Subarctic Pacific Ocean - 14B_ETSP_OMZ_AT15311_CsCl metaG (SPAdes) (version 2) | ecosystem: Environmental > Aquatic > Marine > Oceanic | place: Pacific Ocean... | reverse complement strand
ACAATTAATGTAAGTACTTTATAAAATTCTTGTTTGTCTAACTTAGAATCTAACTTATCTTCTATTTTATCTAGTCGTTCAATAACCATATTGAGAAGTTCCTTTTGGGTATAGCCATTGTTGTTTGACATTTATGGTAAATCATCATGGGATAAGAAATCCCATTCCTTGTTTATATTACTATCTAGGTCGTAGTTGCTTAATCTTTTAAGATAAGAACTAATTTCTTTTAAAAAATAACCTAGAAAAAATCCAATTATAAATTCCATTATTGGATTATATCACAATAATTTTTTGGGTCTACGAGTTACTATAGATTTATAGTGTTTAGTAATTTGATTTGTATAATTTACAATGTCTTTACAATTTGTGTAATAATCATATATTTTTTGTGTAGGTTCTATATACTCTAAAGACACAGGTTTATTGAATAGTATATTAAACATAGGACTTTTTGTATTAAAACTAACTAAACTTTCTTTATCTTTATTTCTTACAACATAGGCACTGTTTAATGTTCTTATCCAACCATAGGGTTTTATAGAAGCAGACACATAATCTAAATTTTCTGTTTCAATATTAGGTTCTATTGTAATAATTTCTATAGATGGGTCATCAGTAACAAAAGCGTATGGAGTTAAAAGTTGTAGATGTTGTATGTCTTTTTTATTTATGTCTAAATTAATTGATGCTTTTAATAAACTGTGCATATACCTATTATCAGGGTGTTTGTCAGTATCAAACTGATAACTATATTCGTTATTGGATATTTTAATATCAACATTAAAGGGTGAATAAACAGTAAACATTCTGTTCTTTAAAGAACTAACTGAAGGGCAACCAGTATCTTGTACATACTTAGGTTCTATGTTTGTATATATACCTTTATTAAATTTACTTAAGTTAAAATTATCAGTTAATAAACAATACTTAACGATACTTTTATTTTTAAATTTAGGATAAAAGGTCATCATGTTTTTTCTTATATGCTAACCAATCTCCTCCCACTGAAGATATTAATTGAGATTTCTTAAGTTGTTGGTTGTGAAATTCTTCTTCAAACTTATGTATCACAGGAGTAACTTTAGTTTCTATTTTGTAAGGAGTTATCATACACAGAGGTTCACCTGCTTTAATATATATTTTTTTATTACTTACATCATCAAGATTATCAAAAAACTCAAAAGGTAAATTTGTTTCGTGCCATTTATCTGATTCTACACGACCTGATAATAGTTTAATATTTCTTCTGTGATGGTAAAAAGGGTCACTAAATTCTAATCCATATCCTGGCTCTGTAGAAAACCAATAAGGTGTTATAAGTTTTAAAGCACCTACATCTTTAATTACATTAACTTTAAAATCATTTTCTTCTGTATTTCTAAGTTGATGATAAGGTTGTATTTCTATCCAACTTGTTTCAGGTGGATAAGCATAACTTGAACCTGTTGTCACATTCCATTCGTAAGAACCATCTTTTTTTTCTATATATATATCACTCCATGCAGGAAGAACAATACCACTGGTTAGAACATCCTGTATAGCAGGACAATTTTTCATGTCTTTATGTGATGGTATTTCATTTCTTTTATATACTTCTTGATTTTTATACCATTCAGGTAAATATCTATTAGCTAACTGTGGGGGGTATAATTCTAATAATGCTTCATTAGATTTATTTCTAGGATGTATGTGTACTTGTATGTTATCTTTCATTCTCCACCTTTCTTAAATTTATTTAAGGATTAATAAAATTAGAACTATCTTCTACTTTTACCCAATTAATTATAGACTCATCCCAAGTATACTTGTGACCATCTGTTGGATAATCTATAGGTGGTTCATAGTTCCATGTTTCTTCACTAAGAACCCAACTATCGTGTGGTTGCCACCCTAAGAATACATCATTAACAGGGTCATAAGGTTCTCCGATTACAGCATAATTACCTCTAAATGCTTTTGATTGGTCATCAGCTAAGGTTCTATCAGGGTTGTAATATTTATTTGAACCTGTATTATAAGAAGTTCTTTTAACTTGTGCAGTAGGAACACCATGTTGTACAGCATAATTAGCTTCCCAATCTTGCTCTACACCATCTACAGTATCTGTTTCTTCATTACCTACAATGACAGTTGTTACTATGTTATTTTCATCTAGTATTGCATAGTGTGCCATTATGACCAACTAACTGTGCCATTACCGCCAGTAACAATTGTATATCTTTCATCTCCATCATCAACATTGATAGTGTTTGCTGTTACATTATTTGATTTACTTAAAGTAAAACTTCCTGGGTATCTTAAAATAACTATTCCTGAACCACCACTACCTGGACCTCTATGTCTATCACGACCTCCGCCGCCGCCACCTTTATTAGCAGCACCAGAGTTACCACCATAGTTACCACTTTCGCCTTGTCCTCCACCGCCACCAGAGTTGTCAGAACCTGGTGCAGCGTTATTAAAAACTGAACCTCCACCGCCGCCACCTCTTGTTACTGCTGAACCTGTTATAGAAGATGATTCACCTGAGCCACCATTTCCACCTCTGTTTTGGTCGCCTCCGCCACCTGCTGTTTTGACTCCACCACCGCCACCTGCACCATATGCCCCGCCATGTGGAGAACCACCGCCGCCACCATGACCTTGTGCTGTTGTACCTGCACCGCCGCCATTATTACCTTCGCCACCGCCGCCGCTACCGCAACCACCGACAATACCATTTTGATTGTTATTTACTCCACGACCGCCACCAAGAGAAGTTATATTACTAAAAGTACTGCTTCCACCTTGACCTGAACCACCGCCACCTGCACCGACTTGAACTGTATAATCAGTAGCTTTGTCTAATTCTAAAATACTTTCTACAGCAGAACCTCTACCTGATATGTTGCCAGTTCCATAAGATGTACGATAACCACCTGCACCTCCACCTGAACCATGAAAACCATTACCGCCTCCGCCTCCGCCTCCAAGTACTAAATAAGAAACTTCTAAAGCTACGCCTCCGCCACCTGCGAATCCAAATCTACTTGAAGCTAAAGGCATTTATAACTCCTGTACTGCGTTTAATAGCGGTGTTCCTGCGTTTATAAAAAGTATTGATACCACATCTGTTTTATCTACTGTAGTGGTCATTGTAAATCCTGCTGCTGCTGCAGTCTTAGCTGTTAAGTTTCCACCACCATTAACTGTTATAGCATTTATAGCTACTGTTTTTGCTGATGAAGCGTGTTGTGTAATGATTAATGTTATAGCACAACTACCTGCAGCTGGTACATTAGTAAAATCTATGTCTGTAATATTTTCTGTAAGAGTAATAGTTGCAACATTTCCTGATAGTACATCTATAGCTAAAACTCCTGATGAGCTTGTTACTGCTTGTACTTTTTCATTATAATTAGGAAGAAGTAAACCATCTGTATTGGAATACTCTGCTAATCCATCTGTATCTCCACCTGTATTTGTTGCGTGTACTGGTCTAAATTCTGCCATTTATCTTCCTTATGTTAAATCTATATTATCTACTGTACCATCAAACAAAGTGAAACTCAATCTATTACCTGTTAGTAGAATATTATCTGTAGAACCATCTGATTCTACAAATGTCAATTCACCTGTTTCACCAAGTATATTATCTTGAGTTCCATTAAACAGTACAAATTTCAAATCACCAAACTCTATTAAATCTATATCTTCATCAATAGGTTTATTACCAATAGTATCAATGCCTAAACTTCCACCTTCTTTAAGCATTAATAACATTGACATTAACTCATCTCCTGTGTTGCTGTTAGATAAGGTGTTCCTGCATCAAAGAATAAAAAGAATAATAAATCTTCTGCACTATTTGTAGTTGTCATTGTAAACCCACCTGCACCTGCTGTTTTTGCAGTAACATTTCCACCTGCATTTACAGTAACAGCATTAATTGCAACTGTATATGAAGATGAAGCGTCTTGTGTTATTTTAACCGTAAATGAAGATACACCATTTGTAGGTACATTAGTAAAGTCTATATCAGTTACATTCTCGGTAAGAGTTAATGAACCTGTGTTACCACTAGCTAAGTTTATTGCAACAACGCCTGATGATGATGATAAAGCTACATCTGTTTCTGAATAGTCTTTAAGTACTGCTGCTGATATTTCTTGGTCACCTGCATTTATAGCACCTGTCATTGTGCCACCTGCTAAAGATAATTTAGTATCGGTATAAGTTTTAGTTGCTTTAGCTGAAGCTAATGTATCATCACTACCACTTACAGAACTAATGTCTGTATCTAGTACGCCTGACTTTAAGTCAGCTACATCTATGTTAGATATAGAGTTACCTGTTGCTTCAACATCAAAAGTTTTATTAGTTAGTGTAGCTGTTGATGTTGCGGTCATACCTGCATCTAATCTGTCATTCATATCAGCAAAATGTTCAGCTAATACAGCCATTCTAACTGTAGTGCCTGCTTGATGGTCTGGGTCTGACGTATGTCTACCTTCTAAGTCACGTGTCATAGCAGAAATAGTTGTACCTGATGATGCTGTAACTAATACAACTTCTCGTGTTGCAGAGTTATCTGGGTCTATTACTAAGTAATAATAACTAGAACCAGACGCATTAATAGCTGTTGAACCATTTGTAGTAGGTGCTGTAGTAAGAGTAGTAGATGTAGCTCCACTTGCTAAGAGACTAGCTAAAGTACTTTCATAAAAGTTTACTATCTGTGTTTCTCTGTCTGCCATCTATGCTCCAAATCTCATTATACCAAAAGCTGAAATACCTGTTACGTGTACAGATGTTACATCCTCTAGTACTGTTTGTCTAGTTCCACGCACTGTAATGATAGCATAATGTGTGTCACTTCCAACTACCTCATTAGATTGTATTGGATAACTTATTTGCTCAATTACACCACGAATAATTTCTTGTGGTTGAAATATTTGTAATGTTACAGAATCTCCTTCTTTATCACGAAGTGCTGCATATAGTTCATCACCAAGACCTTTTACTCTAATAGGTTTTCTACCTGGTCTTTCTACTCTATCACTAATGTTTATAGGTATTTGTGCTACTACAAGTTCAGGTCTAGCTAATGCACGAAACTGTACAGATTTAACCTTTGGTGTGTCTACGTTATCTGTAGATTTTAAAACAACTTTACCTATAATATATCTGGCAACTTCTGATATTTGTTTTTCTGTGTCACCAGTACCACCTAACTGAGTTAATGCAGATGTAAAAGAAGCAGACTCAGGAGTATCTAAATCTTCAAACTTAGTTGAATATAACAATTCTACTTCTGTATTAGTAGGCATATTAATAGTAGATAACTCTGCACCAACAAATTGTTTTTGTTCTGCTGTAAAGAAATCTGCTGCTGATAATACTAAATAACCTTCTGATTCATATGTAGATTGTTCTTTATATACATCACTTCCTGACACAGATACTACAAATTTACCTGCGTTTTGTGTTATAGCATACACTAAACCATTGCCTGTTGTTTGTAAATCTCTAGCCAAACCACCTGTTGGTAGGTAATATCGCCACAAATTTACTTCGTTAGTTGCTTCTTTAACACCCATATACACACTATCACGACTAACAAACATAGCGTGAGGTGTTGTATCTACACCTGTTACAACCCATTCTTTTACTAACTGTCTATTAGCTAGTACGTACAAGTCATCAGCTGCTACAAGTTCTGTTCTATATAATCTACCTGTATCAGTTGTACTTTCTTTAGTACCTAAAAATACTATACCTTCAGTAGCTTCTATAGAGTGTACTTCTTCAAAAGGTATTTTTGTTTGTCCTTGGTTTACAAAAGAACCACTACTAAGTTTAAAAGAATACACTGTACCGTCTGTACTAGCAGCTAATACTGCTGCACCACCATCAATAATACCTGTAAACTCATGTGTAGGTTCTACTTCTACTATGCTATCTGCATCTTGCAAATCAGAACCAGACCATGATTTGTTAAACGGACTAGCTTCCCATATGTATTCTGCTGTACCATCATTACCTGTAATCCATAATCTATTTTTTACAAACCATACACCAGTTAATCCACCTGAACTAGACTGTGCAGTAGTTCGTACACTCCAAGTACTTGTACCATCAAACTCAATTAACTGTGAACCTGCTGTTCCATTTTTTGTTGTAAGAAATAACTTGTTACCAAATGCAGCTATACCTGTAAAGTTATGTGTTGCATTGTTTGTACCAGCAGCTACTTCAGTCCATGTAGTTGCATCTGTAGAGTAATAAACACTTGTATTGTCAGTTACCCATATCTTGCCATCTGTAGTTTGTGTCATGTAGTTATTAGTACCAGCAAATTGTAAACTTCCACCTCTAACATTTACATCCGCAGTTTGATGTAGTAAGTGTATATGATAAGAAGTCTCATCATCTCCATGAAATACATCTACGCCTTTACTATCCCAAAATCTATTAACATCATCTGGTTTACCGTCTGTTCTATGTGCTGTATCTAATCCTTGTCCTGCATTAAATTTGTTTCTTGAATATATACGACCTAAGTTTGATGTAAAATCTTCAGGATTTTGTTTAACATTAACGTTTTGTCCTGCTTGTACATCAGAAGATTGAATAGTCATGTCTCTATTAGGTCCTACAGCTGTACGTAAAAAGATATTGTCTAACTGTATATCATATCCATATCTTTTAGGATTCGTAATATTAGAAGTAGTAGCTACTCTAGGCATTATGTCACGTAATTAATGTTATTAAATGTTACTGGTTCTTGATATTTAGACCTTAAATTAGACCTAGCTTGTTGTATAAGTAGCTGTTGATATCTTAATAAACTGTTTGTTACACTACCTCCACTACCTACAGGAAAGTTTTGTGCTTCTAATTGTTGTGTAATATAAGGTGTATTTAATCTGTTAATGTCTTTACCAGATAACATTTGTGCAGCAACACCAATCATAACTATAGGTTCATATTCTGATTCTAAACCGACTGTTGCTAATGTTGTAGATTCATTAGTAGGAGCAACAAACTTCTTTTTAAAAGTAACAAATACTTCATGTCCGCTAGCAATACCATAAAATTGTACAGCATTTACTGTACTAGGTCCTGTTGTGTATGTTTTAGTTCTTTCAACACCAGTTTCATCAGTCCAAACAAAAGGATTAGGTAATTGTATAAGCTCTACACCAACACCTTTATAGGTAAGACCTGTTTGGTCTGAGCCTGATGACCAGTCTGTATATTGTGAAATAGCTTTTAATGGTGTTATTACATGGTTGTTATCATCTACATCACTACCATAATTACCGAGTACTCTATATCCTGTTCCAGATGTTAAAGCTTGTGTTTCTACAGCATACAATGTAGGATATAAATTTTTAATCTGGTCTGATACTGCATCGTATACACTCTTACGAGGAAAAGCAGGCGCTATTTTAATTAAATCTCCAGCAGAATGAGCAGCTGCAGTAGTTCCTCTTGCTCCTCTAGTTACTGTTATTTCATTTGATACAGTGTTTAAAGCAGTTGAGAACATAAGTTCTTGTCCAACTTCTATAATTGCACCAGCACCTAATGCATCTTCTTCTTCTACAGAAAATAAATCATTAGCATAAGCTATTGTTGTTACTGAACTATTAATACCACCAGTTAAGTATGAATACGATTCAACACTATCTGCTGGCTCAAGGTATTCTCTAAATACCCTGTCTACTAGGTTGCCTATTGTGTCACTCACAATGACTCCTAACTTTGTTTAAATATTAAATTAATTTTTCTGTCAGCAGCTTCGTTGCCATCAGATGTTACTTTCAAAAAACCAATAGAAGCAAAAGCCCAACCACTAGGGTCAACTCTTACTACATTTCCTGCTGAAACTACATATGTAACTTCAGTACCATCTGTTTCAACTACGTCTACCCAAGTGCTTCCATCATAAGAAAAGTCAAATGTTACGTTTGAACCAGTCATTGCTGCAGGAAATTCTATTCCTGATAACAATAAACCGTCACATTGTGCAGCTGTAGAGTTACTGTTGTCTTCTGAAACGTCTATTAAAACTTGTTTTTGTAATTGCATGTTGTCCTTACTATAGCAGAAGAAAAGGGCAGGAGGTGGATTCCCACCCTAATCTTCAATACTTCTATATTCTTAAGCTACGTCTTTGAATAGCAAGTGATATGAAGGAGGACCAAAGTCGTATCCCATTTCCATGTAGATAGCTTTTGATACTCTTGCATAATCATCTTGGTCTATGTCTCTAACAAACACTGTTCCATATCCTGGGATATTTGTAAACACTGGTTGTATAAACGCAAAGTCCAAAATAAATGCACTGTTTGCAGGCATGATATTAGGGTCTATAACCATCATTCCGATTGAACCGAATGGAGTTACAATAGTATCAATATCGATACCAGCAACATTTCTATCTCTAGGAATGATTGCTCCTGTAATACCAACTGTACCAGCAAGTAGTTCTTTATTTAAGTCAAGTAATTGCTTTGGAGTAACGCAAAGTACAGGAGACTGCATTGGTGCGTGAGCATCATATAGTCTCTTAAGTCCTTCTGAGATTGAATCCCATGAAAGTACTTTGTCTGCGCCAGTTCCATCACCATCAGCATCACAATAGTGTACGTTACCGCCTACAAATGTAGGTGCAACTGTATTGTTAGCATTAGCGTTTAGTGCGCAATACTCGTTAAGTCCACGCATTTCTCTTGTACCAGCACCTGGTGTTGTATTAGCACCATCTGCGAATGTACCGTTGAATGCGAACCACTCTACTTCTCTAGCCACTTTTTCAAGTGCCATAGACATTTGCTCTGCGAACTCATCAACGATTGGGTTACTACCGGACAAAGCAAGTTTGTCAGCAGCTGTAACTGTTCCATCACCATCAGATGAGTTTGCAATGTTTGCACTCAAATCAAATGGATTTTGGTGTTGATATGTTGCCATAGCTGTGTAGGTCATCTTAATTCCTTTATGGAAGATTTGAGTAACGCCTGTATAAGCGACTCTATCTCTACCAAGATACTCTGTTGGCTGCGCACCTTCTTGAGCTTTTGTTGGCTCAGAAGAAACTACAGCACTATCAGCAGCTTGGATTTGCCAGAAAGTAGATTGTAAAACCTTACCTCCGTTTAATCCTCCTGTTGCTGACAAGAAAGGAGTTCTTTGACCACCTACACGGAATAACTCACCAGAAAAGTTATTAATCTTCTGGGAGTAAATTGAATTGTTAGTTAGGGATATTGCTCCCATATTCTACCTCCGTATTATGTTGTCGTATTAATTTTTTATTTTTGTTGGTCCATGATGTTTAGCTTTGCTGCTAAGGAATCCTTAACAGACCCATTCTGTAGAATGTTAGCCAACTGTTCATTGACATCTTGAGGTATATCAGACACTGAATTTGCATCAAGTGCAGCTACTCTAGAACGTGCATCGTCTTGTACTGGCTGTTCAAGTTCAGTCTGTGGTTCATTCTGTACTTGACCGCTTGGTTCAAAACCATACTCAGTCTTAGCAAACTCTGCAATGGACTCTTTATTAATAGGTCCATCATACACTTGCTTTAACGCCTTACCAAAACCCTTGTTAGTTTCTAAGCCAATTTCACCAAAAACTGAATCAATCTCTTTGTCTTTATAAAGAGCTAATTCTGTTTCAAGCTTTTTATTTTTCTCGGCTTGTCTATCGAGAGCTTCTCTCATTTGTTTAACACCGTTTTCTGGTGCATCAAATTCTTCCATCTTGTACCTCCACTATGTATTAACCTGTCAGATAAGACCATAGGCAATCCTATCGGGGTGCTACCTTTACCACTTGACTTATCCCTCTGGTAGCTGCAAGCTATAAGTCCATTACTCTACGGTTTTAATACGAGCTTTCTACGTAGGCTTTGAAAGCTGGGTGCAGGTCTATTAGCGGACCACGCAACGCTTAATGTCTATTATACACTAATCTGCTATAAGTCCAGTAACTTCGTCATTTATTTTTGCAGCACCTAATTGTATACCTTGTTTAGATTGGAGTTCTGCAGATATTCTTTGTAATCTTTTAGCAGCGTTTGTGTCACCTAATGTAGCTTCTTCTAATGTGCTTAAATCTAGTTCTCTACCAATAGATTCTGCTTGACTTATTGTTGAACCAGCAGTTTGATAAATACCTCTAGCTTGTTCTTGACTTAAACCTCTATTTTTTAGTTCTTGGAATCTAGCAAAAGTTGTAGTAAATCCTCTAGAACTAGCTTCTGCTTGTAGTTGCAATGTTTGTATTTCTCCTGCTAGTACTTTATCTTGTATTTTTGGATTAATTAAAGCACCAAATATTGTAGGTGCGTCAACATCTATATCATATCTATCTCTAAATAACGCTTCTACTTCTGGTATTTGATTAACAACACCTGCGTAAGTTACATCTATTCGCTGTTGGAACTCTGCACCAGATACTTCATTAGTTATTAAAGATTCAAATTCATCTTCAAAATCAGTAAAATCTTTAATACCTACTTCAGATAATGTTTGTTTGTATGTTGCTTTAGTAGATAATGCAGATATTTCATCCATTATTAATGAACCATCATCTCTTTGTAAGTATCCAAACTCAGCTTTCCAATCTGATGTTTGTCTAGTTGCACCTAATGCAATTTGTGCATCACCAGATTTAGCCCATTGTTTAGAAAATTCTTTAAGTACTTTTTCTGGTAAGAAAGGGAACAAAGCAGTACCTGTTGAATATCCTTCTTCTGCACTGTACTTAGGTCCTGAACTACTACCACTATCATAAGCTTGTGGTTGTAAAGAATAACCAGCATTAATTAGCCCTGGGTTTTCTTCAGTACCATCTCCGTAATATTCTAAATCACTTACATTGTATGAACCTACTAAATCTTTTCTAAATATTTCTGGCATTATCTATTCTCCACATATGCTTGACTTCTTACTGTACCATCACCAAATGCTGCCATTGCTGCTTTATCTCTATCAGCCATAACAGTTTGATTACCTTGTTCTAATCCTATTTCTCTGAGATAGGATGTAGCTTTACCTGTATCATTCATTCTAATGATTGCATCTAATGCAGGGTCATCTTCTTTAGGTTCGCTACCCATAATACTTTTATACAGTTGTTTTTTACCAGCTAAGATTACATTCCAGTTAACATCTTCGTCATACATGTTGTAATCAGCAAACCTAGATTTTTTCATACTTGCAACAAGTGTATCTTCATAATCTGGATTAGCACGTATCTTACCTGCTTCTTTAGATATATCTATAGTTCCGTGTAAGTAAGAAGGTAAGTAAGTATCTAATAAAGTTTGTACATCTTCTTCACCAGTTTGCGTTAAAGTTATATCTTTACCTTCTAATACACCAACAAAACCTGCATCAAGTTTATCTGCATAAGTACTATATTTATCTGTTGCACCTATGATATTTCTCTTAGCACCATCTAATGTCATAATACCTTTAGTAACTAAGTCAGCTAAATAATGCACAGCTTCTGTAGGAATACTTCCTCCTGATGCTTGTACTGCACCTTCAAGGTTTAATATGTTACCTTCTCGTATGTTTCCAAAACCTAATGGGTCTGACCTTAAGAGTTGTTGTGCTTTTAATTCTGATTCAGATACTTCTAATCTTTCTAAGATACCTCCATAAGCAGGTGTTCCTTCAAACATTTCTACAGCTGCATCAACATCCCCATCATTTTGTGCCGTAAGTGATGCTATTTCAGCTAAGTACTCTGGGTCTGTCCATAAATCATTAGATGCTCCATAAATTTCTATCATGTTCTTTTGTCCATCAAAGAAACCTTTTAACACATCATTAGCATCATCAGCTATAGCAGGTGTTATTTGATTAACGTTTATAGGAACGCTTACTAATCTATCATTGTTGTAAAATCCAGAGTTAAAAGTTTTGTTATCTGTTACATAAATACCAAGTTTTGTTCTAACTTTCTTTTCATTCTCACCTTCAACCATTTGGTAGTCAGTTAATTGTGACAATGTAGAACCACCTGGTGTATCAAATACGTATATTGTATCGCCAACATCTACTATAATTTTGTACTCACCAGTATCTGCTATGTACATAAGCTCTGCTGATTTATCTGATTTTACTTTGTAACTCATTTTGTAATTGTCTTTCCAAGTCTAGAAGCAGCAGCTCTAAGATGCTCTCCACCATACTTACCAGTTTTTTCTTTTACTTTTTCATCTATTATGTAGCTAGGGGAATATTCCATTTGGTCTGCAAATCCTTCTAACCCAGATATTAAAGCATCTATACCAGGAGTTTCACTACCTTGTACAACTTGTCTACCTGCTGATAAATTCATTACAGCTGGTCCAGTAGTTTCAGCTAAATATTTACCACCACCTTGTGCTAAACCACGTAATGCTCCTGCCATTAAGTTTAATACTTCTCCTTGTACCCAACCTTTAGCAACTTTACCTAAACCTATTTTTCCTAGTGCAACTTCTAAAGCTTCTGATACAGGGTCTAACGCACCTGCACCTAATCTACCTAAAAGACCACCTAGTTGTTGGGGATTTACACCATATTTTTTAGCTACTTTTGTGTAATCTGTATAATCCCAAGTACCTGCTTCTATCATACCTGCAGGGTAATTACCTGTTGCTTGGTCTATTGCAAAACTATACCTAGTATCAAATTCTATCAAAGCTCTTTCATTAGCTAGTTTAGGGTCTATATCTTGATTATCTGCAATGTAATTTTTTACAAAGTTTTCTCTTGCAGCATCTCTAACTGGTGTACTGTCGTCTATTGTCATTAATGGTTGACTATCTAATGCACGTTTATCATTTATTTCACGCATAAAATTTTTGTTACGTTGTCTATCTTTTGCTACAATTTCTTGTAACTCAGAAGTTCCAGAATAATTACTATCTAATTTTTGAGATGTATCATATATCCATTCACTATGTAAAAAAGCAATATCAACTTTTCCTGATGCAATATCTTCTACTGGAACAAACTTTGCAGATACAGCATCATCTCCAGCTTTAGGAATAAAACTATCATCTACAATAAATATTTTACCGCTTACATCTACACCATCAGCAAACCTTACGTCCCAATCAAATCTATCTGTTTTTGTAGGTAAATCTATTGTTTCTTTAATATCTTTGTTTGTTAAACCTGTTTCTTCCAAAGCTTCTCTAGCAACAAAATCTTCTACAGAATCTGCACCTTCTTTAAAACCACCAGGTAAAGCAAGTCCTCCTTGATGAGGTCCTCTTTTTCTTTCGATTAATAATACATCAAAGCTACCTCCTCTAGGTCTAACTATGATTGCGTCACCAGTAGTTTGCTTACCAGTTTTTTTGTAAACAAAGTCATTAGTAACTTCGTTAATTTCTGGTGAAAACTCTGGATTGTAATATGGGTCTGCTTTAGGGTCTCTAGCCATTATCCTCCGTACATAGCAGACATAAGTTTATTCTGCATTTCTTTCATTTCTTTACCAGCTGCAAAAGCATCTATATCAGATTCAAGTTCTTCTTCAAATTTAGCTTCAAATATTTCTGCAGGTGTCATAGGTTTATACTGTGATAATTCATCTAAGTTATATTCTGTACCTGTTTGTGTAAATGTAGTTTTAGGTTGTTCTGTCATAGGGTCTATACCTGCTTGTGTAGTGTAAGTAGGTTTACCTGTTAATTTCCATTCAGCAGATTTTTCCATAAATGTTACAGCTTGTGTATAAGATTCAGAATAACTACTTGCTAAAGCTGTTGACCAATCATTTAACTCACTAGCAGTAGGACTTCTACCTGTATTAGCAACAAAGTATGACTCAACCATATCTTCTAACACACTAGGTTTAGGAGGTATGTACTGCTGTGCCATAGCTTCAATTTCTTCAGATAAACTAATATCATCACCAGCAGCTTTTCTTCTAGACATTTCTTCTACTGCATGACCAAATAAGTTTCTTTCAAAAGATAAATCCATTTCTTGATACTGCACATCAGCAAAAAACAATGGAGGTTGATTCATAATCTTTTCATGTAATGATGTACCAGCTCCAGCATCTAAGTTTGAATCAGCCCATAACATTACTTCTTGTATCTTTTGTTTTAATGTATCACTATATAATCCTTTAGTACCAGCAAAATCCATGTTTGTTGCTAGACCATTTTCAATTAAATAGTTTTGAAATTGTACTATTTCTGGTACAGATGCATCTTGTGCAAAGATATGTGAATGTAATACTGTAGAAAAATATCCTGTAGATACAGTTTTTTTACCATCTTCTCCAGTTACAAGATTAGTTCCTTCTTCTGGGTCAATAAGAAAAGCTTCATCTATAATATCTTGTTTCATTTCATTAGCTAATGCAGGATTTAAAGAGCCATTATCAATACCTTTATCTATTTCTTTCATTTGTTGGTCTAAAGCTTCGCGTTGTGCATCAGGTAATTGCATACCTTTTTCTTTTTCAAGTTGTTCAACTTCATAAGACACACCAGCATTAGAACCAGTAGCTTTATCTAAAACTTCTTGCATTTTAACTAAATCTTTATCAGCGTTAGCTTGTTTTAATTCAGCATATAACTCTGGTTTATCAGAAAAGTATATGTTATCTTCTAAATTGTTTATAACGGTTACTATATTGTATACACCTGTGTCAGGTATTTCACCCATCATGTCAGAATATTCAGCTAATAGTTTTAATATTTCTTCTTTTGTTGCCATTTATTTGCCTATGTAATCCAATACCTCGAAGTCATCTCTATATAACTTTAACATAACTCCATTCCATACACCCCAAAACTCAGGATATTCCTGTATAACTTGTTGTGCTTTATTATACATCCAAATTCTCATACTCAAAGCTTGTGAATCATTAGATGTTAACCACCAAGTATCTGTTCCGTACTCTAATGATATCTGTTCCATTTCCTCCCAGTAAGGCATTATCTCTGCAAAACCTTTACCTGTGTCTTGTTCCATAACATAAGGTATGTTTCTCCACTTTTCTCGCATTTCATTAAATATATCTTTAGTTGAAGGAGGTGTAGTTAAACCATATTCATCTGCTTGAAACCCTGGAAGTGCTTGTTTTAGTTCTTCTCTGTAAACTCTTTTTAATAAAGTTTTCTTTTCATATCCAATATCTAAAGCATCTAAGTTTCTCGAATAAGATTTATACCTAAAGAAACCTATTGTATCATTCACACCTCTACGGTATTGGTCAGGTGATAATAAGTTTTTGTCATAAACTACATCATTCCAATTTTTTTCTTCGTTAGGATTGTCTATGTTTAAGTAATAACCACTAACTTTAAGTTGTTTAAATACTTCAGGATTTTCTGCTTGTACTTTTTGTACACGTACACTAGAAGCTTGTCTACCTATTTCTGATTGTGATTTAGGACTCATTAACCAAGGATGTTCTACACCATATAGTTCAAAAAATTCATTATATGTAGCAATATCATTACCTTCATTTTCTTCTTTGATACGATTGTATTCCTCAAATAATACAGCTTGTCCCCATAACTTACCGCTTTCATCTTTTAAGAAATACTCTGGTTTAAAACCAGTAGGACCTATAAATTGATACCAAAACTGCATTCTAAATAATGTACCTGATTTTTCTTTAGCATATTCCATATATGCTTCATCTATTTGTTTTTGTGTAACACTATCTGGTGTCCATTGATTAGGAAACAATTCATTAAGATAAGTATTTAATTTACCTTCCTTGTATAGTTTTTTATTCTGTCCTGATGCCATACCATATCTGAATAAATCATTAGTAGCATTAGCACGCATTCTGTATATTTCTTTACTGTCATCAGTTATTACTTCAAAATTTTCTTCATCTACCCAAGAAGCTCTTAATTTTTTATATACAGGTGATATAGCTACAATATCTCCAACATCTTCTGGTGGAGGAAAATCACCAAAAGCTTGTTCTCTAATTAATTCAGAAACTGTACCATGTTTTGGTATAAGTTTATTTATTGCAAATCCTACTAATGGGTTAGGTCCAGGTACAAATCCTTGTCCTAATAAGTTAACACCTTGTACATAACCTCTCGGTGATATACGTGTATTAGAATCATCACCAAAAATCTGACTAGATAAATGCCCACCAAATGGTAATACAAACATATCATCATCTGGATTTCTTGGGTCAGGAGAAAAGAATCCATCTTCAGAACTACTACCTAATGCATCAGCAGATGTACCTCCACGCAAAGCAACGTGACCTTTACGTAACACAGTAGGATTTTCTACTAATAACTTGCCCCATGTTTGGAATACTTCAAACCAAACTTCTGCGAAAGGAAATATGTTTAATAATTTATCTGATATAGCGTGTTTTTGTTTTGTATCATACAATAAGTTTTTAACCATTGCTAACCCAAATGCTTTACTTTCTACATTAATAACATCATAATCAGCTATCTTTCCTTTTTTATGTGTAGCCATTAATCCTTTGAGTTCTCTTAAAGTTGAATTAGGTACTGCTTGTGATTGCGCTTCTTTAATAAATTTCTTTTGTAGTGTAGGGCTATATTTATTAAAATTACTTGAGATATAATCCCATCTGTATTGCACAAAAACAGGAGACCTATTTAAATAACCAATAGGTTTAGTCATAAGATTATCAAACAATACCTGGAAAGCAGCATCTAGTCCTTCTTCAATCTGTGCAAGACTTCCTTGGTCAGCTTCATCTAATATATTTCTAGTAACTTTAACGTCACCAACATCTAATCCACCAGATAACAAATACTCAAACTCGTCCATAATTGGTTTTAATTTAAATCCACTTAATGTTTTATCTGCATTTTCGTAAAAATCTAACTCTTTACCATTTCTATCTAAGAGTTTTCCTTTAGCTATAGCATTACGTAAATCAATATTACCTAGTTCTTCTGTTTCAAGTTTATATCTATACTTACCACCTTTTTGTTTGATAGCATCTTTTTGCCAATCAATGTTTCCACCAGATTTAATACGTATTCTTGTTTCAAGATACTGTATATGTTGGTCTAAGAAATCACCATCTTTAATAATTTCTTGCCATTTGTTACCACCATAATTAAACAAGTCCATTCTTGCTGACCTACCAGCTGGTGATGCTAACCATTTATTTAATTCTTTAGAGCCATGACCAAACTCTGCAACTTTTCTTGCAAGAGGGTCATTTCGTAAAGACATTAATTCAAAGAACATATGTTTTGCATATTTTTTCTGTGTTAACTCTGCTTTTGATTTAGCTAAATATTCTGTATGTCTTTTGTTTTTAGAACTAGGTCCAATTAATTGAGTAGGTTTAAAACTATTTTTAGCAGCTTCCATAGCTTCTAACGATTGTAACAACTGTACTCCATCATCATTGTATTCTGCACCTTTAATAAAAGGTAACTTTGCTAATTTTGAATTAGGATTATGTGAAGCTAACCATTGTACATATTTAAAAGGATGGTTATATAAACCTGATAAACCTGCTGTAGCAATACGTGCTTGTTCTTCTAAGAATACACGAGTAAAAAAAGCAAGTCGTGCAAGCACTAATGGCTTAAATACGTTTCGTGTATAAAAACTAAGCATGTTAGTAACCATGTCATCTTCTAATTTTTTTACACTAATTACACCTTTTTCATAAGGATTAACTCTAGTAGCATCTCCAAAACCTTGATTAGCTTTATATTTACCATACTCCCATGCATCACTAATATTTTTAATTATTACATTTTGTATTTCAACATCTTTATCATAAGCTTTAAACATACGACTCATTGAGCCTTGTATAATTCTGTAATCTAATAACGGAGCAATGTTGTCTGTCATTTCAGAAAACATAGAACCAGTCATCATAGGCATGTTTACAGAAGAACCATCAGGTGCTTTGATTGTGTACATTTCATATCCACTACCTGTGTTAGGTATTATCTTTTTATTTCTACCTGCTGCATAAATTTTAGATTTTTCAATTCCTTTAAATTGTTCATTAGTAGCTTTAACAACATATTCCCATTGTCCACCACGTTTAGCTACTAAAGCTAAATCTTCTTCGGCTTGTACTTTAGTAAATTCACGAATACTTCTTTTATCATTAAAATCTAAATCTAAAAATTCTTTTAATCTACGAGACATATCTCTTTGGCTATAGCCGTTTATTTGTAAATGACTTACTAATTGCGTATAACCATTTTGTAAACTGTTAAGAGGTATTCCCTGCTCAGGTATAAAACCAAGTAACTTTCTATAGTATGGATTGTATGTAGAGTTAAAGTTAGAACTAAAACCTAAATATTTTTCAAATTCTAGTTGAGGTCCACCAACTTTATCTAAAGCTTTTTGTGGTCCAATGTTATTACCTAAAGAATCTAAATCATCTAAAACTTTTCCATCTACATCATTAGGGTCTATTAATTTTCTAAATCTTCTTTCTGGTGAAAAAGGTACTACCTTACCTAAAGTTTCTCTACCTTTACGTGCTTTTTCTCCTAAGTAACCACCTGCACTACGATATGCAGCTTTTTCATTACCTAATGCAGATAAAGCTGTCCCTACAGTATTACCATAGACTCCACCTTTTTGTTGTAACTGTGTACCTTTTTTAGCAGTATTTCTTAAAAGTTTATTAAGAACAAAAGAACCACGTACTGGTAATCTACCATCTTGATAAAACTGTTCTATCTTATATTTATTAACATTACCTGCTTCATCTTTAATGGCATAACCTGTATCCATCATGTCTCCGTGCATCTTTCTAATTTTTCTCCAGTCACCTTCTAAAGCAATTTCATTTAATATTGAAGGATGCATCTTAGATAACATTGGATTAGTAGATATAGAAGCTAAATCATCAACACCTGTTGCTGCTAAAGCTTTCCAGTAATCAACCATTACAGGGTCATTAAGTATTTCTTTTTTAGTATTTTGAAATAATCTTGGTACTCTACCGAAAAAAGTATGTTCTTTATTTGTTTTACGTGTTGATGTGTATATATCTCTTTTAGATACTGTTACTTCATCTAATGATTTTAACTTACCTGTTTTAGCATTTGTTATATTACTAAAGTTACCTTTACCAATAAATGGGTCTACTTCTCCTGCAGCTTCTTTAGCAATTTGATTAGCAACAGACAAAGGACTAAGACTTTGTAACTTACCACTTTTTTTAACACGACCTAATTGTTGTGATAACTCCATAGCTTTGTTAACACGTGTAAATCCTTTTCTTAAATTTCTTACGCCTTTAATACCTTTACCTGCTAATAACTCAGGTACTATTTGATATGATGCATCAATAAGTCCAGATGCTAAATCAAACTGTCTAGTACCTGGTTCGTATATTTGTCCAGTATGTACTTTACCTGGAGAGTATTCCATAAGTATATTTTTATCGGTCCAATCTTCTTTGTATAAGTCTTGTTCCATTTTGTCACCCATAAAAAAATACTTTTGTTTTCTTCTACCTGCATAAAAATTAATTTGATTTGGTTTTACATTTGATGTGTAGTTAATTTCACCATTCTCATCAAAGTTTTTAATTGGCTCACCAATTTTATTATAAATAAATTTACGAGCTTCTTCTGGTGTATAACCATAATTATTAACTAAATCAACGTAGTAAGGTGTATCTTCTGCTTTAACAGACTCTAAAGTTATTTTTGTACCTCTGTCAAAGTTAACTGGTTTACCATTAGCTACTTGACGCATCATGTTAAATAACACAGCTTCTCCACCCATATCATTAGCTTCTTTCATCATGGCAAGATGTTTACGTATATCACCTTTTAAGTTAGTATCTTTACCAATATTTTCTACTTCAGTAAAAGATACATCAATTTGTAGTTTTGCTTGTGCTTCAGCTTTGGTGTAACCTTTTTGCAACATATCATCATATTCTTTTAAATCTCTTAGATATGCTTGTGACCTACCTACAACCATAGGTTGTCCAGGCATTACTGTGTTAACAGCACTAGCAGCAACAGACCATTTACCTGATGGTCCAAATGTTTGGAATAATGCATCTAATCCTGCAAATGCCCATACACCTATTTGTGCATCCCCTTTAAGTACTGTACCTAAAGTCATTTTCATATTATCTTCTAAAGCTTCGTATTGATATTTGTCTTGTAGTTCTTCCCAAACAACAGCTTCTTTTTTAGCACGGTTATAGGCAACATCATCTGCAATTTGTTTCATAGTATCTGCTTCAGCTGTACCTCCTGCTAAAACATAAGGTAAAGCTATATCTGCAGGTACTTGGAATTTTTCAGTTACTTTTTCTAATTCAGATGCAACTTGAGGTTGTAATGCAAACTGTGTATTTAGTTGACCAATTTGTAAATCATCATAGGTATTACCTAAGATAAAATCCATTTCTTCGTTTTCATCAAAAAGGTGAAAACCCATTATCTATTCCTATTATTTATTAACTCTAATATAACTGGTGATGGATTTATTTCATACATTGCTTGTAGCATCATATCTACATTGTCAGTCATTCGTACACCACTACTACCTGGTCCTACTGGTACACCTTCAGTAATAGGTTCTGTAGGTCTTTCAGTAGGTGCAAAGATATTAGGTGTAACTATGCTCTGTTGTGAGGGTAGGGGAGATGCTTGTTGTTGTTCAACAAATGCTTTATTTGCACCGTAATCAGCGTCTGGAAGCCTTCTAAGGGGTTGTTTAGAACTTCCTGGTCCTCCGTCAGTCCTTTGCCCACCTTGTGGTGTAGCTACAGGTGCAGGATTAGCAGGTTGTCTATATCCCCCTCTGTTAGAACGTTTCTTTGCCATTGTTAAAATCCTTTGTAATTAAAATAATAATACCTTTTTGAGGCATAATAATTTCTGTAATATTTTCTGAAAGAATATCTAACTCATCTTCCACACCATATTCTTGATATATCATATCCCAAAACTCTGTTTCTAAATATTCATCCATACTACATTCCAAATGCTTGTGCCATTGTAGGCGGTCCACCTTGTCCTCCCATCTGCTGTTGCATCATTTGTTGTTGAATCATCATTTCCTGTTCAGGTGTCATCTGTGGTTCTTCAGGAGTGTAAAACTGTTTCATAATAGCTGTCATTTCATTAGGGAACTCGTAAATAGCTATAGCTGCCATAGTTGCAGAAGCATCACCTTGTGCTGCTCTAGCAAGTATAGAATCAAATAAGACTTGCTCTGCTTTAGTTTTACGTATACGTTCTTGTACTTTAGCTATGTTGTCTAATCCATCTATGTTGTCTTGTAAAGTTTCTGTGTCTATAACACCTGCCTGCAATAATTGCAAACCAGTTACAATTTTCTGTGGTTCATCAAAACCAGCCATTACACCATAGATACGTCTTGTTCTAAAATCTCCACCTATATCAGATAAAGGACTGTAGTTTTCTGTAAAAGCAGAACCATTAAAGAAACCTGCCATAGGTTTTTTCTTAATCTCTTGTGTATAAGAAAGAACTACATCCATTTCTAATCTCTTAGCATCCATTTCAGTAATAGCATGTTTAATTATTTCTCTATACTCATTAATCATTAATGACATAGTTGAGTTAAGTTCTGATAGTCCAGCACCAGTAACAAAAGAGTTAGGTGACTGTGAGTCATCAGTAACTGGATAACCACCGACCATACGTAACTGTCGTTCTAATCTATCTACTTGTTGGAATAACTGATACGGTATATTGTTCTGTGGTTTAGAAACTTGTGTACCTGGAGCTAGATGGTTTACCGCAAATCTACCTTTTCTATATTGTCCGGATTCTATCTCTCCTGATATGTTAGTTTCTGTAAACACAGCATCTTCCATTGCAATAGATGACATAATATTTATTTTTGCCATCATAGACATTAAACCTATAACGTGGTCATATTGTCCTTTTAATGCATCGAAAGAAACTCTTTTCATAAACACAAATGGCGGTGTTGATAGTACGTTAGGTATAAAATCTAATATCATATTGCGTTCTGGGAACACAACATATGTACCACCCATGTCATAGTACTCAATTATTCTTACACCAGAGTATGTATTATCTTCCCACTTCTGTTCTCTAGCACCTTCGTATGACATAAACGGTGTAGCAGTATCAGAGTAATTATCGTTCTCTGTATCATCATCATCTTCTTTTAAAATCTCTTTAGCAAACTCTGGATAAATTTGTGCAAGTTTATATCTTGGTATTCTTCTAACTACAGCCATTTCTCTTGGTTGTTGGTCAGGTCCAAAGTTTCCTGGAAAGGTATCATAAGGGTCTCTTAGTTCTGCTGATGGATAATAAAAACCATTCTTATCTCTTTTAGTTGTTATAACCCAAGCACAGTAACCATATCCTGGCAACCATCTTGCAGCTTGTGCTAATTGTAAACTTAAATTTTGTTTGTCATCATAGTTAGAAACAATACGTTCTAATTTTTCTGCACGTATTTTACTTCTAGTAGAATCATTATCATTAGGTATATCTACTCGTACTTGAGGTATACCTGAAATTTTTTGTGCAAGTCTATCAATACCAGACTGCAACATGTTCGGAGCTGGTAATAAATCAGCATCAGAGGTTTCCATTGTATTACCTAGTAATGCTTTAATACCATCTGCACCACCATTAAGAATAGATTTAATTCTTGCTTTAGAAACTTGACGTTCTTGTGTTAGTTTGCCTGTAGTTAACTCAGCAGCATTTCTAACTATTTCTTTGTAGGATTTAACATCTAAGTTTTCTATGCCCATGGTGCGTCATTCATTTCTGTCATCTTATACTCTCCATAACTAGGTGTGTAATCTAGTCCTATATCAGCAGCCCGTTCTTTCTGCAGTCTTCTAAAAACCTTCATAGGAAACCAACTAGCCATAACTATATCAGTTTTTTCCTTGTTTCGCTTAGAAACAGGTTTTCCATCAAAGTATAACAGTTGTTGTCGATATTGTTGTACCTTTGCGTTAGAACCACCATCACCAGTAGGTAAGTGTATTTTTTTATTCTCAAATAAATCAGCCATTGCACCTACACCATATAGTGGGTCATGTTTATTCTTTCCAGTCAAGTGTCCTTGTATTTGTACACCTGAGCGTAAAGTAAATTCTTTTATCTTTTCGTCTTGTCTTATTGCAGTTTGAAAACCGTTTTCTTCTACTATCCAATGTCTACAATCGTACTTATGTAGCCAATCAGATATTTGGTCAAGTGCAGCCCTTACTCCGCCCCCTCGTCTATTTTCTAAATCTACTAAATATAATTCAGCTCTATATACATCAATACCCCATAGTACAGATGCTTGATATCCAGCTGATGCAGGGTCAAGTCCTGCAACTAAATGTAAGTTTTTATATACCTGACCTAACGTTAAGTCTGGTCGCATACATTGGTCAACCATAGGCATTGTAAATATCTGTGTACCCTCTATGTATGCTTGATTAAAATAAACCATCTCGAATGTTTGTCTACCACCTGTTGATTCAGCAGAATGCAACCTAGACATTAACCATTTAAAGGAACGTTTGTTAGCCCATAACATACATTCGATATGATTTTCTTCTTCGTGTTCTGGTACTTGACAATCTATAGCGTGTGCTGTTTCTACTATGCTTGTAAAGTTATCTGATGCAAGTAAGTGATTATATAAATCATCAGGGTGCTGTCTAGACCCAATAACAATTACAGCTGTGTGTTCCTCTTTACGACTTGATAATGTTGTAGTCCACCATTGCCTAGTACTTTCTCTTGCACCAGGTTGCATAGTAGTTTGGTGGTCCTCAATGTCATCAGCAATAATTATGTCACAGTCACGTGATAGAATCTTTCCACCCTTACCTACAGCTACCATTGTCGGTGACTTAATACCTGCAACTGTACGAGTACCTACAGTAAACTGATTTTGTGACCAGTTCTTACCAGAACGGTTATCTGGCTTAAAAGATGTTCCTGGCATACAATATGCATCTCTGAGTTCTTCGTTCGTGTCAAGCACGTCTAAGACTGCGCTAAGGGCATTTTTAGCTATATCTTCGTTCCCACCTACCCACATGATACGTGTGTTTGGATTCTTACATATCTGATACACAGCAAAATGTATTAACAGTTCTGTCTTTCCATGTCTAGGGGGGCTTAAGATAAGTAACTCTTTACCGTTTTCTATACTATCTATAATGTTATTTATCCAGTTAGTATGAAAAGGCGCGGTGTCATACTGTTTACCTAGTTCGGTTCGGAAGTATTTTTGTCGGAAGGTAGCGAAATTTTCTAATGCGTCTTTGGCATCCTCTGATAACTCCCAATCTTCTGCAGCTATCTCATTTCTACTGTCTATCTTGTAGGCAGCGAGCATGCGAGAGACAGTAGCAGACGTGCAACCTAGCATGGAAGCTGCGTCAGCTACCGTCATGTCGCCTGTTGCAACTTGGTCAGCTATTCCTTCGCTTACGAAAGCTCGATAATACTGACCCCTTCTAACACTAGCATAGTCGCCATCGTCTGATTTTCTATCTATATTGATAGGTTTTATGTCATCTTCTTTGTTATAGTATTTGTCTCTAGCAAACTGTCGTTTTTGGCAAGTAGGAGAGCAGAATTTGCGTTGCTTGCCCTTAAGTTTCTTTCGACAGCCCTCTGCTATGCAGATTACATTATTGGTAGTATCTACCATATTTCACTATCTTTCATTAGATGTTTGTATAGTGAGAATTATATGTTATAGTTCTAAATATTACAAACACTTAACACAAGTATTTTGTTACAGGTGAAGTTGCAATCGGGATGCGGAAAGCTGCTGACTGGCAAGACAGTACACTAGAAAGACAAAGGCAGTACCCAAGGACACTAAAACATGTTAAGTCAAACATTTACCCCTAATGCCCGCTAACGCCTATACGGACAGGGTTTCTTCTGAATTACCAGCATATATTTCTAGACATACGTACTATATAGTAAGACCTAAGATTGACATATGCTAGTCATACACTTGTAATAGGTACATAATTACAGAAGCTTATAGAAAAATATATCTTCTTGTATACATACCTTCTTCCGACTCACAGAGTCAGAAGGTATGAATACTAGATGCTTTAATTTAAAGAGATATATGGTTACTTTAAGTTCCCTTGTAAGGATATGTAATCTATATATAACTACACACTAAAGCATAAGACGTTCTTCCGACTCATAGAGTCAGAACGTCTGATTCTATATTATGTTAAGGAGATACTATGCCTAATAAATACACTTGTTCTAATGACCACCCAAATAAAAATAGCGTTATCTATTGCGAGGTTTGTCACATAATGAACATATGAGTTGTATATATCTCAAAGTCTTTCTTCCGACCCACGGGGTCAGAAAGACTCTAGATATATATAAAATGTATATATCAGCTATAAATAACAAATTAACAATAATAAAAGGAGGTTATTATTATGGCAACTACAAGAGAATGGGTAACACCTATATGTGGCGTGACTGGTAAAGAACTACCATTTGAGGATAGATTACAACCAGCTATGCCTAGATACAGCAAAACTAAGAAAACTACTAACACTATGTGGTTACACTTAGATAAAACAGAGCCAACAGTTGCGGCTTTGTTACAACAAAAATACGATGCTGAAAAGCAACTGCTCGAGTTACATAACCAAAGCCCAACATCACTATATTACAAAGGTCCTAAGACCGAAGTTAATGTAGCTGAGGTTGTAGAAGTAGAGGTTATGGAAGCTGAAGAAGCTAACTTCTAAACAACTATATGTTGTTAGTATCTATCAACCCCTTTGGTAGATACTATAGAACATATCGCAGAAAGAGGCGTAAAGAAATAATATGTTCTTACTATAAAGTAATTAGTCAATAGAAAGGAATTAAGTTATGACTAAATTTAAAACTAAGAAAATATGTAGAGTATGTACGTACCCTATAATCTTTCATAAAGATGCATACTATAAACCAGGTACGAAACGAGATAGTAGTGGAGAACTAATTAAGTATCCACTTAACATTCATTACGTTGACTGTGCTAACCAAGCATATATGAATGGACAAGACCTATGGGAAGTATCTCGTAGACCATTAAGTAAGTTAACACAAATGCGATTGGCATTCAGATGAGTTATTGTATAAACAAAGTACATAATCATATATGTAATTGCTCAAGATAAATATTATATACATGTCTGTTAAGTCAGGCATGTATGTATACTAGATAACACTATGAAAGGAATATTATGGATAACATAATCGAAATTAAAAATGCATTAGATATAATCAAACCTATATTAAATGCTGCAGAAATTAATAAACTAAACACGATGATTGAAAATGCAATAACTGCATACCATGAGGGATTAGTTGACGCAAAGATAGCAAGTGACTTAGACGCATTAAATATAACAGCGTCAAAGTTTATCTTTGAAGATTCACCCTTTTAATTAAAAGATAAGATAGACTTCGTGCTTCGCTCTCACGGGTTCAGCACGAAGCTGTCTAAGAAAGGATACAATGGATAAAGCTATAGAAAAATTACAATTATTAAACAACAAACAGTTAACGAGGATAATCTTATGGTTAATAAGAGACTTACTTAACTGGAGTAAAAATGATAGAGTGCGTGATGAGTTACGTTCACACAGTGCAATGATACTTGAGGCATTCTTATATCAAATCAATAAAGAAACTATAAACGAGGAGGAATAATGCCTAATTGGGTAACAAATAACGCAGTAATTACAGGAGATAAAAATAGTTTAGATGAATTATATGATGATATAACTATTAACGAAGGTGTATTTTATTTAGCTAATACAATGCCAACACCTTCAGAATTAACAGATATACATAGTGGTTCAATAACTATTGATGATGTTAGATATAGAAATTGGTATGAAGATGATGACGGTACTAGACGTCCAGTATTAGATATGAAACTTGATGAGTTAAAAGAAAAATATAAATGTACTAACTCTATTGACTGGCAGTATCTTAACTGGGGTACTAAATGGGGTGACAGAGACACTGAAATAATAAGTAAAGACGATAAAAGTATTGTTCTTACATTTCAAACTGCATGGGGTGAACCATTTTTATTATTACAACACATAGCAGAGACATATAAAGTAGAGATAGTTAATAAGTTTCTTGATGAGTTTGAGTATGATTTACCCGAACCACACCGAACAGATTATCCAATAGAAAACTTTGGTATGGTAGAACAAGAACATACTAACTCATTTGTAAATATGATTAAACAATTTGGTAGATAATGAGTGAATTAACAACAGAAGTTATGTTAGTAGGTGTAATAATTCCAATAGCGTTTTTATTTATATCTATGTATATAGCACAAAAATAATAAGGAGAAACTATGACATACAAATATGTAGATAGTAACGCAAGGCGTGATGAGAATATATTATCAGTTGACTTTACCTTTAATGGTGACGTAACAATGGAAGACGCTATTGCACAGATAGATATGATGGTAAGTAATGTAGACAACGATGGTGATATAGAATTTAAATCTTATAAACCAAGTATGTTTAGCATATCAGGACTATCAAGTCTAGTAGATTAACTAACGCTAGCTATTCACAGCATAGCCCAAAGTCACGCAAGTGATTCTGTGAGTAGCTTGTAGCACATAGTAGTAATAGTAAGTAGTAGCTTAGGCGAAGAAACTATGAAGGTGTGTTACAAGCTACACGTACGTAGCTATTGGAGTGTGACTGAGTTACATCGTTGCCCTACGACATACCACTCAGTCATGTCTCCTTCTCTCTCTGCCAAGAGGTTCGAGAGAAGTCGACTATAAAAGAAAGGAAATATAATGGAAGTAATAGGATTGTCCAGTAGAAAGCGCGATATGCATAAGTATTATATTGTTGCTAACTATATGGCTGATGACAGTGTTAATGACAAAACGTTTATACCAGACGACAATGACGGTAGACATATGATATATCGTGTTGAAGTATGGGCAGATAGTTTAATTAATGCTGTTAATCGTGGCATGGAAATAGTAACTCATGCACGTGCAGAAACTATGGCTGATTACATTAATAGTAATCCAATGTATCTAGAGAAAGATACATATACGCGACAAGATATAGAAGATATATATGAGCAAGCAGTAGAGATTGGGTTATTTCAAAATTGGTTAGCTATGCAACCAACATCTATTCAAGCTAATAGAGTAGATGACGAAGATAAACTTATTGACATGACTGTTGATAATGTTATGCATCATGCTACACATATTGGCGATGATGCAGAAGACTTCCTAAAGGAGCAAGACAATGATGCCTGAAGGAATGCAAGCTGCTACACCACCTGAACCATATCTAAATAGAAAAGGTAAACAACCTAGTCTATTAACAGATGACAAAGTAAGAATACTTTTATCATCACCAGAACAATGGTTCATTATATCTACTAAAGACAAGTGGATTAGTGGTGTTAAAGCAAACATTGAGTCTATGACTCAGCGTAATATTGCACACTTATCAGACAAAGGTAAGTTTGAGATACAACAAAGAAGAAATAAAACTGGACAGATAGATATATATTGTCGGTTTGTCCCTAACTATAAAGAGGAGATACTATGAGCAACAATGATTGTTGGAAGATGATATCATCTGTGCTAGGTAAGACACGTAGAACATTACTATACGGTCCACCAGGTACAGGTAAAACATACAGTGCTGTTAAGCAAAGCACTCCATTAGATATGGACGGTAAAGCTAATGTTTATCAGATTACTATGACAGAAGATACGGCAGCTGCTAACTTAGAAGGTTTCTATAAGCCTGCTAAAGACGGTGGCTTTGAATGGCATGATGGTATTGCTATTCAAGCATGGCGTAATGGTGGTAGATTGGTTATCAACGAGATAGACCATGCTTCACCAGATGCTATGACATTTCTACACGCTATTCTTGATGACCAAGACATAGCAATGTTGACATTGAACAATGATACTAAGGAGACAGTACGTCCAGCTGAAGGCTTTCAAGTCGTAGCTACTACGAACAGTCCACCTGAGTCATTGCCACTAGCGTTAAAAGATAGATTCCCTGTAAAAATATATGTTGACAGTATACACCCTAAAGCAATGGAACAGTTTCCAGATGAGTGGCACGGTGTAATCAATGACACAACAATGGTAGAAGATGATGAGGAACGTATTTCAGTACGTGCATGGACAGAGTTCTTTGCACTACAAGGTAAAGGTTTCACACCTGAACAAGCAGCTAAGTTAATCTTTGCAGACAAAGCAGAAGAATTAATAGATGCTGTTACATTAGCTCGTGCCTAACAGCAAAGCTTATCCATATCCAGAAATTGTTACTGGTGAGAAGTGGGAAGTAGTAGGTACTATTAACAATAGTCCCGAAGGTTCTACAGATAATCTCAACAGACAGATGACAGTTCCACTCGACAGAGAGTGTTCGGAATGTGGTATCAATCATAGTCGTATGATACGTAGACATGAACTTGGTCATGCCAAGTGGAGTCCTAAAACTATGGGTAAGCTAAAGCCTGGTGTACGTGCAGAAGCTGTTCATGTACTAGAAGAAGTTAGAGTTAACCATCTTTTATACGAGAACAAACTTGCGTTATCTGAGCCATCACAATGTTTAGGTACATTACAACAAAAAACTATGAAGTTAGTTTATGAATCAGGTATTGCAGAAATAATACTTATGGGTTTAGCTAGCAAATGGAAAGTACCAGACAATGATACTAACCGTAGGTATGCTAGTTATAAATACAATGATGAATGGGTTGTAATGTCATCTTGTTTTGCCATGATAAGAGATGATGATACAGTTACTGATTACCGTAAACAACAGATTATTTATGCAGAAAGAACTATCACTAGATTCTTTCAAAGTATTACTAATCATGGTTACGGTCAGACAATTAGCTATCGTAAAGTACAAAAGTATGCAGAACAATTAAGTCTAATATTAGATATGTTCAGAGATGAACCTGAGCATGATGAAGTGTACAAACCTAAACCAAAACATACCGCACCTGGTATGGATGAAGGTGAAGGTGAAGCTCAAGAATCTAATGAGTTAGGTGGTGGTTCTTTACAACAACGTACAAGAAACGATATAGCTGAAATGTTGTATAACAGTAGTCAAGGTACAGGTCAATGGGGTGAAATGTTTACACATAAACCACCTTTGTCTGTTAATTTGCAAGGTAGACTTAAAAATGGTAGAGCATACAGACCATCTGACTTTGGTTACAATCCAAAATATATTAGTAGATACTGTATAGATAAAAAGATATTCAAACAAAAAATGACAGCACTTGGTGGCACAATACTTATTGATGCTTCAGGTTCTATGTCATTTGATGGTCAAGATATCTTAGAAATTATGCAGCTATTACCTGCAGTTACTATTGCTATGTACAATGGTACTGGTGACATAGGTAACTTACGTATCATTGCTAAGAATGGTAAACGTGTAACTGAAAAGTATTTAGATAGACATTCAGGTTTTGGTAATGTTGTAGACGGTCCAGCTTTAGAGTGGCTAGGTACACAACCAGCTAGAAGAATATGGGTATCAGACATGCATGTGTTTGGTGCGCATGGTGATACATCTGGCTTTAATTTAATGGCTGATGTAAATAAGTTAGTTAAGAAATACAATATTATAAATCTTAAAGACATAGAAGAAGTAAAGGAACATGGACTTAAATTGAACATGTGATAGAGTGGTAAGGATATAAGGTCAACCCGCAAGGGTGCAGAGACCTCCTTTCTCTCTGTTAAACCTTTATTAGAAGGAGACTAGAGTCGTAGGAGAACTACGAACAAGGTATTCAATGATGTCAACAATCAACCTATAGTGAACACTCCTTCACTTACCTAAAATTAGTGACACGCTCGTAGGCAGACGGAGCTGTGAGTGTGCCTATCCATGGCACGCGAAACAGTGAGGGAATGCCTGAGAAGCGTATCACGAAACTAAATACATACTTAAATACAATACTGTGAGTATAATGAATACTATGAATGATATAGATAAGCTTCTTCAGGAAGCAGAAACAGGTAAAGTAAGCAAGATTACTAACAGAATCACAGAAGAAGCCATGCCCTTTTGGGAAGGTTGTGAACAGAGAGTACTTGCTGGTCGTCAATTAAAACCATACGTAGTACACAGATTATTACGTGAACAGTATGGTATTAAGATAAGTGAATCTGCAGTTAGGAATCACTTTACAAATCTGGTAGAAAATGCCGAATAAAAAAAAGATAGACATAGATGAATTACTTGCTGAAGCTGAGTCAACTAAGATACAGCAACTTAAAGCAGATAACCTACGTTTATTAAAACAACTAGATAAAGCTAAGAATAAAAAAGCAGATTTAATTGAAGCTTTATTAGAGGCAGTACATACCAACTTACGGACGTGGGATAAGCCTAAGATACCTAAGCCTACAATTTCTAAGAAAAATAAAACTGAAGAAATAGCTGTTGCTATATTGTCTGATGTACAACTTGCAAAAGTAACACCAGATTATAGCACAGAGGTAGCAGAGGCACGTGTCATTGAATACGCTAATAAGATTGTAACCTTGACAAACTTGCAACGACATGCACACACAGTAAAGAAGTGTGCTGTGTTAGTTGCTGGTGACATAGTCGAAGGTGAACTAATCTTCCCAGGTCAATCACACTTAATAGATGCGAGTCTATACAACCAAGTGACAGTAGATGGTCCTAGAATCTTGACAAAGTTCTTTGACATATTACTTGCTAATTTTGAGGAAGTAGATGTTACATGGGTAATAGGCAATCATGGTAGCTTAGGTGGTAGAGCTAGAAAAGATTATCACCCAGACAGTAATAGCGATAGAATGCTAGGCAAAATTATGTCAATGATATATGACAATGAGAAACGTATAACATGGCAGATACCTACAGGAGACGAACATTGGTTTGGTATTGCAGACCTTGGTAAAAAATGTAGGTTCTTTGTATGGCATGGTGACAATGTAAGAGGTCATGGTGGATTTCCATGGTATGGTTTTGGTAAGAAACTATTAGGTTGGAAAGCATTAGCAGCAGCTAAGTTAATGCCTGACTTTGATTACGCTATAGCTGGACACTTTCATACACCTACAACAATGTACGTTAATGACATACGCTTGTGGGTTAATGGTAGTACTGAAAGCTACAACACTTATGCACAAGAACAGCTTGCTAGTATGGGTAGACCATGCCAGTACTTGTTGTTTGCTAAGCCAGGTCAAGGCGTAACTGCTGAATACCTTGTAAATTTAGAAGATGCATGAGTATAATAAGTATATGGCTAACTTAATTGTCAAGTCTAAATGGAAGTTAACGAGTATAGAATACTCTGGTCTAGGTGATAGACCGCAAGTTATACTTACTAATGACCAAGGTGACGTAAAGTTAATACCTCTTGAACGTGGTATAACTAACATTGCGAAGCTAGTAGACTTGAATACAGAAGAAGAATAGAAACTTCTTTCTGCCTCGGGCTTATGCTTTCGGCAGAAAGTAGTAAAAGAAAGGACAGTTATGAATAATAACGTTGACTTGTTATCCCCATTTCCACAGGAGCTAGTAAAAAAAGCACCTGCTGGTAAGTTCGGGGACTATGTACCACACGCTAATTATGTAGAAAGACTACGTGATAGTGGTGTAACATACTCCTGGAAGTGTAAACCTGTATACGGTACACACAACGGAGAGAAAAGAATAGTCGGTGCTAAAGGTACTATAACCATAGAAGGTATGGGTAGTTACGATGGCTTCGGAGATGTTGATACCTTTAAGCTTGGCAATGCTAAGTTTAATGACGGTAACAACCTTAAAGACGCAGAGTCTGATGCATTTAAACGTGCGTGTATGCGGTTCGGTCTAGGTGTAGAGCTATGGTCTGGTAGTAAACAGACAGAAGAAGAAGCTACATCTATTGCACCTGATGGTTACACACAAGAGCAAGCAGACAAAGATGCTATGGTAGAAGTTACCAAAGTAGATATGCGTTTAAAAGAAAACAAAATGTCTAAAGAAGATAAAGCTGCAGCTGCTGCAATCATGGACAGTATCTTAGGTACTGAAGCATGAGTCAAGATGTACAGTTTATAGCAGAAACAGTGCAAGGTATTACTGCTAATGTAGAATCACCAGAGACTCTTAACAAGATACTTGGTTCTGCAAATCAGTATGCACAATTAAAGAAGTTACCTGCAGATAAAACAACATGGACAGATGAACAGTTAGATATGTATTTTGTTTACATAGAAAAACTTGTTGATATGCCTACTGTTGTTACGCAAGAATCTTTTGATATGATGTCAATAGAAGAAAAGCTAGGTGCAGTAGGACTTGAAGTAAAAGATAGTACAGAGCCAGGTGTACAACCAGCTGGTGACATGCTAGGAGGCGTAGTTAAAAAGATGGAAAAACAAAACAAATACAGAGATGACCTTACATGTCCTTTCTGTAAACAAATGGTGTACGATAACCGTAACAGTAAACGGTCAGAGAAAAGTCCAGACTTTACCTGCAGCACTAATGACCCTGTAATATGCGGAGGACATAGTGGTAAATGGCGTAAGTCTTGGTGGCTTGATAACTCAGACCTACCTAAAGAGTGGAACTTAGATGGGGAAGTCGAGACAGCACCAAACAATGCTGGCGATGACTTACCAACACCATACTAAAGAAAGGATAATTATGATACCTAGTGCATTTAGAGGTACACTTGTACCCGCATATGTAAAAAGTAAAACACAATTAGTTGCATGGGCGTTAGAGGAGTTTCAAAACTCAGACCCTATAACTAACTGGGAGTTTGTAAGAGAGTTATATTGCCATAGATTTGGCGGAATACTCTTTAACCTACGACAAGAAGGTTATGAAATTACAACACTTAAAACAAAAACAAAGGGCTTAGTCAGTTACTACTGCACTAAAGTACCTACGAGAACTACCATTAGCTAATGATAGAATATATTTTAGCAGCGTGTCTGTGGGTAACAGCACCGACACCTGCTGAATTTACTGCGTATCGTGAGTGCCGAGAAACACAGTATATGGTGTACAGTGTAGAACAATGGTTACCCACAATACAAAGTTATTTTAAAGATGAAGACGTTGTTCGTGCTGCAAAGGTTATCTTCTGCGAAAGTAGTGGACGACCTACAGTTGTGGGACAAAACACTGACGGTACGAGTGACGTTGGACTCTGGCAATTTAATGACAACACTTGGTCTTGGTTAAAACAAAAGCTTAGTATAATAGGTAAGAGAACAAATCCAGAAGTTGCTACACGTTACGCAGCTTGGCTTATCTACAATGATGGATGGCATCACTGGAACTCAAGTAAACATTGTTGGGGAGGAAACTATGATGTATAGACAATACGAAAAAATACTAACGAAACACAAAAAAGATATAGAAAATTTATTAAATCTAACATGTGAACTTTGTAATAAAAGTTATGTTACAACTTGGGACGAAATAAAATATTGTCCTAGTTGTATAGATGATTTAGAACACGAAGTTAACAAGGAAATGTTTGATGAATAAAAAAATTAATATAGACAAACTAAATATATTTAATCACCCTAGATACATGAAAGTATGGGCGCAACAATTTAGTAAAGCATGTGGCAGTGATACATTTAACGTAGCACCAGACACAATAACATTAAGATACTTGATGGAAAAGTTTGTAAAAGATTACAATTTTCATCTTGAAGGATTAGAGGAGGAATAACTATGGGCAATACATTTAAAGCATTTGCATCTAAAGAAGCTAGAGATGCAACAACAGACCTAAGTGATAGAGAAAAGTTTAGAGCTTGGGAGCAGAGTAAAAAAGATTTAGCTAAGACTATAAATAAATTTGGTGGTAAAAGATTACTAGGTTTAACAGATAAAGATGTACCTATCTGGGCATCATATACTATAGATAGAGAAACACTTGATATAAAAGTAAAATTATCACACGATATAAAAACTATACGTAACTCAAAGCTATGTCCTAGACGTGTAACTGTAGCTAACGGTGAGCAGATGCCAGACATAGAGTTTGCTATGAGACCTAAGACAGCTAAAGATATGGGTGAAGTTACACAAAATACATTACGTTATATAGACAAATTGTTTGGTATGGCTGAGTCTAGTATAGGTAAAGTCAATGGCAAATGTAGTACGCAACTGTTTATGATGGTATCAAACGTAGCATATGAAGGTTCATCAAAAGAAAATAAAGTTAGATGGAACGACATTATGCAAACATGGGACATGCCTTCAGGGAAATACCTAACAGTATATGGATAATGTACCTACATACAGACCCTTACCTAAGTATTTAACTATACAACCTAGCAAGATAGAAGGTCTAGGTCTGTTTACTATCAGGGCTATACGTGATTTAGAAACAAGTATAGGTGTAACGCATGTCTTTATGGATGACAAAGGACAGGTAATACGTACACCTTTAGGAGGATTCATAAACCATAGCGACAATCCTAACTGCGAAGTAAAACGTATGCAGGGTACTTATGTTAATCATTTGTTTCCTTTACGTCCTATTAAAGCTAACGAAGAAATCACACTTAAATATAGTATGTACAGTATTGATGAGTGATATAGCACCGATACGAGAAGAAGCCTTTAGAAGGGCTGGAAACGTCTGTGAGTGGGCAAATTGTGACAGTAATAAATGGTTAGAGCTAGCACATTTAAAAGATATAGGTATGGGTGGCAACAAAGCACGCAAATATAATGTAGATAATACAGCTGTATTGTGTAAGTGGCATCACGATATATACGATGGACGACAGTCTATGGGTACTAAGGTAGCGTACAGAGAACTACTAGAAGGATATCTAGATAGACATTCAGGTGTCAGTTAATTATTTATTAAAAGCTTTAAAGTTTTGTAACTTACGATTAAAGTCAGCAGCTTTTTTAAGCTGTGCTTTTTGTTTACTGTAAGCTTTATCTGCAGTTCTATACGCAGCATCAGTAGGAAAACCAGGGTCTTGTCCAAATTGACCAATCATTTTTTCCATACTCTTTTGTTCTTTATAAGCTTTAGTATGTGAAGCAATAGCTTTATCTCTAATAGCAGTATGTTGTTTCATACGTTTATTAAGTTCTTGTTTACCAAGACCTAAGTAACCAGCACCAACTATTATATCTTTAGATATTTTTTTCATTTACTTAACTTAGTACCAATGTTAGCACGGTTTCTATCTTCCCATACAGGTACTAATGGTTCTAAAAGTTCTTTTGGTCGGTCTTTTATTAAACCTCCAAAAACAGATAACTGCAACATAGTATGTGCAACATTTACGTAATCTTTTATACCAGGTTGTTTTTTACGTGGTGTTCTTGATGTATATTTATCTACTCTATCGAGTGCATGCATATCACCTCTACCTTTAAGGGTATAATTTAAATCCTTTAAATCTGGATTCTTTGATTTTTTACCTTTTCTCATTACTTACTAATTGTTATTTGTTTCTTTGCATATGTTTTAATAACTGCAAGTGCAGCACCACCACCAGCTAATGCAGCTAACTGAAGTACTTCAGCATCTACACCAACTAGAGGAGCAACTGTTAACGCACCTATGAACGCCTCGACAAATGTCCAGGAA
>Ga0208298_1000099_pt1 | contig 37571 bp, 50 predicted proteins | sample 14BtaG_FD_184088 | JGI IMG/M metagenome (GOLD analysis project Ga0208298, IMG submission 184088) | Marine viral communities from the Subarctic Pacific Ocean - 14B_ETSP_OMZ_AT15311_CsCl metaG (SPAdes) (version 2) | ecosystem: Environmental > Aquatic > Marine > Oceanic | place: Pacific Ocean... | reverse complement strand
CGTCTGCTGCACCAGTAATAAGCTCACCCTGTTGGATCTCTCTGGCAGGAGGAGCATTGACCATAGTGGCTGTACCCTGTGCAGCTTCCATACCAGACACAGATGTAGTCAACTGCTGTTGTGCAGTTATCTGAGCCTCAGGAGATACTACCCCTTGCGCTGCCTGTGTTGCAGCAGTCTCAGCCTTTACTTGTCCAGTCACTGTCTCAGGTGTCATAGTTGCAACAGTAGGTGTTACAGGAGCACCAGCTTGTTGTGCCTGACCTACAGTGTAAGCAGTAGCAACCTTAGATGCGTCTTGCTCTGGTACTTTTGCAATGTCCTGATCAGCAAGAGGAGTAAGGTAAGCTAAGTTAGGACTAGCTACAGTGCCTGAGTATACTGCTGTTGGGTCTGATGCAGGTACTGTGGTTGCAGTTTGATCTTCTTCTTCATTTGTAGTTGTAGTCTCGTAGGCAGGAATACCACCTGGACCAGGCATACCAGATCCACCCTGAGCTTTAAGCATCATCTCTTCTTCAGGGTTAATATAAGCAAGTCTATGTGGTTGGTTAGCAATATTAGTTTCTCTTGGAACAATCCCGCCTTTGTTCATCTTCTTAATCTTTTTAGCTGCTTTAGCTAATTTAACTATTACAGACTCAGCCTCAGGTTTGGATTGCATAAAGGCTTCCATCTCGTCTGTTTGAGTCGAGCCTGTATAACCAAACTTTCTATTCAGAATAGTCTGTGTTTGTTTAGGGTTTAGACCCATAGATGTTAAAGCCATAATTAATATACCTTATTTTTTAGTACTACCTAAATGATTTAATTAGGTACAAAAGTCTTTTTCTCTTAGGTATTTTACTTTCCCAAGGACTAAGTTTACGGATAAAGAGATGATATGAAGCTATACCTATTAAGTATAGTAGTATAATAATATGTGACATGGTATTCGTCTAACATATATTTGTTACTAGTTAAACCTAAAAATCATAAAATGTCAAGATTATACTACACGTATCTTCAAGTTCTGTGCAGCATTAGAAGTGATACGAACCGTAGTGCTATCAGGGAAGTCATAGTCGTAGTCTGTCCCTAGTACAGCACCTTGGTTTAGTGCCTGTGCATCATAGTTAATTGTTACACCGTCTGAGGTAGGCAGTGAGGCTGATGCAGTGTCTTGTTTGAGTGCAATCGCCAAGTCTAACGTATCGCCTAGCGTGAAGTGAGAACCATCTGCTACTGCGTCTAGCTGAGTTTTGTCCATGCGGTTCACAGATGTAGCACCTAGTGCTTGCTGTAGTGCGTAGAACTCATCGTTTGTTGTGGCGTTAGTCCATGTGGTACTGGTGGTAAAACCTATTGCACCCGTAGAGTACTGATAGACAGCATTAGTTGATTGTCCAGAAGCAAATAGTTTTGTTCCATCTGAATTAAAATCTATACTTCCAATAGTACCGTCTTCATTACCTAGATGAAATGAGACTGAATCATATGAGGCAGTACTAATATCATAAGCAGTAGATAGTGAAAACTGTTCTATTCTGTCACCACCGTAACCAAAGGCAAACATTTTAGTTCCATCTGAGTTAAATGCCATACTAGATAAAGATGAAACTTGTGTCACATCAAAGCGAACAAATCCAGTAGTAGTTGCTGTGCTTACATTGTAAGCAGTTGATACAGAATATTCTAAAATATCAGAACTACTACCATCAACAATATACAGTTTTGTTCCATCAGGCTTCCATGCTAAACCCCTTGGGGTACCACTTTGACCTCCAACATAAAAAGAACCAGAGGCAGTAGAGTTAGCAGTGCTAATGTCGTAAGCGGTACTTAAATCATACTGATACACATAATCAGTATTAGAGCCTAGCATATAAAATCTAGTGCCATCGTTATTAATTGCTATACCTTGAAGACCTGTATCTGCTCCCGAAACGGATAAAGATTTATTTGCATATGATGCTGTACTTATATCATTAGCTGTTGAAAGATCGTATTGCAAAATAGAATTAGTGCTTTCATCTCCAACAAAGATTTTAGTTCCATCAGGCTTAATAGCCATACCACGAGGGGCAGTTGCACTTTGCCCCGTCAAGCTTAGTGATTTTGAATCATAAGAGGCATTAGCAATATCATACCCAACAGTTGTACCTTGGTCATTATTATACTGCCAAGTACCTGCATTATCTCTCACAATAGGACGTACCCCATCGCTTGCCTTTGCGACAGACCAAGTGGTTCTATCATCTGTGGATACTGCATAGTATGCCTCACCATCACCAAGCGACTGATCGGCTGTCATGCTGTTGATGTCAGTCCAGAAGCCAGTGTCTATTTGTCCACCAGAGTTTGTAGCTGCTATGTGGTATTGGGATGTGGGCTGTACAAAACTTAATAAGTCACGAGTATAGGCAGTTGGAGTGCCATTTAAATCTATACCCATTACTTTTGACCCATCACCGTTAAATGCAATAGAATGAATAGCAGACGAACTAGTATTACCATTACTTATGTGTGCTACATAAGTTAGGCCACCATCAGGACGATAGGCAGTACCATCTAGATCAAACTCAACTAAGGTGTCGTTATTATCGTCAACAACAAATATTTTTGTTCCGTCATCATTAAATATAAAGTCTGTATATTCACCTTGTAATGGAGCACCATAACTAGTTGGAATATTTATGGATGCGTTTTGATAAGTGTATGAGTCTATTTCCCATGCTGTTGCACCTCTATAATATCTATAAAGTCTACCTGAGCCACTAACTCTTCCAAGCATTATCATATCAGAACCATCAGGGCTAAATCTTACTGCAAAAGGGTAGTTATCTTGACTAGTAACAACCAAAGACCTAGTGCTAGTAGCTGACCCAGGGGTGTAAGCTGTTGACAAAAGTATTTCCCAGATTCTTTCACCATTAATTTCTGTGTAATAATATGACAGACCATCAGGTTTAAAAACTGGACCACCCATTAAATTACCACTGCCTGATAAACCAGTATCACTAGTACCACTTACCGTTGTTAAATCATATGCAGTAGAAAGGTCTTGCCAAATAATACTGTTAGTATTGTCATCTACATAAAAGACTTGTGTACCTGTTGAGTTAAAAGTAAAACCTCTTATGCTTTTTGTAGACGATAAAGGCTGTGTACTTGTTGCAGCTTGCGGTGCAGAGAAGTCGTAAACACCACCTTCAGCTTTACCTGCAATAGTAAGCCCATCAGTAGCACCCGCAGACTTTAGACCGTGCATAGTCCAAGAGCCTGACGCAATAGTGCTAGTGTCAGTAAAGTCTGATCCACCAGTAGTGTCATACGCACCCGCAGTGCTTGTTAGGATTACATCACCGCCATTGCCTTGAATGCGTTTGCCTACGTCTGTAGATGCAAAGGAGCCTGTGCCAAGGGTGAGGGCGTTTGAGAAGCCATCAAGTTGATGAACGTAAGCAGGGTTAGATGTACCCGCCCCAAAGTAAAGCCTTGTGTCATTGTCAACTAAAGCAATACCTTTTGCAACACCGCCACTAGTATATCCTGATATGTCTAAGAAATTGCTACTATAAGAAGCTGTAGTTAAATCCCAAGCTGTCGTTAAATTGTATTGGAATATCTTTCCATTTCCGCTGCTACCTCCTAATAGATACATTTTAGTTCCAGAGGAATTAAAGTTAATACCATTAGGGCCGTTATCTTCTGTAGCAGTATTAATGTTACCTGTGTAACTAGCTGTGGATAAATCCCAAGCAGTTGACATAGTGTAGTAGAAAGTACGATTCCCGTTGCCACCAACAACGTATATAACAGTTCCATCTGACTTAAAGAATATGCCTCTAGGTGCAGTTTCTTGTGAAGCTGTAGACATATAGTTAGATGCAGTAGGTGTTGCAGTACTTATATCCCAAGCCGTTGTAAGACTGTATGCATACACCTGATCGTTGCCTTGGCCTACTACATATAAAAGAGTGCCATCAGGTTTAAAGAATATGTCAGTAGGATCACCCTCACTAGTTTGTGCATTAGTTGAAAAGGATTTGTTATCATAAGAAGCAGTATTAACATCCCAAGCTGTTGATAATGAGTATTGATACACAAAAGCATTTGCCCTGCTACAGATATACATTTTTGTACCATCTGTTTTAAAGAAAGGGTTAGGGGATGCACCAAACGTAGTAGTCTGAAAGTTTTTACTTGCATCTGTAAAATCGGAAATATTTGATACAGCAACACTACTCTTAGCCAACGTAGTATCATACGCAGTGTTATGCAGTTCATAGTTAGACGCTGTAGCATTTACATCCCAAGCACCCTTAGAGGAAATACCTGTCTGTGCTACTTCCTTAGTAACACCAACAACAGGGGCAGTAGAGAGTGCAGAGCTTAGAGTAATGCTTGCTGTTTCACCATTAGTGAATGACTTGGTAAGGCTACCAGATGTGACACTGATGTTGTCTAGCTGAGACTGAATAGAGCTAGTAGCACCACTCATATAGTTCAACTCAGTAGCTGAAGCAGTAACGTTAGACAGTTTGTCAAAGTCAGATGTTGTAGCAGTAGTACCAGTTAGTTTGTTTAACTCAGCAGTGGTAGCTGTTACACCATCTAATGTGTTCAACTCTGTTGTGTCAGCAGTTAGTCCATCTAGTTTGTTGATCTCTGTAGCATCAGCAGTAACACCACTGATCTCAGTAGACTCAATAGTACCATCAGAGAGAATACTTCCTGTGGAAATAAAGTCTGCTAAATCTCTTGCCTTACTCATTGCGTATATCCTCTAATGTATATCTTATTACTCAGGCTTCGTAGGCCAGTCAGCTTCTTCTAGGTTAGGCCAGTTAGCATGGCTTGTGATGTCACGTAGAGCCTGACGATAAGTAGTCACCTCAGCAGACATAGTTACATCTGAGAGTGCATAGAAGTCTGTCTCAGCTAGTTTAGCATCACGAGTAGTACGGTTACGTTCTGCTGTAGCTGCATCTAGTGTAGCCTGATATGCAGCTTCGTGTTCAGCTTTAGTAGTAACTGTACCGTCTTCTGCTGTGGTGTCTTGGAACATGTCACGGGCAACGTAGTTCTCCACCCAGTTGCCGTTAGCATCTTGGACAACACCATCACGCACTGATGTCTGATAGTCGCCTACGGTAGCCGCTGGGCTGCGTAGCACTGGGTCTAGGTCTAGTGCGTCTAGGGTTGCTGCTTTCCATACACGAGGTAGGGACATGTTGCTGTAGTGCTGTCTCCACGCCCCCTGCGACTGCACAAGTCCTGTTGTTCTGTTTCTGTATTCACTCATTAGATTGATCCTTTCATATGAGTTTGATTATGCGATTGCGTAAAAATAAAACTTGTCACCATTTGTATTAAAACCATTGTCGCTGTTATAATTGACCGTAAATCCAGAACTGTACGGGTCAAGTAAATCATAAGTGGTGGCTTCTGCGTCTGTATTGTTAAGTAATACAAACGGGTCATTTCCTGAAACAATACCACGCTCTGTGTCAAATACACGCCATGGCCCAGAGTCTTTTTTTATAATTACAAACCTAGCACCACTAGAAAATCCGCAGTCTACATTTAAAGTGCTCCCATTACCAGTAAACGAACCCACCTTAGACACACCATCTAGGCTTGCGAATAGGTAGGCTATGTAGTTGTAGCCACTTTGGTTTACATAAAGTGAGCCTGTGTAAAACTCTGTTTCAGTTGGTGTGGTGCTATACCAGAAGGTTGCAGAACTACCACTAACTGCTGCTGTAGTATTCAATACCAACCGCTTATCATTTCCTAAATCCTTATGATATACTGACCACTCAGGTGTTGTAGCGCCACCAGTTCTGCTTTTTACCCACATCATCTCAGGTGCAACACCAAGGTTATGGCTTACAGTACGCCCTGCTGTTCCGTTGCCTGTGTATGCGACTACATCAAAGAACGAGGGGGCACGTTTCCACATAGCTGCGCTAGACACACCAAAGTGGCCGCTAGAGCCTGTTAAAAATCCATCATTGTAATCAAACTCTACAGAAGCCTGACCGCCAGTTTGCTCCGCATCAGTTGCATGGGTCAAAAGAAAGTTAGGGCTTGTTAGCCGTGGTAGCAAAGAATTACTATATGTTCTCCCTCCATCACGGGGTGTAACAAGAGTGGCATCTACAGCGAATGAAGTTGTTACCTTGCTACTTGCTGAAACAGATGTAGTAACATCAAACACCTCAGTCGCATCAGTAGGCACAGCCATAGGGCCACGTCTAATGGCTATGTAGATGTAGGTTGCGCTACTTTGACTCACAAAAGCATTGTTGCTTTGTTTTATCTCAAATCCAGTTGAAGTAACATCTATGTAGTCAGTAGAGAATGTTGTCTCAGAATCACTGGTATTCGGACTTAAAAACTCATCTGCGCCTCCTGTTGCGATACCACGCATAGTATCAAACAAGACCCAGTTTTGAGTGGAGCCAACAGCACCTTTAATCAAAATCCATTGAGGCTCAAACCCTAAGTCAACTGAAATAGGAGCAGTTCCGCCAGTATAACTCCCACACTTGATAATATCAGCATCACCATCAGGGCCGAAGTCACCGTCACCGTCATTGTGGGCGAATAGGTAGGCTATGTAGGTTTCACCATTATTATTAGAACTATTATTTTGTAAACTAATAGTGGTAGAAGTAACGCCTATCCAATCAAAGCCAGGATTCTGTTCAGCATTAGTGCCGTTTAAAAATAGATATGCGTCATCGCCCAAACTTCTGTGCCATACAAACCAATTACCTGCCGATGTAGATTTTATAATTAGCATACCTACATCACTACCTAAGTCATGACTTATTGTTTGTGTGCTTCCGTTACCGCTGTAGGTCAAACACGTAAAGAACTTAGGGGCTTTGCGGAATGTCCAAGAGGCGTAGTCAGAACCCGTTTTATTTGTGCCAGTGTCGTTTCCTGAACCTATGGTAAAACCATTAGAGTTAAATGATGTGTTATAATATGCTTGATTAACATTTTGTGCATTACTGCTGTTTGTAACAAGCCTTGCACCATCTCCTCTTTCAGTATCAAATAAAGAGTGAAATGAAGTAGTCTCAGGGCCACGCTGCTTGATCCAAACCAAACCACCTTCGCCAGCATCGGCTGCTGTAAATGGCGCATGAGAAACCATCTTCGCACCACCATTAGGTGTTATCACATTCCCATCACCAGAATTATCTATAAAAGTATCATCTTGAAGCGTAAGAAGCGTAGTGTTTGCGTCTGTAGTTAAGGCACTTGTGGGTGCAGTAAAGTTTGATGAATAACGAACATTATCACTAACACGAATGTTAGATATATAGCCGTTCATCGGGTCAGTAGCACCTGCATACCCACCTATGATAAGATCGCCTGATATTGTTGCACTAGACGTTTGTGTGCCTTTGCTAACTCCATCAACAAACAACTCTACACTAGAGCCACTACGAACTACAGCAATGTGATACCAAGTGCTTCCAGAAGGTGTCCAACTATAAGTTTTTGAAGAACCATCATATATGGCAAAATTGCTAGATGCGCTGCGATAATACGCCTGAAGGTCATTGTAACCTAAAGTAAATAAAGAACGGTTTGAACCTAAGTTGCTAAAATAAAACCAACCTTCTACTGTGAAGTCTGTAAGTTGCGTTTGTTCTGCACCTACATAATAGCCTGATCCGCCAAAGTATCCAGAATAGCCATCGTTTGCTTGACCAAGGTTAATACCATTATCAATAAACTGCTTATCTCCGTTCCCCTCATAGAGATAGGTGGAGAACACATCTTCTACGTTAAGCGCACCCGCACCACCACCTGCACTACCTGCAGCAGCTTGAAGTAATTTCTTTTTAGTTGCCATTATTCATCATCCTCTTTGTTCTCATAACTTTCAAGGTACTCAATGGCCTTTTTAAGTAAAGAAATATCATCTCTAAGGTTACCTATTCCAGAGTTGCAATTACCGCATAACAACCCTCTAATCATTCCAGTATCGTGACAGTGATCAACAGCAAGGGCAAGTTTTAAATCTTTCTGATGTCTTTCACAGATTAGACACTTACCGTCCTGCTCATTAAACATTTCAAGATAATCATCATACGTAATACCGTAAGTCTGTTTTAACTTAGTGTTTCTATTCTTTTCGTATGAATAAGATTCTTTTCGTTTCTCTGGTGTAATCTTCTGTCTTTTGTTTCTACAGGGTTTACACACGTTGCGACAACCTAGCTTGTGTATCTTAGATTTATGATATGACGATAAAGGCTTTTGTTTATTACATACCTTACAAACTTTATAGTGCATTAAGCTAGTGCTAGACCTGCAGTAAATCCATACCACGTAGTTCCAGAATCCCTAGTTGTAAACACAAACACATCCTTTGCACTTGCAGTTGCAGTAAGCGTAGGAGCAGCCCCTGAAGGCCAGTCTACTGAGCTAGGCCAAGTGACCGTGAACCCAGACGCAGATGCATCCTGTATAATCTCAATGCTGAAGCTATACGCAGTGCCACTGGCAGGTGGGTTAGAGAACGTGAACGTGGTGTTCTCTGTCAGTGTGTGGCTGAATGCGTTACCCGCCTCACAGTCCACCGTAGTGGCGTTAGACGATGATGTTACCGCTGCGTAGGTTTCGTTGTAGCTGTCGGCAAGCATTTCGCCTGTTACGTCAACGCCTGTGCTGGTGGTGGCGAGTTTTTTAACATCGTTATAATACAAATCAACTGAACCGTCAGCCGTTGCAACTAAGCCAACTTCACCAGTGTATTTTCCCAAAACGACACTATTGCTTCGCATATACAAAGAGCCAGTGCCAGCATCATCAATGAAACTATCAGACCCATTATGGTAAATCTGTAGGTCATTACCCGCACCGAAGTTAGCATTAACACTGTCACCAAAGTTTAACGCACCTGTAAGGGTTGCACCAGATGTAGGTACTACCGTAGTAGAAAGCTTTGTAATATCAATAGCTGCACTAGCATTAATGTCTGCGTTTACAATGCTACCATCTGTAATAGCATCTGATCCAACGTTTTGTGGTGCAGGTTGATTACCAATATAAGGCATCTGTGTTCTCCCTTATGACTGTTCTAGTACGGACACAATAACGTCTGCACTAGATGCTGTGTCACTCGTAACTTTAATGATGTCCGTTGTCTCTAGTACGATCTTTTGATCACCACCAACAGGGACTAGTGCACCTCCTACAGGAACAGTAGCACCTTTAACTAGGTACACACTTGTTCCACCAGAAGTGTCAGTAATAACTACATCGACTGCAATAGCTGATGCTGTAATGTTTGCTACAGTTAAACCAATAACTGTTGTAGTCGTAGACGCAGGTACAGTATAAACACTTGTTTGGGATGTGCCTATTGCTGAACTAACTGCGTTTTTAAAAGTGTTCATTTCCGTAATCCTTTAGTTATAGCTTCACACCAATACTTCATTTGTTCGTCTTCCATTTCCATCTTTATAAGATTTACTCTTGCACAAACAAGTCTTACATTATCTTTGGTGTACCCTTTATTGCTGTCTATTCTATCAACGCTTACTGCAAAACTATTTTTAGATTCAACACCAGAGACATACTCCATAGGCATACCTGTTACAGCACACAAACCTTTTTGTTCTTTGTAAATTACATCTATGTCTTCTTTACATATAAGTACAGGTATATTTCTACGTTTTGCATTACCTACAAGGTTATTCCAAAGATTGTTTTTATATCCAGTTTCTGTGTTTTTATACTTGCGGTTCTTCTTTTTAGCACAGTCTTTACAGACATAAGTCTTTTTAGATGTGTTCTTTTTGCTATTACTTTTATTGAAGAAAGTTTCAGGTTTTGTTTCTTGGCAAGAAGAGCACTTTAAATAACCCCCTTCTACCTGCCGTATATTATAAACCCCCATTCTTTATTTCCTCATCCTAACGCAATAGCTAAAGCAAGTGCATCATCTGCTAGTGCATAACGTGCATCGCTTTGGGTTTTAGTATAATGATCTGCAATAGAGAAAGAACCGTAAGCTACGATGTCTACAATATCTCCTGCAGTAGCACCAACAGTCAGCGTAACTGCCGTACCAGATGTAGCAGTAAAATCTGTACCTGCTAATAGTTTGATACCGTTAAGGTAGGTATCTACATACCCCACATCATATGTAGCTGCGAAGGTAGTCTGACCGCCTGTGGCGGTATAAGTTACTCTATCTGATGTACCATTAACTGATGAACCTGCAGCAACCCAACCTGATGCACTGTATACGTACATTATAGCAGTTGCAGTATTGAAGTACAAGGCTCCAACGATAAGAGCATCACCATCATTGTCTGTAGTAGGAGCAGATGCTTTAGCACCTAAGTATCTGTCATCAAAGTCATCATATGATGCAGCAGCAGATGTAGCACTAGAAGCTGCAGCAGTAGCTGAGTTAGCTGCGTTAGTTTCACTTGTTGCAGCATTGGTAGCTGAGGTAGCAGCAGCGGATGCACTTGTAGCTGCATCTGTAGCACTACTTAGAATGCTGTCTACATACGTCTTGTTAGTTAAGTCTGGGCCGTTGACAGGAACATAAGTAGTTGTAACCTTAGAGCTACCCATGTCTATAGCACCTGTCATAGTGCCACCAGATAAGTCTAGGAAGTTAGTTGTTACATAGTTCTGTGTAGCTGCATCCTGTGCTGCAGTAGGATCACCCAAGCCAGTGATCTTGTTTGTACCCATAGCAATAGCACCAGTCATCGTACCACCTGCTAGTGGGAGCTTGGTTGCTATGCTTGTTGTAATAGTTGTGGCAAAATCTGGGTCATCACCTAGAGCAGCAGCTAGTTCGTTTAGTGTGTCTAGTGTACCTGGGGCTGAGTCTACAAGGTTAGCTACTTGTGTGTCTACATACCCTTTACTTGCTGCATCACCTGTGTTTACAGGAGTGCTTAGGTTAGTGATGGTAGCAGTAGTGGCTGCATCCATGTTCAGTGTGCCATTAATGGTCACATCGTTAAATGTAGATGAACCACTTGAAGCAGTAACGTTACCTGTTACATCACCTGTCAGGTCACCAGTTACGTTGCCTGTAAGGTTTCCTGTAACGTTACCTGTGACTGGTCCGACAAAAGAAGTTGCTGTAACTGTCGTGCCTGTGATAGCTGCTGGAGTTGTTGCACCAATAATAGTACTATCAATAGTACCACCATTAATATCAGCAGTCGCCAAGGTAGCCTGTCCAGATGTCGATACAGTAGTAAAGCTACCTGCAGCAGGACTACTAGCACCAATAACTGTACCATCTATGTTACCACCATTAATGTCTGCAGTTGTTACTGTTGTTGTACCTGTAGCTGTAACATCTGTAAATGTACCTGCTGCAGGAGTTGTAGCACCTAAGATAGTGCCATCAATGTTACCACCGTTGATGTCTGCTGTTGTAACTGTTGTTGTACCTGTGGCAGTCAGGTCAGTAAATGTACCAGCACCTGCAGAGGCAGCACCGATAGTGACACCATCAATAGCACCACCGTTAATGTCTACGTTAGAGAATGTTGATGTACCAGTTACTGTAATGTCATCAATGTAACCTACACCGTCAATGTATAAGTCTTTAAACTTTAGGGCTGATGTACCAAGGTCAATATCATCATCTGTTACAGGAACAATAGCACCGTCTTGGATACGTAGTTGTTCTACTGCAGCAGCACCTACTTCAGAGTAAAAGCTAATACGGTTATTACTTGTATCTACTACAACTTTGTTTAAAGCATCTACGTCAGCAATCAGAGGTACGTAAGCACCCTCTGTTGATGTACCATCGTGTTTGTGTCCACCTGATAAAGCAAATGCGTCACGTATAGCATTGAACTCAGCGTTAACTGGTGCAGCTTTAATGACTGCGTTAGCAATAATATCAGCTACGGACTGTCGTGTATAACCTGCCATTTTATAACCTGTCTCCTACTCCGAATGTAATCACTAGACCCTGAATACTGTGTGATGCATTGGAATCATTAGTTACGAATTTAAATGATGCTGACTTACCTGAACCTGAAATGTTTGTTCTCTTAACAGGGGCAGGGTTACCGTCAAAGATTGCTGTACTATTATACAAGGCTTCATTATAGTAAGCTGCAGCACCCGTTGTTGTTAGTGTAAAGTTTGTTGGGCTTAGTGTATCAATGTCTTCGTAGTCATACAAAGCAGACATAACGATTTCATTGTCACCTTCAGCACGTAGGTATGTAGCTACAGTATAAAACACTTTACGTTGTTCTGGGTCTTGCATATGAAAGAACGGAGTCTGGAATACACTAAAGATGTCTTCACCATCAAAGTCATTACCACGTTCTTGCCTATGTACTTTACCATCTTGTGTACCGTGAATAACAAACTCGTTCTGTCCGATGTATCCACTATCAGCACAAGTAGCTGTAATACCTAACATCTGACTATATTCAAACTGTAATCCGTTAGGTGTTTGTCTAAAGCCACCGATAACACCTTGTGAGTCTGCTGCACCAAAGAAGTAACGGAACTGTGTCTTCTGCCTAATGACTACTGCGTTCAGTGTTTCTAGGTCAATGTCAAACACAATGTCAGTAAAGATAGACTGAATGTCTTTTGATACTGTCTCTAGGTTAACGTCACCAATCTTGTCTGTACCACTAACAGGACGTAAGCCATCTTGTGATAAGAAGAGTAGGTCACCACCAATCTCAATAACACTATCTGTAGCTAGGCATCCAAGGTCATCTGTAACTTCTTGTAGTACAAAGTTAGAGATGTTATCGCCAACAAGCTTACGGATGTTGTTACTACCAAAGATGTACAACACATCACGGAAAGACTTGATAGCTACGACAGGGAAGCCTACGTTAATAACACCAGCACCATCAGCAGGAGCAAAGCTAGTCTCATCGTAAGGTGCACTAAAATAAAGATTTGTGTCTTCACTAGGGTCACCTGCTAGGAACATGTGGTTCTTAAATACGTGTGACAGTCTTGGTGCGCTGGGTGCATCAGCATGTGTAATCTGTGTATAAGTAGTGCCATCATACGTAGCTGCAGGGTTGACAGCATCAGTAAGTAAGACCTTAGAACTACCCCAGTTGTACTTAGTGAAGCGTACCTTAGTTACACCTGTCATTGTAGGAGAACCAGAAGTAGTTACATTAACCCAAGCCTCTGTAGCAGTATCCCAATATAATAAATAGTCATTACCTACAGTCTGTTCTCTACAAGCTAAGATACCATCGTTAATACCGTTAGCTACACAAACACCTAACACTGGTGTATTAGCTTTACCTGTAACTGTTCCGTAGTCGTTACTAAATCCGTTGATCTTACGGTAGCCACCAGTAACGGATGGCTCATAGTTAATCAAAGAAATAGCAGACCCTGGTTGTGTCTCACCTTGTGACAACACATCACGACTAGTGTTAAGACCGCCTTGGCAAAATACTTTAAAAGAGGCGAGATTGTCAGCCATTAACCAACTCTTCCTAAGATAGTATTAGAAGAATTATTTCTTTCTATTACAGTAGATCTAACTCTTAGAGGTTCATCTACTATAACTCTTCTCATAGACTTTATACCATTCTCGAAGTTAGCCTGGTGTATTGAAGCACTTTGATCATTTGATCTAAAACGCATCATGTACATCATAGCCCCATCAATAACTACATGTTTAAATCTATCAGGAATTACTGCAACATCATCAAACAAAACAAGATCTGCAGGGTAAGACCAGTACACGTATTCTATTTCGTAGGCTGCGTCAGGAATAGGAGTAACACCAAACTTCTCTTCGTTTGTTTGATAAACAAGAGTAGGAGCAGAAATACCTGCAGCATCTCCTGTGTCATCTGACTGTCTATACTTTTGAACATATTCGTCATAAGTAATTACAGGTAAGTGAGAGGGTACATTCTGAGAACTTGATAATTGTTTGATGTAAAAAGTTTCCCAGTCAGCACTAGAGTAGTCTGAAGGAAAGTCGTACAGACGTGTACCTGCTGTAAGGGTTTGTGTATAAGTATTCTTTAAGAAGGGCCATTCCTGTCCTGTCTGAAGAATATTTCTTATAGAGTTGTTGACTGCATCTTTTGCAAGGGCTTGTACGTTACGAACTGTATCAAAGCCATCACCTGCTGTATCAAGTGTAACCTCGTTAAGCCTACGTAGCAACTCATTAATTAATGCAACATATGTAGCCATTACAAAAAATCCTTTAGATAGCCTAAAGGGGCAAGTTGCCCTGCCCCTAAAGTTTTAAGTATTAAGCCAAGTTGTACTTAGCTGTAACCAACGCCTCTGGGCGTAGGATTTTTCTACCGTAAAGGTGCATACCACGAACGATGTCAGCGAATGAATCTGGATCACGATATGTTTCAGTTTTGTTGATCTGCTCTGCAGTTGCAACGGCTGAATCATGACCTGCGACAATAACACCGTAGTTGTCGTTTTGGTTGGCTGTGCCTGTGGTAGCTGCACCAGTACCAACAGAAGGTAGGTTTGAAGAAGAGTAAACTCTGAAACCATTCCAGTTGTTGATGACTAGACCGTTACGTAGACCGCCTGAAGCACCCCACTCAGATTGTAGGAAACGTGAATCTTCGTCCATCAAGATTTCCATCATGACAGGGTCAATTACGATCCAACGACCATCTTTGTCAACTTGTTGTTGATCAAGTAGGCGACCCATACGAGCCACCATCATTGTTGGTGAAACGTACTCTGTTGGTAGTGCAGTTGCACCTGGCAAACGTGCTGCAACAGGGATCGAATGGTCATCAGCAGAAGCTGTTGTGATGTTACCAAAGTCACCTTTGTTTAGCTTGTTTGCTGCAAGCAATTCGTCTGCACCTGCTGTTGAGTCTGCTTTAGTACCGTTAACTTGATCGTTAACTGTATCAGCATTCCCATGTAGGGCAGACTGTTTGTAACCTGCTAGGTAACCTAGAACTTCTTGGTCATGCTGATCAGCAAGACGATAAGCTGCACGGTTGGTAGCAAGGTTCATGAAGTCGATGTGGCTGTGTGCCTCTTCGATATCATCCATCTTGAAAGCAAAATAGTTAGCTTTATCAACGACTAACGAGAAATCGTCATCTGATAAATCTTGTGCTGCGATGGTTGTGCCACGAGTGTATGCAGAAACTGAGATCTCAGGTTCCTTCATAATTTTCACTGTGTCACCTTGGTTGGCAATCTCCCCGAAATATTCGGAGTTCGTGATGTCACCTACAACTGTGCTCTTCCTGAACGCAAGCTGCACTTTTTTTGAGTAGATGACTGGGGAAAAGTTCCCATTTGGCAGGTTGGTATAACCTGAAGCGGATGCAAAAGCCATAGTTAAATCCTCCATGATATTTGGCTTTAAAAAGAAAGCTAAACACCTGAAAGAGGCTGATCGTTTTCTAGGGTGCAGATAGTATCCAGTTGCGCAACCAGATACTTACTGGGCCTATACTTGAACAGGTAGTTCTTTGTAGTTTAGACTTTTATCGTGAAAAAGTATCTGTAAAGGTAGTCCACAGGGGAGGCTTTACTTAGATACGTGTAGTTATATTGAACACTTCTTAAGTGTCAACACTTTATCTGGCTGCACCAGATATGTCATAGATAAATTTCCCAGTTCTCATTGCTTCTGAGATATCATCCTGACGTTTCTCAAACTCCTTAGCTGACATCTTAGCTACATCAGACTCTTTTATTTGGCCTGATACACCTTTAGTGTCGATAGAAGTGCGAGTTCCTTTAACAACACTAGACGCTGCAGCTTTCTTAGTATTCTTTTTAGCTGTCGGTGTCATGTTGTTGTCTACTTTATAAAGATCAATTACACGAATAACAGAAGCAGGATCATCCATATTTTCATAAAGTGCATCCTTTACCCATTTAGGTTGAGCTTCTGCCCAGTCATGAAATTCATCTGAAGATCTTAACTCATCAAAGTCTTCATGAGACTTACGAATAACATTTTCTGCTTTCATTCGTAGAGCTTCATTGTGAGCGTCATCTAGTTCTTGTAGTCTAGACTCTGCTTTACTGAACATTTCTTTTGCTTTCTCTGAAGCAATACGTTCTACAATACCTGCTACGTCTGGGTATTCTTTAGCCCATGCCTCAATGTCTTCATCAGACTTAGGAGGTATAATACTTTCTTTTGATTTACGTTTCTCAAGAGCTTCAATCTTTTCGTTCCACTCTTTTTCTTTTTCTTGCATGTGTCTACGTAAATCACCGTAGCGTTTCTTAAAAGACTTTTCTTCAGCACTTAGTCCTGCTGTGGCATCGTCTTCTTGTGCTTCCCCTTCCTGGGGTGCTTGTTCTTCTTGTTGGGTATCACTTGCGGCTTGTACCTGGGTGTCCTCAGTACTTTCGCCACTGGGTTCACTTTCTTCAATATACTCTTCACCACGAGCTTCTGCCTCTAGTCTTGCAATTTCTTTTTCTTCTTCTTCTATTTTACGCTTACGTTCTGCGTGATTAAAACCACGATCTACGAAACCTGCGTTCTTAGGGGATTGCATTGTCATCATTTCAGGCATGTCTTTTTCCTTATGTTGGGGCCAGCACTATGCTGGGTAGCCTTATATTTATTTGGAGTATATTTAGGGTTAACGAGAACCCAAACCTATACGCCTTGGTTGAATCTCTTCTTGAGGTGGCTGTTCTTGAGTTGTTTCTTCTTGACCTGAAGCTGCTCCAGTTAACTCTGGCCCTAGTACTTTATAAAGCACAGCACCAACTGGCATTTGAGAAAGCTCACCAATAAGAGTTTTTTCTTCATCAGGAAGAGCATCATACCTTGTTCTCAGTACATTTTTGTATTCTTCTAGTTGCATCTTTTTTTACCTTTTAAAATAAGTAACTCTTTTGCAGAAATCCTTGGGTACTCTATTAAAGTACACTGTTCAAAGTGTGGTCTAAAAGTTTCTATAATTAAATCTTTATGAGGAGAAATACATTTATAAACGTCATTTGTACTAGGCTCTACATAAGACCACTGCAATGCATCAAGTCTAAATTGACTGTCTACGTCTGTTGTCAGTCTAGGAATACGATTAAATAACTTCCAGTGATTATGTACTGAAAGAATAATAGTACCATTATCAGAGGTAAGGTCTATCATCTTTTCAAAAAACTTTAATACATCATTAAGAGTTTCTTGATGTGAGTATCCAAACCAAAAGTTAGTAACTAAATTAAAAGAAGTACCAGGATTAAAATAAAGTAAGTCTTCAATAAAATAATTAACTTTGTAATCTGTATCCTCAATGTGTTGATTAATCATTAAACTAGAACGATCAACACCATATCTTTCAAAAGATCCTTGCGCTTTTCTTAAATGGTGGGCAGTGCCACAGGCTACATCACACCACTTGTCTTCTTTACTTAATAAACTTTCAATAGTTTTTATTTCAAAGTTTATATCGTCTGCTTGTAAGGGGTGGTGGATATATCTTTCTTCGTAGACTTCCACCACATCTTTACTTTCGTAGGGTTGTTTAGACAACTTCACCATTCTCTCTAATAAACTCTGTGTCTCCTCCTACAACATCAAAGAGTTTCATCCAAAAGTTTTTAACTGGTGTAAAGATAACACCATGTTTGTTTTCACCATAGTAATACTTACCATAAGATACTAGTGGATCAGCAAATGTTTTAGTGACAACCCACTTAAACACTTTTGATTTACGCATGAGAGGTACAAGGACTTCAGCAGTCTTGTAGTAACCTCTTCTGTTACGAGCAGTCATATACTCATCACGGTATCTGCGTACAACTTCATCCATAGTGCCGTTGCCATAACGAGCCTCTAGCATAATGAAGCAGCAGTCAGAACTTTCAGAACTTGAGGGACTATCATTGTTGTCATCATTACTACTTGTACTGACAAGCACACCGTTTTGGTATTCTTTCCCGTCATTTGGTGTAAAGAAGTTAGCTACAGACTGAGCTAAATCATTAGAGCCTGTGTCGTTGTTTCCAACAACTCCCACTGGTGCGGAGCTACTATCATCTCCTCCACTTCCAGACGTAAGATTAGGTGGTCTAAGGACAGGTCTAACTGTTTTCTCTCCTGGTGTAAACACAACTCTTCCTGTGTCTTTATCAACTGTAGCAGCGGAAGCTGTTGATGCCTGTGTTCCTGCCCCAACAGTTACTGATCCACCGCCTGTAGTAGGAACTTGAACAGTCTCTGTAGTTCTTTCATATACTTTTTCTTCTGGGTTATAGACCATACCAGAAGTAGCAACTTCATTCATTGCACTATTAAATGCTTCCGATGATCCAAACCTGTCTTCGGTAAGTGCCATGTCATCTGGTGCGTTTACACTCTGTGCAGAAAGAAGAGCGTACTCCATCTTCTTTTTACCAAGATCAGAACTTTTATTAGCAAACTTAACGATGCCAGGGGCTTTTCCTAAAAACTCGTCAATAGCTTTTTGAATACTGTTAGATACGCCTGTCTTTCCTAAGTAATCAGCCATACTTTTATTTGCGTATGCTGTGGAAAGAGCATCAATCTGAGAACCTGCATTAATAACACCTGCACCAAGTGTTCCAACTGGACCTAGTATTAGTCCCGCTAGAGCACCTGCACCCTTCATTGTATCAGCGTTAAGAGCATTATTAAGTGCATCTTGTGCAGCTTTAAATGGATCTACTACACTAACTCCACTTTTTTCCTTGAAGTAATCTGCAGCATCCCTAGAACCTTTGTCAGTTGTTGTATCAAACTTAGGATCAGATGTTGTTTTAATATCTGGGCCATTATCATCGTCATCACCACCACCTGTAAGAGTAGTTGTTGTGTCTGTAGTATCATCAGTCTTATCGTCATCAGAAGTAACACAATTAAATCTTTTTAGGTTAGCTTCAGTAGCTTCAACAAATGTATCAAAATCTGCAGGAGTAGAAGAGATAATCTTACCGTTAAGAGTAAGAACATCAATTCGTCTACAGTCTGGTGCTACATACTTCTTAGTGACCATACCTGTCTGTGTAGTCCCAGGGGTTGTTGTACTATCACCTGTAACTGGGGCAGTGCCAACTACACCCTGAACTACAGGCTGTTGATTAACAAGGGGTGTAGAGGAAGTAACTGGTTGTCCAGTTCCTGTAACAATTCCGTATACCCCTGAAGGATCTTGTTGTGTTGTAGCAGGTTGTACTTGTTGTGTGCTTGCAGGTGTTTGTCCTGACGTTGGCATTTGCACCTGACTAGAAGGAACAGTAGTAGAAGTATTACCAGGAATGAAAGTACCGTATGCAGCTTTAACTACACCTTCATCTTCTTCCATTGTCATAATTTCTTGTAGAAGCTGTTCGTCTTCTGCAGTTAGATCTTCTTCCATATCATCTTCGATAGGCTCCCCACCGATACGACCATCCTCTGCCATTTCACGTAGTCCGAACTTAGCTTGATTACGTAAGGCTTCAAATAGGGCTAGGCCGTGGTATTTAACTACGTCTGCAGGAACTACGTACTCACCCTCAGATAGCATAGCAGGAACATCATCTCTAACTTCTTCAGCAGTAGAGCCAACAGGAATGTCATTACCTGATACAGGATCAACTCCGATGGTGTTATCAGGTACTCCACCTTCTCTCATAAAGGCCATTTCCATTTGTTCGTTCATTGCCACACCACCTTGATTAAAAACTGTAGGCTTTCCTGGTTTATCTTCTATTTTAAGTTCTCTTATCTTTTTAATTCTTTCTGCTGGAACATAAGAAGATTCTTTACCTGTTTCAGGATCAATTCTTTTATCACCTAGTTTAGCTTTTTTAGCTAAAACAAGAGGACCAACTTGAATTACTTCTTCTGCTTCAAAGACAGGCATCATAGTATCTTTATCATAAAAGAAGCTATGACGTTCTGGGTTAAAGCCTACTTGAATCCATTCAGGATCATCCATTAAAGAAAGTGCTCTATTAAAAGCCTCTTCATCAGATAATCCTTGCCACTCACCTTTCATAGTAGCAAAAGGACTTTTATCTTTTTCACCTTTCCCTACATCTCTCATCTTTTTTGATTTACGTGCAGGGTCTTTACCTTCAATAAAAAACTTAACGTCTTTAAGAACAGCAGTTCGACCATACATATTTTTTCCTGCACCAGTAATCTGTGCAACCCAAATGTCTCTCTTATTGTATGCAGGAATATCTAATCTAGCTGCAACCTCTGCACCTACTTCAACGTCATCTGTTAAACCAATAATACCTTTTGAAGCTTTATTCTGACCCAGTGCATCAAGACCACCAACCATATCCTCAAAGGAGGTAAGCATACCTTCAACGTCTTCTTTTGTAAATTTTGTAGCAGGTTGGTTTTCACGAATATAGCGTCTGTATTCTGGTCCAGACATTCTGTCTTCTTCAAGATCTTTTATTTGCTCTGGGAATTTTCTAGTCTGTCTTCTTTTTACTTCTTGTTTTGATACGAGGTCTCTTGAAGAGTAATCTTTGTCAGTATCTGATATACCTAGTTCTTTTCTTTTATTACTGACCCAAGCATTCCTTAACTCTTGGCTTTCAATCATAGCCAATGCTTTTTCTTTATCAGAATTACTGGTACGTGATACCTTAGGAATATTACTTGCTACATCCATAGCTTCGTCTGTTTGACGAGCCATGTCAGCACCTTTACGTATCATGTTCTTAGCTGCAGTACCAAGACCAGGAATCAAACCAATGGCCTCTGTTCCTACAAGCATACCTATTTTTATGTAGTTAGGGTCTTCTTTCTTAAGTTCGTCTTCAATATCTGCAACAGTAAAAGCTGTACCTACACCAGGAAGACTTTCTAAAGCAAATTGACCTACAGTCTTAGCTGACTCTAAAGTTTCATCAGGGTCAACAGGCTCTACACCATAGGCTCTGGCTAATGCTAGTGGATCTTCTTCGTATACGTCTTGTTCTGTTTTATCAGCCATTCACTTCGTCCCTAAGTCTTTTTAATCTACGCAGACAGGCCACATGCCCCTGTAACCTGTAGAAATCATCTGGGCTTGTAGCCTGTTCCATCTGGACATGAACACGTTCAATCTTAGAGTTCATCTCTTCTACAAAAGATTCCCAGATGTCTTTATTATTCACGAGTAGTTTAAGGCTCATCCTTGTCCTTCACCTGTGTTAGCTGAAAAACCTGGTTCACCTGGAGTAGGGGCCGTACCTGTTCCCATCTGTCCCCCTCCAGAACCTTGTGTGTCCTGAACTTGAACACCAGCGGGAGCTTGACCTTGAGGACCACCCTGTTGTGGTGCATTAGGGTTTACTTCAGGTGGGTTTTCTGCTTGGAATTTCTTTAAGATCTCAGCTTGAATTGCTGCGTCTGACATAGAGTTAGTAAGTTTGTCAGGATCAAGATCCATAGACTTAGCAATCTCTCTGATAATATAATCCATTTTTGCAAAGGGTGCAAGTACTGGATTCTGTACAACACCAAGAAATTGCATTAGGCGTTGGCTACGTACTTCGTTAGCCATCAGAGATTCAGTACCTTCAGCTTTAACTTCTAGGTCACCTTTAATTTCTGAGTCGTAGTCAAACTGCATATTAAAGTTAAAGAAAGCCTTACCTAGAGGACCAAGTAAGTAGTCATCAATGTTTTTAACAACAGTACGAATGCTACCATTAGCAGCAGACATAAGCATACTAATACCACTTGCAGTCCTACCCACACCCGAAATACCAGTCTGACCATGTGCGAAAGATGGGAATCCAGTTGATTCATCTGCTAGTACCCTTGCCTTATCAAACATCTGCATGTTTTCATTTGATACGTTAGGGAACTTGGTGCCGAAGATGGCCTGTCCTGGTGCTCCCCCCATTCTACGGAAGACCTTGCCTGGGTAAATGGATAGGTCTTGACCAGGGGCTAGGTTTGTTTCATCCACTTCGATAAGGAGGCTACCAGAAAGTGCAGCATTATCTACACTCATACGCATAAACCCATTCATAAGGGTCTGTGTATCATCCATATTCTCCGCAATACCTATACCAAAGAATGAGTAAGGATTTACTTCGTATGGGACAGCATAGTACGGAAGGATAGCAGGAGTGAATGGGTTCATTACAAGACGTAGAACCTGACCATTACAAATCCAGATATTTACAGAAACTTGGTCCCTGTCCTTCAACTCTTTTGGAATATCTACATCATGATCTTCTAGGATAGAAGTATCTACGTAACCCCAGAACTCAAGAACGTTAAATCTTTCTGATTTAGTTTCTTGATCTGCGTCCTCCATGACCTGTTCCCACCACTCTTTTGTGTAGGACTCACCCATTTCAATAGCAGTATCAATGGCGTTAGCTCTAAAGAAAGGTCTGTTCTTTAAAGATCTCATCTGAGAACGAGACATCTTATGTCTTTCGATTGCGTACTCAGCTTCATCCATGTTGTTAGCGTCTGGGTCAGGATAAAAATTCCAGATACTAACACTAGAAGTTTGAGGTACAGTCTTAACTAATGGGCTGTACTCTCCATCTTCTGACCAAGAAGGGTACTCTTTGTCATAAGCAAATGGGCCTTTCATAACGCCTGTACCAAAGAGTGCAGTCTCAAAGGCTGCAATACGTAGTTGCTTACGTGCGTTAGACTCTTCTAGTTGGTCATGTATTTTCTTTTCCATCTTTTTGGCTGCAACCATAGAAGGATGGAAAGTAGCTTTTGTTGGTGTAGTACCTGGACCTTCTTCAAGTTTATCTTCTACTGGTTCTAGTTTGTTAGATAGACCAGCTAATCTTTCTCTTAGGTCAATAATAGTTTCACCAGGCTGCAAAGCCTCTAGAGTAAAAGGAGTCTTTTCGTCAGCCTTTTGGATCTCAGGGTTTGTTTCAAAGTTAACTGTGTCCTCAACACCATCAGGAAGAATAGTTGGGTTAATGGAAATAGGAAACTTGTTACTACCAAATAAAACATCTGTAATCTGACTGTAAGCCGCAAGAACTTTAGTCTTGGTGACTTTAACAAACACACGAGACTTCTCAGTGCTAGTAAACTGAACGTCTGGCCCGTAGACACCTCTGTAGTTTTGGTACGCTTTGATCCATCTTTGTTCATCAGAGTAACGAGATTTTTCAGCTTTAGAGAACTTTTCCTCTACAAAGCCAGTAATCGTTCCTACTTTTTCATCAAAGACTTTTTCTCCGTCATCTACGTCTTCTACATAGGAAGACTCATTGTCATCCATATAAAGTTCTTCTGATTCAAAGATGTCATCTTCTTCCATTGTATTTCCTTAGTATCCAAAGGTGGGATCTGTTGCTTGAAATCCTGTTCGTTGTGCTGCAGGATCGAAGTCAAATATACTACTTCTTGGTCTTGTCATGACCCCATATCTTAAAGCGTCATATAAGTGATCTTCTGAGTTCGTGTCTACATCCTCAGGGTTTCTTTTGTCTAGAGGAATAGAGGGAAGCTGAGATATAATATGAGTGCAATTAGAAAATATAACAAGTCTTGGTTCCTCTGTAAACTCATCTACCTGCAGTCTTCTATGTATTTCGTTTTTACCTGCTACCCTTGACCCTCTTGATCTGTCTGCAGGTCTCCACCTACAACCTTTTACAATCATCTGTTCAGCAAGGCTAGGGCCAGTATCACCCCGATTATGCCAAAGAGAAGAGTCAAGAACTCCGTACCTAATCTTCTCTCCATTTTCTATGTCCAGGATCATGTCAGCCAAATCAGTAGCAATTATCTTAGATACATATAGCTCTCTGTAGACTATTAGCTGTTCAGATCCTGGAACAACTGCGAACCAGACTACACCAGTATAAGAGCCATACCCGTAATCACAAGCTCTGAAACGAACCCAGTTACTTGGTATATCGAATGGCTCAACAACGTGGATGCGTCTGCTAAACTCTGGGAAAGCTGCTCCTTCGTTAATGTCCCAGTCACCTTCAAGCAACTGTCTTCGTTGATGCTCAGGCAGAGATAGAAGGTTGGCTTCATACATTCCATCCTCAGATAGGTAAGGGTTATCAAAGAGAGTAGCAGGAATAAACTTACGTTTAAATAGAGGCTCACCCTCTCGACTGTGACCCTTAGGCCAACAGATGGTTTCACCGTTTTCATCTGTAGCCCAGAATGGTTCATTAGGTGTGTTTGGATCAATGAAGTGTTTCTTGACCCACTGGTGTCCTGGTCCCCCTGGGTTGGATGTAGCTCTCATGTACAATGGTAGCTTTGAAGCCTTTGTAGCACGTAGACGTGACCGCATATAGTTCCAAGCATAAGGGGTAGGCCACTGTGTTAGTTCGTCAAACCCAATCCAGTTAAAGGCTTGACCTTGGTATCTCATAACATCGTCATCTCTGTCAAGGTAAGACATCCAGAGTGTAGCACCATTGGGGGCAACCCAAGTCTTATCTCTTTCCATAAACTTAATGCCAGGTATAGCCTGAGGGTAGAGTTGCTTACTTACAGAAATAAGTTCTCTAAGCTCTTCTGTAGACCTACGAACAAGTAGCATTCGTGCGTGTGGATTCGCAAAGTACCTAACTGGGTCTGCAACCAGACTATACGATTTACCGCCACCTGCTGCGCCTCCATAAAGAACCTCTTGTTCTGTAGCTGCTAAGAACCTAGTTTGCGGTCCTGGGTTTGGCTCGAATATTACCTTTTGTTTGACCGCAGAAGGGACAGCACTCTCCATCTCTGAGTTCGATGTACTCTTCGTCTGTGGCGAGGTTTCTGGTGCGCTTGCCACCAAGTCTTTCTTCTTCGATCTTCTTGCTTTTCCTTGCCGCTTCTTTATATTTTTGGGCATAGCTGCGGTAGTTGCTGGACGATCTCCGTCTTTTTTCTTCCATTCTGACACGTTTATATAACCCTACATGTGAGATGTGTCTTCCAGATTGATCAGACAACCACATAGCTACTTGTCTAACACTATATTCTTTAAGAAACAACTTTGCTTTTTCAAAAAGTTCTAGTTCTTCAGGGATAGGAATAAGAAGCATTTTGTCTTCTTCATCCTGTCTGTAACCAAATGGGACGTGTCTTCCTACTCTTATAACAGGATACCACTCTCCGTTTTCCCCTCTTAGTGGTATCTGCCAGTCTACTTTGGTTGGGTGATCTGCAGTTGAAGCTCTCTTACTCATCTTCTTTCGCTGGTAGAATAAATAAAGGCTCTGAAGCTTTTACTTCTACTTTATCTGTTTTTGTGAATCCTGCACGATCTAGAATGTCTTTAGCTGCTAACATTTTTTCTTTTACACCTAGATCTGTGGGATCAGCCATAACAGAGAACATAGTATACGCAGCCTTAGTAGACGATTGTGCTATGAACTTCTTTGTAAGCTCTGCAATCTCATCTGTCAAGGCATTAACTATACCTGATGTAGAAACACCTTCAGCGTAACCTGCAAGTTTCTTAGCTGCAACAGGATCTCCTTTGGCCTCATCAAAGAGGACATCAAGAAACTTTTGCTGTTTTTCTGTTAGATTTCTTGCCATTTGCTTTCCTGTTAATATTCTCAGCTATTCTTTTATAGGTTGTGATAATAAGTATTTTTCCATTTTTATCGTATGCGTAGTACTTATTACCTACTTTTTGTATCATGTCACCATGTATAGTATAAATCCAAAAGAACCAAAACCTATCAATAAAAGAAGACTTGTTACAGTCCAAGTGATTATGGCTTCTTGTAGTTCAGCCTTACGATACTCTTGCTCTTTCTTTTGCTTTCGTATCTTTCCTTCGATAGCTACTAGCTCATCCCAGGCAGATGGACCCATCGTGAAACTTATATAGTCTTTTAACTCTTTGCGCATAGACTCTGCTTTACGCTTCGCAGCAAAAACTTCCATAGCCTCTGCTTCAACAGAACCTCCTAAAGATTTCCACCAAGGGGGGTTCTTAATTTGCTTTTCAGCTTGGCCTAGATCTGCCATATGTCCTGCCCACTGTGTTAGTTGGCTAGACATATCTTGCAGATCCTTACCAATAGCAAAGCCTTTCTTCAGGGCGTTAAAGGCAACAGTGGCCCCACTAATTATAGTAACTGGGTCCATTCGCCTCCTCCCAAAGACTAGTTAGACTTTACCTTCTCTTACGATTCTTTTGATGTCACCACGACCAATACCTAGATCGTTAAGTTCTCTGTCTGACATTCTCCAGAGGTGCATCTCAGCAATACGTGCGTTAGCTTGAGCTTGTCTTGCTTCAATTAATCTTTCAAAGAATTTTTTCATAGTAGTATCTCCATATAGTTAAGTCAGGTCTTTTGACCTTATGGAGATTAGTTATATGTGTATAGTTATATCACACTACTATAAAAAATGCAACCCCGCTACCCGATAGGCACAAAGGTCTCTGTTACAGTTAAAATAGTATCAATGTGTCCTGCAGAGTCAGGAGTAACACGTATTTCGTCACCTGCCTGTAATACTAGGTCTATCTGATTGAAGCTAACATACTCACCAGAACCTAAGTTCTTACCTTTTAAGAAGTGAGATGTGTAAGTATCTTCAGCAATATACCACTCAACCTCAACAGTATTATTACCAGAACCACCATTTACTACATGAATAAAGGTAACCTCTGCTATACAGTTAGCAGGACAAGTATATACTGTTTCATATGTTGTACCAGTGTTATGTCCATATACAGACTTAATACGTGCTGGCTTACCCTGCTGAACAAAAGACATTACTTTTTACCCTTAACAGCTTTTTTGATTGTTTTAACTACCCAAGCCTCGTTGACTTCAGTATCAGGATCGTCAGCAATGAAGTGACCGTTCTCATCACGAGCACGTTCCATTACCAACTCTTCTTCTACTTTCTTGGCTTTTTTCTTGGGTGCCTTTTTCTTCGCAGGAGCTTCTTGCTCTTTGATAAATTCTAGGACTTTAGCTTCTTTAGTATGCCAAGTTCCACGAATCTTCTGAGCAAGAACATCTCCACGAGGACCAAGGACTTTATCTCCTTGTAGTCTCATACTTAGTACTTCCCTTCTACACCAAACTTTTTCTTGTGTTGTGTAATAGATTCTTCTTTATAACGAGTTGTGTACTTGTTACCTTTCCAAGTGAAGGTAGCATTACCAGCCTTACGGTTTCTAGCAAATGCTTTACTGAAAGATTCGTTAGTTGTCGGGCCTGTTGCAGGACGCAGCTTAGGCTTAGGTGAAGAACCTGGTGACATCTTTTTCTTCGGAGTCTTAGGCTTAGTGTCTAGACGCTTAGAAGGTGTACCCTCTTTTTTCTTTTCTATTGGCTTTAGATCATCCTTATCAATCTCTGGTGCTGCAGGACGTGCAGAATCTCTGAGAAGAGCAGGTCTGCTAGTCTTTGGCTTAGGAGGCATGTTAGGACGCTCTCTCACTAGGCTCTTATCCATTGTCTTAGGCTTCTTACGACCACGACCACCTGTGTATCTTGAACCACCTGTACCGCCTGTAGGTTTAGCAGGAGCCTTAGTTCTTGGCTTAGGCTTTGCAGGAGAAGTTGTCTGCGTATTAGGTTTTGCAGGAGAAGTGTTCTTAGGTGCACTTGGTTTAGCAGGTTGAGTAGCTCTTCTAGGAGCAGGACTAGGGCTAGGCTTCTGGAACTTACCAGACGTTGCGCCTTGTGGCTGGTTAAGCTTAGGGCTTGAACCAGGAGCACTAGGGCTTGGCCCTTGCTTAATTGTTTTACCCTTTGGCTTAGTCTTAGTGACTTTGCCACCAAGTCTTTTAGCCATTTGTTCAGCTATTTTTTTAGCACCGTAGCGATAAGCAATTCTGCTTCCACCAACTACAACAAAATATAATAAAGGACCAGCCATCTTATTTAACCTCTTTTAATACCAGTATTCATGGTGCCTGTAGACTTAACCATACCACCTTGGTTATACATGGCTACCTTACCACCTTTGGCATAAGCTTTCTTTTTCATCATAGCACCACCTTTAGCATAACCTTTTTTCTTTGTCATGCCACCTTTGTTCATATAACCCATGTTATTACGAACTGCTTTAGGTAGTTTCTTTAAACCTGTTTGATTTGCTGTAGGGGCTTTTAAGCCACCCATTGCATAACCCTTTTTCTTTTTCATCATGATTCTTCCTCACTATATAAATTATTAAATACTCGTTGCGTATCCCAAACATAGTCTACGTCTTCTTTTGAGTTGTAAGTATGCTGATTAGGTTTGAAGTCAGGAGCACCTTGTCCAGTTTCAAACCAAGCGGGGTGAGTTACTCTCACTCTATTATTGGGCAACGCAACAATGTTACCAGTGTACTCTCCTGCATCCAACAACTCTAAGACATGTGACTGTTTGTGTTGTGCAGGATCGTCTGCTACTTCGTTGTCTGTATAATCTACAGTGAAGTAATACTTTGCAGGGTAGAACTGTCCATCTACTTTTGCTATCCAAGGAGCAGGACTAGCTCTCTCTAATTTATATACTGAGTGTGTATGTGACATACAATCCCAGGGCTGTGCCAAATAAGGTGGTAGTTCTGTAGGCCACTCCTGAAGTGGAGTGTCTGCTACAAGGGCTGTAAGTGGCATTCTCGCCCACATTGCACCACCATGTATATTTTCTGAGTCATCAAAGTCTGACTCGCATCCAGTAAAGATAACTTGGAAACTTAAAGTTCTGTTAGGCATTGTGGTGACTCCAATCACCATAGCATGTAAGAACTCTCCTTTGTACTCTTCTAGATTCTTTGTGTATTCTCTACGAACCCAAGCCTTAAAGTAAGGGATACTGCTTGTTAGAAAGGGCATTATTTTCTCTTTGTTGTTTTAGCCAACCCACCCTTACTGGCTCTGTACGGTTTTACTTTTTTAGCTACGCCTTTAGGCTGTGCTACAAACTGCTTTCCCTTTTTGTTTCCTGCAGCTTTAGCTTTGTTAGTAGCAGCTTTTTCACTGGCACTTAACGCACCCCATGCTTTGTCAGGTAGGTATCTCTTCTTACCTTCTGACTTAGAACCATCAGAAGTTCTCCACTTCTGCTTGGTCCATTTCTTAAGAGACTTCTGTGGAGCTTTCATGACGTGTAGCCCCCACCTTTAGCCTTGTATTGTTTTGCTACCATTTGAGCTTTACGAGCAGACCATTGACCAGGCTTACCGCCTTTAGATCCTGCTTTAACTTGAGCAACTAGTTTCTTACGCATAGCAGGTTTAGTGTAGTTACCTGCAGCATTTACTGTGGAGCCACCCTTACTGTATCCAGAGGCATGGATAGCTCTGCCTTGTCTTTCAGCAGCAGCTTTAGTTTTGTAGACTTTACCAGTCTTACCCCAACGGTAACCACCTTTTACTTTTTGAACAGGCATTAAGCACTATCCCCTTCAACCTTGTGGCAGTGTGGTGTAGCATACGCACCACCTTGACGTATTGTAGTTGCTACTTGTTCTGCTTCATCTAAGCAAGCTTGCTCACTATAGAATGGTTCTGGTTTTGCGATAATCTTACATGACAGGGCCATAGGATCAAAGCAGACTAGGAGTATTCCTATCCACATTACGAACCTTTCTTCCACTTCGTAGAAGAGGATTTGGTTTTGGAGGGCGACCACTTTACTTTATCAGCCCAGTATGCTGCAGACATCTTACCCTTTTTGATATTTTTTGCGTGGCGAGACTTGAATGCCTCTCGTTGTCCTGCAGTCTGATTGGTTTTCACACCCTTCTGACCAAACTTGATATACTTATACTTACCACCTTCAGATGCCATAACATGGTGAGACTTACCACTATCATCGTTAAGACGTTGTGGTTTGTTGACTTCTTTAAGGCCAACAGCTTTCATTTTGTTTTTGACTCGTTCAGGTACTGCCATATTAATATTAGGGGGAACATGGGACGTTCACTATCTTACCCCTATCCTTTTCTTATTTATATCTATCGTACTTAGGATTATCTTTACGCCCAAATAATCTTAACACAAAATCTGTGCAAGATCTAGCTATCTCAGTTGGTGTGGGCAACAACCAACCTAAGATAAGAAGTAGGATTACCCACGGTGGGATATTTGTGTTGATGATGTCTAGGTTTTCCACTCTACCAGTCTCAACCTCTTTTACTATTTCTGTTTGAACTACGTCCCTACCTGCAGTCACTTCCTCTTTCTGTTCTACAGATAGGACTGACTGCCTGTTCTCTTTCCCTACCTGGGCATTACTGTTGACTGTAGGTCCACCAGATCCACCAAAGGGGAGTAGGGAGGTTAGACCACACCCAGATAAAAATAGGAAGAGAACCAACCATCTCATTTGTTTCTCAGTGTCTGCTCTATGCTATCTAGTTTCATAAAGATAGCTTTGATGGTTTCTTTCATCTCTTTCATTTCTCTGTCGTGAAGCAAAGCCCTTGACTCATGTTGAGCTTTGATGACTGCGATATCTTTTTCGTTCTTTGTAGCCTTGTTAAATAATACCCAGACTACAACAACAATAGGAGCTACAAGCCACTGCATAAATAAGTCTAGCATCTCATACATAGCTTTAAACCATCAATTCAAAATGTGGGGCATCGATAAAGGGTCTTCTGGATTGTGAACGTCTTAGGTCAATGTAAGCATTCATAGCGTCTTCTGCTGTACCTGGGTAGGTTCTAATATCACCTTCAGACCAGGCTGCTCCCCACTTGATTGCACATCCTACTTCCCTAGCTGCTTCAGCCATAGCATCACAAATATTATCGTAGACATTCAACTCCCAAGAAATATTAGAACCAAAATAGGCTACGAGGTCTACGGCATGGCAGTAGCCATCACCTTGGATCAAGTGCTTAGACTTCATGGTTTGAGATCTACCAGAGGCTACTAGTTCTTTCTGAGCACCTATGGTTCTGACACCATACGTCACACCGAAGTCTACGTCAGTCAGTTCAATGGCTCTCTTGACTGTAGCCATCATCTCTGGGTGTACACCTTCTAGTTTATCTAGGGATCTCTGTGAAAGTCTAAAAGCCATCTTATCTCATATCCTTTGACATTGCTACTTTGCTGCCCATTGGCTTACCTGCCATGTAAGCTGTAGCACCCATATAAGCAGCTACTACACCAGTCTGAGCAATGTAAAATAAACCTAAGAGATCAGCTAGTGCTGATACCCTTGAATCTGACATAAAAGGAGTAAATAAAAAGATAGTGAATATGATCATCATAGCCATAGCTACCCAGGCCATAAACTTCTGGGACTCAGCTTTCTCTTCACGTAGCTCTATCTCAAGCATACGTTCTTTCATAGCTACTTCTTCTGCTGTGATCTTACCGTCACCATCAATGTCAAAGTCTACTACCATTATTCCCAATCTCTTTTTCTGTCAGGATCTAAAACATCTTGTTTGCGGAGGTGACCTTCGAGGTACATAGCCCTTTCCATTCTGTCTAGGGATACCCAATGGCCTGTGTCTTCGTAATAAGCTCTACGAACATAGAAGACATCAGACCTAGGTATGTGTACTCTTCTGATCTTCTTTTCGTTGTTGTCTGCTAAGGCTTGGTAGAACTCTTCAAGTACTGAGTCTGACTCATAGTACTTTATTCTTTTGTTGTTCATACTAAAATCTTTTTTAATGTAGGCTAGTTGTACTTAAAGTACTCTACAAGTCAACATCTGTTGCTTCTTTTTTTATCAAAAAAGGGACTACAAAGAATTATAATAGGGTACTTATAGTTATATACTTAAAGTTATTTCTTATAAAGGTATAAAAATATAAGAATAAAAAATAAAAGAGTAAAACTTTAAGTAATACTATAAGTATTATATACCAATAGTTATACCCGCCACAAGTATAAAACAAGAAAAATAGTAAATTTAGGACAACATGTCGCATTATACTGTAACATACTGTAACAAACCGTGAGTTAACTTGTTAATATTGTAACACAACAAACTTTACTTTTGTTAAACTGGTTAACATACCTTACCAATTCCACCCTAATTGAAAATACCCCCCGCTGTCAACGGGCATATACATATAACGTATACCCCCGCCCTGGCCCATGCCCGCCCCCCTAACGGTTAAGGCTTTGTTTACATTCAGATATAAGAATATGTTAATATACTTTTGGATATATAGTTTAATATTAAACCATTTAGTTTAAAGCTAAACTATTATGGGGAAAAAGTAGTTTAACGTTAAACTATTTCTCTATGAATTTGATTTAGCATTGAACTATTGGGGTGTGATCACAGAATAAGGGAAGCAACTATAACTTGTGATCACATTTGGTGGTGGTCAATTCTATTTGTGATCACATTCAGTAATTGCAATATGTTTTGTGATCACAGAATTTCAATAAGTATTTTATTCCTTATAAATATAAATAAACAATTCTGGAACGAATCAGAAACATTGATTGTTTCTTGGAACAAAATAGAAACATAAATAAAAAATATAAAAAAGAATTGTTTGTTTTCAATAACTTATAAAATAGTTTGATAAAGTGTATTGAAAAGTGAATAACAATAGAACAACTATTAATCAACGAAACGACAAACAAACAAGGAAACGAGACAATGACTAATTACGTTAAAAATATCTTGGCTATCTATGCGCAAGCTGATCAATTCGAGATGGCGCATGGTTTGAACTGGTACGCTGATGCTAAATCTGCAGCATTTGAAATTGCTGATAAGTATGAGATGCCCCTATCTATTGTTGTTGGTGTGATTGCAGCATTGTCCCCAACAAATAAATGGGAACGCAATATCATTGACGCTGAAAACCTAATCGAGTGTTTTATCAATGGTGGATATATGGAAGATATCAACGTTTGCACCTATAAAACGATGAAAGAAAAGGCGTGGAACATTATGCTAGAAAACAATCCCTTGGTTGATCACATTGCCAAGCTTTTAAATGGACCAAAGATAACTGATTTTTTCTGGTGTATCCTAGGGCATGACGTTTGCGTAATTGATGGACATGCATGGTGTATTGCAAACGCTGATCGCAGAACATTGCAAGAGGTGCCAAACATTGGAAAGAAATTGCGCCAAGAATTGCAAGCTGCATACGTTGCTGCAGGTGCAAGCCAAGGTGTGACAGCATATGAAATGCAAGCAATTACATGGGTAGCGTGGAAGCGTATCCACAACGTTTAAAGGAAAGGAAAGAAACAATGCGCAGATCATTCTACATATACGAGGGTTTTGACAGGGGCCAAGCTTTGGCAATCACCAACAACATGAAACAGGCAAAGACATGGGCGATTGAACTGTCGAAAACATTGGGCACGATCACAGTGCGTGATGCCCTAGGTGGCCTACGCTTAGAAGTAAATCCAGACGCACCAGAACAACATCAAATAAAGGAAACAAAATAATGTCACATACTAACTTACAAGATTGGGAAGCGAATAACGTTGATCTGTGGATCAATAACGATGAGGAATTATATTGCGATGCCTATGGCAAGGTCACAATGATTGGCCCCAAAGAAGCAGCCAAGGAAATGTGGCGCATGTTAAAAGGAAAGAAAACGCCTGATGGTGCACGATATACCTACAATCGCATTTATGAAACACTATCAAAAATGGAGGTGTGACAATGGCAATACCATATTTTCTACTAGGCGTGTTGGTCTGCTGTTATGTGATCGCATGGTTAATTGAGACAAGATAAAATGGAAAAGGAAATACATATGACATATCAAGAAGCATTAGAACAAGTGGAAGCAATGCAGGGGCGTGTTGCCTACAAGGAACGCCAGATCCAGAGCCTGATCAATCAGCATGGGCAAGGTGTCAGGGCATCGTGGGTTTCTACTGATCTTGCAATCTACAGTCAACAGATGCAGGACTACGCAAAACAATTATCTTATGCTGAGTATGTTGTTGCCCACTACGAGGCAAAGCAGGATGCACTAGCAGAACAGGAGGGTGAATAAAATGCAGTACAGAATAAACGTAGCGAAACGTGAACAGATTAGAATGAGATATGGAAAGATCGAAGACAGCTATCGCCACTATTTCAAGATTGTATCAGAAATGATGGTGGCAGATGTGATGCAGATAGTGAGAGAGATGGAAGAGAAATATCCTGCACCAGAATACAAGGTCACACTGTACAGAGAAACGTCATACTCTGAGCAGGTCAAACTAGCAGAAAAGGAAACAGCATAATGATGTATCGTGTAACAAGGAAAGAAACCTACGTGGCATGGGTGTCAGCTACTAGTGAAGAACGTGCACAGGAACTGGTCAATGAAATGAGCAATGGCGATGGTGCATGGATATCTGAACCAGATGACACAGAAATTGTAATTGAATTGATGAGGGAAGAAGAATGAGAGACCATATGCACATACCTGCAACACTGACAGAACTGGCTGCAGAAATAGCTGATACTGTCCTAGAAAATATGTACTACGCCAACGTGACAGCACCACAGACGCTGTACACACACGACAAAGATACAGACTGCAGCATGTACACTGATGAAGCACAGGACAGGTTTGACACGCTCCACGACATGATCGAACAGACCATTGGCAGCTACTTACTAAATGAGGAATTGAAAGGAACTAAATCATGAGAAAGCAAAGAACAGCACAGGTATACTTTGTATCTGACCCACACAAGGTAGGCTACACATACCATGAAGGATACTGGGTCTACAAACCAGAACGAGGGAAAGAGGAAAGGTTTGAAACATTCTCTCAGGGTGGCACTAGAAGTGCAGAAAGCTACGCCCAGAGGCAGCTAGACCTAGATGAAGTGGATGTTGTTGATATCTTTAGTAAGACAGGCACACTGCGCTACTCTAAGTGTGGACTGCAGTACAAAAGACCTGACGAAATCTTAAAGATAGCAAGGGAATATGTGAAGCGTGACAGGCTACAAGATAACGCAGTGTATGATCTATGGACAACACAGACAAAACTTAACAAAGTGGAAGGCGATCTAGAAGAACTGCAAAAAGTTTTTAAATATGTCTATGATAAGTATAAAGAATATGAAACCAAGGCCCAGAAGTGGGACAAACTACAGGAGATTTTGTAATGAAAAACGTATGGACACTAAAAGTTTTAGACTGGAACCCTGACAACAAAAAGTATGAGGAACGTTGGACTTCATTACATGGTGGCAGTCTTAAGGCCAGACGTGCTGCAGTCGAGCACATCACCATCTCGAAGGGTGAAAAGAAACTAGACACACACGAATACAGCAAGAGTTTTTACACTCTTACATCAGGCAGTGGAAACACACACTGCATCGTGTCAAAAAATTATGTGTGGTAAAGGAGTAAAACCATGACATTTAAATCACGTTATCAAAAACGCAAGGCAGTGCAGCAACTACCAACTGAACTGGAAAGAATTTACAAAGCAATAACGTCTACAGGAAAGGAAAAGACAATGCCAAAGAACCTTAAAGATCATCTGAATGATATCAAAAATATATTCAAGGATGAACCACTAGCAGAAGGGGTCATTGCGTATGATCAGGACAAGGGCACTTGGTTCTATGAAGATCGAACAGTGTATCAAGAGTGTAGCAGACTGTGGGCAGCAGAAAACCTAGCAATGAAACGCATTGGTATGGGGTTCACAAAAAAGGTTGACCAGTTCTATCAGAACAATGGGTATCGAAAGACACGAACAGTAGCAGACTTAACAACACAGGACAGAATATATTTTTCTGATCTAGTTAATAACGAACTACAAAACCTGCGAGATCAATTACAGAAAGCAAAGGATGATCACGTTAATACAATAAAAACAATGAAGACCTTCAAGGATAAGGCACACAAGTGGGATAAACTACAAGAACTATTCTCATAAATTTTTGTAGACAGGGGGTTGAAATACCCCCACCCAAACCCCATGTAATAGTTACAGAAAGAAAGGAAAACAAATGACAGTAACTTTAAATCAACTTCTAAAAATGGAAAACGTTTTTGCTACTCGTAAGATACCAAGTGATATCTTAAAACTTGCAAAGACAAAACGTTACAGCGAAAGCAAAGACAAGTGGATCACACTTGGTGATCAACCACTACACTACGTACTACGTATCCTAGCAAAAGAGGGAGTAAACTAATGGAACTTACTGTAAACACAGCAGAAAAAATTCGTGAAGAGGCATGGGCATCTGCAGTCGTAGCCACAAACAAGTACATCGAAAAGTATCTTGATGGTGAAGACCAGTTTGCCTGTGGGTTTGCTTGGGTCACAGTCTACCCAAAGCACAAGGGCAACACCAAACTAGGTAAAGAAGAACGTAAAGTTCTTACAGCCCTAGGTCTAAAGAAAGACTGGACAGGTAAAGCCTACCAGTGGTGGAACCCTAGCACCTGTGGCTTCCAGAACATTGACTGTAAACATGCAGGTGCACAGGCTGCAGCCACAGTACTCAAAGCCTATGGTCTAGAAGCCTACGCAGATTCGAGACTAGACTAATGTGGATTGATCTTATCATATCAGACAAGGGTGGTTTGCGTATTGCAAATCACCTAGTCAAAACAATGGAAGAAGCAACAAAACTGTGGAGAGTTTACACCTCATTTGGTTTCACAGTTAAGATGGAAAAGTTGAAGACATGATTGAACCAAACTATGAGATCAGCTACACATTCAACTATGGCGGTAAGCAAAGCACATACTACTTCGACAGTAGAGACAAGAACATAAAGACACATGCCATGTTCCAAGCAGACAGCATGATCAACCACTGTGTTGATGGATACTGGAAACTAACAGACGTGGACAATAGAGAGTACACTTGGACTAACATCTACGACAGCAGAGCGAACAGAACCTGATGGAAACATACGAGATCATAGCGATAGCCTTGAACGTAGGATATTTAGGTCTACTAATCTTTATTGGGTGGTGAGACAATCTGTCATACTTGAAATGAAAAGTTATCAATATAACTAATACTAATAGTATTACTAACAGTTAAAACTTATATCTTTTATTTCTTATAGAGATTAATTACTGTTAGTAATACTTTAAGGAAAGGAACTTAAAGTGTATACTACAGGTAAGCCCTACTGGTTTAGAGTTATTACAGCTATCAGTGTTCTGATTAATGTAGTATTGGGTGGTAGTAACAATCAAACTTTCAGTGCTAGAAACTGGCAATGGAAAAGAGATAAAAGATTTAATATTGTTTGGTTGATTGATGTAGTCCTAGGTAGAGGTCACTGCTCTGAGTGTTGGGTCTATTGGAAAACAAGGAGAAGATGGTGACAGAGGAAGACTACAAAAAGATTTTAGAGTTGCTGAATAGTAAGGATGAGGGAGAACTACTACAAAAAGTTATGTTGACTAACACTGAACTGATGGAAAACCTATATGATCTTCAAGAATTTATGGAAGAGAATGGGCTAACACCAGAAGAGTTTCACGTTTGGAAAGAACAAAAAGATTTGAGGATGTACCATTGAATATTTATATACCAGAACCAATTACTATTTTAATTGTAGTCCTATCTTTCTTAGCAGGTTTCCTGTATAGACAATACAACGATAAGGAAGACATAGCAGAAGCATACGATGAAGGGTTTGAGAAGGGAAGTGAATCAGTGGTTAAAGCATTGTCTGAAGTAATGGGGAAGGATATTCAGATTGAATGGGACAAAGATTATATGGATAG
>Ga0208298_1000097_pt1 | contig 37973 bp, 33 predicted proteins | sample 14BtaG_FD_184088 | JGI IMG/M metagenome (GOLD analysis project Ga0208298, IMG submission 184088) | Marine viral communities from the Subarctic Pacific Ocean - 14B_ETSP_OMZ_AT15311_CsCl metaG (SPAdes) (version 2) | ecosystem: Environmental > Aquatic > Marine > Oceanic | place: Pacific Ocean... | reverse complement strand
TAGGGCCTACTGGTATAGAATCAGACCCTGAATTACAACAAGAGCGTAAGAATTACGCACTTAACTCTGAGATAAATAGAAATGTTTCTAGAGAACTAGGAGTATCAATTGACAAGTTTGCGTTTGAGAATGTTCACAAGAAGTATGCTGAAAAGCAAAGTGATCTATACGTTATGAAACAAAAAAGAATTATAGATAACTATGCTCCTAACATGCTTAAAAATACTGAGGTATCTCAGATTGACAATGTTGGGGGAGATAATACTGAATCTATAAATAATTACGTGGCACAGCAAGATATATTAATTGCCGATGAAGTACAAGCTGTTAATGAAATGGCAAAAGCGTATCTTAAAGATGGACAACTTATTACAGAGCAAGATATTATTGATGGGAATGTTCCTAATGAAATATTAGAAGTACTGCCTGGGTTTAAAGATCGTATAGTACTCGCTAGAACTCAAAAGTACATACAACAAAATCTATTAGAAAGAGCTTATGAGTCTTCTAATTATAAGGGCTCATTTGAAAAGAATATAGTCTCTGAAAGCTTTAGTGGTAAAACAGGTAGAGATGTTATAGATGCTGTTAAATCTTTACCTGGTCTTCAAAATTATACTGATCAGCAAGTAATTTCTTATATAAAAATGCTGAATGACTCTAGATTACAAATGACTCAGCCAGGTGTTGGAGGATATGAAGGAGAGGCAAAGAGAGGAAATAAAACAGCAATAGAGATTCAAAATGTCATAGATGCTATTAATACTTTAGGTAATAATGCTGGTAGTATAATTATAAACGACATAAGTAAAGGTGCAGAAGAAGTGAATGCTGATGTAAATAAATATCTTAAAGATAATAGTGATATAACTACTGGTGGAATGACATCTAATAATATGCCAGGGTTAAGTACTGAGGAAGTTGTAAATAATACCCAGTATGTTAATCAATACTTTACTGGTAATAAACAAGGTGGAGGAAAAGGACTACCTTTAGATAAATCATTTAATATTTTCTATGATGGTCAAAAACAATCAGGTACTGGTACTGTAGCATCATTTATTGAAGATAGGGGATGGGACAGTGAAGACATTAACGTTACTCAAGTATTCTTTGATACTACTCCTTACATGGGAGAGCCTACGCTACAGTTAACTGTTACAGGTAAGAAAGGTGACAACGTTGTTAGTGAAAGTATAAAGATGCCTTACAGTAATATTAAGAGTGAAGAGATGGATAGATATTTCCAAGCTCCTGGATACAGACTACAGATGGAACTTAACATGCATAAGCATACTCCTGGTGCAACTAATGCTCCTTTAGCTGTATATAAAGACGGCAAACTTGCAACTACTATGGAAGTTAGTTTTGATCCTAAAAGAGGAGATAAAGTATCAGTTACAGAGAATGGTAAAGTTAAAATTTACAATGTAAATAGTTCTGAGTTTTCAGCATTTGTAAATGACGCCGCTAAAAACGGATTTGAGATTAGAACAAGAATACAATAATATGGCAGAGACTACTATAAATCCCTTAACAGGTTTACCTATGGGTGGACAACCTACAGTTGCTGATTCTGAAGAAGGAGCAGTAAAGATAAATCCATTAACTAATGAGGCAATGACTTCTCCGGCGCCTACAGTTACGTTAGGAGGTAGCCCTAGTTACACGAATCAAATGATGTTTCGTACAGACTATAGAGGTAATAGGGATCTTAGTAAGTTTGACAAAGCTTCTATATCAGGATCAGACTACAATGTAGCTAAAGGACAATTATTAGACTGGGAAGAAATAAGAGCTAGAAACCAAACAACTGCAGATAAGTGGGGTAATGGTTTAGCTAAAGCGGGGGTAACAGCGGTAGGGGCTGTAGCAGAAAACACTTTAGGTATTATGTTTGGCTTAGGTGAGCTAGCTTCAGGAGGTGCTTATTATGATAACGCTATAGGTAATAAGATAGATGAGACAAATGAGTGGATGAGGGAGAACATGCCTAACTATCTTACTCAAAGAGAAGAGCAAATGAATACTTTCCAAAAGCTAGGTACTGCTAATTTCTGGGCAGATACAGTTGCTGGAGGATTAGGATACTCAGTGGGTAGTATAGCTACAATGTATTTAACCGGAGGGATGGGACCTATTGGAGCGTTAAGTAAACTAGGAGGAGCCGGATCTACAACTAGTGCTTTGTATAATGCAGCAAAAGCTGTAACTAACGGTACAAAACTTGCTAGCAGCTTAGCAAAAGGAGCTAACATAGGTAACAATATACTTAAGGCAGCTAAGGTAGCTGAAGTTGGTATTATGATGTCACTTGCAGAAGGTTCAGTAGAAGCAAGAGAAACACAAAAAACAGTCTTTGAGGATCTTACACAAGAGTATCTACAAGAAAACAATCTAAAAAATTTAGGAGACATACCTGCGGCAGAATTAAAAAAGATGGAAGATGCATCGTATGCTGCTGGTAATAGAAACTTTGTAACTCAGCTGCCAGTTCTAGCAGGTACAAACTTATTGATGTTTGGTAAACAAGCTATGGGTTTTAGAGGAGCTGTAAAGGAAGCAGGAGAAACTACTTTTGATATTGCATCTAAAAAAGCTGTAAGTAATTATGCTAATGACGGATTTTGGAAAAGTACTTTAAAAAAGCTAAAACCTATGGGAGCTAATGGTATAGAAGAATCATTCCAAGAAGGTGCTCAGTATTTTTCAGGGCAATTTGCTAGTAAATATCATTCAGATAAATATAAAAACAATGGTTATGCAGATATGTCAGAGGCGCTAAGTCACGCACTGTCTGAAACATTTGGTACACAAGAAGGTTTTGAATCTATGTTTGTAGGTTTCTTAACTGGAGCTTTAATGGGTGGAGGACGATCTGTTGTTAGTGGAGAATACTCACAAAGAAAAGCGGCGGCAGATAAGCTAGCTTCTTTTCAAAATGCAGGGTACTTTGATAGAGCAAATGCAAAAGCTCAGTCAGCAAACGCAGGCTCTGAATCTTTAAAACGTCTAAAAGGATTCCAAGATAGAGGAGACCACAAAGGATTTAAAGATGAGCAGCATAACTTAATAGCTATAAATACATTACAATCTCTTGAAATGGGAGGGTATGATGTAAAAATGGAAATGCTTGAAGATGCTAAAAACTTATCTGACGAAGAGTTTATGAAAGCATTTGGGTATCCTGGACAGGATGCTCAGGGTAATGCACTTACATTAGAGCAGCAAACTAATGGAAAATCTAAAGCACAAGTTGTTGAAGGATTAAAAGCTAAGATGGAGCAAGTTAAAAAGATATACGAAAATGTATCTAATAGATTTGAACTTGCACCTAAGTCCAGCGGGCTTGTAAGAAAGATGATGTCTACTGAAGAAAGACTTGCTGAGGACGTAGTGTACGAAGAAAGATTAAACTTAAGAAATGAGTTAGTACTAAGAGGGAGTCGTGTAGAAAACAATGTGTTTAGAATGAAGAATATCCAACAGGATATGAATGACACGATTAACAACTCTTTAGGTAGAGGATTAGGACCAGGGTCGTTAGCTGAAAATTATATCAGTGAAGCACTTGGTGATTTTTCTATGTTTGAAACAGATCCAGGAGAGATGGATGCTGAAAAGTATAGCCCTAAAGAGCAGTTTAACGCAATGAGAGATAAGCTTGCTAAAGCTGTAAATACTGTAGCAAAAACAGATGTAACAGCGGCAGAAACTTTAGCAGGTCAAGTACGTGATTATATGGCTATTGCAGAAGATACTATACAAGGATTAGGTATCTACAACAAACTTGCATCAGACCCATTTGCTCAAGCGTCTTTACAAAGAGAGATAGAGGCGGGCCAAGAGGCTACTAGAATAGCAGAACAAGATAAAGCATTTAATGAAGGACTAGGTAAGGCGCAGTCTTCTGAAGATGTTAATAGTTTAGGTAAAGAATTTAAAGATTTAACTCCTGCACAAAAAGCTGCTGGTAACAAAAAATACAAAGAATTAAAAGCTAAAGAAGATGCGCAACAAAAAAAGTTTGAGCTAGTTGAAGGAACTCTAGAAGAGAGAATTCAAAAGCTTGATGATATGGATAAAACAAAAATGACTCCTATCGAAGTTGCTGGTTTAAATAAAGCTATTAAAAGTTTAAAAGAATTAAAGAGAAGACAGGACGCAGGAGAAATTGAAGTTGTGCCTGGAGAAATATCTGAAGACCAAACCGGTCAGCATAAAGGTGTAAATGAAGTAGAAGATACATTTAAAGAAGCTGAAACAGAACTTAGAGTTGTACCTGTTAGTGATAATGGTAGAGAGTTTATGATAGATGGAAAGCTTTATACTAACAAAAGAACTAATCCTTTAGATGCAATAGTTAGAAAAGAAAGATCTGGAGAGATAATAAAAGTTGATCTAGTAGATGAGGATGGTAATAGAGTTCCTTTCTGGGGGCCTGAAGCTTTAGTAGATGCATTAGCTTTCCATATAATGATGTCTGAGGCATACAAGATGGAAGGGCAGCCTACTATAGAAAAGCAAGAAACCTTAGACAAGCAGACAGCTATAGATAACAAAAGAGAAAAGATTGCTACAAAGGGTAAGCACGGCGTTAAAACGTCTGAGCTACTAAGAAGAGAAATGTACGAGCATCAGATGCTACTAGAAGAAGCATTAGATAACTACGATGATTTACGTACTAGTTACATGCAGGAAGCGGGTGCTACTGCAAAAGAGGCTGCAGCTGACCCTGAGTTAAAAGAAATGAAAAAGGGAATCAATAAGCTTAATACAGCTATACGTAATCGTAGAAATGTATTAAAAGCTAGAGGTGAATTCCTAGGCCCTACATCTGAAGAGCTTATAGTGATAGAGGGTAAGGCTACAGATAGAATAAATGAAAATGAAGAACTATTAACAGTAGTACAGAATCAAATTGCTGATCTTGAGTCAGACGTAGAGTTTTCTCAAAAGGCAATAGATGATTACATGTCTAAAGCATATGATGCAAACGGTAGACCACTACCTGTATCAGATCCTGCTTCATTAGCAGCCGCTAAAGATGATAATAATAAAGCTACGCAAAAACTAGATCAGCGTAGACAAGAAGAGATTGCTCTTAAGAACCTGATTGATCTAGATAAAAAAGAACTAAAACGTTTACAAAATGAAAAAGATAACAGGCTTCCAGGAGATGCAGAACAAACTGGCGCCAGCCCTGCAGCAGAAACTAAAGAACAAGTCGATGAAGGAGAAGATACAAATAATAGAGAAAGTTCTGAAGAAGAGGGGGCTGATGTAGAAGCTCAACAAGCTGATCCGGTTATAGTAGAGAATAGAGGTACAGATGATGTACGTGTACAGAAAGCAGTTCAGGATAAAAAGGCTGAAGATAAGATTAAAGATGATAAACCTATAACTGGAGTACTTAGCGCTGATCAAGCAAGAGATTTAATAGGAGACCCAATGCCTCCAGTTGATACTTCTGCCCCTACTCTTGGTGAAAGTTTAGCTGCCGCTGCTAAGCCTGCACAACAAACACCTGCAATGGTAGGAGACTTAGGTATTGATGCAGCATCGGATGATAAAGTAATAATGCATGAGGGACGTTCTAAGATACCAGTAGCAAGTACAGGTGAAGTTGATGTGCAAGTAGATACTCTTAACGGAGATCCAATACTACTTAACAAGGACATGCTTGTAACAGGTAATGGTAAAAGTATAGTAGGTACAACTGTAGAATTTGAAGTAATAGAAAATGATTTCTACAAAGAAACTTACGGCGATACTCTAAACGAAGCAAATATTCCTATCTACTATAAAATAGGAGGTAAGATTGTAGGTAAACTTCAAGCATCTGACAACGCAAATAGAGCAGAGTTAGTTAAAAGACTTAAGAGTGGAGAAAAAGTAACTAGTACTATATCAAGTGTAGTAGCAGGTAATGTAAACAATGCTAGAACTACAGATGGACAGAGCTACTTTAGAAATCCTAATAATGTATTTGGAAATGGTCAAGTAGTATTAGGTACAGTTAAAAGTTTAGAAGGTACAAGATTCTTTACTGCAGGTACAATGTCAGACCCTAGTACGCAAGAAATTATTGAAGAAGGATTAATGGCTAAGAGCCCAGAAGGTGCAGCAACCGGGGGTGTAGCAATTATAATTAGACCTGAAAATCATCCAGCAGGTGAAGTTGGAGTATCTATGGCAAGTACTGCAGGACTTACTGATGGTGCAAAAGCAGCTGTAGTAAACGCTTTACGTGATGGGAACTTTGATTTAGCAAAAGAAATAGTAGCACACAGTGTTGGAGAGTCTAGATTTGATAACCAGTTTTCTACTGACTATTTAGAGTTTGGACAATTTGGTAATGACGGGGCGGAGTATATGGTATACAACAGCCCTGCAGGTGAAGGACTTGTTAGAATTAACAAAGCTGAACTTGTAAAAGCATTAAGAAACGAACCATTCAAACTTAATTTTGTAGAAGTAAAAGGAGATAACAAATTAGCAACTGTTAAAAATACTGATGCAAAGTATGATTCTGTTAAGGATAACTTTATTAAAGACTTTAACACATTCTTAAATGGTAAAAAATATCAAGTAGATAATAATAGAGTTAATCTAGACGGAGCGTATACTAGTCCTGTGACTGGAAATGACTATTCTTCATATCAAGAATACCTATTCTCTGATAAAGAAGGAGTTAACAGAATGCCAGGGTATGGACATCAATCAATTGTTGCTACAGATGTAGTAAATACCTCTTCAGGATTACACCACAATGTGCAGGTTAAGTTTAGTTTAGGAGATCTAAATGGTGATACTGCTGCAGATGTTATGAAAATTACTAACTTTGCAAAAAGGTCTAGACGTGGAGGCGGCGCTCGTGCTAGACTTGCTTCTCCTTACGCACAAGATAAAAAGAGTCCTAACCTCAATGAAGGATGTAAATAATAACTATGGCTTGTAGAATAAAAAATAACAAGGCTTACGCTAAGAACGGCGAAGAGTCACAACTGTTTAACAAACTTGTACAGGATACAGGAAACTTAGAATTAGCAGAAACTATATATAGAGAGATTTATACCAATGAGTTTAAAGATGACTTTGGTATGGACTTTGAAAACAACGCTAAAGCATTAGAAGAAACGTTTCCATTTACAGATAGTAATGGTGAGCCTAAACTAATAGCAGGTGATGGGTTCTACTATATGATACGCCCCGCTGATGGAAGCCGTTTAGTGTTTGATAATATTAAAGATGGTACAAAGTCTTCTACAGACGGTCTTAGTTATTTAGAAGAGAGAGAGTTAATTGATACTGCAATATCATTTGTAAACGACGCTCGTAAAAATAATGATAAGTTTAATGCTAATTCTTACTTTAACACAAACAATAAGGGTAAAGGTATTCTAGCAAAAAGAATTCTACTTGAGGGGTTTGAAGGATTAGATAATTATAATACAGCTGTTGAACTGTTTGAAAATAATGACAGTATTGAAGATTTAAAAGCTGCGCTTCCTAGTGGAGTAACTCTAAGTCCTAACTTTAATGACTTTGCAAATGTATATGAAAACTGGAATGATGAAGAGGCACCAGTTACAGGTAATATAATACGTAAAGGATGGAGAGGTAAAATACAAGATTCTTTATCTGATTATGGACTAACTCTAAGAGATGACGTTGGTGAGCTTGTTGATATAGATGACACGCCTATTCGTATTCATGACCAGTCTAGGTTAGAAGAAAACCCTAGGAATAAAATGTCTAGTTCAGTAAAAGCAATACTTACTGATATAAGAAGTAGTGATGTATACTTCAATCCACTACTTGAAGAATATTTAGAAAAAGAAAATCTTACTGAAGATGAATTCTATGATAAATTAGATAACAATGAAATAACACCTCCATCTTGGTTTTACACTTTAGGTCCTAACTTCTATGGATACTATACAGGTATTCCTTTAGATGAGATATATCAAGATATAAGTGAGGCAACTGTAGATCAACCTGAGTTTGTAAACCAGCTTGCGCAGTTACAACACATGGCTAAGTATAAGCCTTACTTACAACCTGTAGTAGATAAACTTAAAAGATTAGATACAGCATCACAAGCTGCATTCTACTCTAACTTTGCAAACTCTTATAAAAACTTTTTACAGTTTAAAGCTACAAAGGTTAAGGATGGTGTAGAAGTTACTATGTTCCCTTCAGATCAGTATACTGTTTCTAAAAGGTATGCATCAAAGTGGCAAAGTAATTCTATAGAAAGAGACATACCTAATCCAGATTCTTTATATAAATTAGATGAAGATGGTAATCCTTTTGTAGAAGATAGCAAAAAGAATAAAATTAAAGGTTTGTATGACAAGCTTGCCCCGGTTGCAAAAGACGTAAGGTATGAATTAAATGAAAATGATACTGAAACTTTAGCAGACCTATTGTGGGAAATGAATATACAATACGCTCCTACAAAAGAAATGCATTTACAAAATCTAACAAAGTACTTTAATGTAGGAGAAGTAAATGGAAAGTCTGGAGCAAGTTTATTTAAAAGTTTTCTATTTGACAAGGCATCTCCAGTAGGTAATGCAGTTGATAATATACAACAAGATAAAAACATATTTAATATTAATAGTAAATTAGTAAAAAGATTTGCTAAGATAGGACCGTACTTTGAAACAAAGGCAGCTTCTTCTTTCTTAAGTGGTAATGGTAAATCCTACTACCCTGTAAATCTACCTACTACTTTAGATGAAATTGTAAATGTAGTACAACAAGGAGGCCAAAAATTTATAGATAGAGCTAAGGAATTATTTAGAGATAATCTATTTGAGCCTAACGGTAATCCAAAGTATAGATCTTTCTTACTTAATAGTTTGTATAATAATCCTGATGCTAGAAATAACTTCATGTCTCAGGTATTAGATTCTAATAAAGGAATAAAAGATACCGCTATGGGAAAAGGCTATGAAGAGCAGTCTGAAAAGGGCTCTTTAATAGTTAGGCTAAATGCAGCTGCTAATAATGGTAATAAACTATTTACTAAAATAGCAAGCTCTGTACAAGCTGACCGTGGTAGAATGGATTTTGTAACTATGTCTAAAGTTAAATCTACGGAAGCTAGAAAAGAAATCAAATCTATTATTGTACAAGATCTTGCTAGAATAAATCAAGCTCGTAAAGATATAGAAGATGCAAATGGAGATATAACAAAGCTAATAGAAGGATACCACTACAAGCCAGGTACAAATCCTTTTACAGCGGATACAGCACAAACCGGTTATGTATTTACAATGCCGCAGATAACAGGATTAGACTATTCTCAACCGGCTACAGAAAATTCGTACTCTGACATTGCAGGCGATATGGATTATTATTTAGATACTGAAAATAATAACTCTGCAACTGCTGATTATAGAAAAATAGATAATGTTATAGAAAAACTTGTAGACGACGTAGAAGCTAAACTAGAAACATACGAAGTAGAATTAAAAGAAGAGATGGATAGAGTAGGTGTAAATCCTGCGACAGATCTTCATGAAAGCGCTAGAAAGCCGGGGTTCCTTAAGGACTTTGTATTACAAGATTTCATTGGTAGAATAGAACTAGCTAAGATAACTAGAGGTGGATATGCATATGCTAAAAATGGAGAAGATTTTTACAAACGTCAAGGATTAATAAATACTCCAGGTAAAAAACTATTTATAGTAGGTAATGGTATAAATAAGAATGACACTTATGGAATGATGCCTACATATAATATGGCTACTATTAAAGAAGTAGGATTTTTAGATGAGGATGCTGCAAACCAAGTTGTAGAAAGAATGGCAACCAACTTAGAAAGATCTGTAGGGCCTGTAGAAGCAGCAAGAATATCTAATGAGTATAGACCTGGTAGAGATGAAAGGAATGAGCTTTTTGTGAAAAAAACAGATGCGCAGGGTGTTATATCTATTGGTATGTACCGAGGCATTCAAATGGGAATAGGTAATTGGGACATGGTTCTTGATGAACAAGCGTATCAAAATGAATTACAAGGTAATGGATACGTAGATAACAAAGGTAATCCTAGACCTATACTACCTGTTAAACCATATCACGATGAGCTTACTGTAAGAAACGGTATTGCAGAACTTAACATGGATAAGAACTCTTATGTAACTCTTACAAAAGATTTTGCAGCTGGTAACAATACTCTTGAGAAGTTACGCCAAGTAATGATAGATCAGAAAATCCAAGTTATAAATGAAGAGAACGCTAACAAAGGAGCTATTAAAGACTCTAGAGATGTATCAGGAAGTTTAGATAACATGACTATTACACAGTTAGATTCTAAGAACTTAAGATTACCACAAATAACTCCTTCTTCTCCTAAAAATAAAATTACTTTTTCTAGGCAGATACGTAAAAATGTTATAGGTAATTTTGATATGGCTGGTGAGTATAATATTAATGGTAGACAAGTATCCGGGATAGAGACATACAACAACTATCACCAACTTATTGCGGATAACATTGCAGAAGATACTGCTAAGCTAGAAAAAGAGCTAGGTATTACTCAAATAGAAAATGCAATAAAAAAGTTTAGTGTAGAATCTAAAGAGCACAAAGCTGCTAAACTAGAGCATTTAAAAAAATTAAGAGATACACTTAAAAAACAATTAAAAGAAAAAGAATTACCTGAAAACTATTTGGATGCATTAGACATTGTGCCGGATGGTCCATACAACTACAGGTTTGCTGTACCTATGGCATTCCCTAACTATCAAGCTAAGTTTGAACAAATCTATTTTAGTTTATTTAACAATGGAATCTTTACACAAAAACAAAAAGGTAAAGAGCTAGTACAGATAGCAGAGATAGGTGGATACGAACTAGATTCTGATTTAAAGATGTACGACGGATCAAATCTTGCTGAAGTACGTATGAGAGCTAGTGATTTAGGTATTACTAAAGAAGAGCTGCAGGGTAAAACTATAGCAGATTTTGCAGAAGATAGAAGATTAACTATGTTAGGTTATCGTATACCTAATCAAGGTAAGAGTTCTATGCTACCAATGCGTGTAGTAGGCTTCTTACCAGAGACACATGCTAAAGGCATTGTAGTTCCAGGGGGTATAACTAAACAAATGGGTAGTGACTTTGACGTCGATAAACTTATGATAATTCAAAGAGAGTCTGGTGAAAACTTAACAGATAGACAACTACGAGATCAAGCTATCTTTGATACTATGTTTGGTATAATAACAGCGCCTCAGCATTTATCTGAAGTGCTAGATCCACTAGACAGTGAGCGATTAGAAAACATAGCTAATCAAAATAAAGAAACAATTGACTATAACAATCCTCTTACGGAAGTAAGTATGGAGCAAAAACAAAAAGCGGGTATTAGATTAAGAGGTACCTGGGCTAATATACTTGCAGGCCACAACGTTGCGCAAGCCGGCGGACTATCAGTAAGTACGCTTAATGCTCCAGTTATAGACGGAGTTATATATACAAAACTTGGACAAGTTAGGGAGTCAGTTAATGGTGAGTTTATAGGACCGTATAATGATAAAACAATATCTTCATACCTATCAGCTGCAGTAGATGCAGGTAAAAAGCCTATTCAAATTGAATTAAATGATAATGAGTTTACAGCACCTGTATCTGGTATGATGTTAAGTATGGGAATTCCCGTAGAAACTATAGTAAACTTTTTAAATCAGCCTGCAATAAAAGAAGCTATACAGGACGCTAGAAACAATGGCTATCATCCGGGACAATTATTCTTGTCAGCAAGGAAAACACTTAAGGGTATGAAAAAGAAAACGTCTGATGCAGTTGCTGATATGAGTTCTGAAGAACTAACTAGGCAAGATGAAGCATTACAGGCAGACTATCTAAATAACTTTATGATATTCCATAAAGCGGGACAATCTACAGTAAGAGCATTTAAAGTAATTACTCCTGATAACTTAGATAACGTTAATGAAATGTCAGGACTAAGAGGATGGTTAGATGTAGAAGCTGAGTATCTATCTGACAATGATATAAATATAGTAGAGGGAGCTGAAGAGTATATTACAGAAATGAAAGGAACTGATTCTCCTAGATATGGTATCCAAGTTGCTTACCGTGGTATTCTTAATACAATACTTAAGGGAGCTGAACGTGCAGGATTTATAAACAATAGACCTGCGTTCTTCCAGTTTAAACAGTTATTAAAAAATGCTACACTTAAAACAAGTTTTGATGCAGCAACACATAAGTTTATAGATAGAGCGCTGTTCTTAAAGATGATGGCTGATCCTAGAAGCCCGCTTGCAGACTACATGTCTAAAGATAAATTTAATCAACTGCTTACAGACCCTACTAGTAATATAGCTACAAGGTTACAGGAACTGCAAAAAGATGGTAGGTTAGATAATAATAGACTATTCCAAAAGCTAGTGCCTGGAGCACGTAATAATAATGAAGGTAATTCTATCTTTACTGTAGCATTAGATACGTCGTATGATATGACTGCGCATGAAAAGAATACAATATCTTCTGACTTTAAGAATATGCTAAAAGACTCTGATGTTAAAATTAGATCGTTTGCAAAAGACTTAGTAGCTATGCAATTAATGACGTCAGGATTTCACCCGGCTAAGGGATCTTTAATGGACCTGATACCAACAGAAGCTTTTACTACTAATATGTTAAATGAAAAGGGAGATACACCTGCTAGGTTCTTTAATAGAATAGAGTCTGAAACAATGGGGCATGATTTCTTTAATGACTTCCTGCACGATTTTGTTCGTAACTACGGTACAGTATCTGTAGGTAATCAAAACATACTACCAACAATAAGTCATAAAAAAATAAAAACTAAAGACGGACAAGTGTTCTTAAACAAAGAAGCTAATCCAAGTATCTTTAAACAAAGTTTGGGATTTGCTCCTTATTTTGTAACTTACGACCCTATTCTAGGAGCACAAACATTTGTGCTAGCTAATACAGCAGAGACCGGCGGAACATATGTTAGGTTACAACCTAAAGGAGTTAAAGGTCAGGCAAATGAAGTAGGAAGTGTTAGTCAAGATAGTGCTATTAACAAAGAAGGTACTGGAGCGCACCCTATAACTTATCAAAGTATTATAGAAAACACGGTAGAGATGCCAGAAAGTGTAGAAGCGCCATTAGAAATATATAAAGTTTGTAAAATATGAGCAAGTGTAAGATAATAGTTAATGGTCAAGAGCACAACATGCTTTCAAACGTCTATGACCATATAGATAATACAGATCCAGGTAAAAGAAGTGCCGCTAAAGTTATAGATGTTTTAAAAGACAATAGACTTATTACTGAAATGCCTGACTCTGATGAGTTATATGCATCTCAAGAACAATTAAAAGAGTTAAAACTTATTAATCAGTTAACTCCAAATTTAATTAGTGCTGAGTATGTTGATATACCTTTTAAGTCTAACAATCAATCTACAAACTTATACAAAATTAGTATAAACGAAACAGCTTTACAGCAGGCAGACAGAAAAGAGGGACAAGATAGCTCTCTAGATTATACAAGTGAGTATGAACTAGATAAGTTTAAAAGACTGCAAGCTAAAAAGAAAGCATCGCCTGAAACTAAACAGGAGTCTGAAGAGAAAGCTACGCCAGACACTCGTAAAGTATATACTGACCCAACAAGATCGTATGAAAAGATGATGAACCTAGCATTAGATGCTAAGATTATCATAGAATCAGAGCTTAGAGAGATAAACAAACTACCTGAAGATCAAAGAGAGGCTAAAGAAAAAAGACTGCGTAGATTAAAAGCAGCTGTATCTGATATAAAAAGAATAGAAAACTTTAGAGCGTTTGTAGTTGCTAGTAAAGATAATGTAGATAATGCTATATTAGAGTTTGAAGCATTGATGGCGTTGCCTATAAAAGAAAGAGCTACTCCAGCTAACATGACTAGAATGTATGAAATCAAACAAGCAATTGATAGTGTTGATACCATACGACAATTAGAACAAATAGCAAAAGAACAATCTGCTTTAGGTAAAGTAAATACAGTAGCACAAAGAGACTTTGGTCTAATGATGACTGACATTCAAGATACAATTGAGAATGTTAAAATGCTAGATTATCAGTTTGAAGAAGAAGTAATTCCAGTAATGGCTGAGGTATTACAAGGATACCACAACGTAGCTATTGATCCAAAGATTCAAGCAATCATAGATAACATAGAAGCAAATCAAAATCCTAAAACCTGGAGAAGATTTAGATCTGAGGTACAAGCAACTACAGAGTTTAAAAAATTAAAAGAAGATTTAGCTAATAAAGCTATAACTGAACAAGCATTTGACGCTGCCGCTAAAAAAATGGTAGTAGACACACTTAAGAATAGAAAGATAGAAGGCCGTGATAAACTAATCAATGACCTAAGAAGCGCACATAAAGATAAAAGCGGATTCTCATACTTGTTTGATCCGTTAATGTATTCATCAGATGTAACTGTACAACTGTTTGCTAAGATGGTAAAAGAAGCTACATTTAAAAAGAATGATATGACTCTTGCACTTAAGCCTGAGTTGCGTACAGAGTATGAATTATTTGCTGAAGGGCAAAATGAAACTGATATAGAGGGATTAAATGGAGATCTACAAGAAGAAACTACTGTTGTAGAGTATGATGAGTACAATAATAAAACAGAAAAGAAAGTATTAGGACTTGTACAACCTTTGCTAGTAGATAAATATCAAGAAGACTTAGATGCATTTGAAGCTACTATTAATAGTAAATATTCTAAACCATTAAGAGATAAATATAAAACAGCAGATGCATACAGAGCAGCAGTAAAAACGTGGCGTAAATCTAATAGTGGTAAAAAGCACACTGGAGAAGTTATAAAATGGGCCAGAGAGAATACTGAACCAATTGCTGATTGGAAAAATGAAGTAAAAAAATTAAATGCTAAAAAAACCGCATTAATAAAAGATAGAAAAGCTGCAGAAAAGAAAGGTAGAACAGGCGCAGTAGATAATATTGATCAACAATTAGGATTAATAAATTCTGAGCTTCGTAATAATTTAGTGCAAGGAATTCCAACTGGTAAATTTGTAAAGCCTAAAGCATCAGTGTATGCAAATCCTAAGTACGCAGCCGTGCAAGCTGATCCTAGAAAGAAACGTTACTATGATTATGTACTTAAAACTTTAAATGATAGACATAGAATGGTAGGGATGAACAGGGTTAGAAAAAACGCCTGGGAAGATGTATCATATATGATGCCTTCTTTACGTAAAGAGGACTATGATAGAATGAAAGAGCAGGGAGGAGTATCTGCAGTTAAAGATATACTTGCAGAAAGTTTTACTATTCAGGATACTGATATAATAAATGGTAATTATAATAAAACTACTGGAGAACTAAATAAAAATGTTCCTGTGTTTTATGTAAACAATGTAGATGCTAAAGATGTATCTAGAGATATAGCAAGTAGCTTATATGCATACGCAGACATGGCTCACAACTATAAAGCTAAGTCAGAGATAGTAGGCCAGGTTATGACTTTTAGAAATATTATGAAGGATAGAGATACTATGAAAGTTAATGCAGCTGGTATGGAAATACTAGATAGATCTGCAAAAAAACTAGGTATCAAGCTTCCTATGTTAAAAGAAGGAGAATCTTACACATTCCAACATGTGGATGCGTTTATAGATATGGTAATGTTTGGTCAAAAAGAACTAAAGCAAAACATAACTCTAGCAGGTAAAGAATTCTCTGCAACTAAAATAGTAAATGCATTTAACTCTTTTACAGCATTCAATGCACTGTCGTTTAACTTCTTACAAGGAGCTAACCAAAGTATTATTGATAACATGGGTATCTTTAGTGAAGCAGTAGCCGGTGAGTTTTTTACTACAAAAGACTTATCTTGGGCTAAATCATCATACTGGGGACAAAGTGCAGCAATAGGCGATGTGGGTAAATTTATGCCTGACACAAAACTAGGTAAAGCATTAGAATATTTTGATGCACTTACAGAGTTTACAGATCAAGAGGGAAACAGACTAGTAGGTTCTAAGTTACGTAAAGCATTACAATCAGGTAACCTGTTAGTGTTACAGCAAGCAGCTGAGCACGAGGTTGCATCTACTAGAATGCTAGCATTAATGAAAAATTTAGAGGGGAAATTAAAAGATAAGGATGGAAAGGTTCTTTTAAATGAGGATGGAAAGCCTGCAAATTTATATGACATGTTAGTCGTAAAGCCGGACGGCTCAATGGAGGTAGACTCCAGGGTTGCAAACTTTAATAGATATGATTTTATAAATCTAACACAAGGGTTGGCTAGAAGAACTAACCAGACTAAGGGAGGATTTGATAAGGCAACAGCTTCTAGAACTGCGCAAGGAAAAGCAGTGTTACTATTCCGTAGTTGGGTAATGCCAGGTCTGAGAAGACGTTACGGACACGGCGGGTTTACAGGACCTACACTTCATGCTGATGAAGAACTAGGATCTGTTACACAAGGTATGTATGTATCTTTTTGGAACATGCTTCAATCAAGTGTAGAACAAAGAGTGATGCCGCATACTGTATTCCAAGACTTAACAGATATGGAAAAAGCAAATGTTAAACGTACTCTAACTGAGTTAGGTTCGTTAGTAGCTGCTTCTGTATTAATCATGGGTCTAACTAGTTTAGATGACGATGAAGAAAACTATGCAACTAACTTTTTACTATACCAAGCGCTTAGATACCAAGCTGAGATAAAACAATGGACTCCTGTTTATGGTAGTAGAGAAGCATTAAGAATTATAAAGTCTCCAGCGGCGACAGTACGTCAAGTAGAGTCTACACTTAATTTATTTGATCAGGTATACAAAGAAGGTCTATACGCCTTTGGTTATCCGTTAGAAGATAAAGAAATATACTACCAAAGAAAAACTGGTAGATATAATAAAGGTGATAGAAAGATTAGAAAACAAGTAGAAGACTTAATGCCTATCTTCAGAGGTATAGGAAAATCCGGAACCCCTGAAGAGGCAGCTAAGTATTTCTTGTCTGGTTCTTACCAATAATTACTTTTTACGTTCCATAGCCATCTTCAATAATAGAAGGTAGCCAATAAGATCTGTAACGGTATCTTCTGTTTCATCATTGATACCTTTATTCTTAATACGCATAATCTTATCATCCATACGGACAAGTAAAGATTCTACAGCATCAAGCTTACTAAATATATGTGCAGGATTTAAAGCGCTATTTCCATAGGCTTTGTTCTTTTCCTTCAATAAATCAGTAACGGATTCAGTAACTTTGTCTAAGTGCCATGCAAAATCTACACTCTCAGGCACTGTCCAATTAGGAGTATTACATGCTCCGGGTTCTACTTCTTCAACACAGTCTTCGGGGTGCCAAAAAGTGTATTGTGTGTTACCAGGGACTACTAGTCTGTATCCATCAGTAGGATTTTTTTCTACTACTTTGTATACAGAACCTACTTCTCCACGAGGTCCACAGTATTTAGTTATTCTTGCGTATTGTATCATATTAGAATTTTTTTGAAACAGTTCCTCCCTTCTTCTTAATGATCCCGCCAAAACCGCTACCATCTCTAACAGAGACGCCATAAGTTTTACACTTTTCACAATAAGCTTCAGGGTAAACTACTTCGTTATTTACTACTTTAATAGTGGTGCGAGCTACATTGAACTCACCACACTTACATTTAAATTTGGCCATACTACTATTATATTATCTCCCATCAAAACGGAGCTTCATTTAATTCTCTAGGCAAAGGATCACCACAACTATCAGCCCAATCAATGGGAGCATCAAGAATGTTATTAATGTGACTAAAATGCCTACAAGTAAAAAAGCCAGCCTTGCCACCAGAGTAAGACTCGGCAGCAGGATGAGCAGCCATAAGAATATGGTTATCTCCTTTAATGTATTTAGCATAGTCTTGTGCTTTTTTGCCCCATAGAACAAATATAATATTATCTTTTGAACTTGTTAATAAATGTATAACATCTTTTGTAAACTGGTTCCACAAATGTACATGCGAACCGGCCTGTCCCTTCTCAACAGTGAGCGCCGTGTTTAACAACAACACGCCTTGTTTAGCCCAAGACTCTAGAGTAGGATCAAAGTTTACACATAGAGAACCTAAGTCTGTTTCCACAGCTTGAACTATGTTTCTAAGACTAGGACTCATTCTAAAACTTTCATCACTATTACCAAAAGCTAAACCGGTTGCGCTACCATCGTGGTAGGGATCTTGTCCAAGTATCACTACTTTAACATCTTTAAGTTGACACATTTTAAATGCGCGGAAAGTAAGCTTTGTATCAGGATACACTTTCTTACCTTCTGCTTTGCACTTTTTTATCTGTGTTGCAACTGTTCTAAAATAGTCAGAATTGACTATAGGGTCAAGTAAAGGATACCAATCCCCTACTTGACTTTCTATTGCTTTACTCATATATAAATTTTTGGATTAAAGGTTTCTTCTTCTTTATCAATAATACTAAAAAGCTCTGAGCCTTTAGGAAGTTCAACTCCCAGGTCTTCTTCTAGTCTTTTCCTACGCTTTTCATCTTGAAACAGTATTTGTGCCATCTCTCCATAAATATTAAAAGAATGGAATTCCATAATTTTACTTTTAAATTCAGGACTAAATTTAGAATATTTACCTGCTATATAGTTAGCATAATCTTCTTTATATTTAGTTGGAATATCAAATACAAAAGTTACAAAATGAGGTGAAGGATCAAACGTATCTTTAAAAGTTCTAAACTGTTTAAGAGCTTGTTCAAACTTTAAAAACAAAGGGTCTCCTGAAAATCTATACAACAAACAAATACAATTATTGTATTCATTTATTTCTATAAATGCATTTACAAATAAACTGTCAAACATAAATAGATTTCTAGTTCCTCCAAGCATTGGTAGTATAAACAAAGAAGATTTATTTAGCTTAGCGCTAGATAACTCGTAAGAATCTACTTTAGAAGTTAAAGATATAGAGTTTATCTTATAAGGAACCTTATTCACTGGAGTAGTGTCCCCTATAGATAAACTATAATTCTCAAAATTCAAAGCTACAATCTTACCTTCTACTTTAACAGGGTCAATATCTTCTATGTTACCTGTAATAGTAAAGCTTCTAGCATCTTTCTGTGTAAATAAATACTGTTTACATTTTATTCCCATAAGTCCTCCACTTTTTCAGCTACGTGCCCTTCAAAGAATTTATCTTCAACAGACAAAATACTAGGGACATCCATAGCAGCTACATTTATATCTGTATGCATACGAACAAGTTTAAAGGTTTCGTAGAATCTTTGTACGCCTTCATCTAGTTTGAACTTAGCCAAGTATTGACTTAGTACTACTTGATGATGTGACAGTACGCTGGGCATATTATCAATAATTGCATCAGCAGTTTTAGGGCCCAATCCAGGAATACCAGGGATACCATCAGTGCTATCGCCCATAAGAACCTGCTTCCATAAGAAAGCATTTGCTTCTTCTTGTGTAGTTTCATGAAATTCTGCCTTTTGAAAATTATAATGTTTACCTGGTAACTGTTTAAGCACGTCTTTATCAGGACTACAGATAGTATAACTGTCTGCATAATCTCTAGACATGTGCCATGTACGGGCCATACCAACAAGATCGTCAGCTTCTAGTCCGTCAAAACTTTTAAAGTTCCAAGGTGATTGTTGTATGTATGCTTTTAGTGCATAAAATATAGGTGGTTTAGGTGTACCTGGTCTATTGTATTTGTATGGTTTACTTTTTGCTATATCGTATCTAAAACATCTGCCTTTTGTCAAAAAGCCAATGTATCTGTCACTGTTTGTTTTGTTTAAGATTTCTAGTATTCTGTTATCTATTCCTTGTATAGCCTCTTCTAGGGTTGGTTTACCCATCTCAAAATACAGTAGGCTATCTGCATCTATAATTGCAATATTACTCATGTTAATAGAATTTAATTAGTTAAGACACAAAAGGGGGAACGTTAGTCCCCCCAGTTGTATCATGAAAACAAACACAAAAATTATAGAGCGTTAACCTCTATAATATCATTTTGACAGTCGTCCATATACTCTGTGTAGGCCTCAACTGCTTCTTTTCTCATCTCTTCCCACTCTTGATCTGTCTTAGCAGCATAAGTAGAACTATGATATATAGAACCATTTACACCTGCAAGAGAAGAATGTACAAAATATTGTAAACATCTGATTGCACCAGTCTCATCGTCAGGCACTGCACCAATATGCATTGGGTCAACAAAGATGTTGTGAATCTCACCGCTGTAGTATGCAATGTACTTAAGACCACCGAAGTGTAAACCTTTAACACAAGATCTATTGTCGTTTACATCTACATAAGACCAATCTGGTAACCTGTGTGTGCAACCAACTTTGATAAAGTGTCCTGGATTAGCGTAACCGTTAGGGCCTTCGCAGTAAAATGCATCACCTCTGCTACCCATAATAGCTGGCTCAAATAGTCTATCTTCTACATGCTTAGGTAATCCACCCTCTTCAATCTCACCTGTATCAGGATTGAATGTACGCTTGTATCGATCTATCTCCTCACCAGTCTCTGTGTCATATGCATGCATAATCTCTTGAGACACTTTGTAACCATTAAGTAGACCTTCAGCAGTAATCTTCATCTGATACATAGTAGCTCTACGCTCAGCAACTTCTTCACTTAATCCATGCTCTTCTATCAACTCTTCTTTGAGTTTAGGATGAACATACTGTAAGTTAACAAAGTTAAAGAACTTCTCAGTAAACTTAGTGCCTTTATCACAGTCTTCACTGCAACTATTCATCTTTTGAGCTAGAATAGGGTTACGTAAGAATCTAATCCACATCTTTATTAGCGGCATAAATTCTACTCCCTTGTCTAATGAGGTAAGTATTCTGTCTACTAACGCCTGTGGCATAGGTACACTAGATACTACATCATTATGCTTAAGAAAGAATTGACCAGTAGCTTCATTCACATGAATCATAGGGCACTCAGTTTCTACAGTAGTTTTGTAGTCTTGAACGGTAAGCTTAGCAAACTCTTCCATGAGCGCATTGTACTCGTCCATTGTTGTAACAGACTCTTGTCTGTCAGATAACTCCATCATTTTACCATATGTGTCTTCGGAGTAGTTGACACTGAACGGCATATCACCGTACGAACCAGATATTTGGTTCTCAATAACATTAATTGTAATCATGATTAATTAATTAATTAGGGTTAATAAATATACTATAAAAATTTTGTTTATACAAGGAAATTTAAGGGAAAATATACCCTACCACCTAGTTCCGATAAGTGGTAGGGAATTTTCTGAGACTAAAGCGCGCTTCTTCTAGGTCTCCCGCTAAACAGGTCTGATGTCCCTGTTATTTCCAATCTAACCTATCCTTAGCGTCTAGGTAGACTTTAATTTCCTTGATAAGATTTTGATCTAAGTCTGTTTTAGTATCAGGTTGAAATTGTATTTCACTAATACTATCTAGTAGTGTATGCACACCTTCAGACCACTCTTGTAACTCATCAAACTTGTCCATCAACTCTTGGTCTTGGCCAATAGATTCTGGAATGTCTAATACAAACAACTCACGACTCTTTTGCTGTATAGCAGCGGCGTCGTCATTGTCTTTACAGAAGTTATGCATTTCTACAATTTTCTCAATTGCAGGAAAGATCTCTTCTTTCTTAATCCACTGTCCTGATCTAACATCTACGTTAGCTGCTTCATAAACAGCTGAGTATTTATCATACAAATCCTGGTTAATGTCCTTAAGACAAAACATGTAGGTTTTATCTTTGATACTCTGCATCTTGTCTGCAGTGTACCACTTAATTGCATGTTCATCCATAGTGTAGCCTCCATTAGGTGTTAGTTGTAAAAAGAATTCAGATATGTGCTTAACATTAGGGTTCATTGTAATGTGTCTAACATTATTTTGTGCAACTCTAATGATCTGCGGCGTATCCCAGTCAAAGTTGGTATTATGTCGTATAGTACCATCATCTTTAGTTTCAGTACTTGGGGTAGCCCAGCTTGGAAATCCACCTTTATTAGCACCGTAAGTATCTTGAAATCTAACAGGCGGTGTATCAAAGAAGAATACTCTATCATCGTCTACAAAGTGCCCAGAATGACCATCTTTATACACTTGAGATTGATGTGGAGCAAAAGCATGTACCATACCACAAGCTATCATCAAATTCCTATCATCTTCAGAAGTACCATAGTAAGTAGTACGCTGAGTCTTCATAAGATCTTTTACCTTTGGCTCAATCTTATCTCTAATGTAACGTTTGTCACTACCAGAATTATGCCAATGCTTATCGTTGTATCTAAAAGTGTATGCAACCATACGCTCTTCTATCTTACGACGTTCAGCTGGTGTAATGTTCTCGAACTGTGCAATCTCCTTAGCTTTAGCAATCTCGTCCTTGTATTCTTCTAACCACTCTTCATCTACTTCCATGTCATCATAATAACGACTGTGAGTAGACTCTTCAATTAGCTCAAGAACTCTAGCGCGTTTAGCAATACGCCTAGCATGCCTCTTCTTGTTCTCAGCAGAGTCAAGAGTAAGACCAGAGCTAAACTCTGAAGACTTAATACAAATAATAGGACCTTCACACTTATCTATAAGATACAAATCTTTAGTCTTACTATGATTCTCTTCACCCATAATAAAGATATTATTATCTCTAAGTTGGCTGTAGTTCTCAATAGCAGTTCTTTCAATAGTATCATCACCACTCCTGTAGTCTCTAGATTTAGTTATAACCTCAGCTTTCATGCCTGCAAATAATAACTTTACAGATTCATTTTTAAGTCTAGGGTCAGGACCAAATTTAGGCTTAATAGCTTCTTTATCTATAATGTTAGATAGTCTACCAAGTACACTACCACTATCAGCTTTAGTCAAAACTTGTCTACAAGCTAGTAACCAAGAAATAAAATCTGTTTGCTTAAGCTCGTCTTGTACAATATCAGTAGCCTCGTCAGCTGCTGCCATAATAACAGACTTAATGTATGCTTTAGTGTTCTCATTCCATATCACCTTCTCACGAGACGGCGTTACATCAACACCCTCTTGCAATACAATCTCTGCTCCAGTTTCTGGGTCATTAATTACTTGTCTTGCAGGACATTTGAATGCAATAGGTCCCCACATCTGCTGCATCTCCAACTCACGGAAATCAACAAAACCATAGTTAACACCGGTTGGTGCCCCTACATCTTTAGTCAATACAATGTGTGGTTTACTAAACATATATGTATCAGATATAATAAGGTTGTCAGAGTTATGCATAATCTCAGGGTGAATGTTTTCCTCCCTTTCATAGCCATCTTCTGCAATCCTTATAAATCTAATGTTAGGCATATACATCAGCTGCTCTTCAACTGCCTCACGGTAGTCACGCCTGTGATGCTTCTTTACACCAAATGATACTGTAGTACCATTCATAGCATCTGTAGGTACATAGTGCACTTTCGTTCCATCGCTAAGTACAATATGCGGGTTAGCACTACCAGATTGAGGGTTAAATGCAGGTACAATAAAGTCTGTCTTGTAGTTGTAGCAGTTCATCTTGAACCTCTTACCATTGTGTACAGTGTCTATAGTGTAAAAGTCTACACCAGTTGACAATGCAACCTTGGCACCAAGACCAAATGCACCAAAGTTCTCAGCTGTGTTACGCTTTGTTGAATAACCAAGCTCAAGTACACCCTCAAGACGACGTTCACCAATACCGATACCATGATCAGTAATACTAACTACATCACAATAGCCCGTTCCTTCGTTCTCTTTGTATGTAATTACTACGTCGTTGTTCTCTGCATCTAGATGATTCAGATTGTAATAGCTAATGTCAAAGTTACTATCACTGTACTGATCGCCGTGGCGCTCAATGTAATAGTCTTCTTGCTTTGCTTTACCAGTTAATATTTCTATAGCCATCTCTTTCTCACGTTGTGCATCGGCACCATTGGTAGCCAGCTCACGTACTGTAGACGGAATAGGTGTAGAATACTGTGTTGACTGTAATATGTCAAACACCATCTTCTCAGCGCCCTTGTTAATCTTCTTAGCAAGGCCTTCAGATCCTTTGATCTGCTTGTCAATTGTTTTAATACTCATGTTTCTTTACTTTACTTTGTTCGTGTATTTGTTTTAAATCTGTAGCTAAGTCATAAAACTCTAGCTCTCTCATAAATTGATTACGTACATCTTTGACTAGTATAAAGAATTCCAAACCATATACAGGTTCAAATATCTTATCAAACTTTTCTAAGTCTTCAAGGTATCCAAATGTATTGTACTTTGTTTCCTCATACAGTTTGTCAAGTTGGCGGAGTGTTTCTACGTGACCACTAGACATAGTAATCCCTAGCCCATCCAAACGGAGGAGCAATTCTTCTGTGTATTCCATAAATTAAAGTTGTTTAATTAATTCTATTGTTTTCAGTACCTGGCCTTGATTTTTAGGCAGGTATAATACAGGCGGATTGCCTGCTTTTTGGAGATAGTTTTTAAATAGTTTCCATTTTAAAGGGAAGACATCATTAGCAAAGCCTTTGACTTCAATGATCCATTTACCATTAGGGTCTACAAAATCCGGTGTGTATGTAATATCTCTAACTTTATCAGAGTTATTTATGTACTCACCTTTTGTAGCACGCTTGTTGCTAGGTTCAATACTATCTTGTTCAAAGCGAAAGCCTTCCATAAGGACATACTTTCTTTCTTCATACAAAGATTTTATTCCTGCCTCTTCTAATTTTTTATACGTAAAGAGTTCAAGCTTAGATCTAAACTTGATTCCTTTGTATACTTTAGAAACTGCGTTCCTAACTTTTTTATTAGCTGTTTTCTTGCGTCGTAGCACGTGGTATCATTAAGTTATCGTGGTAAAAATCTGCATCTATATCTTTTATTAAGTCTATTAACTCTCTTTCTCTTTCTTTAGCAGCTTCTTTAGTGCCTAAGTCAAGTGGAGTTTTAGTTCCTAAGTTAGCGTAAATCCTTACCGTCTCTTCTAATATAATATCTATCTTCTTTTTTGTGTCTTCTGTCATGTCTGTATTCTTATTAATGTTTTTAGTCCCTCAAAGCTTCCAAAATGTGCTACATAATCCGATGGATCTTTTAGCTCATATAAATCTGGAATAACAATATTTTTTAGTGGATAATACTTTTGACAAATCTTAGCAGCCATAGTCTGACCGGGGTTGTTAGGATTATCAAAATCATTATCATAAAATACTGCTACTTTTTTGAACCTTTCTTTGAGCGCTTTGATGGTTTCTTCGCTTGGCATTTGCATTTCTGATTGCATGGCGATAGCGGGGATACCCATTTCGAACAAGCACATAACATCTTTGAGACTTGATGTAATAATACAGATGTCTCCTCTTTCAGGACACTGACTATAACCTTGTATATGTTTTTTAGTAGTGTTACTACTCCATTTAACTTCTCCATAAGGTGAATATATTTTATATTTTTTACCTATCCTATATGCATAACTAAGATCGCAGCTAAATCTATTCTCATTAATCCAGTAGTGTGAAATAGGGCAGACACCAAAAGTACGTAAAGTTTTTTTACTAATCAAATACTTTGACCAGAACTCTGCATCTTTCTTCATCCAATCTCTAGACTTCTTTTTAATAATAACTACTTTTTTGTTAAAAACAGTCTTATCACTGCGCATACCCATAACCCCTCTAGTAAAAGATGTTTGAGGTCTCTTAGAACCAAGGTTTAGGCCAAAATCATTATCAATAATCATAAGGGCCTCATAAAAATTACAATTGTATGCGTGTTTAACATATGCAAAGCAATTAAATGTGTGATCCGGATGTCCAAAGTCCTTATATAATAGGCTTCCATGCCATTGTATAATAGAGACTGATGGAGTAGAATCCTCACGTATTAAACTACAAAACTTTACACCTAGCTCTTTAAAGTTAGGACAGTAATAACTAAAAATATCTATCTCTCGTATCTTACTGAGTATCATCTCTGAAGAAAGGTGATCCTCGCTATTTCTACTTCTAATCATAAGTTTACGAATTTAAAATAAAAAAGGGTAGCTTTTACACTACCCTTTATTATTTGATTAACTTGGCCATATAATGACCAATCCTTCATTACACCCAGTCATCGTCTTCTGATACTGTAGTAGTTTCCGCATCTGGTGTTACTACAGATAGCTCAGGAGTAAATGGTCCCCATGCCAATGTAGTATCAAACTCAGCGTTAAACGCACCATAGTCATCATTAAGATTTTTAACAAAGATGTCATCTCTTTGTGGTTTAACTCTACCAAATACTTTAGTGTACACAGTCTGGTATTTACCATCCTTAATACCTATAAGTAATCTTACCTGATTCTTTTCAAGTAATCCAACTAAAGCTTTTACTTCAGTTACATCACCCTTAACAATCTTAGCGATACTATCAAATGATACTTCGTCGCCGTTAGCAACGTTAGCCCACGCTTTAGTAAAATTAATAAGAGTCTCTTCACCTGTAAGAGCTTTACGTAAACCTTCCATTTTGTACCAGTCGTACTCAGGGTTTCCGTCTGACCATGTAGATTGACCAATAGCGTTTAGCCATTGATTCTTTCCTGACTGAGAAACTCTTTCTTTAGAGTTCATCAAGATCTCAAACCTTGTAGTAAGGTCCTCGTTCTTAATCCAGAAACATAGTTTAAAGTACTCCTCTCCACTGAATTCTACAAAGTAATTAGGATCGGTTTTCACCATAATTCCTAGTTCATGTAGCTCAGCCATAGTAGGGTTTACTGCGATAATGTTAAAATTTGATAGTCCAGAGTATAGTTTTACTCCACTACCACCTGCAACTTCTAAGTCGCTTGCATTGCTTTTAATAGCCATAATAAATAGTGTTTAATAATTAATAGTCAAATTCATCTGTGTCATCCTCTTGCTCAAACTTCTCGTGTAGTTCAGGCGTAGCTTCTATAATCATAGACGCTTCTTGGTGTACATCTGGTTCTTCTACAGGAATACTAGTCTGATTAGGATCTACAGTAGTAGTATCATCAACAAAGTTAAAAGAGAGTTTTCTTACTTTCTTTGCTTTCTTACCTTTTAGGTTAGGGTGTTCAAACATTTGTTTTACTTCCCAAGTTTCTAAACTGTACTTTTCTTTGATACCATTACGATCAATCCCATTGTCTAGATCAGCAAGAATCATAGAGATAGTAATAGTTTGAGGTGTTTCAGTTTGTTGCGTAGTCTCGCCAGAGTTCTGTGTTTGTGCTTCAATCATGATTTTTTAATTAAGCGGTTAATCAATAAATATTTTAGACCAGTCTAAGGGCATGGTCTCTCCCTTCAAGTGATTACAACGAGAGCCTGCAGTAATATCATCCAAAGAATTAAATGAGACCATAGTCTTATCATCTTCTCTGTAGATATAACCAACAGCATCTGCATTGGCACACGTAATTTGCTTGATCTTACCAGTCAAATCTAGGTCCTTTACAGCAACCTCTTTGCCTTTCTTCTCAAGCATTTTGTCCTTTAGGTGACCAACTAAGATAATGTGATCTGCTAGTGTGTTTAGTCTGTCTATCCATTTCTTGTAGGCTATACGTAAGTATAAGTAGCCAGCGCCATTAGGCAATGATAGGACTGATGCACCAGGGTTCTTCTGATCAAAGTTTTTACCCATAGGAGTTTGCATGTACAATACTTTTGCATCTGCTTCACACCATTCCTCAAGTTTTGAGATAGTGTCAATAGCAATGTATTTGTACGGTTTTCCTTCTTTTACAATTGCTTTACCAACCTCAGCTAGTTCTTTCAAGTTGCTCACTTTTACTTTTAGTGCGTCAACCATGTCAGAGCCATCCTCCAAGTCAATAATCAAACAATCTTTTAGTTGTGACAATACTGTAGTCTTACCTATCTTAGGTGGACCATAGATTATCATGTTCTTAGGCGATTTACGGCTCGCCTTTACCACAGTTTTTGGTAATTCCATAATTAAAATATATATCTAATAGTGTTCCAAGGTATAATACTCCCATGCAGCTCTATAAACTGCTGTATAAACCTACCCTTGAATTCAAGTTTATATCTAAGGTTTTCGCCACCATATTGTGACTTCTTAATCTCTTGTATATCCGGTGTCCAAAGAGTTACTTCAGCATTTGGATGCCTATCTAGATTTACTTTGTGTTTTTTAAAGTTATGTGTAAGGAAGATAACTTCCGCTAGCACTTTATCTTTATGTAACACAGCATTGTCTAGATCTTTGAACAGTTGTGCGTAATCATCTAACCAACCGTCATATACTATGACAGGGCTAAAGTTTACGTGTACATCATAACCTGCATCTACAAATCTATTGATAGCATTTATTCTATCAGCTATCTTTGATGTGTTAGGTTCATGTATATCTGACATCTTCTGAGGCATTAGACTAAATCTAATACGTATCTTACCATCAGGGTTAAATGTCAGTAGCTTGTCATTAACAAACTTAGTAGCAAAGCTTCCCATTGCAACCGGGTGAGTTCTAAAGAAATCAAAGATCCGCTCCCAATTGTGATACTTAGCATGCAGTGCAAAATCTTCATTACAACTAATGTCGTAAGTAGTATACTCTGCATGTGTCTGGTTAGGTTTATCTACTGGTGTAAAATAAGCATGATTATTTACTTCTGTAAGTATATCACCTATGTTAGTAGCAATAGTTAGGCCATCAGGTTTATGTCGCTTCATGTAGCAATAACTACAATCATACAAACATCCATGACCAAAGCTAGGTGTAATAAAATCCGTAGACCTACCAGACTCTCGTATAGTAAATGTCTTTCTAGTAACGTTCTTTATCACTTTCTCTCCTTAATAGTAAATGTAGACATGTCTGCTTCATAGCCAATCATGCCTAGTAAACCATCACGGTTCTTTTCTACATGACATGCTAGTAGTCCATGCGGATCTTCACCACAATACTCAGCTGTAATACCATACAAATCATTAGGCCTGTTTAGTATCATAACAACGTGTGCATCCTGACCAATACTGTCACCACCAAACAAATCTGTTAGTAGTGGTTGATACTGGTTCTTAGCACGATGTTCTTGTTCTATGTTACGGTTAAGCTGCGATAATAATATGTTTACAGTACCAAGCTTAGACTGCATCCACATACATCCCTTGGATATTGTGTTAAGTCTACGCAATTCTGTATCCTCATTACCACGTATCAAACGTGAATGGTCAAACAAGTTAATAACTGTGTGTGATGGATGTTGTAGTGCAAGCTCTTCATTAGTATTCATAATATACTCCATAGTACGAGGTATATTGTTAAAGTATATAGGATACTTACCATACTTCTGCACTTTAGATGCATAGGTTTTAAAGTCTATATCAGTCAGTGGTGTCTCTATTGATAGTAAGTCCCCAATTTGTTTCTTAACATCTTTTGATGCTGAACGCATTACCTGTTGGTAACCGGGCATCTCGAATGTCCAATACAATACAATAAGTTTCTTACCTGCGTTAGTGTCAAGTACATCAAAGATTAGTTGATTACTAAATGCTGACTTACCAACACCGGGACGACCTGCAATAACATACATCTTACCCTTCTGTAGACCACCAAGAAGATTCTTGTTTAGTCTTTTCCATGAGGTAGGTAGTACATCTCTTTGTCCTAGCTTTGCTTGTTTAACAATAGCAATTGATTGATTAACTGCTTTGTCTATCTTCTGAAAGCCCCTGGTTTTAAATACATCAGAGTTTTCTGATGATTCTGTTTTCTGATCCTGTGTCATTTTCGTCTATATTAATGTATTTTTCCCATGTATGATTGTTCAGCCATACTTCTAACTGTTGCATATACTCAAGCCTATCACGTTCTACTCTAAGCTGTACTTTGAGTAGCCGCATAATCTTTTCGTGCTTAAACCTTTTTGTTCCTATAATTCTACTATACCTATCTCTTGCTTTAGCGTTAGTCTTAAGCGAAGGGTCAGAGCCACGTAGTATTCTATAACTACCAGTTTTAGTTCTAACTTTCATTGGATATGTACTAAGTAGCTCTGCAAACATCTGGTCAAAGTCACTAGAAAATAAATCAATAAACTCTTGTCGTATAACCGCGTCTTCTAGCTTAGGTCCTAATTTTATAAAGCCTTTTTGTTCTAGCTTTTTCCAATTAGGTTTAAAGTTTAACTTCCTAACAGTTTTAAATCCTTTTCTATATAAAGCATATAAACCAAGATAATCATCTGCACTTATGTCGTTTTCTATAAGTAAATCAATATCAATTTCTATCTGCATATCTCTATAAATTTACGAAAAATGCGCCTGATTATCAAGATAACCAGGTCACATTATTCAATGATTTAACACTATTTTTTAGCCATTTCTCTTCTTGACTGTCTTTTACATATAGTATAATTATCTTACCAACTTTACCTTCTTGGAATCTAATAATTCTACCAACACGCTGTATCATAGTCAAACCTTTACTAGTAAGACCACATATCACAGCCATTGTAGCATCAGCAACATCAAAGCCTTGGTTCAAAGCTTTTGTAGAGCATAACACAGGCTTGTCACCTGATCTGAAATCCTTCAAAGCTTGTTCCTTCTGCTTTTTAGTCTTACCAGAGTGGTACACACTAGAAAATGTTTCTGTAGCATCAGCAAGTTTGTTTGTAAACTCATTGCTACCACCAAATACAAGTATCTTTTCTCCTACGTTTTTAATTACAATCTTTTGTAACTCTGCAATTTTACCATCAGCATGGTCTACTACAGTTTTACGAGCCCTAATAGCTCTGTAAAATTGTGCAGCTGCAGCTTTCTCTTCGTTAGTTGCAGTATGTTTACCTGCTCCCATGATATAATTAGCCCTATCAAATGCATCAAACTGTCCAAGTGTATACTTTGCGTACACAAATGTATTGTTAGCTTTCTTATACTCTGCTGCTTCAGCATCGCTAAGCTTGATAGGCTTACATATAACCTGGTAAGGTGATACAAGTCCTAAGTTTACACACTCATCTAAAGATATACTGTAAACAGTAGGCGCTAGATTGTTTAACACTTCACAATAGTCTATGTCTTCAGGCAATGTTGCTGTCATACATAGTATTCTATTCCAAGTATTATTTTCAAAGAATTTACGGTACTCAGGTGATAGGCCAAGGTGTATCTCATCACACACAACTACGTTATAATGTTTATCAGTCAACTTGTAAGCTGATTGATAACACATAACTTCTATATGTTCTAACATGTCCTCGTAGCCCCACTTAATAAACTCTTCTTTAAATTGCTCTTGTAACTGTTGAGTAGGGACAATAATTAAGGCGTTACCTTTACTATCATGCTCATCAATACTATGTGCTACTGCTAGCACACCGCATCTAGATTTACCAAAACCAGTACCCGCAATTATACTACCTGTAAAGCCAGCTTTGGCCCAGGAGTTTAGAGCTTTTCTTTGCTCTTGGTCTTTTGTTTTAATTACACTAGTCATTACTTGCATTTCCATAAGTTTACTGTTCTTTCTGTTGCCGAGTCATAGTAGTCACCTGCGTGTTCCACTAATCCTTTGTTACGAAGCTCAGAAACTCTGCCTGTAACTCTATTTATATCCCAATCTAGTTTCTTAGCAATCATTCTATTGGTTGCTTGTCCTAAATCCATTTTAAGTACTGTAAGCACTTGCGCCTGGCGCTTGCTTATTACACCGTCATCAAACAATTGTTTGTACGATGCTGTTGATTTGTCGTTTATCATAATCTGTCTCTGTCTGGGTCTGGTTCATAATTACTTATTGTTTCTAGAATAGTACTTTGTACTTCTTCTTCATCTACAAGATCAGTCTCTACTAAAAATCTAAAGACATCTACTTGTATAAGTTTATCATTAGAGTCTGAAAATACAGCCCATATATTATTAATATTTACTGAAGGATCTATAGGCTCTTCGTCCCAATGTCCTCCGGATTGGCCTGGGTCATAGTCGTAATCAACTGTAACCTGCCAACCTCCTTCTAGTTCTATTGTTTCTAATGCCATAATTAAATTCCGTTAATGATTATCATATAAAGTATAATACTTATTATACCTATAAAACCTATTGTACATGCAAAGATGCTGTAGTCAAATTTGAATTTGTGTTTATTTTTATCCCAGCTCATTTACTAATTCTTTTACGTTAGTTACTTGTTCTCTTAATAGTTCATTCTCATGTTCTAGAAAGTCTACACGTTGTGCTAGTTTTTCAATAATATCATCTTTATTCTTACTATCACCTATTTTGTGTATACCTACAGTAGTCTCACATATGTTAAAGAAATCTCTATATGCTTTGTCTACATCCATGTAATCCATGTGTTGTTTAACAGCATGTAGCACAGTAGTATGGTCTCTGTTAAATACACCACCAATTGTAGTAAGAGTATAACCTCCTATCTCACTGATAAGAACCATACATATTCTACGGGCGGCTACAATCTCAGATAACCTTGACTTTCCTCTAATTTTACTAATAGGTACTTCAGTCAGCCTAGACACAGTTGCGAGTATTCTCCCAATCTGTGGATCTAGTTTATATACTTTTACTTTTCCCATGATTTACTAATATTTGTGTCTGCTTTAAGCAAACCGTTAGTTACTACCTCAAGAGCGGCTTGCTCCATCAGTTCAGTTAATCTTGTTACCCACTCTTCTGCATATTCTATCTTGCAAACAGTGTCAACTTGATCGTGTACAGTCATAACCATTTTTACAGGCACGTTATGTGCTTTAATGTACTCTCTAATGAGTATCATTGCTTTCTTGGTCATGTCTGCAGATGCACCTTGTATTGGTGTGTTTTTACTAGCACGCTCTATACTACCTAGTTCAAAAGCTTGGCTCTTGTCTTTGTAGATACGAGGATACCATGTAGGGAACCAACGACGTCTGTTATAAGGAGGAAAGGTTTTGATGTATCCATACTTCTTACCAAAGCTACCTAGTTTATCTAGAAACCCACCAATAGATGGGAATGCTTCAAAGTATTTATTAATCAATATCTCTGCCTCTTTAATGCTAATGTCTAAAGTATCAGCAAGCTTGTGTGGGCCCATACCGTAAGCTAGTCCAAAGTTAATAGTCTTAACGTTTGTTCTTAGCTTACCGTGTTTAGGACACTTACACTTACTTTTATTCTTCATATAGTTACAGTCGTCTTCAGCTGTGTCTATCCACTCTTGTCCATATACAAGGTCAGCACATACACTGTGTAAATCTTGTCCTTGTTCAAGAGCATCTATCCATACCGGATCTTTAGAACCAAATGCAATTACATTTAATTCTTGAGAAGAGTAGTCACTAGATACAAAACACCAACCTCTAGGAGCAAGAAAACAATTACGGAACTTATTATCCGCAGGTATCTGTTGCATGTTTGGCTTCTTAGATGCGACACGTCCAGTGTCAAGTATTTGATTAAAGCTTGTATGTATTTTACCATCACTTGATACAAATTTAAAGAATTCCTTACCGTAAGATGTAGCAAGCTTCATTTTCTCTTTGTACTTAACATACTTATCAATGAGCGTGTGTTGACGTCTATACTTAAACATCTTCTTACCGTTAACGTCTTCTAGTTCAGGGACTAACTTCTTAAATACTTTTAGTACTTGCGTAGGGCTAGTCCATTTAATTTCAAGTTTACGCAATTCTTCTTTGTCCATAAACAGGTCGCCTTGGATATGAGAAGGTACAAATTCAGACAGGACAGTGCTATCAAGCACCATCTGGTCGAGTTTATCTCTCATGCCCAAAGCTTCTTGTTCACTAGCTTTAGCTATTACTTCCCACTTATCTCTGTCAATATCAATACCATTGTATTCTATGTCAGCAAAGGCAAGCACAGCATTATTCTCAAGCTCTACAACATTGTCTAGCTTATACTTTTCAATAGTAGGTAGTTGTAGCACTCGTATCTTACATAAATACTCTACATCTTTAGCACCATATACTATTTGATCATCACGATAGGCTTGGCCTGATAGTCCTATAAATTGGTTTCTAACTTCTTTATTAAGTTCTACATTTAAGTATCGCTTACATAAATCTTTCAGTCCATAGCCTATGTGACGACCACAGGAAATAATTCGTTCAACCAAAAACGTACAATATATCCCTTCACATTCTATGTTTGCCCACTTTTTAATAAACTTGTAGTCAAACTTAGCATTGTGAAATATCTTTGTTATCTTTTTACTTTCTAGTATATCTCTTAGTGGTTCTATACTTACAAAGCGTGTGTCTATTACAAACTGTTGATGTTCATCACCAATCTGAAACATTATCATTTTCTTGCATGTAAAATCAAAGCCTTCTGTCTCTGTATCTACACCAAGTATGTCCTTAGTAGAACAATAGTCTACAACATCTTGTATTGTACCTAGTTTATACGAGTCGCTTAGACTCGTTGTCTGTGTTATGAATGTTATCATCTGTTAGTCCTTTTAAGAATGTATCACTAAATTGTACCAGATACATAGCATGAGCTACGGATATTAATCTACCCTGCCATTCTAGTTCTGTTTGATCTGTTTGTTCAGCGTCTTCTATTTTATGTCTTAATTGTTCTATCTCGCCTTGACGAATAGCCATATATAATTCTTTCATCTGTCCCATATTGTTAAATTTTAAAGAAAAAGAAAGAGGCCGAAGCCTCTCTCTCTTATAACTTAAATAATTGTATATTGAACTAAGCTTGTGTCTACTTAGTCAATTTCTTTGTAGTCTTTGTCAAATTAAATTTTGTCTTAGACTTATTTTTAGACCCAGCTGGTCTACCACGTTTAGATGTGGCTTTGGTTTTGGTTTTGGTTGTGGTAAACAAGTCAATAACAATAGCTTTCTCCGTTACTGTTACATTATGTTTGTCAGATATAGTAGCTACTACTTTACCTTCTTTAGTTATTAATGTGTTCATTTTCAATGAGTTATGATTAAATATAAATTTATTGTTTATAATAATATACAAATATAATAAAAAAGGGTATACCACGCAAGCGATATACCCTATTTATTTATACTATGACATTATCTCTCCAGTTGCAACATCTACTCTTTGAACAGTAGCTTTTTGAACTGGTGCTGCATCAGCAGTCAGAAATACATCTGTAGGTTCATTAAAGATAACAGAAGAACGAGTAAAGATATACTCTCCGTTATGTAAAATGAAATCACCACCTTTACCTTTACGTTTAGCAGAAGTCTGCACATTTGCAGCTTGCCAATCAGTTGGTTCAGTAGTTTCTATAATTTGCACTCGCATTGGGAACTCTTGTCCCTCAAATGTAGCAACAGGGTTTAGAATGTTAACAGTAAGTATTTCGTTACCTGTCTCATCCATTTCCCAAGCTTGGTCATCTCCAACAGAGATACCAAGTGTCATTTCTACATCAGCAGGAGTAGCTGGTTGCCACGCTCTACGTGCAGAGTTTCTTGAAAATCTATTATCAGATTGGTTAAATACAAAGGCAGCGGACAAACCGCGCGATCCTTCTTTTACCTCTGCCAATTCCATTTGGACAAAGCCACCTTCAATCTTTCTGAATCTAGTAAGTAATGTTTGACCTAGTTTTAAAGTGTTTAAGTCTCCACTGTGCAATAAATTTGCCATGATAAAATGTTTTAATAATGTTAGTAATAGTAGATAATTGTTCCTTCTTCATCGACTTCAGTTCTCAACGTCTTTGTTTCTTCAATCTCTGTTGAGTCTATTGTCTTAAGGTTAGCGTGTACGCTAGTACATTCGCCAAGAAAATGTAAGGCATCTACTTTCTCCTTAAATATTCTTTCAAATTTGTTAGTATGATAAACAGGGTCTACCCAGTGCTCATCATTACTGTTTGCAGTGTAAGTAACTACGTAATGCATAAATAATGTGTATAAAATGGTTAATAAATGTGGTTAGCATAGCCGTCTTTACAGCGCGGCTACTCTGTTACTTTCAATATAAATCGAAACAATAAGGATCATTTATTTCATCATAATCATATCCACCAAGCATATGATAGTCCCATTGTTCAGAAGCTATTTCGCCTTGAAATGGATTATGATAAGGATCAAGCATTTTATCCTTAAGTTCCTGTCTAGGACAAGAAATGTATTTACTTTCTCCTAAAATTAAATTTAGTTGCTCTCTATTTTTATCTATAGAATATGAAGAAGTATTTATTCTTGATATTCTCATACCAAAAAAAGTTTTAGGATTATTATTTTTAAGCATATTAAGTATATTTAATAGATGCTCATCACCTAAATCTTCTACTGCTATCTGTTGACCGTCTTTAGTCGTCCAATAATTTGTTTTCATGTCGTTTAAATGTAAGTAATGTTAATAATGTTAATATAAAAGAGAGCACAGAGCCCCATTTGTAGTATCTCTGTATTTGCGCAATCCAAACCCGTCAATGGGCGTGCCTGGTGGCTACTGCAGTAACCAGCTCTCTTTATTTCTGCGATATAAGTAGAGGAAACTGCGGAATGAATGCATTCATGTTCTATCTCGTATCTTATATCTAGCCTTTGGTACCGTGAAGCAATTTCACACGCGATTCGGGTTGGCTGTAACCCATATAGATTGTCCGCAAAACTACAAGCCCAGACTCTGCGTTGCACTTAGTCATCAGGTTATCCCTTCCGTCTTATGAGTGAGGCTTTATCTCTCGTCCAACCTTTAGCGTAAAGCATAGTAAGTTGGTTAGGGAAATCCCGACGAGATTATATTAGTATATAAATGTTACATTCATTGTATCTGGAATAAGTAACATCCATTTAAGATGTTCTTGACCTCCAAGTTGATTAGCATAGTTATTAAATACTGTAGTAAATACAGCATCTTTAATAATAGGAAGCATATCTTCTTGGTTATATATGTCTCCATTATATTCACAAGTTAACTCATCAACAGTACTGCAAGCAGGATTGATAAGTATATGTGCTGTATACCTCACTGTAATTATAGAGGTATCACCTGGATAACAATTAGAATGTCCAGTAGTAGTAACAGCAGCATGAGTCTCTGAATTAACATAAGACTCACACTGTGGTATTGTATCGCTGCATGACATTAAACATACAGTAAGGACAAACAATACAACTAGTATTGCAAAGTCCTTAAGTGTGTAGTTACTATTCATCTAAGTATTTATTATCAATATAGTATTTGTAATCAAAGTTATCCATCTTAGTCTGATACATGTTAGCTCTTTTAATACAGCCTGCACATATCAATGCAAATAATGCAGTAACCCAACCATATAATATTGAGTCGTTAGTGATTGATGCAATTGCAAATGCACCCATTCCAAGTATTGATAGGAATGCAAATAGTTGGTAGCAGAAGTTAAGTCTGCTTAGTTTTAAATAAGACATAATGTTATATAATGTAATAGGAATAAACCTATTGAGTTAGTAAAAGTGGTGAAATGGGGTGAATGTGATGTAGTAGACGCATTCGTGTGTTGTTAAGATGTGGTGTCAATTAAAAAAAGAAGGCTATGAAGCCTCCTCAATTCTAATTACAACACCAGGGACTATCTTGTCAAAGATAGACGCCTCTTCAGTATACCAAATCTCGCCTTTTAAGTCGACGATTTGCTTACTGTCCTTGTCGTAGGACTGACTGCTTGCAGTCCAGCCGTAACGACACGGTGTCCCGTGACGATTAACAGTTGCGTCACTCACTGACGCCAAAGTAATTTCTCTTACTTTCATAATACACAATTTATTTAAGTTATAGAGCGGGGCTATCCCAACTCCGAGACATAGTGTGGGTCTTTGCAAGAGTTGGATCACGCTCTCAAAAATTTTCCAGAAAAAATTTTTTTTGGTAGGTTTTAACCTAGTGATAAGCTATCTTTGCATTCT